>Ga0180429_10003685_pt1 | contig 12366 bp, 9 predicted proteins | sample SS_ome_FD_132428 | JGI IMG/M metagenome (GOLD analysis project Ga0180429, IMG submission 132428) | Hypersaline lake sediment archaeal communities from the Salton Sea, California, USA - SS_1_S_1 metaG | ecosystem: Environmental > Aquatic > Non-marine Saline and Alkaline > Hypersaline > Sediment ... | reverse complement strand
AACGGCATCGTGGACGGTGTTGAATCCGCTGTGGTACAGCTCCTGGAACACCCGCGCCCGATCCCTGCCGACCCGAACGTCCCGGATCACCACGGTTTCATCTACGACAATCCGTTCCTCGCCGCGCTCCCGATGAAGCGTAAAAACCGTGGAACGGTCGCCATGGCGTACTCTGATCGCTTCCAGAACACCCTTGTCGGAGACCGTTTCCAGACGGTATGGCCCCACCTCAAAGTGTTGGACCACCGCCCCGCACTCGCTGCATCGCCAGCCCAATTCCCCGTCATCGTCCTCCACTCCTACCAGGACTCGCGCGTCATCGTAGACGTAGCGGCGCGTGGTTTGGGTTCCGTTTCCCAGGTCGATGCGTTCCCGCAGGATCGCGCCATAGGGCCCCACCTCCACCGCGTGTGGCGGACCCCCAGGCGCCGGCCCGCCGGGCTCCGCGGGTACCTCCGTGCGGGCACCGTCCGGCCGCACCACCGCCGTGAGGGCGCCGACGCTATCACGCTCCAGGTGCCACGCCTCGCCTCCGCCGTAGATGATCGTCGCGATCTCGCCGGTCCAGTCAAAGGTGACGTCCTCGGTGACGGTGCCGTCCCGAAGGATCGCCCGGCGTGGCGCCGTCCATTCCGCAGCGCCGCGTCCACCGGGGCCGTCCCACGAACGGAGGCGCAGGAGTTCGTCGTACCGGAACGAGGTGCCGTCCGGGCCGAACGGTTCCGTGACGACCACGCGACGTGGTTCGGGCCGGTTGATCGCGACCTCGCCGAACGGCGACATCACGGACCGGAGGCGACCGAGCTCGTCAAAGCGCGCGACTTCTTCGAAGCCGTCCCAGTCGCGCCGCCCCAGCATGTCGGGACCGTACCACCATGTGGTGGTGCGGCCCGCAGGGTCGCGCCGTTCCACGGGGCGGCCGGTCTCGTCGTACTCGTAATGCCAGGTGCCGCCGGTTCGGTCGGTAAATGCCAGGAGATCGTCCGCCCGGGTATACCGGAACGCCTCGCGTGTTCCGTCCGGGTACCGGCGTTCCCGGGTTCTTCCGTAGCGATCGTACAGCTCGGTCATGGTAATCGCGCCGTTCTCGCGGACTTCGAGCGAGCCCGGGCGGTAGCGGTATTCCCGCAGCGGCCCCTCGTCGCGTCGAACCGAGCGGATCCGATCCCAGGGATCGCGGGTAAGCGTAAGGCCGCCGTCCCGGTAGGCGAAGCGGAGGATGCCGCCGGGTTCTTCCGTCCGAGTTACAAACCGGCCGTTCGGGTAGGTCGCGGTGGATACATCGCCGTCGGGACCGTAGCGCCAGGAGATTGAGCCGCCCTCCGGAAGATCCACCGAGGAGAGCCTACCGAATTCATCGCGGTGGTAGTGCCAGGTGAGACCGTTGGTGGTTTCCCGAATTATCGAGGGTTCTCCCCACCGGTCGTACTCGTAGCTGTAGTGGGCGCCGCTGCGGGTGGCGTGTTCAAGTACGCGACCGGCCGGTGTGTACCGCCAGGTTTCGCTGGTTCCGTCGTCGTACTCACGACGGGTTGGACGCTCCACGGCGGCGATTGAGGTATCCGCCTCGTAACGGTAGGTCGTTGCCGCTCCGTCGTCGCGGGTGATCCGGAGGGGCCACCCATCATCATCGTATTCGTATTCGAAGCGGGCGCCTCCGGAGGTCCGAACATGGTGAATCGATCCGTTCCCGTTCCGCGTGATCGACAGGTCGGTACGATCAGGACGGGTGATCCCGACGATATTACCGCGGTCGTCCCGGCGTAGCTCCACCATCGCGCCGCGATCGGTGGTAACCGACACGATGTCGCCGCGATCGTCCCGATCATAGCGCCACCAGAAACCTCCCGGCTCCTCGAGTAGAATCAGGTTTCCCGCCTCATCGTATCCCCGCAGAGTGCGGGCACCGTCGGGGCTGATCGTTTCCACCAGGTGTCCTCGTTGGTCGTAGTGATACAGCCGAGTGGCTTCGGCGAACCGTTCCTCCACGATGCGGGACTCTTCGAGGCGATACTCCGTTTCGTATCCGTCGGGATCACAATAGATCCGACGATCCGCCGAGGGATACTCGAAGCGTTCCACGGCTCCTGACACGTCGTGTATCGCACGGACCCGTCCCGTAGCGGGGTCGTAGTCGATGCGCGCTCGTTCACCCTGATCATTTATAACGCGAACAAGACGACCCTCCCGGTATTCGAATTCCAACGATCCCGCCGGTCCCTCCACCGACCGCAGGAACCCGTCGACGACGCGAACGCGATGATCCTCCTCGAGCGTTTCGATCCGAATAATGAACTCTCCGCCGCGTAATCCCAGATGTCCCCGGGATCGACCGGCGCTGTCGGAGATGCTCAGATTCGGCGTGGTGCCGAAGACACCCCGAAACCGAATCTCGTTGCCGTTGCGATCGCGTACGGTCGTCAGAAAACCCTTGCGCGAATACAGGTGGACGCTCCCGTCGGCGCATTCACGTCGCCAGCCGGTGTCGACGCCCAGGTCGATCAGGCGACCGTCCCGGGGATCGTGGCTCTCGAAGGTTGTTGCGTTCTCGGACGTTCGTGTGAACAGAATTGGTGTTCCGGACATATCGATCACCGTGGCCGAATCGAAACCGGCGCTCCCCCAGGCTGTGGGTTGAGCGGCGTAGGTGGCGACGGCGTTTCGTGTCGCGATCGCACCGGTTCGGGCGACCCACGCCCGGTGTTCTCCTTCGATCGCCGCAAGGCGCTCTTCCAGGCCGCGTATCTGCGACGATGCCTGGGCCCGGGATTGCAGCAGGGACGACAGGGCGTCGCAGAGCGCCAGATGCGTCTCGATCGTTGTACGGAGTACCTCCAGTTCGGTGTTCTTTGCATCCAGCCTTGCCGGTCCCCCGGGAACCGCCGGAGCGTAGGGCTCCGCCGTGGCAAGGTGGGTCCGGGCGCTTTCGATCGATGCGATCGCCGAATCAAACCGTTGCCGCGCCGAATCGAGTACCTCCGCGGAGTTCGTTTCCGGTACGGGGCCGCGTACGGCACCCGTCCATATCGTGTCGGACCGGCGAGCCAGGTCGAGCGCCGTCGCGGTGTAACGCGACACGAGCGCGTCCAGGTCCGGTGGTTCTGCGATTCCGGCGATAACCCGGCTGTCGAAGGGGGAGTGCCATCCGGTGCCGAAGATTCCGACAGCTTCCCGAGCGCTGCTGTAATCGATCGCCAGGGGGATTTCGACGTCAAAGTACCGAAGAACCGGCAAGGGCACGCGAAACAGATAGGCCCCGTCGGCGAGCCGAACCGGATCACCCGCGGTGGGGGACTCGACGCGCGCCCGGTCACGACGCGTCGCGGCGGCTTTCGCGGTACTCCGTGCCGATGACGCGGCGATGGCGACGTTCTTTTCACCCTGGAGGGTCTGTGTATGCTCGGCGGCATCGGTACCGAGGGAGGCGTAGCGATCACAGCTTTCCATGAGACGATCCATCGCGGCGTCGCCGGCGAGCGATCCGGGATCGTGTTGTACCACCGTCTTGATGTACCGATTTGCCTCGTCGACGAGTTGAGCTGCTTCCTCGAGCGCCGCCGTGGCCTCCTCCGTAGCCTCATCGAACGCTTCCTCCGCGGCATCGGTGTCGTCGTCGGTGTTGGACGAATCGCCGGAGTCGTTGTTCCCGGAGTTGCCGTCGTCACCGTCGTCACCGTCGCCGCTACCGTCGTCAATTCGCTCTTTTTCGCCATTCTTGGTTTTGGGAGGTTGATCCGACGAGTCCTCCGGATCGTCATCGGGGAGGCTGTTGGATGGAGCGTCCTCGTCATTGCTCTCGTTTGTGTTTTGTGCGGGTACCACGATCGCCAGCAGAAGCAGCATGAGAATCGTGATAAGAATCGTTCGTGTTAACCTGTTCATAGAAGTACCTCAGATTGTCAGTAGCGTCGGTACCAGAGGTCCCAAAGGAACCCCTTCCCGTGCGAGATATCCGGCGCCCATGGCGTTTCGAGACAAAAGCTCGGCGCGGCGGGCGTCCCAAGGTCCGGGCGATAGTCGGCGTCATGACCGGTGGGCGTTCCCAGTTCGTCCACGAGGACAAGATGGAGAACGATCCGATGCCATGGTGCATCCTCCAGGAGTCCCGGATATGCGGTGGAGAGTTCCGCCGTAAGCGCATCGGCGTCCAGCACCGTGCCCAGCGAGACCGATGCGTCGCCGGGGACGTCCGGAGCCAGAGACGCTGCGAGAAGTGTTGCCTGGAGTTCTTCCTGCGATTGGGAATCGTTGTTTGTTGCGTGTATCGCCTCCGCCAGCGGCCGGATCGAATCCACCGCAGTGGCGATCGATGCCGGCGTCAGCACCACCGCGCCGCCGTCGTTGTTGTCCGGTACCACCTCCGCGCGGTCGAGCAGATCGGCGAGCGTTTCCGCCGTCGCCGGATCATCGGAGATGTCGTCGGCTATCGTCGCTGCCAGTGTCTCGTAGTCCAGTGCGTTTGCGCGGAGGTTTCCGGTATGAGCGATCACGGTGGTGCTGGTGTTTCGGAACGGATAGAGAAACTCGAGATGGGTTGTGTAGCTGCCGTCGAAAAAGACGAAGCGTGGCTGCCGCTCGGCATCGATCGTTTCATACAGACGCTCGATGTCACGATCGGTCACCGTACGGGAGGGGTCGTCGTCGCGCAGGCCGAATCCATACCGTCCACGACCGTGTCCGGTGATCAGCAGAATCGTCGCCCGCGCGGCAAACCGATCGTTCAGCCGTGCCAGAGCGGCAGCCAGGTCGTTGCCGTCAAAGAGCGTCTCCTCTGCAGAGAGGACGCCCTCCAGTGGATGCCGGCCGTCTTCGTCGACCAGGAGCGCCGAGGCGCCGTACGAGACCGAGTCCCGGAGCACGATACGGTGGATGCGGTGTGCCTCGTCCCGGAACGACGCAAACTCCGATATATCCTCGTTTACCGAGGGGCCAAGCTCGTTCCGGTCGTACGCAATGAGGACTACCAGCCACTCCCGCGGCGCATCGACCGCCGGGATCCGCTCCGATCCTCCCGCAGTAAAATCGGAACACCCCGCAAGACTCGCGGCCAGAGCGATCGTCAATACAGTGTACTTCATAGTTCCTCCTCAATGGGCCAGGGATATCTGACGGACCCGCCGAAGGCGCAGACGGTGATGCCCGTGAGCCGCACCGGCACCGGCGCCACAAACGCAAAGGGCGAATCAAAGGGGCAATGCAGTGTGTGCCAGGACCTGCCCGGTATCTCGTCGCTGATCGCGAGGACGATCTCTTCCCGAACCGCCTCGTCCCGGTCGGGGACGGACGCTTCCAGGATCGCCCGAAACTCGATCGATTTGAGCCGATCCGTCGACTCGTTGTGGATTCCCAGGGTGAGTTCGTAGCGGTATCGCTCGGTTTCAGAGCGACGAAGCTCTACGCGGGTGATCTGGATCGGCGGTTCCCGAGAAGCCTGCGGTATCAGCGGAGAGCACGCCGTGAGTACCGTGGTGATCGCAACGATCGCGATGCGAGCCGTCATCGGTCTTCCTCGGCGAGGGATGCTACAAGTTCCCGCAACAGCACCGAACGTGGATCGGTGTTGTCTATCGCGTCGACACGATCGCACAGCGCACGAAGTCGACGACGATGGCCGCTCCGGGCGGCTTCGATCGCATCGTCCACAAGAGCAGCGAGGCTCACGAGATCGATGCGGACAAGAGTCCGCCGGGAATACACTGATACCTCCCGAGACAGCGGCTCGTACCCGGAAGCACGGACCACCATCACGGGCGTTCCCGGACGAACCCCGCGGCAGTTGAACCGTCCGAAGGAATCGCTTAAACCGCAGTTCTTGCCGGCCAGGCGGATCGTAGCGCCCGGTACGGGCAGTCCCTGCTCGTCGTACACGACGCCGAGTACATCGGTCCGACGAAAACGCGGTGTGGTTACGCTGGCACAACTCCCCAGGAGTGAAATCAGAGTGAACGCCAGAATCGGTGCGGACAATCGAGTTCTCATCGTGCTCTCTCCAGTTCCAGAAATCCTTCGGGGCGGCGCCAGAGGAACAACCGTCCCGTCTCATCCAGGAGGTAGCCGTTTTTTCGATCGGCGGTATCCGGGGGCACCGCCGGGGCGGGCAGTGTTGGTAGCGTCGGCGGCGCGGGGACCGGTTCGACACGGATCGCCGGTGCGGAAGGGCAGGGGGCGACCCGCTCGATTTCGAGCGACCAGGACCTCCCGTCGGCGGTGTCCAGCAGGACCGACCGAATCGTATCCTCCGTCATGAGCGTGGAAACCGCGGTTCCCACATCGCGGCCGGACAGCTGCCAATGTTCGAGGCAATCCCGACCCGATCGGCTGTAACCGACCAGGCGCGGCGGACGGTACGGTGAGGTCCGGTGATCCGGTCCCGGCGCGGCGAGATCGCCGCATGTCGGCTCAGCCCGTGGAGGCGTCCGAAGTTCCCCTGGTTGTGGTACGTCGATCTCGATAATTACCCCGTCTGCCCGCGGGACGAGGCGCGTCGAACTCCCGTGGAGATCCACCGCGGAGATCAGCGGGAGCGCATTCCCGGGGGCGCGGTCCGACGCCACGACCAGGTGGTATGCGCCGCCGGATGCCGAGAGACGGTGCAGCGCTAATCCGGAATCGATCGCGCGCAGGCGATGGAAGAGATCGCAGGCGCGGGCAAGAGCAGCCCCTGTACTCGGGACGTGTTCCGGCGATGCGATAACCGGAGCGGGATCCCCCGGTTCCGCGGGGACCGCCGGCGTTCGTGGAAGCGCCCGAACGATACCGATGCTCGCGGCGATCCCCGCAAGTACCGGCAGGAGAATGCGAATCACCAGCCGTTTGTGTCGAAGATCCCTGGCGCTCAGCCTCGACGATCCTCGGTGATCAGGCGTGATCTCCGTGGCATCCCCGGGACGGTGCGTTGCCATGGAGTACCCGGAGAGGCGCCGGTTTTCGATCCGATAGAGATCGAATCCGTTTGCCGTAGCGAAGGCGAACGCCCCATCCCGCACACCCTGTCGGGCCAGTTCGCGGATCGGTATCGGTCTGGACGCGCCGAATCCGGTTATCGTTTTTGGAACGAGCACCGTCGCGTGCAGTCGCCGAACGCGAAAGAGGTCGTAGAACGCGAGATTACCGGGGTACCGGGCCGAAAGAGACCCGGGAGCGCCGGGAACGACGGGGATTTCCGAAAGAGCTGACCATTCCCTGGGTGTCCTGGCATCGCGTGTCATCGTTCATCCTCGCCGATCCAGATGCGAACCTGGTCAGGGCCGTCTTCACCAAGGAACACCGTCTCCTCCTCTATCCGTACCGGGAGATCCGGGAACGATTCGCGGAGGGTCCGCGCCACCGATTCGCGGTCCCCTCTCCGCGACTCCAGGGCTGCCAGCGAGACCGCGCTCGTCAGGCGACGCTGGTACCGTAGTTCCGAAATCAGCTGTTGTAGCGTTCGACTTTCTGCCGCGATCAGGCGGCCCGTACCGAGAACGATCAGCGTCATCACCGCCACGAGAACGCTTGCCTCGGCGAGCATCGATCCCCCGTAGCGCCTCATGGGCGTTCTCCTCCCAGACCGTCACAGGTAATGCTGTAGGGCAGGCCCGACGGTCCCGGGGAGGTGTACTCGTACTCGCCTCCCCAGGGATCCGGAGCGGGAGCACGGCGAACATAGGGCCCGTTCCAATGTTCCGGAACCGGCGCCAGGTACGGCGCTTCCCAGAGCGCCCGGAGTCCCTGCTCCTCCGTCGGATACCGTCCACAATCGAGGTGGTACCCCTCGAGCGCCGCCTCGTACATCGCGATCTCGCGACGTGCCGCGAGACGGCGAGCCGATTCGATCTGTCGGCTGCCCACGTAGCCCACACCGGCCGTGAGGGTGAACACGATCGCCATTCCGATCATCGTCTCGATCAGCGACCAGCCGGGGTATCGGTTCTGTTTCATAGACCCTCCATCGGTATCGTCGTGAGTGCTTCCAGGGTGGGCAGATAGACCCGGGCAACCAGGATCAGCAGGACCGTTCCTCCCAGGAGAACACCGGCGGGTCGGAGAATCGCCGTGAGACGGCTGATCCGGTGGCGTTCGCGATCCGTAAATCGATCGATCTCCGCCATGAGTTGCCGGACCAGATCGTCCCGGTTGGTGGCGTTTGCAACACAGCGTCGGAGCGGGCCGGGCCAGTCCGTGCGGGTCAGGGCGATCTCCGGCGGTATCCCCGCCTCGCACCGGTACGCGGCCTCACCGAGCGCGGCCCGCGCTCGAGCGGAGGTCATCTCCCGCGCCGATCGCCTCAGCGCGGCGGGAAAGGCCACACCCTGTGCGAGCAACGCGGAGAGTCGGAGCGCTGCGTCGTAGGACCGGAACGTCGCGCGGTGGTGATGTCGCCGTTTCAGGAGGAACACCATCACGGCAGCTCCCAAGGGTGTCGCGATTCGAAGAATCGGTTCGATCCCGATCCGTACCGGAACATCGCTTACGCGAAGGACGATCACCGTGCCGACGAGCGCGAGGAGTACTACGAAACCGGGATACGCGATTCCACCGAGCCATGCCTGAGCGATCGACCGACGACGATCGAGAACAAATCGTTCCCACCGGCGTTGTCGTGCAACGATCTCACCGCGGTCGATCATCGATCGGCCTCCGCGGATACTTCGGCGGCAAGGTGCGGCGGCGAGCCCACCAGTCGCTGTGCACAGGCCAGAACCAGGATCTCCGGGAGGATCGCCGCATCGAATCCAAGACTCTCCAGACGCCCGCTCAACATGGAGAGACCGGAACAGTGGACCGTAACCACTACCAGGTGTCCGGTCAGGACCGCTTCCTGCAGAATACGCGCCGATCCGGGGCGGCGGACCTCGCCGAGCCAGATAACGTCCGGGTCCTGCCGAAGGAGTGCCGCCAGGCGTTCGTCCTGAGGGATGTGCCGCTGTTCCTCCAGTTGCAGAACGCCGTCTAGGCGGTACTCCACCGGGTCCTCCAGGGAGACGATTTTTCGGCGGTTGCCGGCCAGCAGAGACAGTGTCGCCGCAGCGCTGGTGGTCTTGCCGCTTCCCGTGGGACCACAGAAGACAACAAGACCCTGTTCCGCCTCGAGTGCGGTGAGAAGCTGCAACAGCTGCGATCGCGAGAAGCCAAGCGCCAACAGCGGGATCGGTCGACGATCAAGGAATCGCAATGCCAGCGCTTCCTGGTACCGGTCCCCCAGCGTTGCCACGCGAACGGTCCGATCCGGCAGCCACGGAAACTCCACGCGCCCATCCTGGGCTCGTTCAGTCTCGAACAGATCAAGCCCCGCCCGGGCTTTTACCCGCCGGACGAACAAACGGGCGCTCCGCTCCGGGAGCTGCCCCACCGGTACAAACATGCTGCGCACGCGTATCGCCACCTGCCATTGAAACGACGAGGCGCGCCAGAGGGAGAGATCGCTCGCGCCCGCTCGAACCGCGGAGACAACGATCGATCGGAGAAGGCGGTCTCCCGGATCAAGTCTCGATTCGTCCGAGACCGCCCGTTCCGTCGCGTCCTCGCCGGTATCCTCTCCGAGCGAGTCCAGGGCAATACGCACCGCCGGGTGGGTCGGTATCACCGGCGTAAATCGCACGGGCTTGCCGTGCAATGCCGATAGCTCGTCTCGAAGGAGCGGCGCCTTCGGTTTCCAGTATCCGAGGAGAACCTCCGACCGACTCTCCTCGAGCAGTACCAGGCCATGGTACTCGCAGTATTCCCGACGATAGGGCCCGATCATCGCATCACTCCGATCAGCTCACGGATCGCGAGTTCCTGTTCTTCCGCCCGGACGGTGGACGACCGCTCAGGCTCGACAAAGGCGGAAAGGTACAGCACGATCTCGGTTCGTTCCTGTCTCCTGGACCGGTTTCCAAAAATCCGGCCCAGAAGCGGAATTCTGCCAAGAACAGGAATTCGACGATCGCTTTCGCTCGTCTCCTCCTGCAGGAGACCGCCGATAATCAGAGGTTCCCCGTGGTCGACGCGGACCACCGTATCGATTACTTTCCGCGAGGTCGGCGGCGGGTTGCCGGCGGCACTGGTGTCGACTCCTTGTTTGGATATCGAAATCGAAACGGCTACGGATATCGAATGATCCCGGTGTACGGTACCGGAGAGGTCGATCGTGAGACCGCTGTCGATTTCTCGGGTTATTCCGAGTTCGGAATCCTCCGCCTCGGGATCCCGATCTCGATACCGAAAGGTCCCGGCGTTCTCCAGATGTACCGTCTCGCCATCCAGTGCGTGGAGACTCGTGTTGGTGAGTAGGTTTGCGGTGTTGTCGCTGAGCTCTCCGGTTAGTGCCAGCGCCGCGCCGTATCCCAGCGCCGAGACAAGGTCGAAACGCAGGGCAAGCAGATCATCGAATCGGCCGGACAGCGTTTGCGAATCGCTCCAGGTCTGTACGTCGGAATCGGTGTACGACGCGTCGACGTCGATCGATCGGGTAAATCCCTCGCTTTCCTGAAACTGAACGATACACAGATCGAATCGGATCTGACCTCGGGGACGGTCGATCTCCGCCAGGGTGAGCCGAGCGTGTTCGATTGCCCGGGTCGGGCCCTCCAGGAGTAGGCTATGGCCGTCGGCTGCGGCGAGGACGGTAAGTTCCGGCGCGGTCGTGGTGATTGCCTCCGCCGCCGTACCGGGGTCGACAAACCGACAGAGGAGTACCTCCCGCGAAGGCGGGACGTCGATCTCCTGAACAAACCGTTCCACATCCCGGGCGATCACGTCCGGTGCGGTTACCGCGAGGAGTGGCGGGTTTTCCACCGGGCGAGGTTCGCATTCCGGGAACCGCCGGCGCAGCGCCTCAACGAGATCGCTTGGGGGACGATTGTGAACGGGAATCTCGATCGTTTGACGACCGACGGGCGTCTGTTCGAGACGCTCGAGTACCGCCATACCGGCGCGAACCTGCCGGGGGCTACCGCAGAAGGATAGGGCGTTCCGCTCCTCATCGGTGAACTCGATTTCTATACCGGGTACTCGCGTGAGGGCGGGGATCGCCGTGCGTACGGTGGTTGCGCTGAGTGAAACTGTTTCGCAGCTGAGGTACGGCTGGAGGAGTTCCATGCGCTCCCGTGGGGCTGCGGCGATCACATCTCCCGCGAGGAAGATCTCCGCGTCAAACCGGCGGCCGAGCATCTCGAGCAAGACCTCCGGATCGGGAGCACGGAGAACAAAACCCGTGGCGGTCCGATCCTCCAGCGATGGCGCGTCCAGCGTTGCCTCGAGTTCGTTGGCGATCGCTGTGAGTATCTCCCGAAGCGACGCCGGTCCGGTGCGAAGTCGGATCCCCTCGGGGTGGACTTGTTCCACCGTCACCGTTGCGTGCCGATCCGGTAGCGGCACGCCGGGGGTCCTCTCCTCCGAATCCGGCGGAGCGAGACGATACCGATCGCCCTGAGCATGAATGACCAGCCCCGCGTCGTCGGCGATTTCCCGAAGGATCGTGTCGAGCGACGCGGGCCCGTGCGAGAAGTAGCTGTCTCGACGGGATTCCGGAAGACCGGTTATCGAGACTCCCGCCGCCACCTGGAGTCGCCGAAGGACCGTTTCCAACGGGGCGCCTCGGGATTCGACGATCCATCCCGACTGAGACTCCCGGCAACGGACGCGGGAGAGGTAATAAATTCCCTGTTCGTCTACGGCAAAAATGTCCGCCGCGTCGGCGATCTCCTGGAGCGCCATCGCCGCGTCGGTCTCCTGAAGAACCAGCGACACCGTGCCGGTGACGGTCTCGTCCATCACCACCGACAGACCCAGACGTTCCGCCAGCGCTTGAATAACCTCGCGCACCGGCTCCCCGTGGATGCTGAGCGTTTCGATACGGTCCGGAATCGACGGCGCCGGGGGGGCCGCCGGGACCGGCACCGGCAGGATCGCCGCTATCACACAGGCGAACCAGGCCGGTCGACGCCACCGCTCGATCACAACGGTCCTCCCGCGAGGAGCGCACCCACAAGAACGTGAGGAATATAGGTGATTCGCCGTTCCCGGCGACCGAGCGCCCACGGGAGTATCGCCGACAGGCAGGCTGCGAGTACCACCACGGAGCCCCGGGCGTACCCGTAGGCTGTCCCGATCCCCAGAATGATGGCGCTGTCGGCGGGACCGGCGGCTTCGCGCAACTGGGCTGCAACAAAGGGAACAGCCAGAAGACAGCCGCCGATCGTGCCCGGAGGGCTCATCGTCGCCGTACCGGTCACGGTTGCGACGGCGACCAGCGCCGCCAGCGCCCAACCCGGTACCGCCTGGTCCCGGGCGTCGAAACCCGCGCAAAGCGCGAGCGTCGCCATAAAAACACTGTGTTCCATCACCCGTTCAGAGCGCTTCGCCCCGGCGAGCGCTTGATTTGGCGACAGATTTTTTTCTTTT
>Ga0180429_10003684_pt1 | contig 12372 bp, 2 predicted proteins | sample SS_ome_FD_132428 | JGI IMG/M metagenome (GOLD analysis project Ga0180429, IMG submission 132428) | Hypersaline lake sediment archaeal communities from the Salton Sea, California, USA - SS_1_S_1 metaG | ecosystem: Environmental > Aquatic > Non-marine Saline and Alkaline > Hypersaline > Sediment ... | reverse complement strand
GTGAGCGAGCTGTCGCACGAGCTCGCAATGAGCAAGATCGACCCGCTCCTGCGCGACGCCGCCGAGACAGGTGGGAAGGAGATGATCGATCTCTACGTGGCGGTGCAAGAAGGCACGGACCTCGGCGCTCATATATCCGAGGCCATCGTCCGCCCACCGGTTTTTGGCGGAGTTCAGCACATCTACGGAAAGACAGCCGCGGGCAACTTGATCAAGATAGCCCAGCTGCCCGATGTTGTCGCCCTGGTCCAGATCGGTCCGGAGATGGAGAACAAACCCTTCGACCCGGAGACCCAGGATAGCACACATCGAGCGGACCTGCAGGCACGGATTCGGGAACTACGGGCCAACGAGGTGAACCACGCCGAGGCGCAAATGGAAGCCGCAGATGTGGGACCTCAGGGTTGGTATGACGTCTTGGACGGGCATAAGTCCGGCGAGGCCTGGGATAAGGGCTTTACAGGAGAGGGCGTCATCGTCGGTGTACTCGATGACGGGATCGACTTTGCCCACCCCGACCTGCAAGGGACGTACGCCAGGGTCACCGACCCGACGTCTCCGTATTATGGTTGGCCCATGGCCTTCTCTTACGTCTCGATGCTCTACTTCGTGAACGATGTCTGGGCAGGCACCGACTATCTCGCTCGCAACGCAGCGGGCTCCCGTTGGGCCGACACCCAGACCACTGTCGAAGCGCACTCAGAATTCGAGGGCGGTACAGCCAAGGTGATGTATCAACCCGTCGGCAGTGGCATTGCCCACGAGTACACCATTCCCACCACCGGTAAGAGCAGCTTCTACAAACTGGGGAGCCTGCCCGAGAAGAACCTTTTCGACCTTTACGGTGAGCACGTGGCGATCCTCGTCGCTGACGAGCATGTGGCCGGAATCTACGATACGGTATACGTAGACCTGGACAACGACTACGACTTCACGGACGAGAAGCCGGTCACAAAGTCGAGCCCCGAGGTCTACCGCGACATGGACGGCGACGGCTACGCCGACATCTCCGGCGGTCTGCTGGTCTGGATCAGCAACGGGACGAACACGCCGCCGACCGCCGATTGGCTCTGGGGTGTCACCTGCGCCGACCAGTCCGCTACAATGAAGGGCTGCCCTGACTCCGGTGAACTCCTTCTCTTCGCAGGCCCCTTTGACGGCGGCTACACCCACGGCACGCAGTGCGCGTCAAACATCGCCGGTCAGGGTGTGGTAAACGGTGGTCTTACTGCACAGCCCTTCCGCCAGGGGGGGATGGTCCAGGGCGCGGCGCCGAACGTCGGCCTGATGGACTTCGGCAACCACTACTACGCCGGCACAGATGAGGACGAGTACATCGTCGCCGCCCTCGGCTACGATGGTGTTCCCAACTCTGGTGACGAGGTACAGATCACCAGCAACAGCTACGGCAGTTTCCGGCAGATGTGGGGAGGCTGGGGCTACTACGGTCGGCTCGTGACAGCTCTCAACACGAGCATTGCCCCAAGCACGACGTGGATCTTCTCCGCCGGGAACGAGGGTCCGGGCTACGGCCCGCAGGAGGGCGACGGCGGCCCAACGACGATCCAGGCCGGCTCCTCGACCCAGTATGGCTCAACGAACTGGGACTCCATCGTCAGCGCGGACCAGATCGTTCACGGTGACGTGACTGCCTTCTTCTCCCACGGACCGAACCGCGACGGCTCCTCCGGCCTGGACGTCTTGGCCAACGGCGGTCGTGGGGCCGGGGACGAAGGTCTGAACTACTACGGCTTCGACGGCTGGACTTCCTGGGCAACCTGGGGTGGCACAAGCCGATCAGGCCCTGTTGCGGCAGGCAACCTAGCCCTGGTCTACGAAGCCTTCAAAGCCCGTCACGGGCGATGGCCAACCTGGGCCGAGGCCAAAGCGCTGCTCAAGAGCGGGGCATCGAACGCGTCGGGCAGTCCGTTCTTCCAGGGAGCCGGTGTGGTCAACGCCGACCGCGCCACGGACCTCGCGGCGGGTATCTACGGCGTGTACGCGGCACCTGACGAGTGGCAAGTGGGCGACTGGAAGGGCGCCGAGTATCTGAACTTCGCCAACGTGGCCCATCCCGGCGAGACGTACACGAAGACGTACACAGTGAAGAACCCGTCCGGTCACGATATCACCGTCGACATCTCCGAAGGCGTGATGGAGAAGATCGATTCGGCCGAGTTGACCTTTACCACCTCGGACGAGGACGAGGAGAGCGGTTTCAACTTCCACGCGCCGGACTACTTGATGGAGCTAGACGAGAGCATGATCCCCGCTGACACGGAGGTCATGATCGTACGATACGTCCATCCCTACGACACGTTCGACGCGGCTATGGACTTCACTCCCAACCCGAACAGCAGCTGGAGGTATCTGTTCTACAGCTGGACGGACGTGAATAGAGACGGGAAGCTGTGGGAGGACCGAAACGGAAACGGCGTGGTCAACCACGTGGACGATCTAGCTCTCGGGATGGATAACGACGGCTTCTTCCGCCCCGACTACGACGACCCGGAGACCGAGATCCAGCAGGGCGAATACGTCCGTCTTGACTACGATTTCGGCGGGTCGACCGACATGCTCGTCGTTCGGAACCCGCTGGAGCGGGTGGCCGATGGCTATTTCTTTGGCTTCCAGCACCGCTTCAACGACGGCTCTGTGCCGCAGACCACGTTCAAGATCGGCCTCGAGTTCTACAAACGGGCTGATTGGGCGTGGCTGGACCTGAGCGACAGCTCGCTTATGGTCCCGGCCGAGGGGCAAGCTCACTACGACGCCGTCATGAGTATCCCCAGCGACGCCGCCCCGGGGGTTTACGAGGGTGTCATCTTCCTGAACGACCCTGGCGATCTGCACCACGATGGGCATGAGACCACGCTTCCGGTGGTGGCCAACGTCATCGCCGACATCCCGGACGGCGGCTCGGTGACGCTGGGCGGCGACGGAATGGCCGACACGATGTACCAGAACAGCTGGACAAACGGCTACTTCAATTGGTACGGTGGTGGTTGGACCGGCGCCGGTGACTGGCGTCACTACTTCCTCAACGTCGACAGCGAGGATCTGTCCAACAAGAATCTCCTCGTCCACACGTCTTGGGAGGACTATCCGACAGACTTCAATACCTGGATTCTGGGCCCCACCGAAGACTGCGCTTCCAACGGCGCCGACCCTTGCGCCTGGTTCACGCCATGGACAAACCTTCCGGATCCAGGCGTATTCGGCCCGTACACGTTGCAGCCCATAGGCGCCAGCGATACGTTCCTGGCCGGGGCAGCCTATCCCTTCCACACGAGCACGGGTGGGCCCGATGACTGGGTTAAGGTCCCGCTTGAGCGCGAGGGTCTGCACGAAATCGCGCTCCACAACGTACTCTTCAACGGAGAGGACCTGGCGGAGCAATTCCAGGTCGACGTGGGTACACTCGACTTCGACGCCGCGATGGATCCTGACGTGGGTACAGTCAACACCGGTTCGGTCGACGCTGTCGCGTACACCGAGACTGGGAGGATCGATCTCCAGTTCACACCCACGCTTGAATTGCCTGATCTGAGCGCCACTCTGGCGGGAGGCCTATCGACATCCCACGAGGACCACGTCACAACGCTGATCGACAGCGATGAGTGCAACGACGGAGCCTGGTGTGCTGAGACTCAGTGGGTCACCGTCACCGTCGACGCCCAAGGGGCGACGGAACTCTTCGTCTACGTGAATGTCCCAGACGGCGAGGACATCGACTTATACATCTACAGAGATGTCAACGGCAACGGTGTGGCCGATGCCGGCGTGGATGACTTCGTTGGTTCCTCGACAGATCCAGCAGGTTCCGATGACAATGTGCGAGTCGGTCATCCCTCTCAGGGTACCTACTTGATAGGTCTGCTCGGGTGGGATCTCACGACGCCCACGCTGGACACCTCGTGGTACCACGAGATCACGGCGCCGGGGCCCTTGCCGACTGAAACGGTCCAGGTCTCCAGTGACACGGTGACCGTCGATCAGGACGCCAAGTTCGACCCAACCACATCGAGCTACAGCACCACTGTGATGGTGAACGAGCGGACCTCGATCCTACACGCTATGGTGGAGCAAGTTCCGGCGGGGGCCGATGTCGACCTCTACGTCACCGACTCCGAGGGTGCGATTATCGGGAAATCGCAGAACGGGGCGGGGGTTGACGAGCACGTGGATATTGCGCCGACCGAACCGGACTACCGCCTCCAAGATGGGGACGAGTACACCTTCTGGGTGCACGGCTACGACGTGACCGGAACGATCACGCCCACTGTCCGGATTTGGTACGATTCGCTCAACGTATGGTTGTCCGCGACACACCCGGCTGTCTCGGTCAGCTCCGTCGGTGCCGGTGAGATGGTCAGCGTGACGCTCCACTTCGATAAGGAAGGATGGGATCCTGGCGATCCCATTCTCAGCGCCCGGCTGCTAGCTAGCCCGTCGGTCATACCTAACGCCTTCGATGAGTTGGTCACCATCACGCGGCAGGACCCACCGCCGACTGAGCCACAGCCCGATGCAGCATTCAGCAAGAGCTTCACGGCAGAGCGTGGACCGAGCTCGTACTCTCACAACGGGTATCCAACCGCGCTCGCCAACGTCGGCGACACGATCACTTTCACGCTCGAGATCGAGAATACGGGCGACGCGACTGGGACCTATTACGCTGAGGACTGGATACTGCCGGACTGGCAGCTTTTCGACAGCTTCGTCGTCACACCAACGGTCTACAGCTGGGGAGTTGACCCCTTCGGAATCGGCTTTGACGTCCTGGCGTTCACAGACACATTGGGCGTCGGCGAGTCCCTTCAGGTGGTGTACAGGGTCAAAGCGCAGAACCCGATGGGTGACCTGGGATACGTCGTGCCCAACTACCTTGACGTCTACGATGGCGACACCGGGGCCTACTACGGCGGCGACGTCAACTACCTCTACTACCGTTCCTTCCGCACAGACGGATCCTACAAGATGTCCAACCCGGGAACGGTAGCGCCGGGGGAGACCTTCACCTACGAGATGAGCCTGACTAACCCAAGCTCCGAGGATGAGCACGTCTACTTCTCGGATCCGCTGCCGAATGACGTCAGCTTCATCTCCGTCACCGGCGGCGCCGCCTACAACGCAACGGACCACACCGTGACATGGTCTGGCCTCTTGCCGGGCACGACGCTCTCGACCGTGGATTTCGACATCGTCGTCGCGGCCGACAGTGGGCTCGCAGACGGCACGATCATCGAGAACGAGGCCACCCTCGCCTTCAAGCTCGGTGGCACACCGTTCACGACCCTCGAGGCCGCCACGATGATCGACGACGGGATCAGTCCAGCTCTCCGCATCGATAAGAAGGTGGACACCCTGGTCGCCTACCACGGCGAGACCCTTGGGTACACCATCGTCTTCAAGAACGCGGGCACAGAAGCTGCGACGGGGGTCACGGTTGCGGACGAGATACCGGCGTACGTGACCGTTGATGCGGATAGCCTGATGGCGGACCTTGGCTTTGGGCCTATCCCACTGCCGGACGAGGTCTGGGACGAAGAGACCAGAACAGTGGCCTACGCCGCACCGCTTCCGGTGCAGCCAGGTCAGATCGTCACGGTCACCTTCGACGCCGAGGTGGATGATGACGCCCCTGTCGATTGGGCTATCATCAACCCTGTGGTCGCCAACGCGAGCAACGCGGGGACGGCATTCGATACCGCTCTGACCGAGGTGCTCGTCCACAGCCGCACCTACTTGCCTTTGATCGTCAGGAACTATCCCAAGACGATCACCGTACTCCACACCAGTGATGAGCACGGTTGGCTACTGCCCAACGTCCCCTTCGGCTCTGACGTCACGGAGGGTGGGGTCGCGAGCCTAATGGGGCGGCTGACGCAGAACGAGGGATACTCACCGGACGACGATAGCTTCCTCTTGCTCAGCGCCGGTGACAACTGGACGGGCCCCTCTATCTCCACCTGGTTCGAAGGGGAACCGGTTGTCGAGGTGATGAACGCTATGGGATACGACGTCTCGGTCATTGGGAACCATGAGTTCGACTTTGGCCGTGACACTCTGGACCAGCGTATCGCCGAAGCAGACTTCCCCTTCCTCTCGGCAAACATCTACTACTCCGGAACCACCAGCATTCCAGACTTCGCAACCCCGTACGTCATCAAGGAGGTGAACGGGGTGGACGTGGGCATCATCGGGCTGAGCACAACGGAGACGCCCGAGACAACCCACCCCAAGAACATCACCGACCTTACGTTCGGCGACTACGAGACGGCCCTGCGACGCGAAGTACCTAAGATGCGAGCCGACGGTGCCGATCTGATCATCCTCCAGGCCCACGTATGCAGCGACGAGCTAGTCCCGCTTGCAGGCGCGGTAAGCGATCTCGATATCGCGTTGATGGAGGGAGGCCACTGTCACGAGACCTTCACCGGACAGGTGGGCGATACGCTCATCTTAGAGGGTCACTGGGCCTGGAGAGCGTACGGCAAGACGCAGCTCTTCATCGACCCGGTTACCTATGAGGTACTCGACTACACACAGGAAATCGTGATGAACGAGTACGTCACCGATGAAGGAAACCCTGTGACGCCGGACCCGGCGATCGAGGCGATCGTGGAGACGTGGGAGGACGCGGTCGATGACGAGATGGGCGAGGTGATCGGCTACACTCAGGAAGGCATCACCAGACGGTCGTGGGAGCAGGCCAACTACGTGACCGACTCCTGGCTTTGGGCGTACGGAACGGCCGACATCGCGATGACCAACTGGGGTGGTTTGCGCGCCGATATCCCCGCGGGTGACATCACCGTCGGCGATGTCGTCGGCGTGCTGCCCTTCGAGAACCGGATCGTGGACTGCACCATAACCGGAGCGGAGGTCATCGACAACCTGGAGTGCTGCGGCGGAGTGGCCATCGCTGGCATCACTTATACGTACTACGAGGACGGCGGCATGAGGGTGGTCGACGCGGTCACGCTGACGAATGGCTCGCCACTGGTGGTGACGCACACGTACAGCGTCTTGGTCAATGACTTCATGTACGCCGGGGGCGATGGCTTCCTGTTCGGCAGCCAGGACACTGACGCCTACGACACCGGGATTCAGTGGCGGCAGCCGGTGATCGACTGGACCGTGGCTCAGAACACGTCGGCGGGCAACCCCATCGATCCACTGCTGGACGACGAGCCGCGAGCCATTGAGATCACCCCGTAGTACGCGATAGACAGGGGCCGGCACCGGCTGACGCCGGCCCGAGAAGCCATCGGGGCGTACGCCTCGGTGGCTTCTCTCTTCCGGGCATCGTACAGTGCATCCGCGATGGTATACCTTGACTTCTCGATAGGAGATGTGGAAACTGGCTCCGCTTCTCACGGAGCCGAGGATTCGGCCTGCAAGGTGAACGCTAACCTGGACCCATGCCGGGGCGATCTGCACTGATGGCGTGCAACGGGCGTCGTACTATCCAATTCGCCCTGATTGCGCTGGTGCTGACACTCTGCAGTGCCCAGGGAGTGACGGCTCCTTCGAGCGTCAGCCCCGACCAGCCCGCACAGCCGCGCACGTTCCTCCTCAGCACGCGCGCCGGACTCTCCCGGGAACGGATCGATGAACAGTTGACCCCGCTGGGCCTGCGCGTCCGGCGGCACATCCCTGGGATCGACATATGGGTAGTGGAGGATATCGCATCGCCACGGACACGTGCAGATGTCGAACGCTTGATCGTCGACCGGGGCGCAGGATGGATCGAGCCCAACGAGCGCGTTCGTGCCGTAGGCCTGAATCCGGACGACGAGTTCTACCCAACGCAGTGGAGCCTGCCTCTGATAGGCCTCCCGGAGGCATGGGTGTTTGCCAACGAGCAGACTCGCCTTGTCGCCATCATTGACACGGGCGTTGATCTGAATCATCCTGACTTGGCAGACCAAATCTGGACTAACTTGGATGAAATGCCCGGGAACGGGGTGGACGACGATGACAACGGCTACGTCGACGACGTTCACGGCTGGGATTTCGTGACAGACCACGGTGACGCGTACCCGGAGGACGAGCACGGACACGGCAGCCACGTGGCCGGCATTGCGGCGGCGCAGTCCGATAACGGACTCGGGGTCGCTGGCGTGGCGTGGAACGGCTCAATCATGCCCCTGAAGGTACTGAATGAACGCGGCAATGGCGAATGGGCTGACGTTCTGGAGGCCATCGGGTACGCTGCCGACAACGGCGCAAGCGTGATCAACCTGAGTCTGGGACAGTCTCCGGACGATCCAACAGAGCCCGTTCCAGTTCAAGCCATCGAACAAGCTGTATCATACGCTCGGAGCAAAGGATGCCTGCTCGTAGCCGCGGCAGGGAACAACGAGGCCTACCAACCAGCACCAGTGATCTATCCCGCCGCATCCCCTGGGGTCTTGGCGGTGGCGGCAACGACTGCGGACGACGATCCGTGGTTCTGGAGCAATCGCGGCCCGGAGGTAACCATCGCCGCGCCAGGGGTTGATATCCTCAGCACCTCCAGGTACAACAGCTACGCGACACTGAGCGGAACCTCGATGGCAGCGCCCCACGTGAGCGGGCTAGCCGCCCTGATTTGGTCCTTCGACCCGACGCTGAGCGCGGACGGCTTGACGCGGGTCATCACCAGCACGGCCCGGGATGTGCACACCTTCGGGTGGGACGAACGGACGGGTTGGGGCCGCATCGACGCGCAGGCAGCGACACGACATCTGATCGATCTAGAGACGAGTCTGAGCGCACATCCAGAATCAGTGCCGGTCGGCGACCGGACAGCCGTAATCACTGCCACTGTGTCTTGGGCTGACGCAGAGCCCGTTCCGAACGGTCTGTCGGTCGGATTCGGAGTATCCCTGGGGCAACTCTGTCCGGACACGTCACTGACCGTAGGAGGAGAGGCCACGACGACGTTCCACTCCCCGGCTGGGTTCGGCGAGGCGACGGTCCACGCCGAGGTCCTTGGAGCTCTAGCAGCGACCGCCGCCATAGAGGTCACTCCCTACCGCTTCTACCTCCCCACAATGCTGCTTCACCCCTCAGCCATCCCACAGTAGACGACCTGCACGCCGTGGGCGTGATAGACGTAGCAGTACCCGTCCACCCCCAGGAGTATCCTCTGACCTGCCACGAACGCCGGAATCGGACGCTCCGGCTCCTCGCTGAACTCTCCGCACCCCAGATTCGACGCCGGGAAATCGTCCGGCACGGCAAGGATGAACTCGACGGACTCGATCCCGACGTTCAAGCGTGCCGCCAGGTCGGCGATTGCCCGCGCGACATTAGATTGCATTGTCTCCTCGGGGGCTGGAGTACTGGATGGACTCGCTCCCGGGAGGCCGGTCGGCGGCAGCGTCGGACAGCCGGAGGTCGGCTTGACCGGAGTTCTCACCGGGAGTGACCAAGGCTCACCACCGCCTACCGTGGCGCCGAGGTCTGCAGTACCCCTTGGAGGAACCCGTGTGCGGCGGGGCGGGGTTCCGACAGTTCGAGGCATCTCAGTTTCGCCCCGGGCGTTGGACTCGCGAACGGCGGTAGGTTCGAGCACCGATGATGTCCTATCCCTTGCACTGGCACAGCCGGCAAGTCCCGCAACGAATACCACTAAGAGGATCAGTCTGCCCTTTTTCATATCGCTGCCATCCGTCTGCCTTCCCATGCAATCATAGGACGCGCCGAGCGACGATCAAGTTCCACCGTCACCAAAACATCGCTGTCGCGCCTTCGCGACTAGCTCATCTCTTTCCTCCACGACTGTCAGCCGGATACGGGGATACTCGATCCCCGGCGGTTCGCTTTTCAACTACAAATGACAACCGCCCTCTCACACGTTGACAACCGATCAGACACGTGCTAGACTCGCGTCTTATCCCACATCCTACCTGAAGCAGCTACGAGCCAGACTGCGCTGCCGTGCCGCAAGCAGGCAGGAATACGGCTCTCTCACTCGACTTTGACAGTGGAAACAAAGATGTCGCAGGAGGGGAGGGCACGCAATCGCAGGTTGATCCAAGCGCCTCGGCCAAGGATGATACAGCCCGGTCGCGGGTGAGGGAACTCCCCTTTGAGTGAGCGACACAGCCACCACATAGTCTAGCCGAGGAAAGGCATATGAGAAATAACCTCCGAGTCTCGTGTTTTCTGTTGTCCACAGCACTGCTCACCACCACATTGACGTTGTGTTTGACGGTTGAAGCAGCCGCCTTTGCTCCGGAGTACGGGCCCAGGCCACCCGATGGACAAGTTGCCCACGGTCACAAGCTGACCATACTCCCCAGTAGCCAGTTTTCCCGCGCAGACGCAGAGCATCGAGTAGATCTAGTCGACCTTGACGAGAAACATACGTATATCGTCCAGCTCGCGGATCCGGCGCTCCCCACCTACGAAGGCGGCGTGCGGGGTATCAAAGCGACTGGCACACGGGGGGACCCAGCCAGGAAGCTGGATATCCAGAGCCATGCCAGCGTCGCGTACCGCGACCATCTGCGCCGCGAACAGAGCCTTCTCGTCTCCGCCATCGAAAAGACCCTGGGTCGAGGGCCCGAGGTCAGGTTCCGCTATCAGCTGGCTCTCAACGGGATGACCGTGGAGCTGACCCCCCGCGAGGCGGCTGAGGTGGCGCGTCTGGACGGCGTGACGTCGGTGACGCGCGACTGGGTCGAACGCATCCAAACCGATGCGGGGCCAGCCTGGGTCGGGGCCGAGGAGGTGTGGGACGGCAGCGCCTTCGATGGGCCTGGCACGATGGGAGAGGGCATCATCATCGGTATCATCGACACCGGCATCAACCACGACCACCCTTCTTTCGCCGACGTCGGCGGCGACGGGTATGATCACGTTAACCCGTGGGGTGCGGGGAACTACACCGGCTGGTGTGACCCTGGCAATGCCAACTACACGACTGACGTCACGTGTACGGATAAGCTCATCGGTCTGTGGAGTTTCGACGATGACCTCCCGGAGGACTACAACGGCCACGGTACGCACGTGGCGAGCACCGCCGCCGGTAACGTGCTCACGGCGGCCCTCTCCGCCCCGACCACGGACATCACGCGCTCGATTGGGGGCGTCGCTCCCCACGCGAATCTGATCGGCTACAGTATTGAAGCGAATCCCGGCGCGGGAACGGCTTTGGGCAGCAGCATTCTGGCAGCCGCCGAACAGGCCATCGATGATGGGGTCGACGTGATCAACTACTCCTTCGGGGGTGACCCGGGTGACCCGTGGGTCCTGGCCCAACACTGGCTCAACGTGCGCAGCGCCGGAATCTTCGTCGCCACCGCGGCGGGGAACTCAGGCCCAGAGCCGGGCACGGTGGGCTCGCCCGCCAACGCGCCGTGGATGCTCACGGTGGCCAATGCGACTCACAATCGGCAAATCGTCAACTCGTTGGAAGACCTGAGCCCGGAGGGTCCCTCCGATATCCGGGGGAAGGGCTTGACAATCGATTACGGTCCCGCCGAGATTGTCTACGGCGGCCAATGCTTGACCGCCTTCCCGCCGGGTACGTTCGACGGCGAGATCGTCGTCTGCGACCGCGGATCGATCGGCCGGGTCGAAAAGGGAGAGAACGTCCTATCGGGAGGGGCCGGAGGCTTCGTCCTGGCCAATACCGTTTTCGACGGCGAATCGACCGTGGGGGACGCCCACGCCCTCCCGGCGGTCCACATTGGGGCCGCGGACGCACAGGTTCTGAAGAACTGGCTGGACAGCGGAACCGTCCAGACGGCCACGATTTCGGGCTATCGTCTCGACGAAGCACAGGCGAACGGGGATATCATGGCTGCTAGCAGCAGCCGAGGGCCGAATATCGTCCCGTCCATACTGAAGCCCGACGTCACGGCGCCGGGCACGGATATTCTCGCCGCGGTCGAGTCGCAAGCCGGCTTTCCCGGAGCTCCGCCCGAGTATGATTTCCTCTCGGGGACATCGATGGCCAGCCCACACGCTGCCGGCATAGGGGCCCTGGTCCTGGCCCTTCATCCAGACTGGACCCCGGCTGAGGTCCAATCGGCCATCATGACCGCCGCCGCTAACCAGGATGGGATGCTGCAGGAGGACGGCACGACGCCGGCCAGCCCTTTCGACCGCGGTTCAGGCCGCGCCTACGCCGCTGCCGCCGTCCAGGCCGGCCTTCTGCTGGACGAGACGGCGGACGACTTCACCAACAGCAATCCATCATTGGGCGGGAACCCGACGGAGCTCAATCTGGCGAGCTTGGCGGACGAGCGCTGCGTGAGGACCTGTTCGTGGGTGCGTGAGCTGAACAACAGCGTGCCGTACACGGTGACGTGGGACGTCGTGATCGCACCTACGTCGGAGATGAGCCTGAGCGTGCGCCCCGCACACTTC
>Ga0180429_10003680_pt1 | contig 12380 bp, 10 predicted proteins | sample SS_ome_FD_132428 | JGI IMG/M metagenome (GOLD analysis project Ga0180429, IMG submission 132428) | Hypersaline lake sediment archaeal communities from the Salton Sea, California, USA - SS_1_S_1 metaG | ecosystem: Environmental > Aquatic > Non-marine Saline and Alkaline > Hypersaline > Sediment ... | reverse complement strand
TTCGAGGTAGGATTAAGAAGTCCGTTGATCCGAGGCCAGAAAGTCACAAGATCGACTTCGACAGTATTCAGCTGTTGGACGAGATACTGCCAGCAACAGATGGATGGGCTCACAGAAGAGCATTCCTTGAACCTGTCAAACGAGAGTCACTGGAAGAAATACAACCTGAACAGGAACTCAGCAATATCTCATTGGGTTTCTTCAGACCCAAGAGCATTGAGGAGTTGATCATTGAACCCACCAGTGAGTTCTGTGAGATCCCCTATAGATGCTTCACGGTTATCCCATTGTTTGCCAATGAAACCGCGCGCTTGGCGACGATGCTGCGATGGCACAAAGAGCTGTCATACTCAAAACACATCAGGCGTGTTGGCTTTCTATAGGCACATTCGACCAGCTCGCCCAATACATCCGACTGGCTGTTGAGGTGTTGCTCGAATTGGATGGAGAACGTCCCCCAGTCGCGTGTCTGCCTGAGTTGACGACGTAACTCGCGCGGGCTTCCCAGCGCTCTGATTGATTGATATCCGATGCCAGCGTCGTACAACGCTTCAGCGAGACGAGTCTTAGAGAATCCTCGCTTGCGACTGAGGGGCAGCTCACGCACATCGACAACTGCCTCAACGTTGTTGCCCTTCAGCTTCGCGATGAACTGGTCCAGTGAAAGACCTTCATAACCTAGCGTATATAGTCTTGGCATCAGGTGCTCCTTAGTATCTAGCCCATGTCCATTGTAGTACGCACATTTAGCGGTGTCAAGAATGCGAATCTGCATATAACAACGCTCCGAACCGGCGGGTTCGCAAGGTTTCTCCCCTGCTGTCTTTCGCGTATAATACAGGCATCCCACCAAGGATGATGATCATGCTTGAAGCTCCCACGGTGCCTGAACTGAATGTGGCACACCTCCAGGCCGAGCTCGCACGCCTGGACGCGCGGCTGCACCGCGAGTACCGGCGCTGGGTTCTGGCGGGTGAGAATCCCGGGGATGAGTATCGGGGACTGCACATTTCGCAGCAGCGCGCGGAGCAGATTCTCGGCCTCCAACCGTTTCACAGCCCCGGTCATGCGGCGGCGCTGCCCGCTGACGAAGCTGAGCTCTACGCCGGCGTTGAGCGGCGATCGCTGGAGGCAGCCGGCAACCTGGTGAAGCTCGCCCGTGCTGCTGGCGCGCCCACGCGCATCGACCAGTTGGCCTCAGGACTGGGCCTGGATCGGATTGACCTGGATATCTTCCTGACCTGCCTGGCGCCGCACGTGGACCTGCGCTATGAGCGGCTCTACGGTTTCTTGCAGGATGATGTGACGCGCCGCCTGCCCACCGTGAACCTGATTCTGGACCTGGTCCGCGGCCCTGGTCCGGAACGGCTCGATCTCCTGCCCCGCTTTCATCCCCAGAGCCCCTTGATGCGCCAGCATCTCCTTGAATGGACGGTGGTTCACAACCGGGGCGATGAGTCAATGTTGAGCCGCGTGCTGCAGCCGGATGCCTCTGTGGTGAGCTGGCTGCTGGGCAAGTACGAGCACGGCGCGGCGCTGGGGCCGGATGCGCAGCTGTTGGGCGTGCAGGTCTCCGCTGAAGATCGCCTGCTTGCCGGCGAGGTATGGCCGGCTGTGGAACGGATGCTCAATAGGGTTCCTATTGTGGCGCTGTACGGGCCCGATGCTGCCGCGCACTGGGCGACGGCGCGTCTGATTGCTGCCGCGGTCGGACGGCCGCTCCTCGCGGTTGACGTGAAGTCTGCGGGCGCTCAGAGCGGTACGCTGCGCGATATCGTCGGTCTGATTCTGCGCGACGCCGTGCTGCTCGATGCGGTCCCCTTTCTGATGGGATGGGATACTGCGCTGGAGGATGGTGCGCCACATCCTGGGGTGCTGCAACTGCTGTGTGAGTTCCCCGATGTCGCGATTGTCGCCGGCCGCAAGACATGGCTGGCGCGTGGCCTGGACCGTGACCGCCCCGTGCTGTGGGCAGAGTTTGCCAAACCATCTTACCAGCAGCGCAAGGCCCTCTGGGGATGGTTCACTGGGCGATCGGAAGGCTCTGGGAGCTCGGATACCCCTGACGCTGACCTCGCCGATCTGGCCGGTCAGTTCACGTTGACGGCCGAGCAGATTCGAGACGCGGTGGCGACGGCCGGCGATGAATCCGCCATCCGCGGTGAAGCCCCTGGCCTGGATGATTTCTACGCAGGCGCACGGTTGCACTCGAATCCAAACCTGGCTCAGCTGGCCAAGAAGGTGGACCCGCGCTACAGCTGGACCGACATCATCCTGCCCCGGGACCAGCTTTCAATACTTCGGGAGATCGTCACGACGGTCCGCGAACGGCCGAAGGTGCTTGAGGAGTGGGGCGTCGGGAAAAAGCTTGCGGCGAGCGATGGCATCACGGTGCTGTTCGGCGGTCCCCCCGGGACGGGCAAGACGATGGCCGCGCAGGTTATCGCCGCAGAGCTGAAGCTGGATCTGTATAAGATTGACCTGTCCACAGTCGTGAGCAAGTACATCGGCGAAACCGAGAAGAACTTGGAGCGCATATTTGGCGAGGCGCAGGATAGCAATGCCATTCTCTTCTTCGATGAGGCCGACGCACTCTTCGGAAAACGATCGGAGGTCCGCGACGCGCACGACCGCTACGCCAACATCGAGGTCAGCTATCTGCTCCAGCGTATGGAGGCCTATGACGGGGTGACGATCCTGGCGACGAATCTCCGGGCGAACCTGGATGAGGCGTTTGTGCGCCGGCTGCAGTTCATCGTGGATTTCCCCTTTCCTGAGGAGGATGACAGGTTGCGCATCTGGGAGACTCTGTTCCCTTCCGATGTGCCGCGGGCGGCGGATCTGGATTTCGGATTGTTGGCACGCCGTTTCAGGCTGGCTGGCGGTAACATCCGCAACATCATCGTCAGCGCGGCCTTCCTGGCTGCTGCGGACAATGTGCCTGTGGCCATGCCGCACCTTCTGCACGGGACCCGGCGCGAGCTGCAGAAGATGGGGCGGCTGGTCGATGAGGCGGACATGGCGCTGGGCTGACGTCAGGCAGGCCGTTGTAGGTAATTGGTACTAGAGACGGGTTTTCTGGTCCAAAATTTGGAAAAGTGTGGTACACTATGAGCTAGCATGAGCTAGCGTAGGTGGGCATAAGATAATTCGGAAAGCAGACACTTCATTACGCTGACGTGATAGCGTGCGAAATGAGTAATCGTTGGTGCCGCTCCGTAAGGGGGTAACATGGTAGCTCGCGAAATGCACGATGCTGGTGTGTCACATGGTGGTGAGCGGGATCTCCATTCGCAACGGGCCCCGGACAGAATTGGTCCAGAGGGGGCGCGACACGTTGATCCCGGAGACGTGCAGGTTGGATCCAGCACCTCACCGCTTGGCAGGCAGGATCCCCTCCGCCTGCAGAGACTTATCGGGAACACCGCTGTTTCGCGGGCGCTGTCCAGGCCCCGTGCCCAGTCTCTCACCGTCCTCTCTCCCCCAATCCAGACCAAGCTCGTCGTAGGTCCGGCGAACGATCCATACGAACGCGAGGCGGACCGTGTCGCCGAGCGGGTGACAAGCCAGGTCTCGTCGGGCTCTGCGCCGCCTATCCAACGCATCATTGCCGAAGACGAGGATGAACTCCTCCAGGGGAAGTTCCTGGTTCGACGGCAGTTGGAGGAGGAAGAGGAGCTGCAGATGAAGTCCCAGGCTGCGCGCGGTGGCGCTGGATTCACGGCCGATGGCGATATCGCCCGGCGCCTTGAGCAGCTCCGAGGCAGCGGCTCCGGGCTGCCTGCAGATTTTCGGAGTGACATCGAGACGAAACTGGGCGCGGATTTTGGCCACGTTCGGATTCACACGGGATCCGAGGTTGACGCATTGAACCGGTCTCTTGGCGCGCGCGCCTTCACTACCGGGAGCGACATCTTCTTCGCGCAAGGTCAATACGATCCTCTTCCCGGTTCCGGCAAGCGGCTTCTCGCCCACGAACTAACGCACGTTGTCCAGCAAACCGGCAATCGAGTCAACGGTCCGGCGGCTCAGTCACCCACTGGTGGTGAAGCGGCTGCTCAGCCGGTTTCCCATACCGGCGCACAGCCCGCCATCCAGCGCAAGAACATCTGGGAAGAGATGGGTCTGACTGAGGATGAATGGCGGGAGCGCTTCCAAAACAAACGTAAGGAAATCCGCCAGAAGCTTGCGGGTGAGCGGGAACTGCTGGAGCGAGAGCAGGATCAAGACCAAGATCAAGAATTAGACCAGGAGCTAGATCAAGATCAGGACCAGTCAGGGGAAACTCAGCTGACTGACGAGGAGTATATTCGCCAACAGCAGGAGAAATACCGGCCGTCCCCCGAGCAGTTGGAGAAGTTGCTGCGCGGCGCGGAGATGATCCGGCAGAAAGAGCAAGCTCCGACTGACCAGACGAAGAAGCCCAGTCGTTGGGGGAAGGTGAAAGGGTTCTTCTCCAGGTTCCGGCGCAATAAGTCAGAGTCGATACCCAAGCCGCCCAAAGCCCCAACTGATGAAGAGCTGCGCGATGTGCAGCAGCAGCGCAAGCGGGAGACTGAGCAATCTCTCGGTCAACGCTTGAAGAAACCCAAATCCCTGGCCGAGCAGCTCCAGGAAGAACGCCGTAACCGCGGCATGCTGCCGGTATCCCAGCCGGATTCCGTGGGCACCGGCCGCGCCCCTGAGAAGATGAGCCGTTGGGGCAAGGTGAAGTCGTTCTTCTCGGGATTGGGCAAGGGCAAGACCGCTCCTGAGGAGACGCCCAAGAAGCAGGTCGGGGATGTGACAGGCGGCCTGAAGCGACGGGGGTACGATCCTATGGAACAGACGCCTGCGCCCCAACCCAAGCTGTTATCCACCACAGTCAGCGAACCGGAACCCAAGAAGACAGATGGGATGGGGGGAATGACCGGCATGGGTGCGCTCATGGGCGGCCTGTTGGGCGGCCTCCTGAGCCAGCGGGGCGGTGGTGGCGGCAGCAGCCAGGGTGGTCTGAGCGATCTACCCCAGACGGTCAAGGGTCTGGTGGACAGGTTGGATGCTTTGGAGGAGAAGGTCAAGGCACTTTCTGGATAGCGCTCTTGAGACACTGAAGTTCCCGTGATTGGAGCGGAGCACCATGTTTCACGACATCGACGACGTATTGAGGCAGCTGCTGATTCGCGGTATCCCCATCAGGAACGGTGAGATTGACGTCGTGTTCGACCAGCCCACGCGCGACTGGTCGGCGCGCCTCAGTCGACCGACACTGAACTTGTTTCTGCACAACGTCCGTGAGAATGTGAAGCTGCGCGGCTCGCAGCAGTGGTTCATGGAGCAAACCGCCGAGGGACAGGTGACTCAACGACGGGCCCCTGCGCGGATCGATCTCCACTATATGATCACGGCGTGGGCGAACGAACCCGATGACGAGCACAATCTGCTCGCCCGCGCGATGATGGCCCTGTTGCGCGAGCCTAATCTCCCGCCGGACCTCCTCCCGGCGAGTCTGGAGGCGCAGCCTTTGCCCTGCCCGTTGCAGGTGGCGCAGGAGGATGCGGCGCGCAACCCTGGCGAGGTGTGGAACGCACTGGACAACGAATTGCGCCCATCCATCTCGCTGAGCGTCACCGTCGCGGTTGACCCCTACGCCCCACTGGTGACGCCGTTAGTGCGCACACGCGAACTGCGTATCGGCCAGAGCTTGAACCCGGCTCAGTCGCGTACACTGGTCGCCGATGGCGAGACACGCGCGTTGTGGACAATTGGGGGCCGGGTGTTTGCAGATGAACCGCTGGACGCGCTGGTCGTGCGGCTGGTGGAGCGTGGATTAGACGTCCCGGTTGCCCCCGATGGGCAGTTTGCGATAGGTAAGTTGCGGGAGGGGGCCTATACCCTTGAGGTCAGGGGTGATGGTCACTCATTGAAGAGCCAGGTTATCACGGTACCTGCGCCGGATTACGAGATTCATGTGTAAAGATGCGGCGTTGAGCCAGGCGGGCGCGTTACTCGATAAGTGGGAAACGCGGAAGGAGGATTAGGCCGGCGAGCGATGTCAGCAGAGTGCGTCGATGGTGGTGATGGCTTCGCGCCGGCAATTTAGGCGATGTCATAGGGTGAGTGGGCGAGTTACGAATCGCTATTGGGTCAGGTATACGGTAAGAAACACTGACAAGGAGTGGAGGTCAAAATGCCTGAGTATCTTTCACCAGGAGTCTATGTAGAAGAGGTGGATCGCGGCCCCAAGCCGATCGAGGGCGTGGGTACGGCGATGGCAGCTTTCGTCGGATTTTCGGAGAAGGCCGAGATCACACGCGAGATCGATGGCGAGTTGGTCACAGAGGACCTGCTGAACAAACCGCAGTTGGTCACCAATTGGAGCCAGTTCGTGGAGCGCTATGGGAGTTTCGTTCCCGGCGCCTACCTGGCGCATTCCGTCTATGGTTATTTCACGAATGGCGGCAGCCGTTGTTACGTCGTCAGCGTGAGAACGATCCCGCGGGCAGAGGCAGCGCTGCTGAACAGTGCTGGGAAACCACAACTGGTGGTGCGCGCCAGGCAAGCCGGGTTCGAGGGCCTGCGCCTGCGCGTGCGGATCGAGGATGTGAAGGAACTCCCGACGGCGACGAAAGGCCGCAAGGCCGCCGCAGCTGACGGTGATGAGAAAGCCGAGGATAGTTCGAGCGATGATGGCGGCAGTTTCACACTGATCGTCGAGCGCTCGAAGACTTCGGGCGGGTGGCGCGTTGAGGAGACCTTCAAGGGCGTCACACTCGAAAAGGCCAAGACCAACGGCACGCAAGAGGTGTTGGTCCAGTATGAGAACAACAAAGCGCCGCAACTGGTAGAGTTGCTCATCCCGAACGCCAGTGCGCCACTGGCGACGCTTTTCCCCAAGGAGCAGGAACAAGGATTCACTATCGAGAAGGCTCAGTTGCCGGCTCCGACATCCTCCGAGTTCCAGGGAGAGGTCACGGATCGCACCGGTGTGGAGGGCTTGGAGGTTCTGGATGATGTGACGATGGTCTGTGTGCCGGATCTGATGTCCCCCATGCCCGGTGGCGAGGTTGATCAGGACACGATCAAGGCGGTCCAGACGATGATGATCGGCCACTGCGAGCGGTTGGGAGATCGCGTTGCCATTCTCGATGCGCCACGCGACATGACGCCGCAGGAGATCAAGACCTGGCGGATGGATACAGCTGGCTTTGATTCCAGCTATGCGGCCCTCTACTATCCCTGGATCCAGGTGATGGATCCTGTGACAAACCGTCCCATCCAGGTCCCGCCAAGTGGGCATATGGCCGGCATCTGGGCGCGCAATGATAACACGCGCGGTGTGCACAAGGCGCCAGCGAACGAGGTGGTGCAGGGCGCAATCGGTCTGTCCTATCAAACGACCAAGGGCGAGCAGGACACGCTGAACCCCAATGGCGTGAACTGCATCCGGGCGTTCCCCGGGCGCGGTATCCGGGTCTGGGGCGCGCGTACGCTGTCCAGCAACCCCTCCTGGCGATATGTCAACGTCCGCCGGCTATTCAACTTCGTTGAGAAGTCGATTGAGGGTGGGACGCAGTGGATCGTGTTCGAGCCCAACGATCGTAAGCTATGGGCTCGGGTACGCCGGGACGTCAATGCGTTCCTGAAGGTCGTGTGGCGCTCGGGGGCGCTCTTCGGCAGCACGCCCGATGAGGCATTCTATGTGAAGTGCGATGACGAGTTGAACCCGCCCGAGACCCGGGACCTGGGCCAGCTGGTCATCGAGATTGGCATGGCGCCGGTCAAACCGGCAGAATTCGTAATCTTCCGTATCAGCCAATGGGCCGGCCCTGGGGCTGAGTAATTCAGGATCTAACTAAGGAGGCAATGGAATGGCGGATCGCGAAGACCCCCTCGTAGCATTTAAGTTTGGCCTCGAGATCGAGGGCAAGTTGAGTGGATTTTTTACATCGGTTACTGGAATTGGCTCGGAGAGTGAAGTGATCGAGCACAAGATCGTCAACCCCGACACGGGCGAGACGATTATCCAGAAGATCCCGGGCCGTATGGCCTGGACGGATATCACGCTGAAGCGTGGCGTCACCAGTAGCATCGATATCTGGGAGTGGCGCCAGCAGGTTGTCGATGGCAAGGTCGACGATGCGCGCACGAACTGCTCAGTCACCGCTTACAACCAGGCGAACGAAGAGATCGCGCGCTGGAACCTGGACAATGCGTGGCCGAGCAAGGTCGTCGGCCCCGAGATGGACTCGGGCAGCCAGGACTACATGGTGGAGGAAGTCACGATTGTGCATGAGGGTATGGCGCGCGCGTCATAGCTGGCACATTCTGGACGGATGGTTGCAGCATCAACTCCGGACCTCGGAGATCGTCAAGAGCTCCGAGGTCGCGGGGTATGAGGTCAGGTGGTCGCTATGCCGTGGTTGAGACGAGATGTAGACGTTGGCACCCACAATTGGCTTGAAGTCGAGAGGTCGTCAGCGATCCGGGATTGCGACTTCGCTCTCGAGGTGGAGGGCCTGCTGGTGGCGGTGTTCTACGCGCTGGATGGAGGTGACATTGAGATCGCCAATATCAAGCACGATGTGGTATTTGCCACAGGATCATCGACAACGCTGTTCAATCCGGGAACCACAAGCTATGCGCCGCTGTCGCTCTCGCGTGGTTTCGGGAACTACATGGAGTTGTACAACTGGTTGATGCAGGCGTCGAACGGCCACATCATCGCGGCCCGACGGAATGCGTCGATCGTGATGTCCAAGTTTGGGGAACCGGTGCTGCGTTGGGATCTGACGAACTGCTGGCCCACCAAGCTCTCGAGCTTTGGGTTCAGCATGCAGACACGAACGGGTATCGCGCGTCTTGCGGTGACGCTGGTGGCCGAGGCCATCGAGTTTGTCGAACCGTAGGGCGCCGGGATACCCTCAGGTATGGGGCTATGGGTATACAGACGGAATTTGAATTCACGCTTCCAGTTGGCTTCGTCGACCGGGAGGGCAATGTCCATAAGCAGGGAGTCATGCGTTTGGCCACGGCCATGGATGAGATCACCCCGCTGAACGACTTGCGCGTCCAGTCAAACGAAGCGTACCTGGTGATTGTGCTTCTGGCGCGGGTGGTCACGCAGCTGGGCAACCTGTCGCAGGTGAACACCGGGGTGATTGAGGGCCTGTTTGCCGCCGATCTGGCGTATCTGCAGGAGTTCTACCGGCAGATCAACGAGATGGGCAAGACGACGCGGCAGATCCCCTGCCCGCACTGCGAGGGCACAGTTGAGGTGGACCTGGCCAACTTGGGGGGGGAATAGCTGGCTACCCCCTCGATCGCTTGCACGAGGAGGTAGCCTATGTCGCCTACCATTTTCACTGGTCGCTTGACGAGATCCTGAACCTGGAACACCCACAGCGTAAGCGATGGGTTGAGGAGATCGCCAAGATTAACCGGCGGCTGAACTCTGGAGGCCAGCGTTAGGTGGCCTGCTGGTGGGATAGACGAGATGTCTCTAGCTGAGTATGTACACGAACCAGCGGATGCGCCGGATGCCACCGGTGTCGTACGATCCGATCTGAGCGCCTCCGAACTTGAGGAGCTTGCAGAGGAGATTATTGCGCTGCTGAAGATGGAGCTCAGACTGGAACGTGAGAGACGGGGCGCGGTGTAGAGAGGTGAGGTGCGATGGGACTTATCGATAAAAGTGTGCCGAGGCTGACGTCGAGCTCAGCGGGTCAATCGACGAGTACGCTCAGCAAGCTGGCGTCTGCTGCGGGGGGCAAGCTGGCGTCCGGCGCGACGAAGGCAGCGATCTCGGCGCTGCAGAGCGCGTCGGGTATGCGTTTTGACCCCGCTCCTGCCTACCTCTTCGGTGTTGAGATCTCGGGTATCGTCGTGGGTCTGTTCACGGAATGCAGCGGGCTGGGGATGACGCGCGACGTGAAATCGGTCGAGGAAGGTGGCGTCAACGATCACGTCCACAAGCTGCCCGGGATGGTGTCCTATGACAACATCACCCTGAAGCGTGGTCTGAGTCTGTCTCGCGCGCTGTGGGATTGGATGCGCGTGGGCCAGTACGATTTTCAAGTACAGCGGGCCAATCTATCGATCATTCAGGGCGCCCCGGGACACAATCTGGCGACCGCCGTGATGGGGGCGGCCGGGTTGGAGTCCGATCTGTTGACCGGGGTTCTGGGCCAGGGGTTCGGCACCGTGAAAAACTGGAGCGTCGATGATGCCTATCCGGTTCGCTGGAAGGCATCTGGACTGGATGTGTCCAGCGGCGAGACGGTGATCGAGACGCTGGAGATCGCGCATCACGGCTTGTCGCTCAGCTACGACGTCCTGACGCCGATGAGCCTGACGGCGGGTCTGGGTACCTTGTTTTCTGCGTAACGTGTGTCTTGGAATGGACTTGGATGAATGAGTGACCAACGGGTAGCGGAGGGTAGATCAGCGAGCCCCGGCCAGGTGAGTGACACGGGCCGGGTATCGGGTCGTCTCGTGGTCTTCGATCCGCTGCGCCTGACGCGAAGCCCTCTGCTGGCCCGGCTGACATTGGCGAGTGGATCGGCCACACTGCCCGCGAACAGAGGCGGGCTGAACGGCGGCCGGATTCGGGCGCTGGTCCGGCGTGTCCGGAGCGTGGGCCAGAGGACGCGGTCCTGGCAGCCGTCCGTGGGACAGCGGACGCCCGCGCGCTTGAGCAGCTTCGCGCGATCGGTGATCGGCAAGTTCGCACAGCCCCCGCTGGTCGGCGGTCAGCGTGCGCGATCGACGCTGCGGCGCCCCGCGATGGATGAGCCCGAACTCGTGCTGCAGGGCGCTGGCGGTGAGGCCGAGGTCTCAAGCCGGTTGCTGGCGGGTATGCGCGGCGCGGATGCTCCGGGAACGCTGACGGCAGGCCAGCGTATTGCGCCGCTGAGTCCTCGTGGTGCCGCGCCAGCAGCGCGACCCGCGCCGAAGAAGCGCGCTCAACCGCAGCCTGCCAAGTCGATTGCGCCGAACTCCAGGCTGTATACGCGGGTGCAGGAGATCTCGTCGTCAGGTGCGAGGCCGGTCGAGAGTTCGCCTGACACCAGCAGTTCGCCTGACATCGGCAATTCGCCTGACGCCGGCAGCTTGTCTGCCGCTGGGGATATCTCCGGGCCTCGCGTGGTTCAGCGATCGCCCGTTTCAGGATCGCTGGCTGCGACGGAAGAGCCAGACCGGCCGGCATCCGGCGCGGGGGCGCCTGAACAACGGCTGGGCCGCGCTGGCGGCGATGAACCCGTCCAGCGGGTTGCGGCAGAGCGCGGGGGCCAGGGGGCAGCCGAGGAGGCGGCTCTAGCTGCAGACGGTGCCGGGCGGGCGAGCGGCGCTGCTTCTGGTCCGCGGGTTGGCGCGGCAGCTGCGGTGGAAACTCGCAGCGCCTCAGGACCAACGGATCGCGGCGACGGCAGACCGTTCCAACGGCGCACGCCATCTGGACCGGAGCCGTTGGTGCAACGCAGCTCACGCGGTACAGACCAGTCAGGGGATATGAACGACCTGCCGGATTTGCGCCGGGAGCCGGGCGAATTGGGGTTGGCTGAGGCTGGCCCGAGCGGTTCAGAGCCAGCTGTTGGCCAGCCAGGCGGTGAGGATCTTGCGCTGGCACGACCGCTGTCCGCGACACCCGGCGGCGGTGGTGATTCTGAGGATATGGCGCATCCCGCGGCGCGTCCAGATTCTGCCCCGGCGCAGCGGGCTCAGACGGAACGTATCCAGAGAGTTGCGCAGAAGTCGCCGGATGTTCAAGCGCCGGCGCCAGAGGCCTCAGTGCCAGAGTTGTCCCCACGCGGCGCCGCGAGCGGCAACCCTGAGGGCCGGGGACGCGAGCCAGAGGGCGCAGCTCAATCCGGTCTTGTGACGCCCGCGGGGACTGCAGGCCTGCCATTGCGGGAGCCGCGCATCCAACGACGACCGACGGCGCGTGAGGCGGAGGCCGGTCAAGGGCCCGCTGCGCCGTCCCCGCTGCGTGAGGAAACGACGGCCGCGGCTGCTTCCGGGGATGCGAGAGCGCCTGATGCGGACGTGCACGTGCAGCGGTCGAGCGTGCGCGATACATCAGCGAATTCTGCCATTGATACACGTTTGGACGAGCGCGACTCAGCTAATGCCGCCCGTGAACATGTCGCCTATGGGCGGCGCGCCCGCGGGCGTGTTGCGGACCGGATTCAGCGCGCGGTGGCGGATGTGGCCGTACCGGAAGCTGTCCCCCCATCCCCAGTCCCGGCGCAGCCTGCGGCCGGATCGGCGCTGACGTCGGCCCCTACGATGCCGCTGCAGCAGAGAGCCATGGCAGCCCAGCCAGGGGAGCTACGCGACGATGCGGCTGGCAGCAGCATATTGAAGCGGCTGGCCTCGCATCTGAATATGCTATTGTGGCG
>Ga0180429_10003677_pt1 | contig 12383 bp, 10 predicted proteins | sample SS_ome_FD_132428 | JGI IMG/M metagenome (GOLD analysis project Ga0180429, IMG submission 132428) | Hypersaline lake sediment archaeal communities from the Salton Sea, California, USA - SS_1_S_1 metaG | ecosystem: Environmental > Aquatic > Non-marine Saline and Alkaline > Hypersaline > Sediment ... | reverse complement strand
TCAGTTGAATACGATCTGCATGCCAAATTGGCACTTTCTTGGTCTGGTACTTGCTATGGGATGGCTAGATCCCGAGCCCGCAGCGGCGCCGGCAGGAAGTCCGGCTGCAGCTCGGGAGTTCGTGCAACGGTCCGTGATCCTGGGACCGCAGGAATCTTGAGGTGAAGGAGGAGCGATCGATGAAGACCAAGATTCGGCCTCTCGGAGACCGGGTCCTCGTCAGACGGCTGGACGAGGAGAAGGAGCAGCGCTCGAGCGGCGGCATCATCATCCCCGACACGGCAAAGGAGAAGCCGATGGAAGGGCGCATCGAGGCGGTCGGTCCCGGCCGGCGCAGCGATGATGGCAAGCTGGTCAAGCCGGACGTGAAGGTTGGCGACCGGGTCCTGATCGGCAAGTACGCCGGGACCGAGGTCAAGATTGAAGGCGAGGAATTCATCATCATGCGTGAGGACGACGTCCTCGGCGTGATCGAGAGCTAAGGACGCTCGGCGCGCGCCCGCGAGGCGCGCGATGCGAGAGAGAGGAGGTACCCATGGCTGCCAAGCAGCTCCTATTCCATGAGGAAGCCCGTCGCGCGATTCTCGAGGGTGTCGAGAAGCTCTCGAAGGCGGTCAAGGTCACGCTCGGTCCCCGCGGCCGCAACGTGGTGCTCGAGAAGAAGTGGGGTTCCCCGACGATCACCAAGGACGGCGTGACGGTCGCCAAGGAGATCTCGCTCGAGGATCCCTGGATGAACATGGGCGCGCAGATGGTGCGCGAGGTCGCATCGAAGACCTCGGACGTGGCCGGCGACGGAACCACGACGGCAACGCTGCTCGCCGAGTCGATTTTCCGCGAGGGGCTGCGCAACGTCACTGCCGGCGCCAACCCGATGCATCTGAAGCGCGGTGTCGACCAGGCGGTCGAGGCGGTTGTCAAGGACCTCGAGAAGATGTCGAAGAAGGTCAACGACACGGCGCAGATCAAGCAGGTCGCGACGATCTCGGCCAACGGCGACGAGACGATCGGCGGGATCATTGCCGAGGCGATGGACAAGGTCGGCAAGGAAGGCACGATCACCGTGGAAGAGGCGAAGTCGATGGAGACGACGCTCGAGGTGGTCGAGGGCATGCAGTTCGACAACGGCTACATGTCGCCCTACTTCATCACCGAAAAGGACACGATGACCGTCTCGCTCGAGGATGCCTACGTGCTGCTGCACGACAAGAAGATCTCGAGCCTGAAGGACATCCTGCCGATTCTCGAGCAGGTCAGCCAGGCGGGCAAACCGCTGGTCCTGATCGCCGAGGATGTCGAGGGCGAGGCGCTGGCGACCCTGGTCGTCAATCGCCTGCGCGGCACGCTGCAGTGTTGCGCCGTCAAGGCTCCCGGCTTCGGTGACCGCCGCAAGGCGATGCTCGAGGACATCGCCATCCTGACCGGCGGCTCGGTCGTTTCCGAGGACAAGGGGCGCAAGCTCGAGAGCACGACGCTGCGCGACCTGGGTCGCGCGCGCTCGATCCGCATCGACAAGGACAACACGACGGTCATCTCGGGCGCCGGCAAGACGACCGACATCAAGGCGCGCATCGAGCAGCTGACGCGCCAGATCGACGAGACGACCTCCGACTACGATCGCGAGAAGCTCCAGGAGCGTCGCGCGAAGCTCTCGGGCGGTGTTGCCGTGATCAACGTCGGCGCTGCGACCGAGACCGAGATGAAGGAGAAGAAGGCCCGCGTCGAGGATGCCCTCCATGCGACCCGCGCGGCCGTCGAGGAAGGGATCGTCCCGGGCGGCGGTGTGGCGCTGCTACGCTGCGTCGGGAGCTTGGAGAAGCTCCAGGCTGCGGGCGACATCCAGATCGGGATCGACATCGTTCGCCGCGCGCTCGAGGCGCCGCTGCGTACGCTGGCCGACAACGCCGGCGTCGAGGGCAGCCTGGTCGTGCAGGAGGTGCGCAAGAGCGCCAAGAAGAGCTTCGGCTACGACGTCGAGAACGACGAGTATGGCGACATGCTCGAGAAGGGAATCATCGATCCGAAGAAGGTGACCCGCGCGGCGCTGCAAAACGCGTCGTCGATCGCGGCGCTGATGCTGACGACCGAGGCGATGATCTCCGAGATTCCGGAGAAGAAGGACGCCGCGCCGCCGGCTCCGGGCCCCGGCGCCGGCATGGGTGACATGTACTAGTCGCGGAGGCGGCGTCCGCGCCCCTCGGGCGGACGCTTCGCGATAGACCGAAGCCGCCCCGGTCCGCAGTGCGGGCCGGGGCGGCGTGCGTTCGGGGCGCTCGGTCGCCGGCCTCGGGCCTGGCCGGGCTCCGGCTAGACGTCGTACCCGGCTCCGGCTAGACGTCGTAGTAGAGATTCAATTCGTAAGGATGGGGCCGATTGCGCACTTCGTTCGCCTCGCGCTCCATTTTCTGATCGACCCAGACGGGGAAGAAGTCCTCCGGAAAGACCCCGCCCGCGGTCAGGAACTCGTGATCCCCCTCGAGCGCGAGCAACGCTTCGCGCAGCGAAGAGGGCACCGGTTGGATGCGCTTCAGCTGCCGCCGCGGCAACGCCTCGATCTTCTCGTTGATCGGCCCCATGCCGCGCGTGCGCGGATCGATGCCTTGCCGGATGCCGTCGACGCCGGCCATCAGCATCGCCGCCATGGCGAGATACGGATTGCAGGATCCATCGGCGGGGCGGAATTCGATTCGCTGTTCGCTCGCTTGATTGGCGTACTTCGGAATGCGCACCGCGGCGCTGCGGTTGGCGAGGCCGTAGAAGAGCAGCGTTGGGGCTTCGAAGCCGGGGATCAAGCGCTTGTAGGAATTGGTGCTCGCATTGGTGATGCCGAGCAGGGCGCGGCCATGGTGCAACAGCCCGCCGACGTAGTGGAGCGCAGTGTCGCTCAATCCCATCTCCCCGCGCGCATCGTAGAAGAGATTGCGGCGTCCCTGCTGCAGGTTCTGATGGAAATGCAGGCCGGAGCCGGCTTCGTCGTAGAGCGGCTTGGGCATGAAGGTCGCGCTGCAGCCGTGCGCCATGGCGAGGTTCTTGATGGCGTACTTCGACCACATGATGCCATCGGCGCAGGCCAGGGCGGGGACGCGGGTCAGCTCGATCTCGCACTGGCCCGGTCCGCCGACTTCATGGTGGTGATAGCGCACCGGCAGTCCGGCCGCCTCGATCGCCCGCACCATCTCGGCGCGCAAGTTGTGCAGGCTGTCCATCGGTGGGATGGCATGGTAGCCGCCCTTGCGGGGGATGTTGTGCCCGAGCCGCGAGAGCTCGGTCGAGGCGGTGTTCCAATCCGCCTCGTCGGAGTCGATGTGATAGAAGGCGGTGTTGATGTCGCTCGCATAGCGGACCGAGCGGAAGACGTAGTACTCCAGCTCCGCCAACCAGAGGCTCGAGCTCGCCACACCGAGCTCCCGCGCATGGCGCACGGCACGCTGCAAGATGCTGCGCGGGTCGCGCGAGAAGCCCTCCTGCGTGCGGGCATCGGCGACCTGGCAGATCATGCTCAGGGTCGGACGCTCCCAGAAGGGATCGACGAGCGCCGTCGCGGCATCGGGCAACAGGACCATGTCCCCGGTTTCCTTGCGGCTGAAGCCGGCGACGCTGGAGCCGTCGAACGCGATTCCAGCGCGCAGCACCTCGGCGCGAAAGGCGGATACGGGCAGCGTGACGTGGCGCCACCGGCCGAAGAGGTCGGAGAACTTCAGATCGATCATCTCGATCTTGTGTCGCTTGATCAGGGTCTGCAGCGTCTCGAATGCTGACATCGGCTCTGCTCCTTCGCGTCCGGGTTCCCCAGCGTGCGTGCACCTGTCGGCGTGGGCTGCGCCCCGGCGTTTGGCCGCCACGCCCAATTCCTCACGGTGGGGACGGGCGCCGTCCAGCAGGTGCAGCAAAGCAGCATAGAGCTTTGGACGCGGCCTTGCCAAGCCGGTGCGTCGCCCGCCGACAGGTGGCTGAAAATCTCACTTGTCGTCGCGCGAAGGGGAAGGGAATCTGGTATTCTCAGAGGGTGGCGCCGGGCCAGCCGGGCCGCGCCGAGCAGAAAGGAGCCACGCATCACGTCCAAGCCCGTCTCGACCCGCCCAGCCCTAGAACGCGCAGTCTTGATTGGGCTTGCACGTTCGGGGCGCGCGCGGCGGCGTGCGCTTGCACCGCCTTCCGCCCCCCAGCTCGCTTCCGCCGATAGCCTGGCCGAGCTGGAACTGCTGGCCCGCACCGCCGGCAGCGACGTCGTCGGCCTCTGCCTCCAGCGCCGCGATGGACTCCAGTCCGGGCACTTCCTGAGCCGCGGCAAGCTCGATGAGCTTGAACGCCTCGTCACGAGCGAGCAGGCCGACCTCGTGATCAGCGACGAGGACTTGACCCCGATCCAGGTGCGCAACATCCAGAAGCGCATCGAGTGCAAGGTGATCGATCGCACGGAATTGATTCTCGACATCTTCGCGGCGCGCGCCCGGACGCGCGAGGCACAGGTGCAGGTCGAGCTCGCTCAGCTCCAGTACCTGCTGCCGCGCCTGACGCGCATGTGGGTGCACCTCTCGCGCTTGGGGGGTGGGATCGGCACCCGCGGCCCGGGCGAGACCCAGCTCGAGGTCGACCGCCGTCGCGTGCGCCAACGAATCAGCATGCTCAAGCGCCGGCTCGCGCGGGTCGAGCGCGAGCGGGAGGTGCAGAGCCGCCGCCGCCGCGGCATGTTCTGCGTCTCACTCGTCGGCTACACGAACGCCGGCAAGTCGACGCTCTTCAATCAGCTCACGCGCGCGGCCGTGGCGGAGGAAGACAAGCTCTTCGCTACGCTCGACACGACGACCCGCCGCCTTGTCGTGCCGACGGGCGAAGTGCTGCTGCTCTCGGATACGGTGGGCTTCATCCGCAAGCTGCCGCACCATCTGGTCGCGTCGTTCCGCGCCACCCTGCGTGAGGCGCGCGAGGCGGACCTCTTGATCCACGTCGCCGATGCGGCCCACGCGGATGTGGCGATGCAGATGGCGGCGGTCGAGGAGGTCCTCGAGGAGATCCTCGCCGGTCAGCCGGTGCCGCGCCTGACGGTGCTGAACAAGATCGATCGCGTCGATGCGACCCAGCGCACGGCCCTGCGGGCGGCCCACCCCGGTGCGGAGCTGCTCTCGGCGCTCGATCCGCAGCAGGTGGCGCGTTTTCGCGAGGCGCTGGCCGCCGCGGCGCGTGAGCATGGGCTCGGTCGGGGGGCGCGCTCGCGCCTGCCGCTGCATGACGTTTCGGTCTGATCCCCAGCGCAGCTCACGCCGTCATCTGTCGCCCTGGTTGTGGAGCGATACCGTCCGGTCATGGAAGGTAATTGCTTCTCGGGACGGGAGTTGTGTCTGGGATAGACTGCTGGTGGAGAGAGGGCTAGCCGGGCCGGGGGGGAGCGGTGCGTGACGGCTGGCGCGTGTTCGCCACCGGCTGAGGCCGTCGGCCGCGAATCTCCTTCTCGCAGAATGAGTTGAGTCCACTCCAGAGGATCGTTCCGACCCACAAGCCGGGGGCTAGGGGGAGAGGCGTGCGCGAAGGCGAGATCCCGCGCCCCGGAACCGAGGGGTGCACACGGGACCGTCCGGCGGCCGACAGCCGGCCGGATCGTGATCCAGCGTTGCAGCAGCGACTCGCCCGCGTCGCCGACGAGCTGCGGGCTCAGCCGACGCTCGCCGCCCTGCGCCGCTCGGCCGGCTGGGCACGCGACGGCGCCTGGCTCGAGACGCTGCTCGCCACGGTGAGCGCCGGTGTGCCGCAAGGGCGCCATCTGCCGTCCACCTCCTCAGCCGGCGCGGCGGAGACCGACCCGCGTCCTGCACGCGCCGGGACGGGGCGCCCCTCGGCGCGCAAGCGCTTCGTCCACTGGAACATCTACAAGGGGATCGCCGACGAGGCGATTCTGGCTCGCCTGCGTGACGACCCGGCCCTGCGCGACGCCGACCTGATCTCGCTCAACGAGGTCGACGTCGGCATGGCCCGGTCGGGCAATCGCCACGTCGCCGCCGACCTGGCCGACGCCTTGGGCCTCTACTGGACGTTTGCACCCAACTACCTCGAGCTCACCAAGGGCCCCGACGACGATGCACGTGCGCCCGGCGCGAACGCGGTGGGCCTGCACGGGGTCGCAATCCTCTCGCGCGAGCGGCCCGCGACCTGCGCCGCCATCCCGCTGCCCGCGTGCTTCGACATGTTCGCCTTCGCCGAGAAGCGCTATGGGCGCCGGACGGCTCTGGCCGTCGCGCTGCCCGACGGCACCCGCTTCGTGACCGCGCACCTCGAGGTGCGCGCGCAGCCGGCGTGCCGGGGCCTGCAGATGAGTCACTTGCTGCGGGCGCTCCAAGCGCGCTGGCCGCGACCGCCGGCTCGATCGGCGCCGTACGTTCTCGCGGGCGACTGGAATACGCACACCTTTCACCGCGGGACGCCCGCGCACGCCGTGCGCGGACTGGCGCGCATTCTCAGCCGTTCCGCGGCCGGCCTGCAGCGGGAGCTGATGGAGCCGTGGCGCGCCGGGCGCGAGCCGCTGTTCGCTGCCCTGGCCGCGGCCGGCTTCGGCTGGGAGGCGTGCAACGACCGCGAACCGACGGCGAGCGAACTGCTCGGCCGCGTGGAGGAGCAGGAGCTGCTGCCGCCGGCGATGCGACGCGCCGCGTTGCGCCTGCTGCGGCTCGCGAACCGCCGGGTACCCTTGCGGCTCGACTGGTTCGCCGCGGCGGACCCGTCGAGTTCGGGCGAGTCGGGGTGGCGCGTCGCCTGCGCACGCACGGTGGGGCCGCTGCCGGCGGGGCGCCGGCCGTCGGATCATCGGCCGCTCGTCCTCGACCTGGTGCGGACGGGCGAGGCGGCGGCGGTTGCCAGCGGCTAGCCCGAGTGTGCCGTCGACTCGAGCATGACGACGTTCTCGCGCAGGAAGGGGAGCATTGTCTCCAGCGCGTCGACGATCTCCGGGTCGAGCTGCGAGCCGCGCACGCGCCGGATTTCGGCGAAGGCCTCGTCTTCGCTGCGCGAGGCGCGGTAGGGACGGGTGGAGATCAGGGCGTCGAATGTGTCGGCGACGGCGATGATGCGCGCCGCGCGCGGGATCCCGTCCCCGGCGAGCCCGAGCGGGTAGCCCCCTCCGGCGTACCGCTCGTGGTGCAAGAGGACCGCCTGGGCGGCGTCCTGGAGCTGGTGAATGTGGTGCAGGACCTGATAGCCGCGCTGCGGATGCTGCTTGACGACGTCGTACTCCTCCGGCGTCAGCGCGGCCGGCTTGCGCAGGATCGACTCGGGCATGCCGATCTTGCCCACGTCGTGCAGGATCGATGCCCACTGCAGCGACTCGAGCGCCGCCGGCGCCAGACCGAGCTCCTTGCCCAGTAGCATCGACAGCAGGTGGACGCGCGTCGAGTGGCCGCAAGTGTGGCTGTCCTTCGCCTCGATCGTCGCCACGAGCGCCTTGACCGTCGCCAGGAGTGCAGCGTTGCGGTGCTCCTCCATCTCGCCGCCGCGCATGCCGAGCACGGTGTGTGCCGCGAGGGCCTCGAGCAGGTGCAGCTCCTGGGGCGCGAACGCCGATTCGCCGAGGCGCAAGAGGGCCAGATAGCCGACCGGGCAATCGCGGCGCGTGAGCGGGGCGAGCGCGAGATGGGCGATTTCGGGCAGTGGCCAGGGGCCCTGCAGCAGCGACGGCAGTGGACCGGCGATCGCTCGGCGCGGCAGGCGCGGCAGATCGGCCTCGATCCGCGCGCCGATCTGCTGCACCAGACCGCGGTCGATCCAGGCGCAGCGCCCGGCCAGCCCCGGCTGGCGCGTCACGAAGAGGCGGCAGTCCGGCAGCGAGAGCAACGCCAACTCGGCGCCGGTCGCGGCGCGGCACTGCTCGAGGATGAAGGAGAACGTCGCGCGCAAGTCGTCGGAGAAGGCGAGCCGCTGCTGCACCCGTTGCAGGAGATCGGACTCCGTTCGTTGCTGGACGAGCTCCGCCGCCGCCGAGGCGTGCGCCTGCAGCAGATCGAGATGCTCCCCCATCGTGCGCGCCAGCTCGCCCAGCAGCGCCGCGGTGCGCGGGGCGGCGCCGTGACTCTCGGCGCTGATCGCGGGCCGCGGCCGGGGCAGCCGGGCCGTCACGACGGCGCTCAGCCCGCGCCGGCAGCGCACCGGCAGGCCAAGCAGCACCTCCCCATCGCGGGCACTCAGGCGCACCGATTCATGGTGGGCGGCCACGCGGCGCACAATCTCGTGCAGGCGCGCCCAGCGCTCCGCCGGCGGCCGGCCCGGCACGGCGAGGACGAGTTCGAGCCGTTGCGACCAGAGCTGGACCTCGCCGTCCAGCAGATCGGCCGTATGTCGCAAGAGCCCGCCGAAGCGTTCGGCGAGCGACTCGATCGCTGTCGGTTCGTTAGGGTGCATGCCGTCCCATCATGACGCGCAGCGGCGCTCCGCGAGCAGATCCTCTGCCCTAGGGATCGGCCGGAACCGCCCGTTTCTAACGGCGGTTTCTGATTGCGGGGGCCGGCTTTCGGGTTGGATCGCCGCTGACCAGTCGACTATCCTGCGGGCGCTTGGGGTCCCGCCCGGGAAGGCGGGGGCGGCGGAGTCGCTTCGCGCTTCCCTGAACGCAGAAAGGGAGATAGCAGATTGCCATGGTGATGAACCGGTCGACTGAGAATACCGCGCGGCGGCGGCACGCTCCGGCGTCGCGGCCCGATTTGCGCGCCCCGGCGCCGTCGCCGCCCGCACGCCTCCCCGCACACGGATGGGCCCGGGTCTTGGGGGCGCTGCTCCTATGCGCCATCGGCATGCAGCCGGGCAGCGAAGCACAGGCCCCGGCCGGCATGATCGAGCGCGTCGTGGCGACCGTCGGCAGCGAGCCGATTCTGCTCAGCGAAGTCGAGTCCCGCTTGGCGGTCGAGATGAGTGCGCTGCAGGTGGATCCGGCCGATTCGGCCGCCGTCGCCGAGCTGCGTGAACAGGTGCTCGAGGCGCTGATCGAGCAGCGTATCCTGGTTCAGGAGGCGCGGCAGCGAGAGCTCGAGGTGCCGGAGGAAGAGATCACCGCGGCCGTCGACCAGGCGATCGATCGCAACAAGCAGCAGCTCGGATCGGAGCGGCTCTTCCAGTTGCAGCTCGAGCGCGAAGGGCTGACCGAGGAGGAACTGCGCCGCCGCTTTGCCGAAGAGGCGCGGCGCGAGATCCTTGCGGCACGCTTGGTCCAGCGCGAACTCGGCGATCAGGTGCAGGTGACACCCGAGGATGTGCGCGCCTACTACGACGAGCATCGCGCGGAGCTGCCGCAGCAGGAGCAGGCGGTGCGCCTGCAGCGCATCGTCCTCCTGGTCGAGCCCGATTCGCTCACCCTCGCGCGCACCCGGGAGCTGGCGGCGGGCGTCGCCGACCGGATCCGGGCTGGGGAGATCACGTTCGCCCAGGCGGCCCTGCGCTATTCGGACGACCCGAACGGCAAGGACGGTGGCGATCTGCACCGCATCCAGCGGGGCGACCTCTCCGAGCAACTCGGCGCGGCATTCGAAGCGGCCGCATTCGACCTGGAGGTGGGCGAGATCAGCCCACCGATCCTGACGCCGCTGGGCTTTCACCTCCTGCGCGTCAGCGAGCGCGATCCGCAAGGGGAGTGGATTCATCTGCACCATGTGCTGTTCGGCGTTCCGGTCCTGCGCGCCGACGAAGCGCGCGCCCGGGAGCGGGCCGAGGCGGTGCGGGCGCGGGCGCTGGCGGGCGAGTCCTTCGATGCGCTTGCCCGGCGTTTCTCGGCGACGCCGGAGGGGCAGGAGGGCGGGCACCTCGGGTGGGTGCCGGTCGTCGCGATGGATACGCCGCTGCAGGAGGCGCTCGAACGAATCGCGCCGGGCGAGACTACTGATGTGATCGAGGTCGAGGGCGCCTACCTCATCCTGAAGCTGCTCGAGGCGCAAGACGAACGCGAATTCGACTTCGAGGAAATCGAGGCCGACCTGGCCGAGTGGGTGCGGGCACAGCGCATGGAGGTGCTCTACAGCGAGTGGATGGAGGAGCTGAAGGCGGAGTACTACATCGAGCGCCGCCCATGGGAGTGAGAGTCGACCAGCTCCTGCAGTGGCTCTGTCTCGCCAAGAGCCGCTCGCTGGCGGCGCGTGCCTGCCGTGAGGGGCACGTACTGGTCAACGGCGAGCGCGTGCGGCCGTCGCGCGAGCCGCGGGAGGGGGAGCGCCTAACGCTGATCGATCCGGTCCGCGGACGCCACCGGGAGCTCGAGTTGCTCTGCCTGCCGGAACGTCAGGCGAGTCGCAAGGCGGCGCCGGAGCACTACCGCTGGGTCGGCGAAGGAGAAGACGGGGCGCGCGCATGATCGCCTTCGAGCATGTCCATAAGCAATACCCGACGCAGCGCGGGGAGTGGGCGCTCGAAGACCTGCAGTTGACGATCGAGGCGGGCGAGTTCGTTTTCATTCTCGGCCATAGCGGCGCGGGCAAGAGCACGATCCTGAAACTGATCACGCTCGAAGAGCACCCGACGCGCGGCCGCGTGACCGTGGCCGGCTTTGCCAGCGACACGATTCGGCGCGACGAGATTCCCCAGCTGCGCCGCCGCTGCGGTGTCGTCTTCCAGGATTTCCGCCTGATCAAGGACAAGACGATCTTCGAGAACGTCGCCTACTGCCTGCGCATGACCGGCACGCTCGAGCATGCCGTCCTGACGCGCGCCGTCGCCCGCGTGCTGCACAGCGTCGGCCTCTATCCGAAGCGCGACCGCTTCCCCCAGGAACTCAGCGGCGGCGAGCAACAGCGGGCGGCGATCGGCCGGGCGCTGATTCACCAGCCGCCGATCCTACTGGCCGACGAGCCGACCGGGAATCTCGATGCGGCCACCGGCGAGGAAGTAATGGATGTCCTCGTGCGCTTGCACCATGCGGGGACGACGATCCTCGTCGCCACGCACGACGAGGATCTCGCGCAGCGGCTGGCGACCCGCCGCCTCGTGCTCGATGCGGGGCGGGTCGTGGAAGATCTCTACCTGCGCCCGCATGGGACGGAGGTCTATTGAGGGTCTTTGTCTTCTTCGTTCAGGAGGGCTGGTCGTCGCTACGCCGCAATCCGGCGGCGACGCTCGCGGCGGTCACCGCGCTCGGGGCGGTGCTCTTCGTCCTTCTGCTGCTGCTGTTGCTGAGCCACAACATCCTCGTGCTCGCCGAGCGGTTGGAGGAACGCAAGGGCTTGTCCGTGTTCTTGACGCCCGGGTTGGCCGCCGAGCGCGTGACCGAGCTCCGCCATCACTTCGCCAGCTTCCCGGAGGTGCGCACGTTGCGTTTCGTCGGACGGGCCGAAGCGCTGGCCGACGTGGAGCACGAACTCGGCGCCGAGTCGATCGGCGAGGCGCTCGGCGCCAATCCGCTGCCCGACACCTTCTTGCTCCTGCCCGCGCTCGAGGCGCGCGACGCCGAGACGCTCGAGCGGCTCGCGCGCGAGATCGAAGCCTACGAAGGGGTCGAAGACGTCCTCTACGGACGCCGCTGGGTGACGGCTCTCGACCAGGGCCTGAGCGTGGTGCACCGCGCCAATGCGCTCTCGGGCGGACTCGCGACGTTGGCGATCATCCTCGTTCTTGGCAACACCCTGCGCCTGCTCGTCCTGATGCGCGAAGAGCAGTTGCACGTAATGAAGATGATCGGGGCGACGGATGCCTTCCTGCGAGCGCCCTTCGTCGCCGCCGGTTCGCTGCTCTGTTTGCTGGGGGGGGTTGCCTCGCAGGCACTGCTCTACATCGGATACCTCATCGTTCGCAATCTGATGCCGGGCATCCGCTTCTTGCCACCCCTCTGGGTGGCAGGCTTCTTCCTCGGCGTCGGCCTGGTCGGGATCGTTGGCTCCTGGGCGACCGTGCAGGCTTCGCTGCACACCCTGGAGCGGCGAGGAGCGATGACGCATGCCTAGCACGGATCGACGCGCAGACAGGCTCGGCCGCAGTGGGCGAGGGGGTACACGCCGCGCCCGCGGGGCGCGGTTCGCGGGTCTGATTGCGGCAGCGCTGATCCTCGTTGCCCACACGGCGGCCGATCCGATCACGGGCGCCGATCTGCTGCGCCAGCGGCGAGAGGAACTGCGCGCGCTCAAGGCCGAGATCGCGGCGACGCGGCGCGAGACCGAGCGCCTGCGGCGCGAGAGCGCGGATGGGGAGCAGATCCTCGGCGAGCTTGAACGCCAGCGTAGCCTGACCGAGCGCTACTTGCGGCGTCTGGCAACGCAGGCCGAGGAGGTGGAAGGGGAGCTTGAGCGGCTGCACGGGCAGCTACGTCTGCTCGAGGCGCGGCGCGATAGCGCGCGCGCCGACCTTGGCCGATCGCTGCGCTACTACCACAAGCATCAGCGCGTGACCGCCGCCGAGCTGCTCGTTTCCTCCGAGACCTTCAGCGAGCT
>Ga0180429_10003676_pt1 | contig 12383 bp, 13 predicted proteins | sample SS_ome_FD_132428 | JGI IMG/M metagenome (GOLD analysis project Ga0180429, IMG submission 132428) | Hypersaline lake sediment archaeal communities from the Salton Sea, California, USA - SS_1_S_1 metaG | ecosystem: Environmental > Aquatic > Non-marine Saline and Alkaline > Hypersaline > Sediment ... | reverse complement strand
GGCGTTGAGGCCGTAGACGCGGTCGACGTCGAAGTCGTAGGTGCCGATCGTGCGGCCGACCTGGTAGTCGAGCTCGATCTCGCCGGAGATCTCGAGGAAGGGCTTCGCCTCGAGCGCGGCGACGCGGGCTTCGAGGCCCTCGACCGACGCGGCGGTGGCGGCGCCAGAGGCCTCGAGGGCGGTGACGCGATCGCGCAGGGCGACCTGGTCACGGCGCAGGAGGATGACGAAGTCGCGGATGTTCGCGATGTCGCCGGCGTTGCGGTCGATGCCCGAGAGGTCCACCACGGGGGCGGCCGGCATCGGGGCGGGGGCCGAGAGGCCGTCGACGCGCTGCGAGAGGAGCTGGACGACCTGGTTCAGGGCGGCGACGTCAGCGGCGATCGCGTCGGAGCCCGCGAGGGCCTGCAGCGCGAGGTCGTAGGCGCCGGCGGCGCGCGCTTCGGCGGCCGCGGCCTGGGCCTGGGCGGTGTCGGCGGCGACGCGGACCGAGGCGATCTGGTTCTGCAGGTCGCGCAGGACGGCCTCGTCCATGCCGGCCGGCATGTCGGCCATGGCGGCTTCGAGGGCGTCGATGCGGGCGGCGTTGGCCGCGATGCCGGCGGCGTTGGCGCCGACGCCGTTGGCGTTGGCGTCGATCGCGGCGGCGTTCGCAGCGATGCCGTCGGCGTTCGCGCCGACGAGGCCGGCGTGCACGTCGAGCGTGTCGGAGATCGCCGCAATGGCGCTCTCAGCGGCCGCGAGGCGGACGCCCTGAGCGGCCATGTCGGCGGCCATGCTCTGCATGGCACCGCGCAGCGCGCCGAGTTCCGCTTCCATGTTGGCGTCGATGACGGCCAGGAGGCGGCTGATGACGAGCGCGGACTGGTAGCGGGTGAAGGCTTCGTTGCCGCGGAAGGTGCCATCGGGGAAGCCGATGACGATGCCGAGGTCGGCGATCTCTTCGACGGCGTCGCCGGCCCAGTGGCCGCTCGGGATGTCCGGGAAGGACTGAGCGGACACCATGCCACCGACGACGAGCGCCGCGAGGATCGTGATGAGGAACTTATTCATGTGGAACCCCTTGACGTGCTGAGTGAAGTCGTTCGGCGCCGTCTTGCGGTGCCTCCGACTCGGGGGAGTTTCCGTGTTTCCTCGTCCCAAGTCGTCGGCGTGCGTGCGGTCGCCGGGTTCCGTTGCGTTCCAGGGCCGTTTCAAGGGGATGCACCTCCTTCCACGTGCGACCCTGGACCCACACGGGTCCAACCGCAAGGATGGCACGCGGGGGGCGCCCGTGTCAACCGACGTGAATCCTCCATGAGAGGGCATCCGGCCCGTCGAGCACGCACATCCCGGTGATCGTGAAGCGCGCCACTCAGGAAAAACTCATGTTTTCCGTGAGCGTCGACCTGGACGCGCGTGAGCCTCTCATGAAGGGGTCATCCCGACCCCGCCCCGGGGCCGCCACGCGCGCCCAGCACGGGTATCCGGGACGCTCGCCCTGCCCCCTACCTCACGCCCGGTGGTACGGATGTCCCGCCCGCCAGGACTCGACCCGGTACAACTGCTCGATCAGCACCGCCAGGGCGAGCTCGTGCGCCAGCGTCAGGTCCGACAGGCGCCAGCGCTCGTCGGCGGCGGCGACGAGCTCGGGGTCGAGGCCGTCCGCCCCGCCGATCCACAGCGTCAGGCGCCCCTCGCCCCGCAGCTCCAGCCGCTCGACGTGCCTCGCCAGGGCCTCGGTCGTGAAGGCGGCGCCGCGCTCGTCGAGCGCGACGGTGCGGCCGACGGCGGCCGCACGCAGCGCCGCCGCCTCGCTGCGCCGCCGGGCGATCGGGGCGCGGCCGCGCCCTCCCTTGACGGGCCACAACTCGGTGGGCGCCAGGCCCGCCAGCCGGGGCAGGTAGGCGGCGACGGCCGTCGCGAACATCCCGCCGTCGGGCCGGCCCACGCACGCCACCCGGTAGCGCACGGTTACGCTTCGGGCTCGTCGGGCGCCAGGCCCAGCTTCTCGATCAGCTCGCGCCGGCGCGTGGGCCGCAGGCCGGAGTCCGCCAGAGCGGCCCGCAACTTGGCCTCGTCGAGCGCCCCGCGCAGCAGGCCGAGTTCCGAGGCCGACAGCCGCCGGCCGTGCAGCACGTGCTCCTCGAAGGCCTCGTAGGCCAACGGCGCCACCGCCCGGGCGCAGCGCGCGATCGTATCGCCGTACGCGCGGATCTCGGCTTGCGCGTGCCCGTCCATCCGCAGCCGCAGGAAGTGGAACAGGTTGTGCAGGTCGATCTGCCAGTACATCTCGGTGTAGAGCGCCAGCGGCAGGTTGACGCGGGCGAGCTCGCGCGCCACGCCGTCGGCGAGCAGGGCCTCGTACTCGGCGTAGCTGCGCCGCTGGCCCTCCGCCAGGGTGTCTGCGACGCGGGCGCGGAGTTCGTCGGGCACCGGCGCGTCCGAGCCCCCCTGCCGGTTCGCGGTCGACTGGTAGCGCACCTCGCCGGGCGCGGGAAGGTAGAACTCGTCGCGCATGACGCTGTAGCGGCCCGACAACTCGTTGAGCCGCGCGGTGCGGTGACGGAGCCACTGGCGGGCCACGAAGATCGGCATCTTGAGGTGGAAGGTCAGGACGACCTGTTCGAAGGGGCTGGTGTGCGCGTGGCGCAGGAGGTAGTCGATGAGCGCGCGATCCTCGCGCAGACTCTTGGTGCCCTCACCGTAGGAGACGCGGGCAGCCTGCACGATGCGGGCGTCGCCACCCAGGTAATCGACCAGGCGGACGAAGCCGTGGTCGAGGACGTCGAGGCGCTCGTCGAGCAGGGCATCGGCGGCGGGAACGGTGGTTCGGGCCATGGCGCATCGTAACGGGCGCGGTGCGGCGGCAGGCGGATGCGACCAGCCCAGTAGGTTCAGCCGAGGTCGAGGAAGTCGCCCGGATCGACGGTCGCGGGGCTCGCGATCGGCAGCAGCGTGCACAGGAAGAGCAGGTCGCTGACCAGCCCCAGCAGCGCCGCAGGATCGTCGTCCTCGAGGACGTCGACGTGCGCCAGCACGTGGCGTTCGCCGGCGACCACCGACGCGCCGGGACCGGCGGCCACCATCCGCTGCAGCACCTCGGTCACCGCCGGCGTGAGCAGGGCGCGGACGGCCACCGGGTCGCGCGCCAACACCGCCAGCAGCGCGTCGAGCTCCGGCCGCGACGCCAGGTCGACGCGGCTGGCGCCGATGCGGCTCGCCTCGAGCGACTCGAGGATCGCGTCGCGCCGCGGCGCCACCCGGAACGAGACGGGCGAGATCGGCCGGTCGCTGCGCACGAGGACCCAACTCGACCAACGCACCACCTCGCCCGCCGGACCGGCGCGCCGGCGCACGACGTCGAAGACGTAGAGCGACGGCTGTCCGCTGCGCCGCAGGACGTGCGCGTGCCGCACCTCGGCGTCACCCAGGTCGAGGAAGGCGCGCAGCCGCTCGGCCGCGCCCTCGGCGGGCTGCGCCTCGAGCGTGGCCGCGAAGGCGCGCCAACGATCCGCGCGCGCGGGGGGCGAGGGGGGCGACCGGCGGAACCACACGCTGCGGTCATGGGTACCACGACCGGCGGGCGACGCGCGAGGGCCGCGCGCGTCCCGCGCAGGGGCGTCCGGCGCGTGCCGCGCCGGACGCCCTTCAGACGTGGAAGCCGAACATGCGCATCTGCTTCTTGCCGTCGTCCGTCATCTTGTCCGTCGACCACGGGGGCGACCACACGAACTCGACGGCCACCTTGCTGACGCCGTCGACCTTCATGCAGGCGAGCTCGACGTCGGCCTGAATCATGTCCTGCACCGGGCAGCCCATGCTGGTGAGGGTCATGTCGACCTCCACCGCGCCGTCGTCGTCGACGTCGAGCCGGTAGACCAGGCCGAGGTCGACGATGTTGACCGGGATCTCGGGGTCGCGGACGACCTTGAGCGCCTCGATGCACGCGCTGCGGACGCTCTCGGCGTCGGGATGGGGTTCGCTCATGCGGGCGACGATATCAGGGGCGGCGCACGCCGGGCAGCGCCGGGCGTACGTCGTCGCCGTGGACCCGCTCGATCTCCGCCGTGGCCGCTTCGCCCGCCGCGCGGTCCCCCGCGGCGCGCCCGTGGAGCGCGCGCAGGACCGCGTCCTCCGCCTCCCCGACGTCGGCGGCGATCTCGTCCCGGACGTCCGCCACGCGCGCGGCCAGCGCCTCCACCCGCGTGCGTTGCTCCTCCTCGACGCGGCCGACGTGTTCGTCGACCGCCTCGACGCGCTCGAGCAGGCGCTGTTCGAGGCCGCTCACTGCCCCCTCGACGGCCGACTCGAGCGTCGCGATGTGCCCCTGAAGGCGGTCGCCGAGGGCATCGATCGCGGCCTCGCGGCCGCGGTCGAGGTCGCGCCGCGCCTCCTCGAGCTGGCGTTCGAGGGCCGCCACCTGCCGCAACTGACGGGCACGATCGAGCAGCGCAGCCCCGAGGTACAGCACCAGCAGGAGGACCGGGATGCCGACGACGAAGGGCCACAGCGGCCAGCGGAACGAGAACAGGAAGACGTCGATCTCGACCGGCGTCGCCAACTCGGACCAGTTCGCCACGGCCAACAGCGCGAGCGGCACTGCCAGGACCAGGGTGACCCACCACCGGATACGCATGGCCCCAGCCTACCAGCCGGCGTAGCGATCCCGGTGCACCACGAAGACCACGGCGAGACCGAGCAGCGTCGACAGCAGCGAGGTGCCGCCGTAACTCACCAGCGGCAGGGTGATGCCGGTGACGGGCGCCAGGCCCAGCGTGACGCCGACGTTGAGCAGCACCTGGAAACCGATGAACACCAGCACCCCGGCCACGATGAGCTGGTCGCGTTCGGCCGGACACTCCGATGCCATCGCCACCAGGCGCCAGAACAGCAGCGCGTACAGGCCCAGCAGGAGCACTGCGGCGAGGAAGCCGCCCTCCTCGGCCAGCACCGGGAAGATGAAGTCGGTCTGGCGGAAGGGGATGAAGCCGAGCTGCGACTGCGTCCCCTGGCCATACCCCTTGCCGAGGAGGCCGCCCGACCCCACCGCGATCGTCGACTGGATCACCTGGTAGCCGGCGCCCTGCGGGTCGGCGCCCGGGTTGAGGAAGGTGGCGATCCTGGCCGTCTGGTGCGGTCGCAGGTTCGGGACGATCAGGGTGGGCACGGCGACGGCCAGCACCACCGCGACCGCCGCCAGGTGCCGCCACGGGACGCCGCGCACCAGCACCATACCGGCACCGATCGCCGCCAACACCATCGCCCCACCAAGGTCGGGCTCGACCAGCACCAACGCAGTGGGCACGGCGATGAGACCCAGGGGCCTCAGGTAGTCGAACGGCCGCCGGATCGGGCGGTCGTGCATCGCCTGGGCCAACACCAGGATCATCGCGAGCTTCATCATCTCGGACGGTTGGAAGCCGGGGAGCGGTCCCACGTAGAGCCACGACCGTGCCCCGTTGACCTCGGTGCCGAAGGCCTGCACCGCCAGGAGCAGTCCCAGCGCCGTCACGTAGGCGTAGGGAGCCAGCCGCATCAGGCGCTCGCGGCCGAGCCAGACGATCGCGCCCACCCCAACGGCCGCGACGCCGAGGAACACCAACTGGCGTAGGAACTCGTCGCCCGGCGCCGCACTCGACAGCGTGATCAGCCCGGCTGCCAGCAGCAGCGCGACGACGAGGGGGAGGGTGAGATCGACTCGGGTCATGGTCTGGGTCCGGGCCCGAGAGGGCCGCCCCCAGTGTAGGCCGGCGGCGATGAAGGGCCGGTGTGCGTCCTGGGCTACGGCGTGCCGCGTGCCGGGGGCGCACGCTGAGCGCATGAGGCCCGGGTCGCACGCCGCCGCCATCGCGCTCGTGGTCCTAGCCGCCCTCGCGTTCGCGAACGTGCGCGCCACCGCGACGGCCTCCGGGAGCGCCTGGCTCGCCAGCGGAGAGGTGCGCTACGTGGCCCGCGACGCGCTGACGAGCTGGAGCGGCGTGGCGCCCGTGAGCGAGCTCCTGCTGTCGTTCGACCCACGCGACCCAGGTTCGCTGCGGCTCGAGGCCCGCGTGCAGCCGGCCGCGTTCGACTCTGGCAACCGCCTGCGCGACGGCCGCGCCCGCGCCTCCGTCTTCGAGACCGACGCCTTCCCCGATGCGCTGCTCGTGGCCGTGGCCGCGGGCGCACCACCCGTCCCGGCCCTCGAACCCGGCCGTGCGCTCACCCTGATGCTCGACGCCGAACTCACGCTGCACGGGGTGACGCTGCCCTACCGCATCGAAGCGCGGTTGTCGGCCTCGTCGGACGCGTCCGGGAACCCCAGTTACCGAGCCGAGGCCGACTTCGAGGTTTCGTTGACGGCCCACGACATGCGTCGACCGACGCTGTTGACGCTCGTCACCGACGACCTGGTGCGGGTGTCACTGGTCGCAACGGCGCGCCCGGACCCCGCGCCCAGCTCCACCACTCGATGAGCAGCGCGAGCGCGGCGATCGCCACCAGCCACCAGGCCAACGGCGTCGGTCGCTCGACCCGCAGCGGCGCCGCGGCGGCCGCCTCGCGGTCGTCCGGCTGAGGCCCCGGCAACCGCGTCTGCGTCTCGTCGAGCAGGCTGACGGTCACCTCACGCCCGGCCACCCGGGCGATGCCGGGCTCGGTGACGCGGCCGCCGTCGTCGGCGCGCACGCCCAGGGGCCCCCGGCCGCTGCCGCGGAAGACCTCGACCAGGTTCGCCACCAGCGTCGGGAAGGCGGCCCGCAGAACGAGGTCGGTCTGGCTCGGGTGCGCCCCGAACGCGAACGAGCGGACGCCGTCACGGTCGCGCCAGGCCAGCACCGGCCGCAGGTCGCTCGTGCGCGCCAGCACCGTCCAGCCCGCGGCCTCCAGCGTCGCGACGTCGACCGCCCACGGCAGCACGGCCGTGCCTGTGGCCGCCGTGGCGTCCGCAGAAGCGGCTTGCGGCCCGAGACCGACGACGGTCTCGCGTAGGTCGACGAAGCGCATGAGCGGGTGCGCTCGGTCCCAGTCGGCCACCCGTCGGGCCACCGGTTCGACTGCCGGCGGCGGCAGCAGCAGGTGGTCGCCCGGCCGCAGACCGTCGGGTCCGGCGCCGGTCAACACCCGCAGGTCGGCGGCGACGAAGCGCGCGGAGCCGGTCACCTGGATCTCGACCCCGGGCACGGCGCCGAGCGCACGTCGCAGGGCCGGCTCGTCCTGGTCCATCACCACCCGCAGGGCGCGGCGACCTGCGTACGCGACGTCGTCGAGCGCCAGGGCGTCGACGAGCGGGCCCAGGTCGAGGCGCGCGCGCACGATTTCGCCGACGACGTCGACCGGGAACGTGGTGCTGGCGCGACCGCCGGCGGGCACGAGCAACTCGGTGCTCGCCACCAGCGAACCGTCGAGACGCTCGAGCACCACGCCGACCGACACGGGGCGCGGGTGATCGGAGACGACCGATACGAACGCCTGCTGGATGCCGAGGTCGAAGGCGACGATGCCGACGTTCCGGCCGCTGCCGGCGACGCCCACGCGCGTGATGCCGGGCGTGGGTGGGCCCGGGTCGTCGCTCACCCAAGCGATCTCGCGCCCGTCGGCGACGCTCCGCGCGAGGTCGAGACCGCGCGCGACGTCGACGTCGGCGTCGCCCGTCTCGAAGGCGTCAAGTGCGGCACGCAACGCGCCGCGGTCGTGGGTGAAGGCGAGCGCCAGCTCCGGCACGGCGCCCACCCGCACCAGCGCCACGGCGCCGGCCCGCTCTGCGAGCGCCAGGACGGCCTCCCGGGCGCGGGCGGCGCGCTCGCCCTCGGGGTCGACGGCCCGCATGCGCGCGCCGGCATCCAACGCGATCACCATGTCGGGCGCGCCCTGCCAGTTCACGCTCGGTTGCGCCAGCGCGAGCGCGGCGGCGGCGACGGCGAGCAGCTGCAGCAGCAGCGACCACGTCGGCCGCCAGCGACGCCTCCGGGCAGCGTCGCGTAGGGCCTGCTCCCACAGGAACAGGGCGGCGACGCGCCTGGGCCGGTGGCGCAGCCGGGTGACGTGCCACCACACGACCAGCGGCAGCGTCGCCAGGAGCGCCAGGAACGCGGGCGCCGCGAAGCTCAAGCTCACCAGCGGCCCCCGCCCGGTCGCCTAACCGGCGGGCTCAGCCGGCGCGCGTCGACAGCACGACCAGCAGGCCGCCGCCGGCGTTCTCCAACGTGTGCACCGTCCCCGGATCGACGCGCAACAACCTCCCCTTGCCCAGCCGCACGAGCTCGTCGCCGGAGCGAACGAGGGCCTCCCCCTCCAGCACCTGGTAACTGACCGTGGCGGCGTAGTCGAGTTCCTCCTCGCGCTGGCCGGCCTCGAAACAGACGAGCTCGACGCGCAGGTCGGGGGCGTCGACGAGCGGGCGCCGCTCGACGCGGGCGAGCGAGAAGCGGCGGGCATCGGCGATGGCGGTCACATGCATGGGGCCTCCTCGAGTGCGCCCCATCCTACGACGCGTCGCGCCGCCGGGCCGTGGCCGCGCTGCAGGCGCACGGGGGTCCGCCACGAACCCGTCTGGGTCGTGCATGCGGAACTGGGGCTGTGGATAACCGGGCTCCACTTGACAAGCATGGGGGCTCTCTGGTAAGCGCGGACCGCTCGTCGCAAGGCGAAGAAATCGCGTTCTGGACGGGGCTGGTCGGTTTGCGCCGTCTGTGAGCGGCCTCCCACCGGCGGTGCGGTGGTTCTCCACATCGCTGTGGAGAACTCCGCCGAACTGTGGACAACGCGGGACGCGCGTGAGGGGCGGATCAGACCGCGCCACCGGCCGCGTCAGGGCGCCCCGGACCCCCACCGAAACCGGTCTCGGCACCACGGACGGCCGCCATGAAGGCCGCCAACCTTCGGGGATCCTTGACGCCGGGTTCCGACTCCACCCCCGACGCCACGTCGACGGCCGGTGGCGCGAGGCGCGCGATTGCCCGCGCGACGTTGCCCGGCTCCAACCCGCCCGCCAGGATCCAGTTCGAGAGGCGACGCAGGCCATGGGCGCCCTCCCAGTCGAACGGCCGCCCGCTACCGGCGTGGGGCCCGTCGATCAGCACGGTGTCGCCCGGAGATGGCGCCAGTGCGCCGAGATCGAGTCCCGGGGACCAGGGGACCGCCCGGATCACCGCGACGCGCGCGCGCAACTCGGCCCAGAGGGCCTCGTCCCCGCCTGCGAGGTCGCCGTGCAGCTGGACCGCGTGGAGGCGCAACGCCGCCACCGCCGTCAGGAGCTGGTCCAACGTGGGGGACACGAAGACCCCGACCCGCGCCACGAAGGGCCCGAGCGGGGCGAGCACCTCGGCCGCCTGCACCACGTCGACGCGCCGCCGCGAGCCCGCGGCGAAGATCACGCCCGCCGCGTCGGCGCCGGCCGCCTCGACGGCGATGGCGTCCTGCGGCCGCGTGAGGCCGCAGACCTTGACGCGCACGCGGCTGCGACCCAAGCGCCCCGACGGAGCGGACGCGCGACTCACGGCGTCCCATCGACGTCGTCCCGTCCGACGACGCGGATCGGACGGCCGAGCGCCTGCGCCAACAGGTCCCGGCGCAGGTTGGCCGCCTCGACCTCGACGTGGATGTCCCCCTCGGAGCGCGCCCAGACGACGATCGCGTCGCCCTCCGCCCGCACCTCCACGCCCGTCACCCGCTGCGCCTTGCCGCGCTCGAGGTACTCGGCGAGCCGCAGGACGCCGGCCAGCAGGCGCAGCCTGTCGCCGTCTCCGGGCTCGAGCAGCGCACCGAAGCCGTCGGCGCCCGGGCTGCCCTTGCGGTGGTAGCGAACCAGCAGCGCGAGGAGCACCTGCTCCCGGTGGCTGAAGCCGGGCAGCGCCCGCCCGAGCGTCAGCGCGAGCCCGTGGTGCTCGTGGCGGTAGTAGTCCACCGCCATGCCGATGTCGTGGATCCAGGCCGCGTGGCCCAGGAGCTCGCGCTCGACGTCACCGAACGGGTGCCAGGCCCGCAGACCGTCGTAGAGCGCCAGCGCCAGCGCCCGCACGTGGCCGTTGTGCGCGGGGTCGTCGTGGTACTGCCGCATGAGGTTGAGCACCGAGAAGCCGCGCACGTCGTCGAGCAGGTGCTCCGACGACGCCGGCAGCAGGAAGGGGTAGAACAACCCCTCGCGCAGGCCCTGGCCCGACACCCGCAACGCGTCGACGCCCAGCGTCGCGACCACCTCGGCGACGACCGCCGCGCCGGCGGCGATGATGTCGAGGCGGTCGCGGTTGAGGCCGGGCACCTCGGCCCGCCGCGCCGCCTCCTGGCCAACGAGCTCGTCGGCCAGGGCGCGCAGGTCGTCGGCCGGCAGGCGGTAGCCGTGGAGCAGATCGAGCGGGTAACCGACGCGCTTCTGGTGGACGTTCGCCAGGTTGCGCACCGTGCCACCGAGGCCGACGAACGTCGCGGGCGGCGCGGCGCCGTAAGCGAAGGCCTCGACCGCCGCCCGGGCGGCGGCACGCAGCGCCCGGACGGACTTGGCTTTGGGGGGATCGCCGCGCAGGAAGCGCTCCTGGGCGCGCACGGCACCCAGCGGCCAGCTGCCACCGCGCCGCCACCGGCGGTCCGCGATCTCGGCGAGCTGGAAGCTGCCGCCGCCCAGGTCGAGGCTCACCGCGTCGCGGACGTCGAGCCCGTTGACGACGGCCAGCGCGCCGATGCGCGCCTCTTCGACACCGTCCAGCACCCGCAGGTCGATGCCCATCCGGCGGACCGCCGCCACGAACTCGGGGCCATTGCGTGCGTCGCGAACGGCGCTCGTCGCCGTCGCGACCAGGTGGTCGACACCCACCGCCGCGGCGTAGCTGGCGAACGTGCGCAGGGCCGCCAGCCCGCGCGCGTACGGGCGCGGCCGCAGGACGCCACCGTCGTCCAGGCCCGACGACAGCCGCACGACCGCGCGCAGCTCGTCGAGCTGGCGCCAACTGTGCCCCGCGCGATACTCGAGGGCGATCAGCTTGGCCGTGTTCGACCCGACGTCGACGATCGCGATGCGCGGCACGGCGTCCGATCCCCGACTAGAAGGCGTCTCGGACGTGCCGAAGACGCGGCGCGTGGCGGTCGCCGTCTACCAGGACGGCGTCGAAGCGGACCGGGCGGTCGTCGCCGCCATGGCGCGTGAGCCACAGCGCGGCGGCGCGCCGGACGCGCGCGCGCTTGCGTGCCACCAGGCTCTCGGCCGCGCCGCCCTGCGCCGCGCCGCGCCGCTGGCGGACCTCGACGAAGACCAGCACTCGGCCATCGTGCATGACCAGGTCGAGCTCGCCCCCGGGGACGCGGGCGTTGGCCGCCACCGTCGTCCACCCACGGCGCTCGAGGGCCGCGCGCGCGAGTTCCTCGGCCCAATGCCTGGCTGCTCGCGACGATGTCGCGAGCACCTTGGCGCTCGATTCGGTCGGGCACACGGGTGCTCGCGACGCAGTCGCGAGCACCTTGGCCGTCGTCGCCGTCGGGCGGCTTCGCCCGCCCGACGGCGACGACTGCACGGGGTCCTTCACCGCGGCGTGACCGGGACCCGCGGCGCGTCGGCCCACAGGCCCTCCAGGTCGTAGAACTCGCGCGCCTCGGGGCTCATGAGGTGGACGACGAAGGGGCCGTAGTCCATGAGGATCCAGCGACTGGACGGGCCCTCGACCGCCCGGATCGGCACCCGCGCCGCCTTGAGACGCTCACGCACGCCGTCCTCCAGCGCCTGCAGCTGCAGGGAGGACTCGCCGGTAGCGACCACGAACCAGTCGAGCGTCTCCGACACCTCCTCGAGGCGCAGGACGGCGATGTCCTTGGCGCGCTTGTCGTCGAGCGCGTCCACGATGAGCTGGACCTCGTCGGGCACGGTGGGGTGGGGGGTCGCGTCGGCGGCGTTCGACTCGGTCACCTGAGCTCCTTCGCCGCGACTCACGGCGCGGCCGGGGGGTAGGAGAACGCCACGACCTCGAGCGAGGCCAGGCGTTCGGGCGAGGGGAAGGGATCGGGAGCGTCCTGACCGAGCACCAGCTGCAGACCCACGGCGCGGCCGGCGACGAAGGGCAACCGGTCGATCTGCTGCTTTCCGACGCCGAGCAGGTCCGCGAAGTAGTCCGCATCGGACCAGTGGTCGGCGATGGCGATGAGCCGGGAGCCGGCCGGGTCGGGCGAGGCGGTCGTCGACACCAGCTGCGCCTCGGGGATGCCCATCGCGACGAGACGCTCGACGTACGCCTCGCCGAGGCCCTCGCGGCCGGAGCGGTCGATCACCTGCAGCACGACGTCGGGCGGCTCGGCCCAGTCGCGCGCGGTGCCGCCGAAGGTGGTGGCGAGGAAGGTCTCGATCTCGCGCTGATCGGTGAGCAGAAGCGAGCTCCCCTCGTTCTCGATGGTCGGCAGCGTCGCCGCCTGCAGTTGCAGCCGGGCCAGACGCGGCAGCAGCT
>Ga0180429_10003675_pt1 | contig 12386 bp, 16 predicted proteins | sample SS_ome_FD_132428 | JGI IMG/M metagenome (GOLD analysis project Ga0180429, IMG submission 132428) | Hypersaline lake sediment archaeal communities from the Salton Sea, California, USA - SS_1_S_1 metaG | ecosystem: Environmental > Aquatic > Non-marine Saline and Alkaline > Hypersaline > Sediment ... | reverse complement strand
TTATAATTTTTTCTAACATTTCCGATGATTTAAATGGTTGATTCCGCTTGGCGGAAGACCCGCCCAGACGGATGACGGGAACCTTCCCCGCCGGATACATCGGGACAGTCTAAAAAGGGCAAGTGTTTCCATGCGGCTTTTTGACAGGAGTTTTTTTTTGCGAATTCTCCACATCGTCAACAGTCTGTCTCCCCGTTCGGGAGGAACTACTACCGTTGCCCGAAACCTTTCAATCTCCCAGGCGAAGGCGGGATTGGAGGTTTCAGTATGCACTACCAGGGAGGGCTTCTCCACTCTGAACAAAGCGAACGCAAGCGGAACTTCCAGAGTTTTCCCAAAAAGGGTTTCCTATAGATATTTCAAATGTTGGAGTCCCCTGTTCGTCTCGCTTTCCATGGCGAAATGGCTGGACAAAAATCTTCATCAATTCGATATCCTCCACATCCACGGCCTCTACCGGTTTCCTGTAACATACGCCGCATGGCAGGCCAGAAGGGCGGGCGTGCCCCACCTGATCACGCCCCATGGGAGTCTGGATCCGTTCCTTTACAAACAGAGTCGATACAATCTGCCGCTCAAAAGACTCTACGAGCGCCTGTTCGACTTTCCCAATCTCAACCATGCCGGGGCCATTCATTATACGGCGAAAGAGGAGGCCGAGCGTGCTTCCTCCCTGGGGCTTCTCGCAAAAACGGTGATCGTGCCCAACGGCATCGACTGGGAAAGTTACGAGGACCTGCCCGAAAAGGGTCTGTTCCGCAAACGTCTTGGAATCGAAGCGCAAACGCCTTTGGCGCTGTTTCTCGGCCGCATCAACTTCAAAAAGGGGCTGGATCTTTTGGTGCCCGCCTTCTCCCGAGTGGCGCGGCGGACGCCTGCCGCCCGTCTTGCCGTCGTGGGACCGGACAACGAGGGCTACGGGGCCAAAGTAAGGGGGTGGTGTCGCCAGGAATGCCTCGGGGACAGAGTTTTTTTCGTGGATTATCTGGGGCCCGACGAAGTGAAACAAGCCTACGTGGATGCGGATGTTTTCGTTCTGCCTTCCTACACCGAGAATTTCGGCATGACGGTGGTGGAAGCCATGGCCTGCGGCTGCCCCGTGGTGATCTCCGACCAGGTGAACATCTGGCGCGAAGTGCAGGAAGGGGGGGGCGTCGTGGTCGGTCTCGACGTGGAAGCCATTGCCGAGGCCATCGTCGAGGTCTTGTCCGATTCCGAAAAAGCCCGGGAAAGGGGTGCCGGGGGGCGGGCGTTCGTCCGGGAACGCTATGCTTGGCCGCGGATCGTGGAGGAGCTGACCCGCGTTTACGAATCCATCATCGCCGAATCGCCTCGCAAGGGGCCGGGACATCGGCAACCGGAAAGGTGAAAGCAAGACGATGAGCCGTCGGTGCGCCATCTGTGAGGTGCTTTGCCGGCCTTTTCATGTCGATTTCACCGACACCCGCTTCGGCATTCCCGGCCAATGGGCCGCCGCTCGCTGTCCCCGGTGCGGCCTCGTCCGGTTGATCGATCCGCCTTCGCCCGACGAGCTGGATCGCCTCTACGAAGCCCACTACAATTTCGGAGGAGAGTCGCAAACGGCCTACACCCGGTTGCGGGAGCGGTTTCTGCTTTCGGGCCTCTACCGCTTGTGGCTGAAGCTGGACGGGGACGTCTCCTTTCATGCCCTCGAAGGCGCCGGACGGCTTCTGGACGTGGGGTGCAACGAGGGGCGGGGCCTGGAGCTTTACCGGCGCAACGGCTTCCACGCGGAAGGGCTTGAGATCAACCCGCGCGCGGCCCGCACGGCCCGTGCCAAGGGGTTCGAAGTCCACGAAGGGAAGCTGGAGGATTTCCGCCCTCGCGAGCCCTACCAAGTGGTCGTCCTGTCCAACGTGATCGAGCACTGTCCCGACCCCCTTTCCATGCTCCGTCACGTCCACCGCATGCTGGAGCCCGGCGGTCGAGTGTGGATCGGTTGTCCCAATGCGCGGAGCGCCTGGATGCCCCTCTTCGGCCGCTATTGGATTCACTGGCACCCTCCCTTTCACCTTTTTCAATTTTCCCCCGACTCCCTGGCCCGCCTCCTCCGCGAGGCGGGCTTTAGGGTTGAAGCCCTTCGCCACGTCACTCCGGCCCTGTGGGTGGCCCATTCCGTCATCGCCGCCCTGTTCGCCCGTCCCGGCCGTCCCACCAGGGAGCTTCGCAAGGCCCTGCTGGTGGGGCCTCTCACGCTGGCCGTCCGGCTGGCGGGATTTCCCTTTCTCTGGCTTTCCGACCGCCTGGGCCGGGGCGACGGGCTGGTGGTGGAGGCCGTGAGGGAGCGTTGAACGATCGGAATATAGGTACTCGGTCATGAGTTTTTGAACTTTTCTCCATTGGAAAAATTCCCCTGAATCCCCCTTTGCGAAAGGGGGACTTTGCGAAGAATGCATGGTTTAGCCTTAACGTTGGAATGCCAAATTGAAATTCAGTGAGCTTGTTAGATTGCTTGAGCAAAATGGGTTCAAGATCATCAAAGAAAAAGGCTCAATAAGGTATTATAGTAAATCTGGATGGGATAAATTGATACGAGTTGATTATCATGGCTCAAAAGAAGTGCCGACGGACACGTGTTATAAAATCCTGAAATCAGCAGGAATACGAAAATAAAAAAAAGGATTAACTGAATATGATCGAGCTACCCTATTCCTTAATAATTGAAGCGACGGAGGAGCCCGATTATTTCGGATTTTATTCGACGGACTTAGAGGGTTTCTCAGGTATAGGCCATTCCGTGGAGGATTGTTTATTCAAAGCCAAGTGGGGTATGAAGGAACATGTCGAACTACTCAAACAGCAAGGCCTACCAGTTCCTGCCGAAAATGCAGATCCAAAGATTATTGTACAGAACGAAAAGAAAATGGCAGTTGCCTGATCCATAAAAACTTCCGCTGATTTACAAGCCGATAGCTGAACATCCGAAATAGCTCGGATTGGAAAATCGCCAGCTTTTTCCATCGTGCTATCCGGAGAGCTCGCACCCAGCCTCGCCAAAGAAAATCCCGCGACACCATGCGCGTACTGGTTCACGACTACTCGGGCCATCCCTTCCAGGTGCAGTTGAGCCGCCGTCTGGCGGTTCGGGGCTACGAGGTGCTGCATCTCTACTTCGGGGCCTTCCAGACCCCCCGGGGAAGCGTGTGCCGCCTCCAGTGCGACCCCGAGGGCTTCGACTGCCGGCCCCTGGACTTGGGGACGGACTTCCGCAAGCACGACTTCTTCAAGCGCTGGATTCAGGAATGGCAGTACGGATACCGGTTGGTGAGGGAAACGGAAGGCTTCGCCCCCGACGCCGTGATCTCGGCCAACACTCCCCTGGACCCCCAGTCTCTCTTGCTCCGCCATTGCCGGTCCCGGAAAATCCCCTTCGTCTTCTGGCTTCAGGACATCTACGGGGCGGCCATTCGAAGGATTCTGTCCTCCCGGTGGCCCCTGCGGGGCAGGGTCGTCGGCTCGCGCTACGTGGCCCTGGAGAACCGCCTGCTGCGGCGAAGCGACCGCGTGGTGGCCATCACCGAGGACTTTCTGCCGTACCTGGAAGCCGCCGGAGTGGACAGGGACCGCATCGACGTGATCCACAACTGGGCCCCTCTGGACGAAGTCCCCGAGAAGCCCAAGGACAACCCCTGGTCCCGGGAGGCCGGGCTGGCCGAGGGCTTCTGCTTTCTGTATTCGGGCACCCTGGCCATGAAGCACGACCCCGACGTCCTGGCGCGTCTGGCCGAATCCTTCAGGGGGCGGAGGGAAGCGAAGGTGGCCGTGGTCTCCGAGGGACCGGGGGCGGAGCATCTGCGGAGGGAAAAGGTCCGGAGGTCCCTGGACAATCTGACGATCCTGCCCTTCCAGCCCTTCGAGGTCTTTCCCGAAGTGCTCGGGGCGGCGGACGTGCTGGCCGGCGTCCTCGAGCCCGAGGCGGGGGCGTGGTCGGTGCCTTCCAAGGTCCTCACCTACCACTGCGCCGGGAGGCCCCTGCTGCTGTCGGTGCCCGGCGAGAACTTGGCGGCCCGCATCGTGCGCGAGAACGAGTCGGGACGGGTGGTGGAGCCCGGGGACGCCGACGGCTTTCTCGATGCGGCCCGCGAGCTTTACGACGACGCCCCGTTGCGCCAGGCCTTGGGGCGCAACGCCCGGGCCTACGCCCGAAGGACTTTCGATGCGGAAAGGATCGCCGACCGCTTCCAGGCGGTCCTGGACGAAGCGACGACGGAACGGAATGGAACGGAGAGGTGACGCATGGAGAAGAGCGTTTCGAAACTTCCGAGCATCGTTGCTCATTAAGGGGAACAAACCATGAAGTTTTCCAGCCGAATCAAACCGATCAGTTACTTGGAGGCCCATGCCGCCGAGATAGTCGGGACTCTGGTGAAGCACGAAGGACCCTTGATCATCACTCAGGATGGTGAAGCAAAGGTGGTCGTTCAGGATATCGAGAGCTACGAGCAAACCCAGGAAGCCCTTGCGCTCTTGAAAATCCTTGCCCTTGGGATGCGTCGGATCGAGAAAGGCGAAGTCCGGCCTGCGGAGGAGGTGATGAGGCGTCTGCGCGAACGGAGGGAGGCTTCCTGATGCCGCTCGCGGTCCTGCTTACGGAAGATGCCGCACGCGATCTCGAAGATCTGTATGATTACATTGCCCTCCACGATGCATCCGAGAAAGCGGATTACGTTTTGGAACAGATCGAGAAAGCCTTTTCCCGACTTTCCGAGTTTCCTGAGCAAGGCTCCTATCCGAAGGAGTTGCTTGCGTTGGGGATTCGGGAATACCGAGAGGTTTTTTCAAGCCGTATCGCATCATCTACAGAGTCCTCGAAGAGAATGTCTATATTTTCCTCATCGCGGATGGTCGCCGCGATATGCAGAGTTTGCTGCAACGGCGGCTGTTGGATGCGTGATGGCGACTTTGGAGCTTCCAGGAAGGGCGATACGGTTGCTGGCAGTGACGACGCTGGGCCTCCGGTCCTCCGGAAGCCAAGGCGTTAGGTGAATTTTGTCCAAGCCCATCGCTCAACCGGAGCGCGCAACGCCCGGGCCTACGCCCGAAGGACTTTCGATGCGGAAAGGATCGCCGACCGCTTCCAGGCGGTCCTGGACGAAGCGACGACGGAACGGAATGGAACGGAGAGGTGACGCATGACGATCGAGCGGGCCCTGGTGTGCGGGGCGGGAGGCTTCATCGGGAGCCACATGGTGAAGCGGCTCAAGAGGGAAGGGCTTTGGGTGCGGGGCGTGGACCTCAAGTACCCGGAGTTTTCGGAAACGGAAGCCGACGACTTCGCGGTGGGGGATCTGCGGGACCCGGCGTTGTGCCGTCGGGTGGTGGACCGCCGGTTCGACGAGGTTTACCAGTTCGCGGCGGACATGGGCGGGGCGGGCTTCGTGTTCACGGGGGAGAACGACGCCGACATCATGCACAACTCGGCCGTGATCAACCTGAACATCCTGGACGCCTGCGTCAAGCGCAACACCCGCCGGGTCTTCTATTCGTCTTCGGCCTGCGTGTATCCCCAATACAACCAGACGGACCCGGAAAACCCCGACTGCGCCGAGGATTCCGCCTATCCCGCCGATCCGGACAGCGACTACGGGTGGGAGAAGCTGTTCAGCGAGCGGCTCTACCTGGCCTACGCCCGCAACTACGGCGTCGAGGCGCGCATCGCCCGGTACCACAACATCTTCGGTCCCGAAGGGTCCTGGAGCGACGGGCGCGAGAAGGCCCCCGCCGCCCTGTGCCGCAAGGTGGCTCTGGCCGCCGACGGGGGCGAGATGGAAATCTGGGGGGACGGTAAGCAGACCCGCTCCTTTCTCTACATCGACGAATGCCTGGAAGGCACCCTGCGCCTGATGCGGTCCAACTGGACGGGGCCGGTGAACATCGGCTCCGACGAAATGGTCTCCATCGACGCCCTGGCGGACATGATCATGGAGATCGCCGGCAAGCGGCTGGTCAAAAAGCACGTTCCCGGTCCCCTGGGCGTGCGCGGCCGGAACTCGGACAACCGCTTGATCCAGGAGAAGCTTGGGTGGCGCCCCCGACGGCCCCTGCGGGAAGGCATCGAAAAGACCTACCGGTGGATCGAGGGGAAGGTTATGAAACTCAACCCTTGATCCTTCAATCCTCGATCCTCGACCCTCCCCCTCCTCTTTTCTCCTTGATCCCCCGTCCTGGTTTCCGATAACATGCACGACGAGGCGAAGGGGCTTCGCTCCTCCGCAAAGGTCCTTCCGTCGCATCTATCCAAGCGGCTGGAAGCCGCTTCCGCCTTGTACGCGGCCGGACGGCCGGGAGTCGCTTCCACCTTGCGGCGGGGGCTTTCGAAGGGAAGTCGCCCGGGCCGCACCCTGCCGAGCCCACTATTCAGCGAGGCTTCTCCGAGGCATGATTCGGGAGTATCAATCCACTCTATCCATCCTGCACCGCTTGCTGGACGCCGTCTGGGTGGCCGGCTCCCTGTGGGGGCTGGCCCTCCTCTACGAGGTGGAATGGCGTCCGTTGTACGACGCGGCCGTCGCCCTGGGCGCGGGGACCTTCTATCTTTTCGGGTCCTTCAACGGCCTGTACCGCTCGTGGCGGAGCGTCCCCCTGTATCGGGAATACCTGTGCGTGGCCAGTTGCTGGATCGGGACGGTGATGGCCCTCATGCTGCTGGCCTTCGCCTTCAAGGTGTCCGCCGTCTATTCCCGCCGGGCGGTCCTCACCTGGATGGTGGCCGCCCCCCTGGTCCTGTGCGTTTGGCGCACCCTCGTGCGCACCGCCTTGCGGGAGATGCGCAAGCGGGGGGCCAACACGCGCACCGTCGCCGTGGCCGGGGCCGGGCGGCTGGGGCAGAGCCTCGCCCGCGGCCTTCTCGGCCACGCCCACTGGGGGCTGCGGCTGGCGGGCTTCTACGACGACGAGAAGCCGGCGGGGAGCCGCCCTCTCGAGGACGCCTCCCTCACGGTGAAGGGGGATCTGGACGATCTGGTGCGCAAGGCCCGCCGGGGGGAGGTGGACCGAGTGTATCTCGCCTTGCCCATGCGGGCGGAAAAGCGCATCCGGGAGGTCCTGGCGGACCTGGGGGACACCACGGCGTCGGTCTATCTGGTGCCGGACCTGTTCACCTTCGAGCTGAGCCGGGCTCCGTGGGTGGAGCTGCACGGGGTCCCCATGGTGAGCGTCTTCGACACGCCCTTCGACGGCGTGGGCGGGGTGCTCAAGCGGCTGGAGGACATCGTGCTGGCGGGGATCTTCCTGGCCGCGGCGGCCGTGCCCATTGTGCTCGTGGCCGCCGCCGTCAAGTGGACGTCGCCGGGGCCCGTGCTCTTTCGCCAGAGGCGCTACGGGCTGGACGGCCGCGAGTTCGAGATTTGGAAGTTCCGCACCATGACCGTGTGCGAAGACGGAGACCGCATCCCCCAGGCCGTTCCCTGCGACCCGAGGGTGACGCGGCTGGGGGCCTTTTTGCGCCGCACTTCCCTGGACGAGCTGCCCCAGTTCGTCAACGTGCTCCAGGGGCGCATGTCCCTGGTGGGGCCGAGGCCCCACGCCGTGGCCCACAACGAGGAGTACCGCAAGGTCATCCGGGGCTACATGATGCGCCACAAGGTGAAGCCCGGCATCACCGGGCTGGCCCAGGTCAACGGCTGGCGCGGCGAGACGGACACTCTCGAGAAGATGGAAAAGCGCGTGGAGCACGACCTGGAGTACATCCGCAACTGGTCCCTCTTTCTGGATCTGAAGATCATCGCCCTCACCGTCCTGCGCGGGGCGTGGCGGCACAATGCGTATTGAGGGAGGGGCAAGGATCAAGGGGGGATCGCGGAAGATCGTCGATTGCCCCGGTCCGGTCGGCGGCGTCGGGATCGGAATGGGAAAAGGCGCAAAGGAGGGAGGATGTCGAAAAAGGAATTGATCCAAGCGGAGCTCGACAACCTCGGCGAGGAAGACCTCGAGACGCTGTACGTTGTGGTCAAAAGATTTGTTCAGTCCAGGCAGCCCGAAAAACCGACGGGACTGCTGGCCGCCCTCCGGTCCGTCCAGATCGACGCCCCTGCGGATTTCGCTTCCAATTTCGACCGGTATGCCGACGGAAAGAATTTTGACGAATCGGATCTTCGTTGACACGCTTTTCGTGATTGCGCTGATCAACCGGCGGGACCAATATCATCGGCAAGCACTCGAGTTGGCGGAGGAATTGGAAGGCCGGCCTTTGCTCGTGACGGATGCGGTTCTCCTGGAGATTGGAAATGCACTGGGACGCCGTTGCAAGCAGGAGGCCGTTGCGATTATCGAGCGATTTTTGGCTTCGAAAGAAGTGGAAGTGGTGCATCTCACGCCACGGTTGTTCGCACGAGGTTTTGGACTGTATAAGTCCCGCAAAGACAAGACATGGGGTTTCGTGGACGGCATTTCGTTCATTGTCATGCGCGAAGCGGGCGTGAATCGAGCCCTGACTTTCGATCGACATTTCGTGCAGGCGGGATTTCACGCTTTGATGCGCGAGACTTCGAGCACCTAACCATTTTGCGCAAAGCGAAAAGGGAAGCCAGCGCATGAGGTTCTCGGGTAGAATCTACAAGGGCGAGAAGCTCTGGCTGGTGGAAATACCGATTCTCGACTTGACGACCCAGGGGCGCACCAGGAGGGAAGCCCGCGAGATGGTCGCCGATATGCTGGAGACCCTGGTGGACAAGGAAGGCTTCAAGGTCGAGGTTTACAGGGGCGAGAACGACACCTTCGAAATCGCCGCCTCGCCATGGAAGCACTTGGTGGGCCTGCCTTTGCGGCGAAAGAGGGAGATCGGCGGTCTTTCTCTTTCTCAAGCGGCCGAGTGATCGGGGGTGTCTTCGCGGAACGACTACGCCCGCTATGAACAGGGAGAGTCCGTTCCGTCCGTTGAAAAGCTCGACGATCTCTTGCACGCGCTGTCTCCGGGCACCGATTTGGTGATCGGTGAAAGCTCGATCAGTCTTCCCCGTCGATGCGAATTTCGATGCCGGAATCGCCGATCTCGTTCACCAACGGATCGTCTCGAACGAAATCCTCGGGTCTGAAGGGAGCGGGCTCGATGCGCTCGTCGATGCTCAGCGCCAGTTTCATCAACCAAACGCGCTCTTCGAACAGGTCTTCGGAAAAATCGGAGCTCACGATGGCTAGATCGATGTCGCTCCATTTTCGGGCGACGCCTTTGGCATGGGAACCGTAGAGATAGGCCCTGGAGACCCGCCTTTCCTTTTGGACCAGAGCGATGTATCTGCATAAGATTTTTTCTATTTCAGGTGAGATTTCAACCATTCGAAGTGTTCCTTTATGATGTCCATTTGATTCGTCGTAAATTCTTGATTGCATTTTTCCCGAAAGGACCTCTTGAAATCGGGATAACGGGATTCGATATTGAAAGCCGTGATCGTGACGAAGGCACTTTCGGTCTGCTCGTCAAGGGTGATCTGCGCAACCCTGGCCAGTCTGACAAGATTGTGGATGGGCGGAGCGTGGGCCTTGAGCTTATGGACGCAAAGGGCTTTCAAAAATTTTTCCAACGCCAAATGTCCAAAAAAGAGAGCATAGGAAAAATCCCCTTTGTCCATGAGGTGATCGGCTACTCGAAGGGCCTCCTCTGCCTCGGTTGTCCAAAATGCCTTCAGCTTTTCTATGTCGAGATCCATTGGGATGCCTGTAAGCATGCTCTTTCCGGTTTCCCGCCTCGTCGATCCACGCCATCCGCTTTCCTTACAGATACTCCGGATGCCCTTGGGATGGCAATGCCGGATCGGCCTTCCGAATCCGCATCGAGGCCAAAAACGGATGTGGTGGGAATCGATCCTCATAGCGATGGCAATGAAAAAGTCGCGGGCGAACTGCAGGGAAGAAGGGGGACTTCGAAAGGACGTTGCCGATAATGATCCCTTGGCCCGCGAGCCCCGAGGACATCAAGGGCCGGATTCTGGAGGTTCTGCACCGGCGCAACGTGGGGGAGCGGATTTTTCCCCGAAAGCCCGAGGACCTGGGGCCGGCCTCCAGCGTCCTGGTCCTGCTGGGGGAAACGGAAGCCGGAAACGGCAGCGACCCCGAGCCCTGCCTCGTCTTCAACAAGCGCTCGCGCAGGGTGCGCCAGCCGGGAGACCTGTGCTTTCCCGGGGGCGGTCTGGACCCGCGCTGGGACGAGCCTCTGGCCCGCCTCCTCGCCCTGCCGGGGCTTCCCCTGGCCCGATGGCCCTACTGGAAGCACTGGAAGCGCGCCCGGCCGGTGGAGAGCCGGAGGCTGGCCCTTTTTCTGGCGGCGGGCCTGCGCGAGGGCCTCGAGGAGATGCTCCTGAACCCCTTCGGCGTGGAGTTTCTCGGGCACCTTCCCCCCCGCTCCCTGATCATGTTCCGCCGGGTGATCTATCCTATGGTGGGATGGGCGGGCAGACAGAAGCGGTTCCGCCCCAACTGGGAAGTGGAGCGCATCCTGCGCATCCCTTTGAGGGAGCTGCTCGATCCGGCCCGCTACGCCAACTACCGCGTGCGGGTGGCCCCCGGACTGCGGGACCGCGTGGACCGGCCCGTGGGGGATTTCGCCTGCTTCGTCCACCGGCGAGGGGACCGCGCGGAAATCCTCTGGGGAGCCACCTTCCACATCGTCATGGGCTTTTTGAATCTCGTCTTCGGCTTCGAGCCCCCGGGACCGGCGGGGCTGCCCGTGATTCGCGGCGTTTTGGAAGAAGCCTACGCGGTAGGCGGTAGACAGTAGGCGGAAGGCGGAAGGCGGAAGGCGGTAGGCAGTGGGGCAGTGGGCGGTAGGCGGTGGGGCGGGCCCCGTAGGGGCGGACCTGGGTGTCCGCCCTTTTTCTTCGAATTTCCAATGGCGGACTTGACCCGAGCGTTTTGTCCCTTCGGGTCCCGCTTGGTTTTACAGGAGGATGCGTTGACGGAAATAAAATTCGGCGGGGAGAGCCCGGACGGGACGGTGGAGGGCGATCTGGTGCTGGTTTACATGGAAGACAAGCCGGCCTTCTTCGCCCGCGTCGAAGCCATCGAGCCCGACGTGAAGCCCGAGTGGTTCCAGGTGAAGCTGCTGGTGCTTCAGGTGCCGCTGCTGGTGGTGACCTGGATTCTTCGGGTCCCCTACATCAACGGCGAGACCTTCACCATGGGGGGGACCCCTCTGCGCATGGAAAAGGTGGTCGTTCCCGAGGAGCCGGCGGAGGCGGAGGAAGCCCCCGGGGACCGGGGCGCGGGCGAGAAAGCCCTGGAAGAGGAAGCCGAGGCTCCCGAAGCCCGCGAGGACGAGGGGGCCAAGGTGGTCTCCCTGGCGAGCTGGAAGAAAGGGGGGAAGGACGGGTAAGAGGCAAGGCCCGTTTAGTCGCAATCCTCCGGCTCAATGTCCGAAATCAGGGCCGACGACCTTTTGATCTCGGAAACCCGGGAGCCTGAGATGTGTCCTGTTTTCCCGATGAACCGATCATGGCTGACGGCTCCGATCTGAAAACAATCGATTACGGATTATGGGTATCTTTAATGAACCGGTAATCTTCCTTTTCCAATTGAACTTTGCTTTGCACCATCGATGCCATGGCGTTCTTAGTCCTTCGCTCATTGCCCTCCGCCCTTGCTCCACCAGTGGTCGTTGCCGTCGAGCCACCAGGCGGCCGAGTCCGTGGACAGGACGGCGGCCGCCGCCCGGCGGCCGATGTCCGTGCCCAGTCGCCGGCGGGCGAAATGAATCCAGCGGCGGGCGTAGGCGTTGCCCAGGTCGTTTTGCTCCTTGAGCTCCAGGATGAGGTCCAGCTGGTCGGCGTCGTGGGCCAGGCGGGCCGCCGGGGTCTCCCCCTGGCGGTATTCCTCGTGAAAATCCCGGTAGTCGTCGCCGAAGGGCAGGAGGGCGGCCGCGTCCTCCACGGCCTTGACCTCGTCGGCCCGCACGTATTGCTTGTTGACGTAGTTGAGGTCCCCCGTGCGGGCTTCGGGAACGTCGTGGAACAGGCACAAGCAGGCCACGCGGCGGGGGTCGGCGTCCCCGGACAGACGAGCCAGGGCGTAGCCGATGAGGGCCGTGCGGAAGGAGTGCTCGGCCACGGATTCCCCCCCCGAGCCCAGAAACTGGAAGCCCGAGCGAGGGGTCTTCTTGAGCATGCCCAGCTCGAAGAAGAAATGGACGACGCTTTCCAAGGGGTCTTTTTCCGGCTTCAATGAAACACCTTCCTCCATCGCTCCAGCTTGATCTCCTCCAGACGGGCCCAGCGCACCGATTCCACGCGGAAGCGGAGCTTGGCGGGGCCTGCGGGCGTCGCCGATGCGAAATCGGCCCACACCCCGTCCTCTTCCACCTTCAGGATCCGGAAGGGCCGCAGGGCCTTGTCTTCCAGGACGTGATGCACGGCCCCCGGCTCGAGGGGGCGGCCGGG
>Ga0180429_10003674_pt1 | contig 12386 bp, 11 predicted proteins | sample SS_ome_FD_132428 | JGI IMG/M metagenome (GOLD analysis project Ga0180429, IMG submission 132428) | Hypersaline lake sediment archaeal communities from the Salton Sea, California, USA - SS_1_S_1 metaG | ecosystem: Environmental > Aquatic > Non-marine Saline and Alkaline > Hypersaline > Sediment ... | reverse complement strand
GTCCAGGGGGTGCCGTCGGGCCAGCGGGTCTGCGTCCACTGCTCGATGGTGTCCTGCGCCGGATACTTGGCGGCGAGGTCCTCGTTGATATCGATGCCCAGCCCAGGCTTGTCGCTGGGGTAGAGGTAGCCTTCGCGCATCTCGGGCAGACCGGGGAACATCTCGTAAACCAGGTCGTTGAAGCCGCACCACTCCTGGATACCGAAGTTGGGCGCCCAGAGGTCGAGGTGTAGGTTGGCGGCGTGGCCGACGGGTGAGGTATCGCCGGGCCCGTGCCATGCAGTGTGCACGCCGTAGATGTTGGCGAAGAGTGTCACCGCGCGAGCGGGCGTGATGCCGCCCATCTGGCTGACGTGCATCCGGATGTAGTCGATGAGGTGTTCCTCGATGACGGCTTTCCACTCCAGCGGGCTGTTGAGCAGCTCGCCCATGGAGAGGCGCGTGGTGCACGCGTTGCGGATGTCCCTGAACCACTCGATGTGCTCGGGTGCCAGCAGGTCCTCCAGGAAGAAGAGGTTGTAGGGCTCCAGGTCCTTGGCATAGCGGACCGCGTCGATGGGCTGAAGTCGCTCGTGCACGTCGTGGAGCAGCTCCACCTCGTCGCCGACGTTGGTGCGGATGTAGTCGATGAGGTCGACGTGGCGCCGGCAGAACTCGCGTGGGTTGTAGTAGGCGCCGGGGGGCGATCCCTCAGGCTTGGGCATGGACTGTGCCTTGCCGCCGTAGCCGCCCATCTGGACGCGGATGTGGCGGACGCCCATCTCCTGGAACCTGCGAACGTTCTCCAGCACTTCTTCGCGCGTCCGACCACCGGCGTGGCGGTAGACGGCGGCAGCCTCGCGGCACTTGCCGCCCAGCAGGTCGTAGACCGGCATGTCCGCCAGCTTTCCCTTGATGTCCCACAGCGCCTGATCGATGCCCGAGATGGCGTTGTTGAGCACCGGGCCATTGCGCCAGTAGCTGTGGTTGTGCGCCATCTGCCAGAACTCCTCGATGCGCGAGACGTCGCGACCGATGGCGAAGGGGATGAGGTGCTTCTCGAGGGCGGCTCGGACAGCGTGGAAGCGCTGCGTGAAGGTTGCGCACCCCAGGCCGTAGAGCCCAGGCTCCGATGTGATGACCTTGACGATGACCAGCCGCGAGCCTGCCGGCTGGGTGATGATGACCTTGACGTCTTCGATGGTGATGGGTTTGGCCACTGTTGCCTCCTGTGAGGGTGGGTGATGATTGGTCTGTGAGGGGATTCTAGGTCCGGTGGGGTGGGTGTCAATGCACCGACAGCCCAAGAACCCAGTACCTGGGAAGTGACTGCGGGGAGCACGCCCACACGCAGTGTAGGTCGGCTCCCCGCAACCAAGAGGAAGAAACTGAAGCTGAGAAGCTTCACGCATCTGAGGTCCCTGCCCCCACAGGTCCCTCGAGACACCGTATCAGATGTCCCTGTCGACGCCCTTGCGGGCTACATCGATAGGAACCTCGCTAGCATCTTCTGGCTGCGCCCGTCTAGCTCTGCAAACTGCTCGATCTCGTGGCGCGCGGCGTTGACGTCGATGATGAGCCAGTGCCCGGGTGAGACCTCGCGGGTGTTGCGCGTGATGTTGTTGCGCATCACGAACTCCTGCGGGCCCTTGTCCGTCTGCACCTGCCAGTATAGGAATCCGAGCTCCTCCTTGATCGAATCGACGCGCGTGATCTTGGGCACCAGGTAGTAGAGATCCAGCTCTGCCGCGACCGCTTCGCGGTCCGGCCCGCTGAGTTTGGTCCAGTCCTCGATGATACCGATCTCGGGCTGTTTGTCCGCGTCGGCGTCACGCACCGAGAGGAAGGCTGCCTGGTCGGAGACCGGGAAGCACGATCGCAACACGACGCGTGGATACTGAACGGCTACGCCGCTGGTGTCGCTCACGGTGAGGCTGAGTGTATCGCCGCGACGGGTGAACTCGATGCTCTCAGGCGTCAGGTAGGTGACCTCGTATGTTTTCGCCATCATCGTCTCCTACAGGTTCGCCGTGCTGCCGTCGATGCGCGCCATCTGTGACTGCATCTGGACCAGGTTGTAGAACATCCCCTGGTTCTCGATAAGCTGTTTTGGTGAGCCCTGCTCCTCGACCTTGCCGTGGTTGAGCACGACGATGCGGTCGGCGTTGTGCAGCGTCGACAGACGGTGGGCCACGGCGATTGTGGTGCGGCCCTGGACCAACTCGTCCAGCGCTTCCTGGATCTGGCGCTCGGTCTCGCTGTCGACCGAAGAGGTGGCCTCGTCCAGGATCAGGATGCGCGGATCATGGAGGATGGCGCGGGCGATGGAGATGCGCTGGCGCTCGCCGCCGGACAGACCGCTACCGCCCTCGCCGACGATAGTGTCGTACCCCTCGGGCATCGCGGTGATGAAGTCATGGGCGTTCGCGGCCTTGGCGGCACGCACGATCTCGGCGTAGGAGGCGTCGGGCTTGCCGTAGGCGATGTTCTCGGCCAGTGTCCCGCGGAAGAGATAGGGCTGCTGGAGGACCATGCCTACCTGCTGACGAATCTCGTCCATCGAGAGATCTCGGATGTCCGTGCCATCGATGGTGATGGATCCACCGGTGACGTCGTAGAAGCGGCAGAGCAGGTTGACCAGCGTGGTCTTGCCGGCGCCACTGTGTCCCACCAGGCCGATCATCTCGCCGGGCTGGATGTGGAAGTCCACATCACTGACGACCGGGAAGTAGGGATCGTAGCCGAAGGTGACGTTCTTGAACTCGATCTCGCCGGCGATCTGCGGCTTGCTCACGGGCGCCTCAGGCTGTACCTGTTCGGCCTCGTCCAGCAGCTCAAAGGTGCGCTGCGAGATTGTGACGAAACGGTTCATCGCCTGGCTGGCCTGGGTGAGGTTCGAGAGCGGACCGTAGAACATCCCCAGGTAGCCGATGAAAGCCATCAACGTGCCCACGGAAATCTGGTCGGCCATCACCGCCCTGCCACCGACGTACCAGATGATGAGGCCGCCGGCACTGAATGCGAAGGCGATGAGCGGGAAGAACTTGCCCCACGCCAGGTTGACCTGGAGCTGGGTCTTGAGCATCCTGTCATTGCGGTTGTGGTAGCGGGCTTCCTCTTGGTCCTCCTGCGCAAAGGCCTTGACCACGCGCACGCCGGAGAGGAAGGTGTTGAGCATCGCGTTGAGCCGCCAGCGGGCGACCCAGAAGCGCCGGAAGTGCGGGCGCATGTAGCGGTAGTAGTAGAAGGCGGCCGCCATCACAAAGGGCGTTGGGATGAGCACGTAGAGGCCCAACGACGGCGCCATCGAGAAGAGCGCGATGCCGATGCCGATGACCATCAGCAGGTTGAGCGTGAAGTTGGTCAGCTGTGAGAAGAGCCCCTGCAGCTCGCTGGTGTCCTGGTTGACGCGGGTCATCACGCGCCCCGTCTGGTTCTTGTCGAAGTAGTCAACGGGCAGGTTCTTCAGGTGAGCGAAGAGCTTCTTGCGCAGACTGGCGGTGAAGTGACCGCTGACGTTGATGGTGAGCCAGTTCTTGGCGATCGTGATGCCCACGTTGGCGATGCGGATGCCCAGGAGGCCCAGCACCAGCCAGATCAGCAGGTTCGCGTCGCCCCCCTCAGAGAGCACGTCGTCGATGAGGATGCCGGTCAAGCGCGGCGGGACGAGGTTGACGAGGGCGCCGGCCACCAGCAGCAGCATGATGATCCCGACCTTGGTCCAGTAGGGCTTGGCCTCAGCGATCAGGCGCTTGAAGATCTTGCCGCGCTGGACGCAGCTGGGGCAGACTTTGGACGAGGGATCGGCCAGGTACTTGCCGCAGCTCACGCACGTGTGGGCGTCGGAGTCAGGGTTGGGTATCGGGGTGTCCGAACCGTTCTTGGCCCGTTCCTTGAGGTACTGGGCGACGCGACCGAAGCGGTCGGTGAGATCGTTGGAGTAGTGGAGCAGGACGTGCGGCTGCGACTCTGACGTGATCTGAATCAGGCCGTTGCCGACGCAGCGCTCGATCTTGGCGCCCTCGATGGCGTCGAGGGCGAAGGTGTGGCGTAGGAAAGCGCGACCATTGGCGCGATCCAGTACCAGCAGCTCCTGGTTGTCGATCAGTAGCCACTGTTCGCCGAACTGGCCGTCTGGACCGAGGTCCGACTGCGTCGCCAGGCGTACATCGTGGACGCTGTGGCCGGTGGCCGCGAGCTCGTCGAGGACCGGCGTGGGCAGCATCGATGGATCGACGCTGGGATTGTCGTGGGGGTGAAGATGGGCCTCTGCGACCAGTAGCAGCGGGTCCTCAGAGTGCTCCGTTGTCTCGGACGCGGCCATGTGTTGCCTCCCTCTACTGCACGCGGACATCGGCTCCTCGAGCGACATCCACTATGGTGAGGCACCCTCATGCAAAGCAAAAAGGGCGCCCCGATACGACCAGGTTGCCCTCTTCCACGCCTACGAGGTTAGCTGTCGGACTCGGACGGAAGAAGCTCGCCCTACCTCGGCCAGTACACATTACTGGTGAGGATTCGCCCCAAATTGGTTCCCCCGTTGCCCCAGGCCGACTGTGGCCCGTGCACTCGGCGTCCGTGATCTATTCGCCTGTGTTCAGACGGTCATTATAGTACCACGTCCATTGACGCGTGTCAATGGTTATTGCAGGAAGGAGAGGGCCCAAAGACCTCGGGGATGGGCGAAGGGCATTGGGCCCGACTGCGTCGGTCACAGCTCCTGCCAGCGCACGGGGAGGAGCTCGGCCAGGGTCATCGTTCGATCGGTGGCGAGGAGGACCTCGGTGGCGACGTTGTCATCGTTCACCTGGAGGATGAACTCGCGACAACGCCCGCAGGGGGGCATCAGATGCTCGGTGGAGAGGGCGACGATCTTGAGGATGCGCGACTCACCGGCAGTGACCATGCTCGCGATGGCGCTGTGTTCGGCACAGAAGCCGATGCCGCATGCCGCGTCGATGCAGACGCCGACGTAGACGTTGCCGGCCTCGGTGATCAGGGCCGCGGCGACGCCGCCGGCATCACACATCTCGCTCAGATCGCGTGGGTTCAGGACCTCGCGGGCTCGCCGGATGAGCTCTTCGTTGGTCACGGGGAGACTCCGATCTGCATAGATCCGCAAGGGAATACGGCGACTCTGGGGCTCGCGTATCGCGGGGCCAGGTGCGCCAGAACGGCATCCCAGGTGGGGAAGGTGTTCAGACAGCGTGCATCCTGCGGGGTGACGCCCGGCGACAGATAGACGATGGGATGGTCGCCGACTGTCGGCGGCGAGCTGCGCCAGTCGCCCTCCCGGCGCCCATAGACCATGGTAGGGCTGTAGAGGGCATGATGCCCGCGCCCCTCCGGGCTAGCTGAGACCAGCACGACGGTGGCTCCCGGGCTGAGAACCCGGTGGTCCGGTTCGTTCACCGCGGCGGAGGCAAGGACGTTGAGCCCGAGGCCGGCTTGCAGGAAGTCGGTGTCCTTCGGGTATGCGTTGAGGATGGCGATGTCCACGGGCGCGTCGGGCATTCGGGTGGCGTATACCTCACGCGCCCGAGCGACGCCGGCTCGGTGCGCGGCGACTATGTCTCCTGTGAAGACGCCGGCGATGCCGCGCCGACTTGTCAGGGTGCAGTTGATGATCAGGTTCAGCCCCACGCGTCGACCCATCTCCTCGATGTCGGCGCGGAGTTCGTTGTGGTCGACGTCTAGCAGACCGCCCTTGAGCCGGCCGGGCTCGTGCATGGACTTCACCGTCTCGTAGCCGGCGATGCCGGGGAAGATGATCTTGGCCCCGCCGCCGAAACCGGGGCCACCGTGGGGCAGAATGGAGCCGATGCCGATCTTGAGGTCGGCCTCGGCGAAGTGGCGCGAGACGAGGATCGGTGTGCCGTGGCTGGAGACGCCGTAGTCGGCGAGACCGCCGTGTGGGAAGCCGTTGTAGACGTCGAGCCGGGCGATGGCTAGGTCCCCCAGTTTCTTGCGCATCTCGTCCTTGGTCATGAGCCGGTGCATGCCCACGGCGAGGATGACACTGACGTCGTCGATATCGATACCGCCGGCCTCCAGCCGAGCGATCACGGCGGGCATCAGCCGGTGGGCAGGGGTAGGGCGGGAGATGTCGTCGACGACGATGGCCACCGTACGCTTCCCGGCTGCCACGGTGGCACGGGCAAGCTCCTCGATGGTGGGGGAGCCGATCGGGCCATCGAGCGCGGCCTCGATGGCGGCACCGGTCATGTCGGGAGCGTCGGCGGGCGGGTGGACGCTGACGTGCCAGTCTTCGGGGAAAGCCAGGTCCAGATCCCGGTCGCCGTACCAGGCGTGCCAGGGTATACTGATGCGGGTCATGTCGCCTCCGTCAGGGTTGTCGACTGCGCCGATGCGAGGGAGTGTAGGCTGGAACGGGGTGGTGCCAAGTGACCGGGTTCGCAGACGGGCGTCGGCCTAGACGTCCATAGCCACGCTCGAGCGTGCCGGCGCTTTGCCTCTGCACGGATTTGACCTATGCTCAGGGCTAGGTGCACAAGATCGTGGCCCAGGGCGCCTCTCGTTTGCGAACGGGACGCGCAAGAGAAGAGGAGACAATGCCTGAGATCAACATCGCTGTGGTGCCGGTTGCGGGACTGGGTTCGCGCCTGTTGCCCGCCACCAAGTCACAACCCAAGGAGATGCTGCCGGTGGGCCGCAAGCCGGTGGTGCAATATGTCGTGGAGGAGTTGACCCAGGTTGGGGTGAATCAGATCCTCTTTGTCACGGGCCCCGGCAAACGGTCGATCGAGAACCACTTCGATCTGAACCAAGAGCTGACCCAAATCCTGCGCGAGACGGGCAAGGAAGAGTTGCTGGCGGAGCTCGACTTCGAGCGGAATCCGACCCAGTACTTCTACACGCGGCAGCGGCAGTTGTTGGGGCTGGGTCACGCGGTACTGTGCGCGAGGCACTTCGTGGGTGATCAGCCCTTCGTGGTGGCGCTTGGGGACTCGATCATCGGGATGAACGCCCAGAGTGACATGGTCCAGCGGATGAAGCAGTGCTACGTGGAGAAGGATGCGGCTGCTGTCATCGCCTTCGAGGAGGTGCCGAGGTCCGAGGTGTACCGCTATGGGATTGCGGCGCCCAAGAGCGACGGCGAGGTGTTCGAACTGGCGGACGTGGTCGAGAAACCGACGGTGGATGAGGCGCCCAGCCACCTGGCCATCGCCGCTCGCTATGTCTTCAACCCGGTCATCTTCGATGCGCTGGAGGAGACCGGCTTTGGTGCAGGTGACGAAATCCAGTTGACCGACGCGGTCCGCCGGCTGATCCGGGAGGGGCACCGTGTCTACGGCATGCGACTTCGGGATGATGAGAAGCGGTACGATATCGGAAACTTCGCGGCCTACTTCCGGGCCTTCGTCGAGTTCAGCCTGGCCGACGAGACACTCGGCGCGAGTCTGGAAAGGCACCTGAGGGAGCTACTCGATGCTGATCATACGTGAGCGCGGCTACGCCCGTGCGGGGCTGCTGGGCAACCCGTCGGACGGTTACAATGGCAAGACGATCTCGATCATCCTGCGCAACTTCTGGGCGGACGTGGTGCTGTATGAGTGGGATACGGTGGACATTGTGCTCGCCGAGCAGGACCGGGCGCGTTTCCGCTCGGTCTACGACCTGGCCAGGGATGTGGAGCTGCACGGCTACTACGGCGGCATCCGCCTGATCAAGGCGACGATCAAGAGTTTCGTGGACTACTGTCAGGGTCAAGGGATCGAGCTGCACGACCGGAACTTCTCCGTGCGCTACGAGTCGAGCATCCCGCAGCAGGTCGGACTGGCGGGATCCAGCGCAATCATCACGGCCACCCTCCACGCGCTGATGGCGTTCTACGATGTGGAGATACCGCTACCGGTGCAGCCCACCTTTGTGCTCTCTGTCGAAGGCGCCTTGGGCATCGCCGGGGGGCTACAGGACCGGGTGATCCAGTGCTATGAGGGCATGGTCTACATGGACTTCTCCCGCGAGAAGGCGACGCCACTGGCCGGGCTGACACACTACGAGTATGAGTGCATGGACCCGGAGCTGCTGCCGCCGGTCTACGTGGCCTACCATGCCACCCTGAGCGAGCCCACCGAGATTTTCCACAACGACATCCGCGGACGCTACAACCGGGGCGACCCTCAGATCGTGCAGGCGATGGCGGGGTTTGCCGAGCTGGCCAAGGAGGGGCGTCAGGCGATCGTGGATGGCGACGCCGTCCGGCTGAGCGAGCTGATCGACGCGAACTTCGACCTACGCAGCAGCATCAACACGCTGGCGCCGTGGCAGGTGCGGATGGTCGAGACGGCGAGGTCGTGTGGTGCGTCTGCCAAGTTCGCCGGCTCGGGCGGGGCCATCGTGGGCGTGTACGAAGACGAGGCGATGTTCGAGGCGCTGACGGTGCGACTGGCGTCGATTGGGTCGCGGGTGATCAAGCCTCGGATCTTGGAGTGATCGGTCAGCAGTCGGTCTGATGCGCTAGGTGTCAGTCTCCGCCCACAGCACGGCCTGTAGGTCACGGATGCTGTCGATCTCGGCGGCCAGTCTGGGGGGGATGACTTCGGCGATGATGTGGGCGCCGAACTCGTGGAGTAGCGTATAGGCCATCGCCCGGCGTTGGAAGGCTCGGTCCAGAGCTTGGCTCGGATCGTAGGCGGCCATGAGAGTCTCCAGGGCAGCGTAGTCGCAGTCGAGCGCGCTGAACCACAGTGCAGGCCACTCGTACTCGCGGGGCGCGACACGGGCATCGGCGAAGTCGATCACGCCGGAGATGCACCAGCCTTCGGCCGTCTGTTCGAGCATCACGTGGTCCTCGGTGATGTCCCCACTGACCAGTACCAGCTCAGGGTCGGGCTGCTCGGCCAGGACGTCGGCGATAAAGGCCGGCAGCTTGGAGATCACGGACTGAGGGAGCTTCGTCCTGCGCCGGAGTTGGGCCGTGCAGCGCGCGCTGCTGCTCGCCACGTAGCGATCCCACCCCTGTCGCGTCACGTCCAGTGAGTGGAGAGACGCCGGCTGGATGGTGTGGAGGACTCTGATCCTGTGCCCCAGGCCCCGAGCGATGCGCGTGACGTCGTCGTCGCTCAAGCGGTCACGTACCTCGCGGATCGGTTCGCCCGGGATGTAGGCAAGCACCACGTAGGGCCAGACCGACGCAGCCTCCAGCCGCCCGTGCGCCAAGAGCCGCGGCGCGCCCAGCGCGGGCCTGGGCTCCAAGAGAAGATGGATTTCGCGCTCGAAGTCGTAGTCCTCGCGGCAGAGAGGGGCGTAGATCTTCACGACCGCCCTGGTCTGCACGGTCTTCCGGTTGACGATGAAGACAGCGTTGCTCCCGGGGTAGCCGGCGACGATGGTGTCGCAGGGGATGCCGGCACGCCGGCATATCTCTCGGACGAGCGGGGCCCAGGTTGGAACGTCGAGGAATATCTCGCCCCAGTCGTCCCAGGTCCTGACTTCCGGCAGTTTATCGATGGCATCCTGCCAGCTGATGTACCGGTCAGAGTCGTAGTTCATGGGTGGTCTGTCCTGCGCGCTCGACCAGGGCAGGGCCTCGACTTCGTCAAGGATGACAGTCCGGCTCGTAGCGGATCACTAGTCGAAGAGCTTCAGCGTCAGTTCGGCGACGCGGACGCCAAGCTCTCGAGCGCGCTGAAGATCCTTGTCGCCAGGCTTTCCGACGGCAAAGGGGCCGAAGTGTGGGCCCTTGGATGTGCCCTGGACGACCATACCGTTGACCAGCAGCGCCGTGATGATGGACATGTTGGTGAGCTCGTGGCCACAGCCGGCGCCGCCGGAGGTGGTGAAGGCGGCTCCCACCTTTCCCTCGAGCTTGGTGTAGATCCTCTCTGTCGCGTCGATGACAGCCTTGACCTCGGCAGCCATCTGGCCGAAGTAGGTGGGTGAGCCGACGATGATTCCGTCTGCGGCGAGCCAGGCGTCGTTGGTCATCTCTGGGATGGGGATCAGTGCGCAGCTGACGCCGTGGACTGAGGTGACGCCGTCGGTGACTGCGTCGGCCAGGGCCTTGGTGTTGCCGGTCTTGCTAAAGTAGGTCACGACTATGTGTGGCATCATGGAACTCCTTGTGTTGCTGCGATCGCCAGTTGGGCGCGCTCGGTCGAGCGGGGGGCCGGGCACAACGGCCCGGCGTACAGGCTGGTGTCGCGCAGATCCAGGTGGTAGGTGATGGCGGGGAGGGCGCGGGTGAAGCCAGCCTCGAAGAGATTGTCCCCCAACAACTCTCTGAAGGAGGCGAAGACCGGCTCCCACGCCGCCTCTGCGATGTCCACACCCGGGCGACGTCTCCGTCTTCCAGGGGACGGATGACGATATCTGTGCTCTGAACCCTGTATCGTGAATCGCGATTCACTCGCTGGCTCCTGTCTGGAAGCTATCCGATGGCTGCTGATCGCTACTCCTTCCACAGCCCTTCGAGCAGCCCACATCCGTGACCGAAGTAGCGGTGCGGGTTGGCCAGACGGTGGCGGACCTCCTTGACGGCGATCTCAGCCGCGGCCTCGAAGGTCTGACGCCCGTAGTCGGCAGTGGCACGTTGGGGCGGCATCGCGCCACCGACGCCGACCAAGGTCTCCCCCTCGGGCGGGAGCAGGCTGAGATCCACGGTCTGCGGGTGGAGGGCCATCACGTGGGAAGTCTCCCAGCCCGCGGCGTGGTCACCGGGGCGGTCGAAGAGGCCCTGTACCAGCAGGTAGTCGACGAAGGCCCAGGCCAGCATTCGGTCCGCGCCGCCGTAGCGGCGCTGGTTCCATTGAAGCACCGCCGCACGAGCGTGGTCGATGAGCGGATAGTGGCCTGCCACGAGGACGCCAACCTTGAAGCCAAGTGTGGCTGCCTCCGCGAGGATGTGAACCAGCAGCTTATGGTAGTTGATGGCCTGCTCAGTGGCTGAGAAGGGCTGCTGCTCGGGTAGGAAGTTGTCGGGGGAGAGGGCCATTCCCTCGGCGATCTTGTCTCGGTCGGCGGCATTGGCCTCCATCAGCGCCTCGCTGCGGCTCTCACCGTAGTAGAGGGGAGGGAAGACGAGGCCGCCGCCCTTCTTGGCACACATGATCGCCAACCCCTCGGCCTGGAGCGTGTCGGCGCCAGTGGGGTTGTGGAATCCGTGCCACTCGATCGTGCCGATGGGGATGTAGGCCACGGGACAGGCCTCACGCCGCTTGACGATCTGGGCTGGACGCAGCATATGGTATCTGACATCAGGATCCATGGACGTCTCCTTAGCTGATGGGATAAGCGCCGCTGAGCGACTCCATCGTCTGTACGTTCTGGCGAAGCTGAGCCAGACTACTGGTACCGATGGAGAGGGCGTGGACCGTGCCCAGGCCCAGGACGAAGCGGAAGGCCTTCTCCACATTGCCGGTCAGACTTCCGCAGCCCAATACCTTCATCGCGTAGACGCCCTTCCCGGCTTCGTAGAGCTGCCGGATGATGGGCGTGACCTGGGCGACCGAGCCGTCCATCCGCGTGCCGGCGTGGTTGATGCGGACGAATACCACGTCGGCCCAGTCGCTGTCGGCGGCGGCCTGGAGTGCGCCAAGACCGTGGCTTGAGATGCCGACGGCGCGAACCTTGCCCGCCTGCTTGGCACGGTCGAGCGCCTCCATCGCGCCGGCCATCCGCTTGGGCCAGTTGCCGGCGGAGAGGCCGTGGAGCAAGACGATGTCGAGGACATCCGTGTGGAGTTCCCTCAGGAAGCGGTCGATGTCGCGTGTCACTTGGCCCGCGCGTTTTGATGTGGTCTTGGTGGTGATCACTACCCCATCGCGCGGCACGCTCTTGAGCGCCTCGGCGACGTGGGGATGGGACCCGTACTGGTCGGCGGCGTCCCAGAAGGTGACGCCGAGACTGTGGGCCTCACAGAGCAGGTCCGCCAGGCCCTTGAGCCCCAGCGCGGTCTGCTGGGATCGGCCCGCCCAGCCGTTGGTGCCGGTGCCGACACCAAGTCGTGAGACGGTGAGGCCGGATCGGCCGAGGGTGACGGTGTCCATAGACAACTCCATTTGGGCAAATCAGCAAACGAGCGGATACGCAGATTGAGAAGATGGAAGGTCGACGGTCGGGGGTAGTGTGGCGTGGGGGCGGTAGGTGTCAAGTGCGGGCGGCGGAGTGGGCCAAAAGGCTTTCTGAAGGCTCTAGGGCCTGTCCTCGGCGAGGGGCGACTGGAACGCCCCAATGCCCTCAGTCGGTGACTTGTCACCGCAGGTTCGCTGCAAGCCCCTTGGGGCGGAGAGAGAAGGCCCGGCGCGACCACGTCGCACCGGGCCTCAGTGTACATCGGATAGGATCCTAGGGTGTGTGGCCTACGCCCGGCCCCACTTGTCGAATGCGTCCTCGAAGGACATGCCGGCGCCAAGGTCCTCGCGCATACCCTGCGCCTTGGCCTG
>Ga0180429_10003672_pt1 | contig 12387 bp, 6 predicted proteins | sample SS_ome_FD_132428 | JGI IMG/M metagenome (GOLD analysis project Ga0180429, IMG submission 132428) | Hypersaline lake sediment archaeal communities from the Salton Sea, California, USA - SS_1_S_1 metaG | ecosystem: Environmental > Aquatic > Non-marine Saline and Alkaline > Hypersaline > Sediment ... | reverse complement strand
CAGTACGAAGGGTATCTCCTGTGGTTCACCGAGGCGAGTAAAATGAGGTGCTAAGCACCCGTGCAATCCGTCAAGCGTCGTGAAAGGGTCTCCTGCAACGCGAATGCCGCCTAGCCATTCTTCCCTTTCTGTGAATTCCTCATCCCAAGTATATGGCGAGGCAATCACCAGTAAGCCGCCGGGATTGATCCGCTCGTGTATCGTGGCCAGGAACTTCCGAGGGCTGTAAAGACGGTCGATCAAGTTCGTCGCCAGCACTAGATCGTATCCCGAGTAGATCGCTTTCAGGTTGCAGGCGTCGGCCTGTTGGAAAGAGACGCGTTGCCGCGTGCCTTCAAGGTCCAAGTCGGACAATTTTATCTCGTGATATGAGACCAGTTCTCCTTCCTCGATTCGAGTGTAGCGAATATAGCCCTTGTCTCTCAATTCCACACCGATGCGGATGAATCTTGCTGAGTAGTCGAGACCGGTAACATCATCGAACTCGCGTGCCAATTCGAATGTTGCCCGGCCCACGGCACACCCGAGATCCAATGCCTTGTTCCGAGGGCGATTTTTCATTAGTGCAAGGCACAGTTGGCTCATCGCACGTGGGAAGTTCGGGACGCCATAGTATTCTTCGCCATAATGGCTTTCGCAGTACTGTGCAATTGAGCGGTCGGTTTCGTAAACACCCACTCGGATAGAGACCGGTTGATCCGATTCGACATAGCGCAGACCAGCGTGCTGGAAAAAGTGCCGGCGGAACGCGTAACGGGAATCGCGGGTCGCTTCGTTTCCGGTTGAGATCCAAGAACCGCCCTTGATCAAATTGTGCAAACCGTCAAACGTCGGTGTTGAGAAATCGTCATAGTAAGGATGTACCTCGAACCCGGCGAATCCCGTGATCGGCGTTTCCGTCCACTGCCACACGTTTCCAATCAGATCATAGAAATCGCCGAATTGGAATTGCGTTACCGGACAGCTTGAAGCATAGTGCTCCAAATTGATGTTCCCCGGGGCCGTCTCCCAATAGGGCTGGTCCATGTCGACGGCCCGATCGCGGAGGAGATACCATTCCTCCTCGGTAGGAAGCCGAATCGTCTTCCCGGTTTGCGAACCCTTCCAGTTGCAGAACGCTTTGGCTTCAAGATAGTTCACCTCGACAGGCCAATCCCACGGCATGTCGATCTCTTCAGCGACGGTCCGTAGTCTGTAGGACGCGCCGGTTGGAATCCAGAATATTGGATGCGCGGCTTTCTTGTACTCGCGCCATCCCCACCCCTCTTCGGTCCACCACCGCTCCGTTGTGTATCCGGAATCCTCGACAAACTCTAGAAACTCGCGATTGCTAACAAGATATCGGCTTGCCCGAAAGGCCTTGACGTTCTCGGCATGGGTTCCGAACTCATTATCCCATCCATAGAGTGGATGATCTTTCCTCTTTCCCAATTCGACACGCCCGGCGGGCACATCGATCAACTCGTTTTCCGGCGCTGCGCCCGATTGACGGCACACCTGCCAAAGTGGGTGAGAACGAACATGCTCAATCGGCAACTGCCGGATAAGTACCGATGAAGTCTCGAGGTGGATTCGAGCATGTTCGATGCCCATCATGATCACCCACCAAGGGCTGTCCCAGGTGATCGGCAGCCGCAGCGGCATGGTCTGAATCACATCGTCTACGACGGCACGAACGCGGTCTCGATACGCTTGCACGTCCGCAACGGGGGGCCAGTTGTAGTGCTTCTCGTCTAGGTCGTCCCACGACATTTCATCCACGCCAACCGCAAACATGGATTCGTAAGTCGCGTTTACCCTCGCGTCGATGAGTCTGGCAAGGAGAAGCTTGTTGACATATAGGGCTGCAGTGTGGCCGAAGTAGAAGATGAGGGGATGTCGCAAAGGATCCGCGCGTCGGTAGAACGTCTCGTCATAGCTAAGAACCTCGAACAAGGACTCGTCGATATCGTAGGTGTCATGGAAATACTGTCGGATCTCCGAACGTTTCTCCTCAACGTGCCCCGCGTTGAGAAGTATGGTTCTTGTCTGTCGGAGGCGGGGGGATGTTCGCCATTTGCTGTCCGACCGCTCGGTAGTCATTCGCTTCTCCTTGCATCAGCGAACAAAATGCACTCAGCCTAACACGGTTACTGACGGGTGGGTACTCGCTTCGGTACCAACATAAGTATCCAGCTTACCGGCCGCGTCGTCTCTTCGCAAGCACTTGAAGTGTCGAATCCCGAACAGAGTCGTTTTGCCAGGGTCTTCGTCGGCCAGCTTCTCTACAGCATCGTTGAGCCGGTTGTTTTACGGGCGACTAACCAGGCCCGGCGGATGTTGATCGACGGCAGCATCAAGACTAAAGTACAATAGCAACTGCTTCTCGACGAGGCGGCCGACGTCCTGAGGCCGTACGTCGATCCAATAGCCAAAGGCAGGATGCTAATCATGCCGCACAACAACTAGAAGGGTGTACGATGACAGTTGAAGGTAAGACCGTGCTTCCGTTTCGTCGACAAACCCTCGGTCTGATCGTCTCGATCGTCGTTTGCCTCGGTGTCGCCGGCCTTGGCGGCTTGGTTACTGACCCACGAGTTTCCGATTGGTACGGTCAGCTCGCCAAACCACAGTGGACGCCGCCGGATTGGCTCTTCGGCCCCGTGTGGACGGTGCTCTACATTTGCATGGCCGTCTCCGTGTGGCTCATATGGCGGCAAGGTGGAAGCGCAACGGCGAAGGTCCCGATGGCCCTATTTGTAGCGCAGCTCGTCCTGAATAGTCTATGGTCCATATTGTTCTTCGGATTTCAGCAGCCCGGCATCGCGGCAATTGAGATCGTCCTCATGTGGGCCGCCATCCTGGCCACGATCGTCGCCTTCTGGAATCGTTCTACGGCAGCCAGCTTGCTGCTGGTTCCCTACTTGTCTTGGGTTACTTTTGCCGTGCTGCTGAACTGGACGATTTGGCAAATGAATCCGTAACAAGAATCAGGTGTTTCGCGAAACACGCCTCCCACGCTCGCTAGACGCCGGATACAATGGGCAAGAAGGATGCCGGTTCTGTGTTTGGGGGTCGGGTGAATGGTTGCGACGCTACATCGGCGATCGTGGCGACGGACGGCCGAAGAAGCAGGAGCACACGCATGAATATCGAGGTCTTCTCACGCAAAGTGGCTCTGCCAGTGTCCGCGGAAGAGGCTTTCGCTTGGCACGAACGCCCCGGTGCCCTGGACCGTCTCATCCCGCCTTGGGAGAAGGTCCGTATCGGCAGTCGTGGCGAAGGCATCCGAAATGGCAGTCGCGTCATGCTAATCACCCGTCAGGGGCCACTACGACTGCGCTGGGTCGCAGAACACTGTGACTACCAACCAGGCAGGCAGTTTCGCGACATTCAGATTCAGGGGCCGTTCAGGCATTGGGACCATACGCATCGTTTTGTCGCAGAGGGAAAGGAATCATCGGTTCTCGAAGATCATATAGAGTACAGCGTTCGCGGCGGGACGCTCGGCCGCATAATGGCAGGACCGTTCATCCGCAGGAAGATCGCGACCATGTTTGCCTATCGGCACCGAACGACGGCCGCCGATCTGGCCGTGCATTCCAGACATCGCCAGCAAGGAGTCATTCACGTCGCAGTTACCGGTTCGCACGGTCTAATTGGCCGGGTACTCATTCCTCTCTTAACGACGGGTGGTCATAGGGTCACGCCATTGGTCCGCGGTGATGCCTCCAACGGACAAGTCTCGTGGGATCCCAGCGCAGATTCTCTTGACGCCTCTGCCTTAGATGGTATCGATGGCGTCGTTCACCTGGGCAGTGAGAACATCGCAGCAACTCGCTGGACTGAGGCCCATAAGCAGCGTGTGATCGAGAGCCGCGTGCATTCCACTCGCGTCTTGTGTGAAGGACTGGCAAGGTTGCCGTCGCCGCCGAAGGTGCTCGTGTCGGCATCGGCAATCGGCTTCTATGGCGACCGGGGCGACGAAATCCTCGACGAAGATAGCCCTTCGGGTGAGGGCTTTCTCGCGGGTGTAGCCCGCGAGTGGGAAGCTGCCACCAAGCCGGCTGCCGCCGCAGGAATCCGTGTCGTCCAATTGCGATTCGGGGTCGTTCTCAGCCCAAACGGTGGAGCGTTGGCGAAAATGCTCACGCCGTTCAAAATGGGTGTAGGAGGAGCCATAGGCAGTGGCCGGCAGTACTGGAGTTGGATCTCAATAGATGACGCTGCCAGTGCGATCTATCACGTCCTCATGACCGATTCCACCCACGGACCAGTGAACGCTGTTGCTCCAGATTCTGTCACCAATGTCGCATTTGCGAAGACCTTGGGCCGAGTATTGTCGCGTCCTTCCATTGCGCGCGTGCCCACCTTGGCCGCCCGCATAGCCTTCGGAGAGATGGCCGACGAGCTATTGCTGGCCAGCACGCGGGTCCGTCCGACGCGATTGTTGGATTCGGCGTATGAGTTCCGCCATGATTCCCTGGAGGACGCACTTCGACACGTGCTCGGGCGAGCCACTTAGCCCTCCAGCATCACCTTCTTGGAACGACATTAGGGGCTTCTGCGAGCCGCACTTTGCTATGCGATTCTGTAGCCTACTTGTTCAGGTCCCATCGCCCGAGGCGGCCAAACGGGCGCGTCGGTCGCCCCCACCGCTATCTCCAAACGCGAGGGGTTATCCTGCGTCGGTGTTCACGACCTACGTAGGAAACGGCAATTTTCCAAGTGCATTCGGTGGCGCTCCCGGAGCCCGGCGCATTGTTCTCCCATCATTCCGCGCGGCTTATTGGGACGCTGCCAAACGAGGATGTCGCCGTCCGGTCTACTTTCTGCTGTCCAACTTCCCACACGTTCATGCTGAGCACGAGCAACGAGGTCGATACCTCGATTGCACAATTCGCACGCGATGAAGTAGTCGTCGAATAACCTACGTCCAGGTAGGCTCGGCAGTTATGCCGCCAGTGCGTGCTGTCTCCGGCGGCGTTGTAGGGCTGGTACTTCTCGCTCCTCAAATCGATCCGTGACTTGGTGACGATGGGTATGGCCCGCTGGTTGCCAGCCGCCTGGTTAACCTTGTCGCAAGCGTTCTGGTACGCCTCGGAGGGCGGCGCCCCGGCCAGCGACTCTGCCGCGACAAACGGCAAGTCAGCGATGCCCAAGTTCCGGTCCGTACCACCGCCATTGCCCAAAGCCGGGCTCGAGGCATTTGTTGTCCGTCTGCATTGAGATACCGTCCCCGTTGGCACCGAGGATCCAAACGTCTTTACGGAGCTTCATCAACTCAGGTGGATACTCCTCCGGGAGGTCCTTGGTAAGCTTGTCGTCAAGCGTCTTGATGTTGCCGCGGCCATTCATGTTTGACTGGCCAACGAGAACGAACACTTTGACCGGGCCGGGGCCGACCTTATCAGACCTTTGATCCGCGGCCGGTGCTGCGGCGCCAAGCAGCGGCAAACAGAGGATGGCTAACGTCCCCTTCACGATGCTCTGGTCCATCGATTCTCTCCTTGATCAAAGGCCTTCTCGTTTGGTTTTCGGAATCCGGATTGCCGTATGTGTCACAGTTCCCGCAACTCCGCCAGCGCCGAACGGATGCTCCCCATCTTTGCTTTCCAGTAGTCATACTGGAACGGCACGTTAACCGAGTTTCCCATCAAGCCGTTTACCTTGTCCTGTGCCTCCGCAAGGGTCGGTTGGATATCTCGGGCGTGTTGGGCGATGATCGGCCTGGCCTGGGCGGCGTGGCGCGTTAATAGCCGCCGGATCAGCTCTCGCTGGGGAGGCCAGTCGTTGCGTGTATAGATGCTGCACAGAGTGGCGAGCTGCTTTCCACTGAATTGCTGCTGAGATTGAAGCTCGATCAACGCGGTCAGGTCTTTCAGTTCGTCGCGAATCTGCTCCAGCGCCAGGCGTTCGCCGGCGATTCGCTTGAGCGGGCCGCTGGCCTTGCGCGACCATTGCGTTTTCCAATAAGCGATCTCTTCGTCCAACTTCTTGAGTTTCGCGTCGAGACTTTCATCCGCTTCGGCTAGGCATTGCCGGACCGTGGGCAGCGCCTTGGGACCCCAGTCCACCAGCTTATCGCGGACTTGCTGGTCCTGCGTCGCGTGCAGTGGCCGGGCATAGCCGAGGTTGCCGTCTTTGTGGTACGGATAGACCGGGCGATACGGCGGCCGCAGGTAGAACCGGCAGAGGCCCCGCACATGGTCAGCGGTCGGTTCCTTGGCGTGTAGGCTTTCGATCAGCGAGGCTAATCGCTCGAGGTCTTCCACCTTCCCGCTCAACTCGGCCTTCCTTTCGGAGAGCTGCTGGAGTTCTCTTTCAAGTTCGCGTTTTTCATTGCGATCCTCGGACGTATCGATCTTGCCGCGGAGGTCGGCGATTTGCTGATCGAGTCGCTCCTCCAATGGGCCGATCGCGGTGGCCAACGAGTGGCGGAACTGCGGCAGAATATCCGGGCCCATTTCGATCAGCTTGTCCCAAACCCGCGCCCGTTCCCAGGCGCTCCACCAACGGTCCTTCAAGCAGTGGGCGACCATGCCGGCCACGGCCTGATCCGCCGGTCGCACGTCGTTCAGGCAGCGGATGAGTTCCGCTGTGTCTTCCCAATGGGCGATATTCTCGTCCAGGGTCTCCGCCATCTTCGGCTGGTACCAATAGGGCGGCTCTTCTTGTTCAGCGGCAATCCGCCTGACCCGCGGCGCCATCTCGTTCCAGAATTCCTTGATGATGGGCAGGGCCTTGGACCCAAGCTGAATCGCGATGCGGTGAGGGAACTCGCGGTGTACGTCCCAATAGACGTTCGGTTCCCCGCGGCGGAACGAGACGCGGATGATCTGCGGCAGATTCTCCAGCACCAGCGGATGTTCGTGAAACCGCGAGCAGATGTGCAGCGCAGCGTCCTCCGGGTGGTTCGAGAAGAAGCCGTACATGATCTGCACTTCGGGATTGTTGATCGTGTCGATGGCGGTCTGCATGTACGGTTGGCACTTCTCGAGATGCGAGGTCGTGATGCAGATCATGGGGATGTAGGTACCGGGCGAAGTGATGCGGGCCTTGTTGTTGTAGTCGATGATCGCCATACCCAGTCGCGTGCGGACCTCCGGTTCCTTCACCACGTGCCGCACGAAGTTGTGGACGTTGCCGCCCTGCAAGGCCAGTTTGTGGATCATCTCGTAGATGTCTTCGTTAACGACTTTGATATTGATGACGAAGCCGCTCACGGCGTTGCGGACCAGGATCGACTCGTCGTCGAGCATCGGACGGACGAGCCTGATGATTTGCTCTAGGTTTTCAGGAACTTCGGTACGATGCTCACTGATGCCCGAGGCGTAAATACGGGTAAGGGTATCGACGGCGCCGGAGCGAATGCCGGGGTGCGAGTCGCCCAGCATTCGTTTCAACAGTGGCAGGGCCTCTTCGCCGCGCCCAGCCAAGGCTTCGATGGCCCCGTCGGACACACCGCCGCTGAAATGGCCGACGAACGGAGCGATCTGCTCAGCCGACATACCTTCGAAGCCCTGCATGTTTGTCTGTTTGATGTAAGCGGGGCTATGGGCCCAACCGTCGCGAATGCCGCCGCGGGCCAGTGTCAGGTCGTTGATAATTTTGTTGGCGTCGATCAGCGGCGCCCGCTTGGCACGTGGCGCGGCGTCCCGCGGCGTGTCGGCGTCGGCCGGCAACTTCGCACGCAGTCTTGCAGCCGTGGGCAGATCGCGGCCCATCAGTTTCGCCAGCAAGTCGAGCTGCACGCTGGCCGTTTGGAGGTTTCCCTCGGCGATGTTCTTCTCGATCATCTTGACGGTGGCGTGGGCGTGATCTTCCAACCGCTCATATGCGGCGAGCAACTTATTCGCGTAGGCCTTCTCCTCTTGAGAATGCGGCCGTTTGAGATACGCGTCCAGGAACTTCGTCAACTCTTCCCATTGTTTGTCTTTGTAGAGCTGCGCGGCGCTGACCAGGTCTTTCGGCGGCGCCTGGGCGAAGACGCTGTCGCCGCCGAGCACTTGCAGACGCTTCTCCGGCAGATAGAGGAACAAACCGTACGCGGCGGTCATATTCGGGTACGTCCAGCGGCTGCCGCGCATGAAGCTCAGCCCGCCGTCGCGGGCCCGGCCCATCTCATACGCCCATTTCAACTGGTTCATAAATGCGTGGAACTCCGGCTTCGGCGCCAAATCGGCACTGACCGGTCCCCAGGCCGCGCTGAAGATCGCCTCGGCGTGGCCCCGCTCGCGGCCCATCCACATGTAGCAGACGCTGCGGGCCCAGCGCTCGGCCATCTCCTGTTCGCCGAGCAGGTGGAACACAATCGCCGACATGCCGTTCATGCCGTTGTCCATCCGGCCGGTGCGAGAATCGCTGGGCGTACCCAGCCCGTAGCCGATATTCTCGCCGCAGAAGGGGCCGAAGAAGCGGATGGAGCGGGGGATGGTGTGGTCGAACGGCTGAATGCCGCACTGCCGCGCCAGGCAGAGCCCAATCAGGGCGCCCAGCCCCGCATTGTTGACCTCTCCGTAGCCACCGCCGGCCGTGCCCGGCTCCGGCACGTTGGGGCCCAGGCCGGCCCCATGCGACCAGCTTCCGCTGCGATACTGGGCCCAGGCCACTTCCTCGGCCTGATGGCGGATGGCCGGGAGCACCGAGGAATCGCCGGTTAACAGGTAGTATTCGCAGAGGTTGGTCAGGCGGTAGCCGCCCACCCACGCGCTGCCGCCGGTGCCGGGTTCGTATTTGTCCTCGAGCCCCGCGCACAAATGCCGTCGGGCCAGCTCGAGTGCTTCGTCGTCACCCGAAGCCATCAAGAATAAGGGCGTCCAGAAGTTGTAGCGGTGCCAGGGATGGCTGTCGACCACAAACCGCAGCGCCGCCTCGCGGACTTGCCTCGTCTTCTCGCAGTTGTACGGATACGTATCACTGAAGCTGAGCGTGCTGCCCAGGTTCAGCTTCACGGTGAGCGGCCTGCGGTCGCGGACGATGTGCAGCGTGAGCATGCCGCCGAGCTGCTGTGACTGGCTTTCGCAAAGCGCGTTGCCCATCTCCGGCCGGGGATCTTCGGGATCGGTGAAGATCCGGCCGTTGGCGCCAATGATGATGTCGTCGAGCCTCAGCGCGCCGGCCGCGGGCGTATCATCCAGCACGTGCACGACCAGCAGTTCCTGCTTGCCTTGCGCTTCGACGACGTACGCCCCGGTGATGCCCAGTGGAAGGACCGTCATCTGCAATCGGCCCGGTGCCCGGCGGAGTTCCGCGGGATCGAGCCCGGCGGCGCGGCGTTTTGTCGCGTCGTTGAAATCCCGTTCGCGCTTAACACCCGCTTGGGGCGCGGGAATAGGCCGGCAGCGAAGCTGGTGGGCCGCCATCTCCGCGGGCCCCGGCAACTGGCCGAACACGCTCGAGGTGCGCGTGTAGAGTTCATCGCCGCACTCGCGAACGTTGGCCAGTTCCTCCTCGACGCTGCCGAACTCGTCAGCCATGAGATACGAGTTGGCCAGCGGTACGACGATCCACGTCAGAAAGCCAAGTAGAAATCGACGGCATTGCATGCTCAGACCTTTCTCTCAAGGTGGGATGATTCGGGTTGTGCGCCCCCGCGCTTCAGTTCGGTGTAGAAGACTCTCCTTTCGTCTTGAGCGACTTGACCGCCTCGCGGTAGTCCTCAATCGCCTTCCGCAGGCTATCGAGCTTCTCTTGCAGTTCCTCGTTCCCCAGCGCCTTATCCATCTGCTCGGGCACTTCCGCCGCCTGGCGAAGATGCGATTCATTGCAGCGGCGGATCGTCCAATCGGTGTAGTCCAGGACCCTCAACTTGTCGTTGCGGTAGAAGTCGCCAGTCATTTCGTCGAGGATGGCGAGCAACCGGTCGGCCTTGCTCAGGAGGATATCCGCCGCCGTGCCGTGAATCAGCATCTCGCTGTGGGCGGCGTCGAATCCGCCTTGGAGAATCGTGCGATCCAACATGTCGACGTAACGGTCGTCCAGGGTGCGGTACCAGTCGCTTCGGGCCTTCTGTTTGATTTCTTCATCAAGGTTCGAGCTCTCGAAGGTCGGCCAGTCGTCGGTACGAAACGGCGCTAACGGATTCTCCCAAGGTCCAATATTGGCCACCGGAAAGCCAGCCCAGCCATAGCGAATTGCGGTGGGTTCTGCCACCAGGTCGCTCCAGATTTCCAGCGCCTGCTTTTCCTCGTTGGGCTGGACTTCGGCGGGGTACCACCGTCGATCCTTGCCGGCGATGAGGAAGCCACCCAGGTACTGCCCGTCGTTGCCGGACCAGGTGGCGATCTTCGCCGGCCGTGTCACCGGTTCTTCAATCCAATCCTTACCTTGCCGCTTGCGTTGAACGCCTCTCTCGACGATATGGACGTACGCCCGCCCGTTCTCGTACTCGATGCTGGCGACCGACCAGGATTTGTCGGGGATTGTCTTGTAGATGCTCCGCAAGGCCCAATGGACGGCCCGCTCCGCCACGGGCCGCTTCCAACTCGGGTGCAGTCCGCGGCCGACGTCGTGGGAGCAGATGAAGCCGGTGCCCGACGTGTTCAAGTGCGCCTGATACTGGACTTCACGAACAACGGCCGTGCGATTGGCGGGTCCCATCTCAGATACGGGCATCTTGTTATGGCCCGGTCCTTGCAGCGAGATAATGCCAAAAGGAAGTTCGTCGTCACCAAACGCCGCGCGGAACGACGTGATAATCCGCGGGAAGATGTGGCGGTACCGGGTCAGCGCCCAAGCCAGCACCTGTTGTTCACCCTGCAGGTAGAGCGCTCCGCGGATCGCCAGCGGACCGATCGGGCTGATTCGTCCGTTGAACAGGCAGCCGAGCATATATGGGCGTTTCGGGCCGGTGGGCGGTTTGTGCTCCGGCTGGCGGGGCGGGCGTTTTTTCTCCGCCTCGGCTTGATGTTTTTGCTTTTCCCAAGCTGCAAGCTGCTCGGCGTGAGCCTTCTCGTAGTCGGCCAGGATTTGCTTACGCGAGTCGGGGACCTCCCAGGCCTCGATGGCCGCCGTTTCTTCGCGAATCATCCGCGACACGTTCTCGAATTCAATCTGTCGGAGCTGGTCCCACGAACACCAATAGTGGCCAAACGCCCCGCCGGACGCAGCGTTGACCACGCCGACGGGTACCTCCAGCTTGCAATGCAAATACTTGCCGAAGAGATAGGGGATGGTAGAGAATCCGCGGACCCGCTCGCCTTCGCAGGGGATCCACTCAACCTGCGCGGGCAGATCTCCCTGCGGCGTATAGCAGTTGGCCTTGCCGGTGTGGGCGTAGCGGACGCCCGGCATCAGCAGGCCCTCCTTGTCAAGCCAATCGGTCTTGTCGCCGGACCAGAACATGTTGCTCTGCCCAGCGGTTACCCACACTTCGCCGACGAGTACGTCAATCAGCGCCATCTTCGAGCCTCCGCCGGACACGCAGAGAATCTTGGGATGGAAGCTGGCCTGCAGGGGAGCGAGCGTGACGGACCAGCGGCCGTCCGGGCCGGCCTGCGTTTTCTTGGTGACCGCGGCGAACGCCGGGGCGTTTTCGTGGGCGTAGGTGATTCGCACGATGGGCTTCGGCGGCTCTCCTTCCTTCGGAGTCGGCGGAGTGACGGGCTCCCGAACGAGGGCTTCTGCGCCGACGGCCGCGATCGCCTGATCGCGGCTCTCCGTCAACGTCACCGTCACCTCCGTTCCGGCGTCAGCCCAGCCCCAAACCTGCACCGGTTTGGCCTGTTGCAGGACCATGTGGTCGCCGAAGATGTTGGCCAGCCGGGTCTCGGCTCGTCCACCTGCTTGCAGTGCGGAAACGAACAACACGACCGGCAAGAATAATCGGTGCAGTCGTCGAGTAGGCATAATATGGTCTCCTCTTTTAGGTATGCTCTATATTCCCCGTTTGCTCTTCTCTTTCGATGTGAAGAGTGTCACAATATTCAACCATGAAAGGCGACTTCAATACCCCTCACAGAACAGGACTTGTAGACTTCCCACATCCGGCTCTTCAGCAAAACTCACGTTACAGGCGACAGTGTGTACAAGTTGTGAACGATGCGGGACCTCGGTAGCGGGTAGTGCTTCAAATACGCGTAGAAGCTTTCCCAACTGAACGATCGACGCTGACTGCGGCGGTTCAACCACTTGAAGGCCAACTGAAGCGCCAACCGACAAAAACGTGTGACGCCCGGCATGTTGCCGCTGACCTTGTAGTATTGGTAGTGCCCACGCAACTTGGCCGCCAGAATCGGCCACCACTCCTTTACCGGCAAGTAGTTCCGAATACGCTTGAGCCACAAGTTCAGCTCTGTGCTCTTCTTGCGGAACTTCTTTCGGCTTGTTCTCCGATCCACGATGAAGTTGCCCCAACGGCTATGGCCGCAGAAATGGGTAAACCCCGCCTTGCCTTTTCTCAGCTTG
>Ga0180429_10003671_pt1 | contig 12391 bp, 11 predicted proteins | sample SS_ome_FD_132428 | JGI IMG/M metagenome (GOLD analysis project Ga0180429, IMG submission 132428) | Hypersaline lake sediment archaeal communities from the Salton Sea, California, USA - SS_1_S_1 metaG | ecosystem: Environmental > Aquatic > Non-marine Saline and Alkaline > Hypersaline > Sediment ... | reverse complement strand
ATAATTAGATAAGACACAAAGTTATGAAGCCATTGTTCAAATATACATCATTGAGTCTTGCACTTGCTACGATTCTTGCTAGCCGCAGTTTTGCTGGCGCATTAATTGACGGTACAGCTGCTCCAGGTTCGGTATTCGATGATGCTGTGGCTGGTACTAATGTAACCATTACAGGCACAACTACCATTAACGACCTTGCTAACCTGGATGGAGGTATAGCAGTAACCACTAATAACTTCACCGTTGCAACCAATGGAGACACCGTCGTCGCTGGAACATTGAATGTGACTGGCGACACAACCGCTGGAAATATCGACTCAACCACACTGGATACTACGGGTAACGTTGATGTCGGCGGTACTCTTGATGTTACCGGCACTTCTTCTTTTACAGGAGACGTGACAGCCGGAAATATCGACTCAGCCACACTGGATACTACGGGTAATGTTGATGTCGGCGGTACTCTTGATGTTAGCGGCACTTCTTCTTTTACAGGAGACGTGACAGCCGGAAATATCGACTCAGCCACACTGGATACCACGGGTAACGTTGATGTCGGCGGTACTCTGAATGTTACTGGATCAACAACCACCAATAACATAACCAACAATGGTACTTTGAATCAAACTGGAACCTCCACAATAACGGGCATCACTTTGATTAACACCAGCCTCGCGTCTCCAACAACTATCGGTACCAATGGCAACACAACCAACCTTAATAGCTCAGTCGTTAATATTGGCACACAGGCTTACGACAGTGGCGTTAACATCGGCAGCGCTCAAACCAATACAACTGTCACCGCGCGAGGCGGCAATAGCACGCTTAGTGTGCAAAACAATGTCGCCAGCCTGACATCCAGCAATAATGGATTCTCAACATATACCAATGGCCAGGTGATTGGCACTGATTACACACTGGTCAATGGCAACGCTGCCAGTCAGGCCCTGGTAACAGGCCAGACAACAAGCAATGTACTGGTAGGCAATACACTGGTAGATGGCGATATGTATATCAACGGCACGCTGACCTATACCTCAAGTACCTCAGCTACTACCACGGTGACCTCCGGGGTATCTGAATTACCCGGGGCAACGCAGGCTACTATTGGCGTAGTAAGAGTAGACAATAGTGGTGGCGCCAGCGTGGATAGCAATGGCAAAATAAGTCCCAATGGAGCAACCGGACCGACTGCCGGGGTCATCCTCACCAATGGTTATGGCGAAACGCATGGCCTTGCCGTCACGGAGTCTCAAGTCACCCTTTCCGGCGGCACGCGTTCATCCAGCATGACATTGAATGACAACGGAGCAACGTTCAGCAATTCCAGCACCGGCCGACCTGTTCAGCTTCACGGTGTTGCTGATGGCACAAGCGCCTTCGATGCAGTGAACTTTCGCCAGTTGAAAGAAGTAAAACGGGGCCTGGCAGCAACCACAGCCATGACCAATATTCCTGCTATCGATATGAATAAAAAGTTTTCAGTGGGTGTAGGCCTGGGTGGTTATGATGAAGAAACCGCATTTGCGTTCGGCAGCTCGATGAGGCTCGATAACGATTTTATTCTCAAGGCCAGCGTAGGACATTCTTTTGGAGGAGAAACCTCTTCAAGCAACACTACCTGGGGCATTGGCTCGTCCTTTTCCTGGTAGCTGATCAAACCTTGGCTTAATGCCTGATCAGGGTGTTGTTCCTGATGTGCAGACAACAGACACACTCCGCATGTTCTCCTGCTTGCTGCTGTGACACGCTCTCTGCACATTCCTCCTTTTCCCGCTCAATGTATGACTTCACGGGATTTGCAGAAGCAGATGCGACCGGTTTTGGAGGCTGGGCTACTGGAGGCTGGAACTGGTGTTTGATAAAGCGAACAAAGGCCTTAGACTTACCCATTTTCCTTTTGGCTGTGTCGGCCTCATCGTAGGTAGCATAGGGTCCGGCCAACACCCTTTTCAAGCCATTGTTGTCGGTATGATAAGCAATATTCAAATCAGGATTTGCTTTTTTGACCCGATCCACGGCCTCGGCCTTTTTGACTGCCACCAACTGAATCCAGTAACTGCCAGCTTGTGACTGCTGCTTTTTGACGACTGGCCCCAGGGCAACTGCTTCGGAAGCAGCTGAAAGGTATTGGCCAAATAAGGCCGTTACACATAGGACTAGTAAATGCAGCGGTTTCATTAAGATTACCGGTAAAAGTTTTAGGCCATGCTACCCGAATTTAATGGGAGATTCGACATTTACCAATGCCAAGACATACTCTTTGTATAAATATCCTGGGCATTATCCTTGTATTTGTCGTATTTTTAATCTTTTATTGTACAAATATGTACAACTTTACTATAGTTGACTTTAAATCAATCTAATTTGCCGGGACTGGCCAACCCACTGCAACAAGACAGCAGGCAAGCCGGGCACAAGATGAGAAACTTGATCAGATGGAGAATACCGAAAACTCTTTAGCCATTCCCAAAACGGCATTAGCGCTTGGCTATGGCGGTCTGATACCGTTCGTCACGCTGTCGGTGGCAACATGGCTTTTGACTTCGAACTGGCTTGTCCAGGCCCACGAAGCACTGCTGCTCTATGCCAGTATCATCTTGACGTTCATGGGAGCAATTCACTGGGGTGTTGCCATGTCAAAATCCCCGTTTCCCAGCAAACTTCAATTGTCGTTCAGCGTAATCCCAGCACTCATAGCCTGGTTCGCCTTCTTTACCACACAAAGTATCAATTATGCGATTTTGTATATCAGCTTTGCCAGCCTGTGTTTAATTGACAGCATGGCCAGTAGGCGGGGGGATTTACCCGACTGGTATCCTAAACTCAGGGTGCCACTCACAACTGTTGTCGTCATATCACTGATAAGCGCACATTTAGCTGCCACCTTCAGATGATTACCGGTAAGTTATGAAAAACTTTAGACACTCCAGATCAGCGATAACAGCTGCGGAAAAACAAAAGACTACCGTCTTTTACGATGGTTCCTGCCCTCTTTGCAGCCGTGAAATGTCGCATTACCGCAAATGCCAGGGTGCTGATGAGGTTAACTGGCTTGATATCTCTCAATCGAAAGACCAGTTAGACGATTACGGTATCGATTATGATTCAGCCATGAAGCGTTTCCATGTTCTCTCAGCTGATGGTACATACCATACAGGTGCCTTCGGGTTTATTCATCTCTGGTCCAGGCTCAAGCCATACAAAGCATTATCAGCATTGATTAAAATATTCCGCCTTGGAGCTTTACTTGACTGGTTTTATAAGCTTTTTGCACAATGGCGCATCCAAAAAAAATGAGTATAAAATTAATCCAGAAGCATATCTTCAAAGGCACCCGGGAATTTGAATTATTCGAAAATTCCATCGTAGTTCATACGCGTTCGCTGTTTAACCAAAAAAATACCACAATAAAACTTGCCGAAATCAATCCAAATCCTGAGATATTAAAAAGTCAATCGACCGTGAACTACAGGAGCCTGGATAATAAAGCACCCTTACTTTCTTTTTATTTAAACAAACCGGATATTGAAAAATTCGCGTTCTTTATGCGTGCCGTTCAACAAAATATTTTCGAAATACATCAGAAGATTGCAGAGCAAGAAGCAGTCATCAAGGCCTATTCCCAGGGCCTGACACCACCCTTCTCCGGTCTTGTGCAAATAGCCGAATCTGCACGTGCCCGTGCGTTGACAATGGATGGAAAAACCTGGGAATTCCAGCATCGTCATAACACGCTGCCAACCGAAAACGGGCCTGGAAAAACCTATCGACATCGTTTTTCTCATGCAATGACTGTCGATAGAGCAGGCTTGCAGGAGATTGTTTCCAGGGCGCCGCATGATTATCTGAACCTCGATGAAAGCCTGATACAGCTGGCCGATTTTATTTCAAAAGCGGATTTCCCGTTCCCTACTACCGATATATACGAATATTGGCTGTTGGATTATGAAGATGAAACTCCCCTGGCAATGATATTTTCCTGCTCAGAAGAAGAGCAGATGTCTACTTTCCCCAAAAAGATGGAATGGACCTCCCTGCCGGCTGCAGCTATGCCGATTGAGTTAACCATTGATGAAAAAGATCAGAATGAACTGCCGGTCAATCGTCGAGTTGAACAAATGGTAGCCGAACGGGCCGGCCAGCAAAAATCCAAGGCACGCTGGTTTAAACGCCACCCCGGTGAAAAAGAAAGCTTTCCTCCGTTACTGTTGGCCGAAGACTGGAAAGATGAAGCCCAGGCTGACTTATGTCAACGCTACCTGCTACGTCAATCCAGCCGTTTACTCATGCTTCACGGGATACCGGATGAAGAGCGCAAAAGACTTGAAATTGCAGCCAGGCCCCATGTCTTTGAAGTGGAACGATTTTATCCGTTCTACCCCAAGGTCATTGATCAAAAAGTCATGAATGCAGCGCTTGTTGAGGCAAGATTAAAAAGAAATACCCGGATGAATGATCCTTCTTCTGTTGAAAATCGCCGCGATGGCATACTTTATCAATAAGAGTTTGCAATGAAACCCAAGTACCCTTTAACACAACCGTTCAGTGATTTACCCGAAGAGCTGCCTGTGTACTCATTGGAAAATGCGCTACTCCCGGGTGGTGAATTGCCATTAACAATATCCGACCCATCGGAAATGACCATTTTTTTTGAAGCATTAAGGACAGACCAGCTGATTGGCATGATCCAGCCTATCGGGAAAAGCTCAGCCACGGATACCTACAACATTGGTTGTGCGGGCCGTATAAGACAATATCGAGAACGAAAAGACGGCAAAATAAATGTCATGTTGACTGGTGTTTGTCGATACAAGATTGTCACAGAACTTCCCATGCAACATGGTTTCAGAAAAGTGATTGTCGACTGGAGTGACTTTCATCAGGATTATGAACCCCAGAACATTGAAGCCGACAAGATCGATTTTTTCAAAGCCAATTTACGCAACTATTTTGAACGCCAGCGAATGCAGATCGATTGGGATGCTCTGAACAAACTTCATATCGAGGAGGTGGTCAACAACCTGGTCCTGGTCATGAACTTCAGTATCGGTGACAAACAGTTGCTGCTTGAGTCCCCCACTCTAAAAGACCGCTTGAACCTGTTTATCGGGTTACTGCAATCCAAACCTGATCCCATCTGGACAGGAAACTATGTAGGCGAGCGGGTGAATTAGTCTTTGATTATAAAAAATTTATTTATCCCTGTTTTGTTTCCTGATCTCATCATGCAAGCGTTTCTGAAAACTCTGCCTGTCTTTCCACTGCAGGTAAGCTGATCCAATTTTATAAACAACCGCCACCAAAACGATAAAGACCAGTATATTTCCTAGAATATGCATCGGTAATTTCTATAGACTATTTTTTGACTGCAAAGGGCGATGCCAGGGGCTCGCCGATAAACAAACCTTCACTTGGCCACTTTACGCTCTTCCAGTAGGAAAACAAAAGACTTTCACCAAAAAGATAATAATCCAGGAATATATTTGGATCAGGAAACTTCATCGGGAAATTACAGGGTTCCATTATGGTGCCATAACTACCGGTTGCCCCGGCTTCGAGCCATCGCAGACTGCTCATCTGCCCGCCTTCATCAGCGCTTTTCATACGCCCCCCGAATGAAGTCAGATGATCAGCAACAGCACCAGGCAAAAATCCCAGTGTTTCAAGATGTTTAACATGTGCCATACCGGTGAAATAAAACATCACGTCATTTTTATGCTTAACAGAATCTTGTTTTAATATTTCGATATTCAATTTATCGCGGTACCAGGCAGACAGCGTGTCTTCATATGTCCTGGCTCGCACATTCCGATTGATATCAGAAGTTGAGAGCAGATAAGCCGTGCCGGCAGGCAACGAGGAATCTGACGATACTCCCCTGTCTATTAATGCTTTCGCAGACTCAAAGCTGGCTGCTGCGAGCACCATGGTTGGCCTTAATTGGTAACTGTCCCAGGGCTTCACCCCGTGTTGAGCATAAAAAGGATTGTCTTTCGGAATTTTACACTTCAGTCCTGCTACTTTTTTTGGGCAGAAGCCTTCATCATATCCTGATGCAAATGCCATCGTGATCGACATACAACCCACACGATACGGTTTCAACCAGGTCACAACGTACCCCTGAATTTTCCCTGGCGTTTTATTCCTCACTTCCCTGAAAATCGCTTCAAAAGCCTTAGCGTCCATAAAAGACTGTCCAGGCTCAAAGCTCACATGAATCATATTTTTATCGGGAATGTTTCGCGCTGATTGATAATAGTTGCCAATTTGAAGACTTAATGGGTCTTTATCATTTACGATAACCGCAATCTGCTTTGCATCAGGAAACTGATCAATCTGACTGTTCACCCAGACAGAAACCCCCGGCAACAGGAGCAGGACAATACCGACTGCTGGTCTGAAAAATGAGATTCGCACGGCTTTCATCGCAATCAGATTATAGTCATTAACAATGGCTAATTCATTGAATCATAGCGACTCAGGTACAATACAATATCGTTCTGCAATATTTAGCTTTTCTATGGAGGTATTGTGAATAAACCTGTCGACAAACCTGAACCGCCAGCACCCAGCGAATGCTGTGAAAATGGTTGTGAGCCTTGTGTGTGGGACCTCTATCGGGAAGCACTCAAAGAGTGGAATGACCAGCAAAAAGCTTTCAATAAGGACGAAACACTGAAGACATCAATTGATTGATGCATCGCCAGAAAACAACTTTACAAACAACTGGTTTTCATCCAGGTAAACTCCTCAGTCCTACTTAACCTGATCGTCATTTGATCTTTGTTCATGCTGACAATTGTATAGCTTTGTGGCTGCTGGCCCGATAACTGCAGCACAAAACTGTTGTCATCAAGCATCTCCCAGTTTCCGCGGTGCCTGGGCCTGAGTTCACCCTGCATTTTTTTAGTTACCACACCCTGCGGCTTAAACCGGTAAACAGATTCAAACTGGTCTTGCCAACAACCTACCGGTTTTGTTACTTGCGAACACCCTGTCAAAACCAGCAGTGAAAGAAATGTAACTAATAATAATTTATTCACTGGTTGAGGGTTCCGATTTAAGCCAGACTTCCACTTCATCCGCAGGTAAGGGTTTACTGAACAGGTAGCCTTGCAGGTAATCACAGTTCATGTTCCTGAGAAGATTTTGCTGTCCCAGCGTCTCTACGCCTTCTGCGACAACTTTAAGGCCAACACTATGGCCCATTTCAATAATCGAACTGGCCAGATCAACATCTGACTGGTCTACTTCCATATCTCTCACAAACGATTTATCAATTTTAATTGTACTGACTTTAAAGCGCCTCAGGTAACTTAAAGAGGAATAACCGGTACCAAAGTCATCAATACTGACAGAAACATTAATCGACTTGAGCTGCTCTAGAATCTGAATGGTTTTTTCCGGACTTTGCATCACCTGGGTTTCTGTCAGTTCTACATCAAACAAGCTCGGAGCTATATCATACTCTTCTGACACTTTCATAATAAGAGCTGTTAAATCACTATCCGGGTGATTAAACTGCTTGGCTGATACATTCACTGAAACAGGCACAACTTTAAAACCCTGTTGTCGCCATTTTCTGATTTGCTCAGCAACCTGATAAAAAACCCACTCACCAATTTCCAGGATGGCTCCGGTTTCTTCTGCAACAGGTATGAACTGATCGGGTGGAATAAAACCATCCATCCGTGAATTCCAGCGTAGTAAAGCCTCAAAGCCAACCAGCGCCAGGGTCTCCGTATCAATCTTGGGTTGGTAATACAACATGAATTCATCATTACCAATGGCAGAGCGCAAACTGGAAGCCATTTTCAGCCTGGTTTCTGACTGCGATTTGAGATCTTCGTTCCAGAATCGGTAACAGCCTTTTCCCTCGTCCTTGGCAAAATACATTGCCGTATCCGCATTCTTCAGCAGGTCGTTGATGTTGCTGCCCTGTTCCGGGAAGGTGGCTATGCCAACGCTGGCTGTAATATAGACCTCATTGTCCATCACATGAAATTTTTCAGACAGTACATTGATCAGGTTTTCCGCTATCCTGCCCAGCGCCATGTCATCAGGTGCATACCTGACTATGATGGTAAATTCATCGCCGCCCAGCCTGGCGATAAAATCATCTTTTCGCGAATGGCTGTTGAGACGATTGGCTACACTCAACAACAGTTTGTCGCCGAGATGATGGCCCAGTGTATCGTTGATATATTTGAAGCCATCCAGATCCAGGAAAAATACGGCGATTTTTTCCTCCTGGTTTTGCAGAACCTGTTCAAGGTATTCCATTAAATGGAAGCGGTTTGGCAATTCGGTCAATTCATCAAAATAGGCCAGTTGGTTAAGAGATTGCTGCGCACGTTTTCTTTCTTCAATTTCCTGGCGCATATCGGTCATCAACTGCTGGTTCAGCTCATTTTTTTCCTGCAGGTTTTGTTCAGACACCTGAAGCTCACTGAATGCCATTTCCAGGTTTTCAGCCATGTCATTAATTGAACGCGTCAGTTCACCCATTTCGTCCTTGCTTTTCACCTGCAGACGGAAAGAAAGGTCACCCTGCCTGAAATAACCGATACCTTCAATCAAGTGAGTTATACGCTTACTCAAATAGGAAGCCATCCAGACGGCGATCCCGATCACCAGTACCGTCAGCAGTAACGTGGATATACTGAGCTCAAGTAATGCTGTGGTTAATAAACTGCCAATGGCATTTTGTAACTCAGCTTCACTGTTGACAGCATCTTCTCGCTGAGCCGCAATAATTTTTTCCAGCCGTTTTTCGCTTTCCAGAGCTGGTGCATGAAATTCATGAACATTCGCTCCAATGGTGATAAAGCCAAAGCCCCGTGGAGAATCAGCGTATTGGCCGGTGAAATAGGGAATGGTAGCCGCAGTGGTCAGTTTCCACAGGCCACTCCAGAAAATCACGAAAGAACCGGAACCACCATGCTGTGTCAGGTTCATCCATCCCTGGCACTGTGGAGCAAAGTTCAAGAAGCGGCAATCCAGCCCCAACATGCCCTGCTTGACCAGTTGTTTTGCGGGCTTTTTATCTAAACCCTGTTCCCGGAAGGTTGGCGCCTGTTCAAGAAAATCCCCTATAGACAGTCCACTTTGTTGCCATTCCTCATAGAGCCTGTCCTCCAGGAACGGTACTGCCTGCTGTCCAGTCTCAGGATCATAGCCAACGATGAAATAATCTCTTGGGTGGGAGATATTCCTTCCTTCGTAATCCCACATGAAGGCATAGTTGCCCGTTGAGGCGTCGGAAATATCCGAATATCTTTCTTCAGTGGGTATAACATGATCAGTGAATTCCATCAGGTGGCTGTGATCAAGTGCCAATGTCACATAGCCAACGACCTCGCCATCCCTTACAACGGGCGTCGCCCAGCGAACTATAGCTTCAAAACGCTTTCCAACCGGATTTTCCTTGCCGGCATAACCAGCTTTTTCAGGCTCAAAGGCGATTCCCCTTTTGGCGGCTGCGGCCGGAGTATATTTTCCGATGACCGGTGAAGGCAGGTACGCACCAATAACGTCGGAGACATAGATATCGCCGGGCTTTAACTGTTTGAGCTCGTCAAAATACCGTTCCGAACCAATATAGGTATTTCGTCCATCAGAGATATCCAGTAAGGCATTGTTGTCTGCTGACAAGGAAGACACCTTGATCAGTTCCTGGCCATTCAGATCAACCAGGGTTATTTCCCGATACAGCGGTCGATTTACGACATTGGAACGCGTTTTTACGGGGCGGTAATTAAATTGTTTGCTGTTATCCTTGAGACTGGCCTGGACCTGCTGAAATCCCTTGTTCTGATCTTCAAAATTATCCGCTGCCCAGCCGTCTTTGGCACTGTTCAAAACCCACTGGCCATGCCGGGTAAGCGGCCGGCTTCTTTCTCTCAGGAAATTGCGAAATGCCTCTTTCTCATGCGGCAGATGCCTGGCTTTGAGAATATCCTGGTCGCGGTCATAGAGAAAACTGGCGACTTGCCTGGCAGTATCAGTTGTCAGCCTCTCTATCGCTTCGCGGGAACGTTCATCAAGCGCTTTAACGGCATCCAGAGTGGCTTTGTCGCCCACTTCCTCGATAGTTTGACTCAAGTCATTAGTGAGGTTTGAAATCCCCTGGTGTACAAACTCACCCAATCGATCCATTTGAGACCAGAGATACGCGGACAGCAGCACAAGCGGAACTACTTTTATGAGGACGAAAATAATGATCAACTTGGCGCGAATACCAAGTTTTCTGTTTTCACCAGGTTTGTTCGAGTCAGTTTTCATCTTTGTTTAAGGAATATCGATTGCCGGTATCGATACACCCTTTAATGTGAAATATAGTCACTGACTGTTTCGGCAGATAAAAAAGGTTCTTGACAGTTTTTGTCAACAAATTCCCAGGAAAAACACTATTTTCCGATGGGTGCAGATGAAGCCGGGGGCTTAAGAATTTAATTCAGGAAAAAATGGTTCGCAGCTCAGCCTCATACTGATCGATCTCTTCGCTGAGTCCTTCATATTTCTGTGTAAGTTCAATTATTTTCTGTTCAATGGCAACATCATCGATATATTCAAGTTCAAAGGCGCTGCCAGAAAGAATATTGGCCACATAAATAATATCAGAAAGGGTTTTTACAGTGACTTTATCAGGACGAGGAACATCATGTTCACGGGTTGCCAGGATAATTTCTTCCGGCACCCCCAATGTCTCTAACAATATCGAGCCAATACCTTCATGCCAGCGAAAAACCAGGTGCTTGACCGTATCGGGACGGGCGACCAGTTCTTCATACTGGGAAGCGCGGTACAGCAGGTAAAATGCTCCAATATCATGAATCATGCCGGCCAGCATTGCCTCATCAGGGTTATAGGCTCCGTAATGCCTGGCAAGAATACAGGCTGAACTGGCTGTACGTATGGAGTGGTCCCAGAGTTGTTGAGAAAGGTCTTTGAAAACCAGCATGGATTTTGCCCGGCGCATCTGCTGTATGGCAATACTTAACGCTGTATTTCGGACAACATTCATACCAAGACGGACCACGGCCCTTTTGATATCGGTAATTTCAGTACCTGTAGAATTGTAGGCTGCAGAATTTACCAGTCCGAGTAAACGTGAGGATATCAAAGGCTCAAGCGTTAATAATTCTGCAACCTGATCACCTGTCCAGTCCGGACTCGATAATGTATCTCGCAGGCGAATGGTAAGATCAAAGGTCGTTGGAAACGTAATCTCACCGGATAACTCTTCTGCGATATCCTGAAGCATCTGAAACCGCTGCTGTTTGAGCTCATCACCTACTTTGTCTTCATACTTCATTAAAATCTCGGAATATTATCAAGCGTTCCAGCTAACCAGATGGGAGGATATCGCTATAGTCAATCATACAGTCGCAGAAAGCTCCAATAAACGCTCTTCAGTGGTTTTGAGCAGACGACCCTCGTTTTCCCTGCATAAATAGGCCTTGATTTCAGTTTTGTCTTTTACCAGGTGACTGAACTCGAAAGAATCGGGTAAGTCTGAAGAACTGCAGGTCTTCTGCCAGAATTTGAAATTATCAAGATTGATCTGCCCGGTTTCATCCTCGACCCAATTATCCAGATAACGATAGACCTCGGGATCAAAAATAGAAAAACGATGATCTTTATCGTATTCAGGTTTAAGAACATAGCGATGCTGATCATTTTTATCAACTTCGTGGGTAAGAAAAAAAGGTTCTGCGATAGTCCAGTTGTGCTCACTCTCAGCATGATCCAAACGATGCTCCGGGTCAATCGGGTGACAGAAACGCTTGTTACCAGTTTGCGAATAAGTCGTCTTACAGGTATGAATAAATGAACTGGATAGCACATCAAGCAGACTGTTTTTCTGTCGAAGAGTACCCAGAAAGTCTTTAAATAATCCTGGAAGAATGTGCAGGACTGCACCAGAAACATGAACTTTCAAACAATCATTAACCAGTTTACGTTTTTTTATGAAAGGCAAAAAACGTTTGCTCAGTTCAAGCAAGCAGTTTCGCTTAAAAACGACTTCTCCCTGTATCACAAGAATAATCGTCAGGCCCCGCTGCCCTTCTGACTCCATATACTGCCTGATCAGATCTTCAGAGGTACTCACTGCCACCATCCGGGGAAAAATTGCATGCCATATATTGAATTCAGCGGATATTTTAAATCTTTTTTCTTTTTATACCTATTGTTTTCAGAACAAGTCTCATTGGATACTTAATCGAGATAAAAAATACACCACTGTGAGCATTGGCAAGTAACAGGGTCCCGTCTCGGACCAGACATCGGCGCGCATAAATTGCCAGTCGTCCCCAGCGTGGCTTTAATTAAAGCGTTATCCAAATAAAAAAAGGCCTAGCACCCTGAAATGCTAAGCCTTTGT
>Ga0180429_10003670_pt1 | contig 12395 bp, 11 predicted proteins | sample SS_ome_FD_132428 | JGI IMG/M metagenome (GOLD analysis project Ga0180429, IMG submission 132428) | Hypersaline lake sediment archaeal communities from the Salton Sea, California, USA - SS_1_S_1 metaG | ecosystem: Environmental > Aquatic > Non-marine Saline and Alkaline > Hypersaline > Sediment ... | reverse complement strand
GGCGTTCACCTTGGACAAGAAGCAGACATGGTGACCGATGCAATCCGAGCGCTACTTCTTGAAGCCAACGGATACGAAGTACAGATCCTTGAGTTCGTCTCTTTGGAGCACACCAGCAAGAACAAGATGATCCTCGCTGTGCACAACGGCTCTCGGAAGCCGAACGCCCAAGCACTCGATCAGGTCCAGCAACTCAAGACCACGTATGGGATCCAGCGACAAATGCTGGAGACACTTCTCAGTTCGAGCGAAGCGTCCGCTGCCGCTGTCTACCCGAATCCAATCGCCCCAAACTCGCCGTCGTAGCCGGGGGTGACTTCGACGTTGCCGGTTCGCATGTTGGTGATGGCTTCAAGAACTCCATCCGGCGTCTCAGCAGCCATGTCATCGATTGGGTGTTCGAGCAGGATGTCGAGTTCGGTGCCGTAACGTTCGAGCATGCTGTCGTAGGCTGTGGTGACGGTCTTGGTGTTGACGCCTTTGCTGCCCAGCACGTGTGCGATCAGTTCGGCCAACGGGACGAGGCTGCGATAGGGGGCGTCAAGCGCAGGCTCCGCACGGTCGGCAAGCTTCTCGACGCGATGGAGGACGCCCAGTGTCATCGGCTTGCCGCAGACCGGGCATCGATTCCCATGCTTCATGGATTCGGTTGGGTGCATCGACACGCCACACTTCCGATGCCCGTCGTAGTGGTACTTGCCTTCTTCTGGATAGAACTCGAGTGTGCCTTCGTAGCCCTGCTTTGTGCGTAGCGCTTCAGCGATAGAGGCGAAGGAGACGTCTTCCAGATCGAGAAGCGTGGCTTCACGGGCGAGTTTCGCAGGCGAGTGCGCGTCGGAGTTTGACACCAGCGTATACCGATCGAGTGCCGATACACGTCGGTTCATGGGTGGATCGCTCGATAGACCGGTCTCGATCGCAAAGATTCGGTCAGCATACGATCCGAAGCACTCCTTCATGGCGTCAAATCCACTCTTGGATCCGAACACCGAGTACCAGGGGGTCCAAACGTGCGCGGGAATCACGATCGTATCCGGAGACTGTTCCCAGACAAGGTCCAGGCAATCGATGGCAGACAATCCGAGAATCGGTCGGCCATCTGCGTTGATGTTACCACGCTTCCCGAGTTCAGCACTGATCCGCTCGGCTTCGTCCAGGTTCGGCACGAGCAGGACCAAGTGCATCCGTCGTCCCCTTCCATCATGCCGCCACACCAGGCTCAGCTCGCCGGTGATCATGAAGCGCATGCCATTGAGCGTGTAGATGCCTTCAGATTCCTCGCGTAGCTGGTCGTGCAACGCTTTCCGCCATACTGGATGCGTGAAGTCAGCAGTTCCGAGCAGATCGATCCCTTTGCGGCGCGCCCAGCTGGCCATGGTCGGCAGATCCATGGCAGAACTGGTCGCGTTGGAGTAGCGCGAGTGCAGGTGCAGGTCGGCGGTGAGTTTCATTCGCCGCCTTTGCCGTCTACAGGGATGAGCCAGCGGCTATCGCACTCGACAAAGAACGCGTCTATGGCCACCGTTGCATGGAAGATCAGAGCAGAAAACTCGGTTGCGTCCACGCTAAATGCGACCTTCTCTCCGGGCTCCATGTCCTCGATCGTCACCGTGCCGTCCAGGATACGAACGCCATCCGTATCGTAGAACTTGGCCTTGATCAACACGGAGTCGAGGTTGTAGTCCGATCGATTCTCGGCAACACCAGAGATGCGAACCGGCCATCCCAAGGTAAGACTCCAATTCGGATGAATGAAGACGGCCATCTCAATCGGCACGTGCTTGGTCACGGTGCCAGACAACCCGCGGCTGTCTGTAACCGTCAGCGTCACGGGGTAAGTCCCTTCTTCAGAGAATCGGTGCCAGCCATCCCATGATACGGGTGCTGTGCCGTCTCCGAACTCCCAGACAACTTCATCGATCCATGTCCCCTGTTGAGAGGTCGAAGTCGACGTGAACCTGTAGTCGAGTGCTCCAGCGTACCCATCTGGACACCAGGTGAAATCGGCCACTGGGCGTTCAATCGGACCAAAGCAGCCAGACAGTGCCATTGCACCAAGACCAATCAGGACCAGCAGCGTGACTCTGAATCTGAAAGCGCTCATAGCAGCTCCATTTCTTCCCAACCGTATAGCGTGAGATCCACGCGCCCTTTCTCGTCGAATCGAACGCCTTCAGCTTCGAGGCGATCAATCTGTTCGCCACCGATGCTCGATTCCCCTTTGGCATTCAGGACGCGATGCCATGGAACCTCAGGGCGTGGTCGACCTCTGCCCAGTGCAGCCATCGAGTAGCCAACCTGGCGTGCAGCTTTGGGCATGCCTGCGAGTCGAGCAATTTGACCATAGGTTGCGACATGCCCCTCCGGAATCCTGGAGATGATCTCGTAGAACCGTTCGTAGAGTTCGCTCGCCATCAGCACATCGCCTCCTTTGCGGCGCACCTAGGGTAGCCGTTTGCCCCATCAGCAGCAATGGCGTGGCGGGAGATTCCCGAATCTTCCGACTACAATGAAGTGCGCCCTTGGAGTCTGGCCCAGGGCAACCTAAGACACGAGGTGAGCAGGGCTTGTTAAAGACCAACGAAGACCGCGTCGTAGAGTTTCTGCTTCAATGCAAGGCAGGACCCCCGAGAACGCGTGCACGTTGGGGCGTAGATCATGAAGGTACGCCCTTCCTCCTTCCTGGAATCGGCGGCATCTCCATCAACGTAGCAGTTGGCGATCCGGCGTTTGGCTGGGCAGGCGACCATGTCGAACCCAGCGTTAGCTGCACGGCCAACACGAACAAGCCGTTCGAGCATCCAAACGTAGGGCTCCAGCTCTATGCCTGTGCAGGCAACGAAGCCAAGGTGATCTCAGGCGAAGCCAAAGGAACCACCGGCTACGCGATCGGACATCACGGGGGCAGCGAGCACGTCGTCGTAGAGTTCCCGCGTGAGGCCAAAGAGGTCATGTCCTACGATGACAAGATCGTGATTCGTGGACGTGGCCAGGGGCTGAAGCTGGTCGACTACCCTGATATCTCGGTCTTCAACCTAGATCCGGGATTGCTGCAGAAGATGGGCATTCAGGAAGAGAACGGGAAGCTTCGCGTTCCGGTCACCACGATAGTTCCTCCGACCTGTATGGGATCGGGTGTCGGCGCCACGATGCCTGGAACCGGAGACTACGACATCATGACCAGCGATCCGGAAACGGTTGAGAAGTACAACCTGGACAAGATCCGTTTCGGAGACTTCGTTGCACTGATGGATCACGACAATCGGTTTGGACGCACCTATCGACAGGGCTCCATCACGATTGGCATCGTCGTGCATTCGGATTGTCTCTTCTCTGGACATGGTCCTGGCGTGACCACGCTGATCACTTGCGGGACAGCCAAGATCGAGCCGGTGATCGACCCCAAGGCGAACGTCGCGGACATTCTTGGCCACGGAGCCTTTGTGGCAGCCAAGAAAGACGACTAGCAAGCCGTCGATAGCAATGCTTCGCGCCCCGTGCCAATGCGCGGGGCGCTCTTCTTTGCGAAGGAAGCGATCAGGGGTTTCCAGAGTATCGCTGAGGAGATTCGATCGCTGGGACTAGTCCATACGCAGCCCTGTCTCAGCAAACTCAAAGCCTTCCTCGAACAGTGAAAGACACGCATCCACAACGTCTGGGTCGTAGTCTGAGCCCCGGCCTTCGCGGATTGCCTGCATGGCAGCATCCAACCCAAGTGCTGCGCGGTATGGGCGGTGGGCTGCCATAGCTTCGACGGTGTCTGCCACTGCGAGAATACGCGCCTCGAGCAGGATCTCATCGCCCTTGATGCTCCGGGGATATCCCGATCCATCCATTCGTTCGTGATGTTGGAGCACGATGTCTGCAATGGGCCACGGGAACTGAATGCCTTCCAGGATGCGATAGGCGTTTTCTGAATGCTGATGAATCATCTGCCACTCCACAGGACTCAGGCGCGTAGGTTTGGAGAGGATTTCGGCGGGGATGCTGATCTTGCCAATGTCGTGCAGCAGTCCGGCGACACGTGTGGCCTCTACCCGCTCCTCTGGTACGCCCAGTTTGCGCGCGGTCTCTGAAGCAAGCTGAGAGACACGTACCTGATGACCTGCGGTGTACGGATCGCGTGCTTCGACCGTGTGTGCGAATGCAATGATCGTCGATTGGAGCACCTCAAACAGATGCTCCTCGCTCTCTCGCAGTTCCTCTGTCCGTTCCTGAACTCTCTGTTCTAGTTCGTCCCTTGCCGCCCGCAGGGCGTCTTCCATCCGCTTTCGGTCCGTGATGTCCATCGAAGAACCGACAGTCCCTATGACTTCTTCATCGACCCGTACTGGCGCTACCGTAGTCATAAAGACGCGGGTTCCACCTTCCGCCGGGATTTCGTAGACACGATCGATGGTCTCGCCTTTCAGAACCTGGCGATGCTCGGCTCTCCACTGTTCTTTAAGGTCCTCTGGAGCGTCCGTGTCGTCCACACTCTTCCCGATGACATCTCCAACCACGTCTCGGCTCAATGCGCTTTGCATCGTGTACTTCATGTCCGAGTCCATGGCAAAGAAGTCCACCGGCATATTGGACATGAGCGTACGGAGATAGGCCTCATTCTCGCGTAGTGTTTGATCTGCAGCGCGCCGCTCGGTCACATCCATGGCTGTGCCTACAGTGCCGACCACCTCGTCGTCCAGCAGCACCGGAGACACTCGACCGATATAGCTGTGATCGGTCCCGTTGATCCGGAAGGAGTACTCTTCTTCAACAGTCTCTCCAGTCAGGACACGGTTGTTGATCGATCGCCAGCCATCTTTCAGCGCACTGTCGACCTCAAGTTCGTCGAGACGCTTGCCAAGGACGTCACCAATGGCGGCTCGACTCATGTCGTTCTGGAACGTGAATCGCAGCTCATTGTCGGTCGCCCAGAATTCGACCGGCATGTTGTCCATCATCGCCCCCAGTAGTGCGGCGCGTTCTCGTGTGAGCTCTTCTGCCGCGCGACGGTCCGTGATGTCGAGCGCAGTACCGATGATGCCCATGACCTCGCCGCGAAGCAGGATCGGCGAAGTGCGTGCGACGAAGCTGCGCTCCTCTCCATCCACAGGATAGGTGTATTCCTGATCAATGCTTTCTCCAGCCAACACGCGCTGGTTGTCAGCCTTCCACTGCTCCCTCAGATCGTCTGGAAGGCTGAGATCATCGATTGTCTTCCCAACGATGTCCCCAATCGATTGCCGACTCCTGGTATTCTGAATGGTGTAGCGTTGCTGCCGGTCGGTGGCCCAGAACTCAGCGGGCACGCTGTCGAGCGCAGCATTCAGTTCAGCGGTCTTGTCCAGCACAAGCTCTTGCAGCCGATCGCGATGCGCTTTGAGCTCGGCTTCTGCCTGCTTCTGCGCCGTGATGTCCCGGAACTGCACCCAGTAATCGGAGATGGTTTCTCCCGATCCCGAGCCGCTCCCCTCGTTCTGGATCCATACATAGGTCCCATCCCGCAACTGCTCGAAGGTCTCGGTGTCGGCTTCTTGATACCCGTTCTCGATCCAGCGACGAACGGTGTCGCGCACGCGTTCGGTGTCTGAGCCCCACAACTCGCGAATCGGTGCGCCAATGAGTTCATCCCTGGGGATTCCCAACAGCTCAGCAGCTGCAGCGTTCGCATTGACGACTTGGCCATCCACCAGCACGCGATCGATTTGCTCTTCGATCGGCAGGGTGGTAGGCAACGCAGGTTCGATGCGGTAGTGAAGAATGCCGGATCGGGAGGAATCGAAGTATCCCCGATACTCCGCCTCCCGAGCCCTTAGTGCCTCGAGTTCGTTTCGATCGATCTCTGTGTCGCTCCCCAAGAATGCAGCCTCCGCCCCAGTCTAGCATAAGGTGAAGGGAAATGTGGTCGCGCGCGGCCGGTTAGATCTGGAAGCAGTTCTTGAACTCTGCAATCCTGGAGCTCATCGCCGGCTCAGCCAGCGTTTCGGCCGCTAGGGGCGCAAGACGGATCGAAATCTTCAGCCCGTTGCCCCAAGGCCACCAGGCGCAGAACAATACTGTCTCGCTATCAAGGCTAGAGAGCAAGAGGAACTGCCCAGCCATCATGCCGCCGAGTCTCCCCACAGTCTTTCGGACCGACTCGGGTGCATCCTGTATATTGGAAGGATCCCATCTGGAGATGAGAAACCGCTCGAGAATGGCGAGAATCTTGTCCTTGTCCTGCACAGCGAACTCAGCAAGGGCTGTCTCGAATCGCGCATCCCACTTCCACTCCAGCATCCCTTGGAATGCATCGACAAGCTCGGCGACCTTGGAGAACTCAGCATCCGGTCTCATCGTGTCCATCTGCTCCTCTCGAACACTCAGAAGCTATCGCTTACCGCAAACGACGCGCCCAAAATGCGTAGCGCCCTTTGAGTATTCCTTGGGAGCGGATGACATAGCACTCCTAGCGATTGAGGTCTGTAGGCGCAACAGGCTATGCGGCGTGGGAGCGCTTAGGCTGATTCTTTCAGCTCGATCCAATAGCGAGAAACCTCGTGCCCCATCGGTTCGTGGAAGAAAGTGTCCTGCAGTTTCCCACCGCACTTCGTGATAACGGCAGCAGAGCCGATGTTGGTGGGCGAACAGGTAACCAGCACTCGATCGATACCCAGTTGGCGTGCTTCTTGCTTGGCTGATTCCAAGAGAAGAGTGCCATAGCCTTTCTTCCGATCGGAAGGGCGCACGCTATATCCAACGTGCCCTCCGAACAGCCTCAGGTTGTCGGTGAGCCGATGCCGGAGGTTGAACAGGCCAAGTAGCCGTCCGTCATGCTCCAAGAAGCGCGTCGTCCCAGGAACCCACCCATCAGGCAGATCCTCACCACGCGACTGTTTGTCGAATTCACGAACCATGGCTTCGAACGACCAGTCCGGATTCGGCAAGAAGGCAGGGATGCTGTCTTCTCCAGCGACCGTGAAGTCCGCCACGAACTCCTTCAACGCTTGTTTGTGCTTCATCTGCAACGGAACAATCTGCACGTCTACTCCTCTCTCACTGCGCGTTTCACGCCGATACGAGCCCTAGCTGTCTCGCTAGCCACGCCATTCTATCTTTCGACGCTTGTTCGTTGAGGCCGTGTCCACCCTCATACCACAGGATCGACTTGGGCTCCGCAGTCTCAGCGAAGAACTCCTCTGCGCGGTCCACAGGCACGTGCGGGTCCTCGCGACCAAACTGATACAGGATCGGGGCAGGGGCTAGACGTCCAACACAGGAGATTGGATCGTACGTTGCAATGAACCCCAGGTACTCCTCGCGCGCCTCTCCTTCAATCTGCGGGTAGTAGAAGAACCAATCTGGAAATCTTGGCGTCCCTGCCATCAGCGTGTAGCAGGTTGGGCGAGAATCGACGCTCCCCATGACTACACCATACATGGCGCCGAAGTCGTGCCCCACATAGGCGAACCGCTTGGGGTCGACGCCCGCCTGCTGCAGGAGCAGGTCCATCGCGAGGCGCAGTTCAACGACTTGCTCGCCAATCTGACGAAGATCATCGTCATGCGTTCGCTTGATGAACCAATCGCGATCTGACCAGAGCGTCTCCACCAGCAACGAGACAACCCCTCGCTTGGCCATGGCGCGTGCTTCATCGAAGAACTGGGTTCGATTCGAAGTCTGCGCTGTAGGCTCGTACCAGTGCACATAGAGAATCGCAGGGAAGGGTCCTTCTCCAGAAGGTCGAACCAGATAGGCGGCGCGTCGACGACCAAAGGGAACCGCGTAGGTGAGGTCGCCCCAAGAGATTCCATCCTCTTCTCGCGGACCTAGCATTCGCACATCCAGAGACTGCGACTTGTCGTAATCAAACTGCGGTGCGTTCTTCATGTCAGCTCCTCTGGGCCAGCAGCTCAGCCGCTGTCCCACTTCAGCATTTCGGGGAACCTAGGATTCGATGGTCCACTCCAATCCGAGCTCGATGAGCTTGGCTCGCGTTGGGGCCCCGGTTTCACGATCCCATCCCTGCATTTCGTAGTACAGATCAAGGGCATGTTTCATGTCCTCTGCAGGAATCGCCCCGCCCTCTTCACCTTCGAGCATCAAGGGTTGGGTGAACCTCGGATGGTGCGTATCGTCTGCTGGAGTCAGTCCTTCACGTGCGTTGTAGATTCTCGACAGCGCAAGTGCGCGCTCTCCAACGCGCATCAGTTCCAGATCGCCTGCTTCCCAACCAGCCGTTGCTTGTACGATGTCCTGGAAGTGCTTCTGCTGATAGGGCAGGAACATGCAGATGCCGATGCAGTTCTTCATGACTTGATAGCGGATCGAGGTCGCGGCAAGGGCCACCTTAGTATCCGGAAGCGTTGTGCGCTCCATGGGCTCCACAAACGAACCCCGCGATCGCATCTGCTGCACTGCAGCCTCGCCTTCCAGTCCAGAGTCATGGAAGTTGTGCATATGGTCGGCCCCGGTTGGCGAGGTCGCGTAGCCGATGCCGAGTGCGTACTGGTACCGCGGATCATGCATCGGGAACTCCTGGCCTTTCGCCTGTACAGCGTATTGCTCAGTGTCCCGGCCAACGGCTCGCGCAGCACGGAGCGATCCTTCGGCAAGCGTGTCTCCGAATCCCTCTCTTCGTGCCATTTGCTCCAGCAGCGTAATCATGGCTTGATGGTTGCCGAACTTGAGCTCCAACCCACCGGTATCCTCGGTGGTCAGCAACCCGCGCTCGAAGCACTCCATCGCCCAGCCAATCGTCACACCTGCAGAGATCGTGTCCATGCCATACGCATTGCAGAGCTGGTTGGCATACAGCACGGCTTCAAGGTTGCTGACTCCGCAGATGGAGCCCAACGAGGCCAGGGTCTCGTACTCTGGACCTCCATACTTGCGGTTGACCTTGTACTCTCCATCTGACTCCGTCACCCGCTTGCATCCGATAGGGCAGGCATGGCAAGTATCGCGTCCGACGAGGTACTTCTCTGTCATCGTGGTACCAGCAATCTCTGCAGCGCCTTCGAATTTGCCTTCCTGGAAGTTGCGGGTTGGGAGACGCCCCACTTCCTGCATTCCGAGAATGCCGCCTCCAGTTCCGTGCTCACGGAATCCGGCCCATCGCTCTCGCAGCCCGGTCACGTACTCCATGATTTCTCGGGCCTTGTCCTTATCCGCCAGCACCGGCGGAGTCGAGCCACGAACCGCGATCGCTTTGAGCTGCTTTGATCCCATGACTGCGCCCAATCCGGTTCGACCTGCCGCACGCGTGACGTCGTTGATTACACACGCGAAGCGAACGAGATTCTCCCCAGCAATTCCACATTGGATGACTCGTATCTTCTTGTCATCGTGCGTAGATCGAATCGCGTCCTCGACGTCGGCGGTCTCCTTGCCCCAGAGGTCTGCAGCATCTCGGATCTCGACAGCATCGTCCTTGATCCACAGATAGCATGGGGCCGGTGACTTGCCAGTAACGATGACCGCATCAAACCCAGCGCGCTTGAGTTCGGTGCCCCAAAACCCACCCACATCCGCTTCTCCAAATCCGTTGGTCAGTGGGGATTTTGCTCCTACAGCATGCCGGCCGCTTCCTGGGATCGGCGTCCCTGTCGCAACGCCCGTTGCAAAGATCAGAGGGTTCTTCGGATCGTACGGATCAATCCCTTGAGGCGAGTTCTTCAGCAACTCGTGTGCAATGAAGCCCCACCCGCCCAGATACTGGCGATGATAGACCTCATTCGTTTCCTCAAGCGTAATCTCCCGCGTAGTAAGATCAACACGTAGCGTCTTTCCGGTATAGCCGTTGGGCATGCTGTTCTCCCTTCCGTTGTGCGGCGTCTTCGTCAAGAGACGAAAACATGGATACTGAAACTCTTGTTCTGGCAGCAGTCAACGATGCGAAGTCTGCCTATTGATCTGCTCTACTCGACATGATCTGCTCAATCTCGTCTACCGAGGACTGGGTGAGGGATCCAAACTCCATCGCCCGGGCATTCTCCTCGATCTGGGATACGTTTCGAAATCCGGGAATCGGAACGATTCGATCGGACTGTGCCCAGATCCAGGCGAGTGCCCCCTGTACAACTGACCTACCTTCACTTGTCAGGATATCACGAAGTGCCTCCACGAGACCATGGATCTCTGCGAAACGTCCCTCTGCAAGATTCCAGTTGTGCCGAATGTCGTCCTTGTCGAATTGCTTCTCCTGACTGTACTTCCCAGTCAGTAAGCCCATGGATAGTGGGCTTCTTATGACTCCGCCAAGATCCACATCGTCACACAGTTGAAGCATCTCTGGGTTCTGCCGAATCAAGTTGAGCGCGAATTCTACTGCACTGCAATGTGATCCCGCAGCGAATTCGCGCATTGCCTCTGCGTTGTCCGTGCTCCAGCCATACGCCCGGATCTTGCCTTCAGACGATAGATCCTCAAGTGTTGCCAGTATGGGATCCAGATCTCCATCAAAGTCGCCCCAGTGCAAGTAGTAGATATCGATGTAGTCTGTTGAGAGCCGCTGCAGGCTATTCACGCAGCACTGCCGGATAAAGTCCGGATCTGCTCGATGTCCCAGATAGAGTTTCCGGTCCTCGTCGATCACGTTTCCGAACTTCGTTCCGAGAACCACTTGGTTTCTCCGCCCAGCGATTGCCTTCCCGATCACTCGCTCTGAATGACCGCAGCCGTAGGACTCTGAAGTATCAAGGAAGTTGATCCCGAGATCGAGCGCTGTGTGAATTGCGCGAATCGATTCCTGATCATCGACGGCACCCCAGCCCCCCGGAAACTGCTTCAGTTCCTTCGATTGCCACGCTACCTTGTCGTGATCCCCGCGCCAGAAGGGACCTCCGATCGGGTAGCAGCCCAACCCAAGGGCACTCACTTCGATTCCACTTCGTCCAAGCATCCTTCGCATCATGATTCACGCTCCACTTCGCTCATCACCTTTTCGCAGTACTGATTCATCCTTCCAGTCAACGATTCAAGCTCTCTTACTTCCTCAGGCGCAAGTACGGGCCAACGTGCGAGGAAGAGCTGGTCTACCTGGAGTTCAGCCTGATCATGCAATTTGGCACCCTGTCCTGAGAGTTCTGGAGATTCGTACGAACCTGTGACAAGCCCCTGTGCGCAGAGGGATTCCCAGGTCTCTCGACAGTTCGTCTCGGCAACGGGTGCATATCGATTTGCGAGCTCGTGAAGGCTTGTCGTCTTGACCCGCGCCCTCCAGGGTCGGTTCTCCACGAACCAGAGCTGTCGCCTAAAGAACCACTCCAATGGAGCGATGCCATCTGACTGGCGTACGTACTCCTGTGCATCCTCATCGAGCGCAAGCATCGTCCAGACATACTGCCAGTGGTGCCACAGCGCTGGTGAGTCGAACGCCGGCTGTAACCCCCTGGCACGATTCGCGAAGATTGGAGCAGGGAACTCGCCAGCCGTCTGCTGGAGCCCTCGCACAATCCGCTGATCGAACTGAAGCAGTCGTCTAGCATCCTCGTCAGGCAGAGCGCTGGATGCAACAGCATCCAGCACTTGTCCCACCCGCTCTAGCCAGCTTCTGGCAATGCGCATGCCATGTGCTGTGAATGAGTACGCGCGCGCTCCATGTTCAAGCACCGCCTTGTCGACAAGGCGACCGAAGACTCGCTCCACTGCGTCACTCGTTGTGAACGGATAACGCGTCACATAATCTGTTGCGCACAGATGTGCAGGATCGAAGCCACTCGCGAATCGGGTGATGTACATTCTGTCCGATCCCTGCAGCTCGGTACCATCCCAAAGCCCTGCCATGCCTTGAGGTGACTTCATGACTGCCGCATGAACCAGCAAGGTTTCGGCTCGCTGTAGATTGGCCCATGTCTCTCTCTTGATCGTCACGCCATCCTCCTCTTGCGCAGCTAGTTGGGAAGCTCCGCTCGAACCCGCTCGACAATCGTGTTCACTTCAGCGAACTCTTCTTCTGTCAGGGGGCCAAACTGCATCGCTGCAGCATTCTGCTTGACCTGTGATTCACTGCGCGCGCCAGGGATTGGAATCGTGTGCCCGCTTCGCGCCCAGATCCACGCCAGAGCGCCCTGAGCCATCGTCCGCCCCCCGCTCGTCAGCACGTCGCGTAGGGCTTGGACCATCTCAAGCAATCTTGCGAACCGAGGCTGCTCGAAGTCGATCGCATGCCGGTAGTCATCTGCGGCAAACGTGCTCTGTGCGCTGAACTTGCCTGTGAGGAACCCGCTTGCCAGCGGCTTCTTGTTGATGCCCGCCAGGTTGGCTTGCTCGCACAACTCAACCATTGCGTCATTGCTCTGGAATGCGTTCAGTGAGAACTGGATGGAAGCGCACGCCGGTCCGTCCGAGAAGGTTTCGGCACAATCCACATGGTCCGTGCTCCAGCCATAGGCGCGGATCTTCCCTTCTTTGACGAGTGTATCGAGTAGGTC
>Ga0180429_10003666_pt1 | contig 12401 bp, 10 predicted proteins | sample SS_ome_FD_132428 | JGI IMG/M metagenome (GOLD analysis project Ga0180429, IMG submission 132428) | Hypersaline lake sediment archaeal communities from the Salton Sea, California, USA - SS_1_S_1 metaG | ecosystem: Environmental > Aquatic > Non-marine Saline and Alkaline > Hypersaline > Sediment ... | reverse complement strand
GAGCAGATCCCTGAGTGCGCTCGCAAAACTCTTCTTCTTGGTCATGGCCGTTCAGCTCGTGAAGGACGTCGAAAAACCTAGGTTCATCATACAGGAGGACGGGGATGAAGCAACCGGCGCGGCGAGGAATATGGGATCGATTCGCGGCTGGGATTCAATACTCGGCGGCAAACTTGTCCTTGAGGCGCATGAGCATGCGCGTGATGATCTGGCAGACACGGGACTCGGAGATGTCGATGATCTCCCCGATCTCCTTCATGGTCATCGCTTCGTGATAGTAGAGCATGATGATCATTTTCTCGAGCTGCGCGAGGCTCCCGTAGATGAGCCTGGTGATCTCCTGTCTCTGCACGATCTCGGAAGGTTCTTCCTCCACCATCGGCATTCCGTTGCGGCCACCTCGTCCCGAGCCGGTGCAGTTCTCGATCTCCTCGGAGTGGAGCGAGATGATGTTGGAAAAGGTCAGCTTGAGAATCGTCGCACGAAGTTCGTTCACCGAAAGGTTGAGCGCAAAGGCGAGCTCCCCGTCCGACGGATCGCGGCCGAGCGTTTCCTTGAGTCCCGCTTCGGTCCGGCTCAGTTCGGCTTCGCGGTTGCGCGCTTCGCGCGGAATCCAGTCCTGGTTTCGCAGCTCGTCGAGCATCGATCCCTTGACCCGCATGCGGCAATAAGACTCGAACCGGGTTCCGCGGGCGGGATCGTAGTTGTCGATCGCCTTGATGAGTCCGCACACGCCAGCGCTGGCGAGATCCTCGGGATCGACTGTTCGCGGAAGGCGGGAGGCGATTTTTTTGGCGACCCCTTTGACGAGAGGAAGGTAGGTCTCAACGAGCCGCGCACGCAGACGGGGGCTATTGGTCCTCTTGAATCTCATCCAGAGCTGTGAGTGGGATATCGATTCTTCTCTCATGAGACAGATGGTCCTCCGAAGATTCAATCAGAAGGACCTCTCATGTGACCTATCGGCTCATGGCGGCCGTAATCGTTTTTTTGATCCTTCTGAGTTTTTCTCTTCTTGAACCTCAACGGGGCACTCGGTTTTTAGAACCTCATGCCGGCGGTCTATTGGACCGCATTGCGGAGACTGATCAGAGCACGGCGCTGATCGTCTCGATTCTTCCGGAGTAAGAGAGTGGTTCCCCAACCGCCGTCTCTAACTCATTCAGAGCTTGTTAAATCTGAACGGCATTTTTACTACATCTAGTCGTTCGAATCAAATAGAATCCAGTCATGGTGTTAAGATTTGATGAACGCCCACAGTGGTGTCAGACAGATTGAAAAGGAAAGAAGCGATGCGTACCTTTTTTTAGGTACTATTACTTTACTGTTCGCGCTTTGGTACTATATGTGGAGAAGGTGAAAGAAGGTTGAGAATTCCATCGCGGATTACAGGTCTGCCAACGGCCTCGAAGCCCGGTGTGAATCAATTCTGAGATTTTAGCGACTCCCGCGCTGTGTCTCATTTCGAGCAGGAGGTCAAGAGGTGACCGAGAAATTTACCGTGTGTATCATCGACGACGATGACGATTTCAGGAAATCCTTGGCTTGGCTTCTTGAACGCCACAAGTTCAACGTTCAGCAATACTCGGCCGCGTCGAGTTTTCTCGACCAGGCCCCGCCCGAGACGGGTTGCATCGTGACAGACGTGAGAATGCCCGGGATGGACGGCCTCGAACTCCAGGCAAAACTCATCGAACGCAAGATCAACCTGCCCGTCATCGTCATCACCGGATACGGCGATATCGAGATGGCGGTCAAGGCGATGCAGAATGGCGCACTCGATTTCATCGAGAAGCCCTTCGACGACAAGGAATTCATCGAGATCATCAACAAGGCCCAGAAGCGCGAATCGGAAGAGCACAAGGAGCGGCAGCTCGCCAACGATATCAAGACGCGCGTCTCCACACTTTCGGCACGGGAGAAGGAAGTGATGGAGCGCGTCGTTCGCGGGAAACCGAACAAGGTGATCGCCGCCGAATTCTTTCTCAGCCCGAGGACCGTGGAAATTCATCGCGCCAACATGATGCGGAAGATGAAGGTCGGATCAGTGGCCGAGCTCGTTCGGATGACCTGCCTCGCCGAACGATACGAAAAATAGTCCTCGTACCGGCGACTCACTCCGTCCATTCGATCCAGACAGGCGACACCCACCCCATCTGCCCGTCGGCCTGCTCAACCCTCAAGTAATAAGAATGCCTTCCCGTGACGGGCTCGGCCGAGAGCGAGAAGTCGTCGGTGAAATCGAGCGTTCCCGGGCGCCTCTCGGCGACGAGGAGCTGCCCGTCGCGAAGAAGCTGAACCGCGTCGATCGCGTCTGTCCCATGGACCGCGAGTTGCACGCGCGGTTGTCCCCGCCCGCTGACCGTCTCACCGGGCAGGGCGCCGGCGATACGCAAGGCGATCACCATGCGGGCGCCCGTTGTTCCGTAGCAACGGCCGCACTCGAGAGCGCTGAAAATCCCCTCGCGGTCGAAGGTGTCGGCCCAGACCGCGGTGACACCGGAAAAACCGTAACGGAGACCTTTCTTACGCCGGATCGCGACCGGCACGCCCGGAAGCCCCACATGACCGTCCGAGTCGGCGGTAACGAAGTACCTCCCGCCGGCGGCGAGGAGATCGCGAAAACTCGAACCGGGCCGCCTCTCGTTGCCCACGTCGCCATGAATGGGAAGAGACGATCGGTTGAACTCGGACAGCCCATGCCATGAGTAGACCTCGAAGAGGCGCTGCCGGTTCAGGCCGAGGCCGAAACCGAAATCGTAGTCGAGCACCGACCGGTCACGAAGCCACGTTGTGTGGTGAACCACGATCAGCACATTGGGATCGGAACCGATTTTTTCGGCGAGGTCGGCCAGAGTCGGCGCATGGCGTGTGCCGGGGTCATCGGTGGGCAGTTCGCTCCAGGCCTCGACGCCGTGCGCGTCCTTGAGAATCACATGGCGGTGGCCGTGTCTCTCCGAGGTCCATTCGTACCCGGCAAGAGCGACGAAACGGCCCGGATCATCGAAACGATCGGGCAAGAGGCGCAGCTCTTCCCACCGGAAGGAACTGTTGGAGCTGTGGTCCGAGATCGAACAGAAATCGAGACAGGCCGGTCCGCGGGCGAAGTCGTAGGCTTCATTCTGCAGCGCGGCAGCGTGCCCTCCCACGGCGGTGTGGCTCTGAATACTCCCCCACTTGATCGTACATCCCTCCGGCAGGAGGGGCTCTCTGCCGTCCACGACGATCACGGGATTGCTCGTTCCCCGCAGCCCCCCGTCGGCACTTCGCGCCGCCAGCCGATAGGGCCCGGGCCGATCGACAACGACCTCCACATCGCCGAAAGCCTGGCCGCGCTGAAAATCAATCGAGCCGAGAAGGGGGGCGTCCTTTTCGTGGGAAAGAAAAACTTCCACCTCTCCCGCGAAATCATCGACGGGTAGACTCGACGCGGTCCGGCCGCCGCCACCTCTGACCGGAACGACGCGCACCCTGATCTTTCCCGGCGCCGTCACCGAGGGTGCGGCCACGCGCAGCCGGTCGGCCTCGACGGCATGGCTCTCGACGAGCGGGTGCGGCCCCCGGGCGAGCCGAAAGGTGCCATCGCCCACACGGTCGGCGTAGCAGAGCAGTCGGATTTTCAGCGGGATCGGCGGGACCTTCATCCCCGGACCGCCCGTCCGCCGGTCGCCGAAGAGGAGGGTCACTTTTTCTCCCGCGGGCAGCCCCTCGGGAAAGACGATCTGCGGAGAATGCCGGCCGAGCCCCGCGGGGTGGAGCGAGACCTCGAAGGGGCTCGACTCGGTGGAGGCGGTGAGCAGGTTTTCCGCGCCCTCCGGGCCGAGCACAGGATCGCCGAGGGCATAACGCAGGTCTGTGCCGATCAGCGGCCGCCCGTTGAAGAGACGGCCCTGTTCGATCCGCAATCCGCCGCCGGGAAGCAGTCGATCGCCGAAGCCGACCACCAGCGAAAAAGTAACGAACGATTCCTTCCCCGGAAGGCGCTCGCCGATTCCGGCGCTCTCCGTCGACACGGCAAAATGGGCCGGGCCGTCGAAAGCGATATCCGCCGTGATCGCGCCCTCCTGCCGGCACGACAGACCGGCCACGAGGAGCAAGGCGCCCAGGGCGCCCAGAATCGGTGATCGAATCGAGTTTTTCATCGAAGGCGTCTCTCCTTGCTGCTCAACCATTGAACGGGATGGCGGGTGAATTATCAAGCATGGCAGAAGGCACGCCGAGGCGGGAGCTCGAAGGGCACCTTGAATGCTTTTCGCCCCGCCGTTAGACTCGTCATTTTCCGGATCTGCCGGACCCGGCGCCCCGCGGGGCGTACCTTGAACCCTTCACGGATAGGAAACGATGAACCTGAGACGCAATGGACCGTTGAGGTCGGCCGCCATCTCTGTGGTGGTCCTTCTCCTTTTTGCCGGATGTGTGTCGCCCGTTGTCGTCGATCGCACCGTCACGTCGAACCGGGGGATGGTGGTCTGCGTCGACGACCTCGCCGCCGAGGTCGGCGCCCGCGTCCTCGCCGCCGGGGGAAACGCCATCGACGCGGCCGTCGCCGTGGGGTTCACCCTCGCCGTGACCCACCCCCAGGCGGGCAACCTCGGCGGAGGGGGTTTCATGGTGATCCGTCTTGGCGACGGCACAACGACCACCATCGACTACAGGGAGAAGGCGCCGAAGGCGTCCACGCCCGGCATGTTTCTCGATCGGGAGGGCGCCGTCGACAAAAAGAAACGGGATCTCGGATTCTTGTGCGCCGGGATTCCGGGCACGCCGGCGGGCCTCGAGCTCGCCCACCGGCGCTACGGACGGCTTCCCTGGCGGATCCTCGTCGAGCCGGCCAGAGCCCTGGCCGAGGAGGGATTCGACGTCGATGACGATCTCGCATCGGCCCTGAAACGGCACGCCAAGAAACTGTGCCTCTTCGAGAGTACGCGGCACTGTTTCTTCGACGACGAGGGAAATCCGCCCGAACCGGGCGATCGGCTCGAGCAGCCTCTGCTCGCCGGGACGCTTTTTGAGATCCAGCAAAAGGGCGCGGCCGGTTTTTATCAGGGCCGCACCGCGAAGGATCTGATTGCGGCCGTCGAGGCGGGGGGCGGGATCATGACCCTCGACGATCTCGCCTCCTATAACGCCGTCGAACGAAAGCCGGTGACAGGCGCCTACCGCTCGTTCACCGTGGTCGGAATGCCCCTCCCCTCATCGGGAGGCACCATCCTGATCGAGATGTTGAACATCCTCTCCCGATTCGATTTTAACACCATCGACGGGGCGACCCGCCACCACCTTCTGGCGGAATCGATGCGCCTCGCCTTCAGGGACCGCGCCCTCTATCTGGGAGACGCGGATTTCGTCGACGCCCCGTGCGATCGGCTGCTTTCGGCCGACCACGCGCGCGCGCTGGGCGCGGCCATCGATCTCGAGCGCGCGGCAAAGAGCCACACCCTGTCGGGCGACCTCACCATTCACACCGCCCCGGCGGACAAAGGCGAGACGCGCTCCGCCGGCGCAATAAATCAGCCGGGCGGCGGGAAATCGGGGGCGGCCGACGGCCTCGACCATGAGGGCCGCAAGGAGACCACCCACTTCTCGATCATCGACGGCGAGGGCAACATGGTGTCCAACACCTACACGCTGGAGCAGACCTTCGGCTGCAAGGCGGTGGCCGGATCGACGGGTGTTCTCCTGAACAACGAGATGCACGATTTCAACGTTCGCCCCGGCTGGACTGCCGACGACGGAACGATCGGTACGGCGCCCAACCTGATCGCGCCCGAGAAGAGGCCTCTCAGCAGCATGTGCCCCATCGTTCTTCTCGACAACGGCCGGCCGATGGCCGTGATCGGAAGCCCGGGCGGGAGGACGATCATCAACACGGTGCTTCAGGTTCTGACCAACCTCGTCGATCTCGGCCTCTCGCCCGCGGAAGCAGTGGCCGCACCGCGCATCCACCATCAGTGGTTTCCCGACCGCCTCTGTGTAGAAAAAAATCTTCCCCGGGCTATCAGGGAAGAGCTCGAAGCACGGGGCCACACGATCAAGGAGAGGGACATCCAGGGCGATTGCCACATCATCGTCGTCGATCCGCGGTCGGGCGAAATGACAGGCGTGGCCGACCGGCGCATCGATGGCTGGGCGGCCGCACCGCGATAGGCGCCCGGCGCCGCGCACCGTCGATCCACATTGAAGGGACACTGGAAGTGGCCGGAAAAACAAAGAAAAAAACTCTCGAAAAAAAGGTCGCCGCTCTCGGGGTTCGGCTGCGTTCCTTCGGTCGGATTCTGGTCGCTTTTTCAGGCGGCACCGACTCCGCCTTTCTACTCAACGAAGCGGTCCGCGCCCTGGGCGCCGCGAAGGTGGTGGCCGCCACGGCGGTGTCGGCCACATTCACCGACGGCGAACGGCGCAGGGCGGAAAGGATCTGCCGCACTCTGGGCGTTCGCCACGAGCTTCTTCACTCCTCGGAACTCGAGGATCGATCCTTCGCGCGCAACGACCGGGAGAGGTGTTATCACTGCAAGAAGATCCGCTTTCGGGGCTTGATCGAGCTCGCCCGCAGACTCGACATGGACAGGGTGGTCGAGGCATCGCAGGCCGACGACCGGGGCGACTACAGGCCCGGGAAAAGAGCGGTTGCCGAGCTGAACGTGGAGAGCCCTCTTCTCGACGAAGGCTTTACAAAGGAGGAGGTTCGTTTCTGCTCGCGCCAACGCGGTCTCGAAACGGCCGACCTTCCCGCGGCGGCCTGCCTTGCGTCGCGTATTCCCTATGGAACACCGATCGACGAACCGCTCCTCGAAAGGCTCGCCCGGGGGGAGAAGAACGTGCGCCGCCTGGGATTCAAAAACTTTCGCCTCCGCCATCACGGTCCGGTGGCGCGTCTCGAATTCGATCCGGCCGAAATGGAGCGCGCCTTCCGCTTCCGGCGCTCCCTGCACAAGAGGATCACCGCCGAGGGCTGGGCGTACGTTGCGCTCGATCTCATGGGCTACCGCACGGGGAGCCTCAACGAGACCCTCGACCTGGACGAACCTCGAAGGCCACGGGCCGGAAGAAAGAAAAGTCCATGACGGGCGGAGAACGAGTGCTCGTGGCCATGAGCGGCGGTGTCGATTCGGCGCTCGCCGCCGCCCTGCTCCTCGAGGAGGGCCACGAGGTGATCGGCGCCACCATGCGGCTCCGGGAGGCGGACGACGACCGATCGAACGCCGACGCCCGCGAGGTGGCGCATACGCTCGGCATCGCCCATCACGTCGTCGATTACCGCCGCGACTTCGAGAGGCAGGTGGTCGATCCCTTCATCGACGTCTACTGCGCGGGCCAGACGCCCAATCCCTGCGTCGGGTGCAATCGCCGCGTCAAGTTCGGGTGGCTCGCCGAGTTTGGCCGCTCTCTCGGCGCAGACAGAATCGCCACCGGCCATTACGCGCGGATCGAGGCGGGCCACGGAGGCCGTCGATCGGTGCTCAAGAGAGGCCTCGACCGTGAGAAGGATCAATCCTACTTCCTCTTCCGAATCCCCTCGGGCCAGCTTTCCCGGATCCTGTTTCCCCTCGGTCGATTGACCAAAAGCGTTGTGCGCGCCATGGCCGCCGAGCGCGGCCTCGGCGTCTCCCGGCGGCTCGAGAGCCAGGATATCTGCTTCATCCCCGATGGGGATTACGAATCTCTCATTCGCCGGAAGCGCCCCGATGCGTTCACGCCGGGCCCCATACGCGACAGGGGCGGCGCCATCCTCGGCGAGCACCGCGGGCTGCCCGCCTATACCGTCGGGCAGCGCAAGGGGCTGGGCATCGCCTCGTCCGAGCCGTACTACGTGCTCGCTCTCGACAGGGCGAGCAACTCGCTTCTGGTGGGTCGAAAAGAGGATCTCAAAGGAGAGGCGTTCCTTCTCGAAGAGCTCAACTGGTGTTCGATCGACCGGCCGGAAAAGAGCTTTCCCGCCTCGGTCCAGATCCGCTACAGATCGACGCCGGCCGGCGCGCAGGTTTTCCCCCTCGAAGACGGAACGGTCCGCGTCGAGTTCGCCGACCAGCAACCGGCGATCACTCCCGGACAGTCAGCGGTCTTCTACGACGATGAGACCGTTCTGGGCGGCGGTACGATCAGACGCTCCCTCTGAAAGGCCCGGCCCATCACTCGATCCTCTTCAAGATTCGATACCTGCCCACTACGCTGTGCGGACGATAGCGCAGACGGATGTAGCGATCGACCAGGGGGGCGTCGCGCATCAGAGTCTGCCCACCCACCGATTCGACGGGGCCTCCGAGAATAACGAGTACGGGCCGATTCTTCTCGAGCCCGTCGATCATGACCGCTTGCCCTCTCTCACTGGCAAAATAGTAGAAGGGTTCGAGGTATGGAACCGCCGGCCGGCGCTCGGAGAGAAAATGAAGCGCCGGAGCGTAGGGGCCGGTCAGGATCGTGTCCGTCGATTCGGTCTCGGCGCGGATCGCGGAAACGACGCGCTCCAGTTCGCGAGCGGCGCCGGCTTTTTCGTGAAGACCGGCCCGCGCGAGGGCGATGGGCTCCTCGAACGCCCACCGGTTCCGGATCGAGCCCGGAACGCGGTTGTCGGCCTTGGTCATGGCAAGGTTGAAGAAGACGAGCACCGCCGCCGGAATAATCGCCGTCGCGGTGACGGCGATTCTCCTCAAGGCCCGCCGGCCGCCTCGAGATCTTGCCCACGGGGCCATGCGATGGAGCAAGATCGTGGCCGCGAGAAGCGCAAGGGGCACGCTCTGAAGGAGATGGTTGAAGGTCGGCGTGATTCGCAGCTGATTCAAGACAGGCAGTCCGAAAACGGCCACGGCCAAGATCTCGAGCCCCCCCCTCTGGTCATCGCGCCGAATCCTGAAAAAGAGGGCCAGCAAACCCAGGGCGATCAGCGCCACGGGCGCAGCGGGAATCATGATGGAGAGGAGGATCTTCTTCAGCGAGTGATCGGCCAGCGCCTGTGCGAAGCCGGGTACGGTCACGCTGTCGGAGAAGCGGATGAGATTGGCCGTCCGCTGCACCTCGGCGCGCAGCACCATCTCCAGATCGCCCGCCCACAAGACGGCGAGCGCCACGGGACCGGCCACCAGGGCGGCGCCGAGAAGAAAGGCGCCCATCTTCTTCAAGAAGACACCGAGCGAACCGGCGGGACGGTCCCAGAGGAGTTCGAGAGCAAAAAGGGTCACGAAGGAGACGGCCGCGAAGAGGCCGGCATCGACGCGAAAAAGCGCCGAGGCGCCGCACACCGCGCCGGCCGCGGCGCACGCGGCCGGGGTGCGAGAGCGGCGATAGGCAAACCAGGCCGCAATGTTGACGAGCACGGCGCATTGAAAAAAGCTCTTGTGCAAGGCGCCATGAGCAAGAGTCAGGGCGAGAGCCATTACAACCGAGATCCCCCGCGGCAAAACAGAACGCGACAGGCTGTAAAAAAGCGCTGCCGCCAGCCCGCGGAGGAGAAGAAACAGGCCGGCCTGCACTTTGAGCGAGGCGCCGAAGAGGGCAAAAACACCGGCGATCAGGTAATACCGCCCGGGCCCGTAGGGTGCGAGGAAATCTCTCCCGTAGACGCCGCCGTCGAGCACGCGCTGCGCCTCGGTCGCATAGAGTCCCTCGTCGAAGAGGTCGAGGCCGCGGTCGAAGAAGAACCACGTGTACGCGGCGGCGCCGACAGAGACGAGCGCGGCGGCAACGATGTCGCTCTTCTTGAACACCTCTGTCCTCCGCGCTGCATCAAATCGTGCCGGTCGACACTCTCGACTCGATTGTTAACTTATCAGCAGGTGGAACAGGGTGCATGTTAAAAAACGCGGCGGCTGCGCGGACCCGATCGATCAGGGGGCCTTTTGCCGCGGCCGCGCCGCTCGAGCCGATCGCCCGGCGCCGGTCTTCTGGGCAGGTCGCGCAGATGGGGAGGGATCTTTTCGGGGGGAAGCTCGTGCAGCACTCTCATGATTCCGTGCATGCGGCGCATCGTGGGTTTTGAGAGGAGTTCCTCGATCTTCTCGTGGGAGACTCCCATCGCCTCGAGGCGTTGGCGGAGATTTTCATCGAAAAAGAGCAGTTTCATTTGATCGCGCTCTTTTTTGCTTTTGATCTGACCGAGTCTCTCGTTCTGCTCGGGCGTCAATTCGCATATCTTCGCCAGCCCGCCGAAAAGTCCCTTCTCTCTCCCCTGCCGATCGATCTCCTCGCGGAACGGGCGCCACGACATGCGGTCGAGGCGATTGAAATCCTCGGGAGTCACGCAGCCCTCCACGGAGTGGAGAAACTGCTTCTTGCGAAGGTTGAGAATCTCGGCGACCTTCTCCTCGTGGCCGAGGGACTCGATCCGTTGCCGCTCCTCCTCGGTGATCGCTCCCTCGGTGCGCATTTTTCTGAGAAGCCGGGCAGACAGATCCCTGTTCCGTTTCTCGAGCTCCCGCCGCATCCGTTTTTTTCGGTGGCCCTTGGAGCCCGTGGGGGATTCGTCGCCGACGATTTTCTTTTTCTTCACCTTGGTCTCGAGATCGCGCAGCTCCTTCTGCACCCTGCGATCGATGAGCGTTTTTCTTTCCTTGGGCGAGAGGCCGGTCAATTCGTCTTTCAAGTCGTCGGTGGCTTTCCGTCTCAGCCGGAGCAGTTCCCGGTGCCTCTTCCTGTACCGTTCCTGCTCCTCGGGCGACAGCTTTCTGAAGGACTCGAATTTCGTTTTGAGTTCTTTTTTGGATTGGGCCGAAAGTCTGTCCCAATGTTTTTTCGTATCGCGGGGACGGTCGCCCTGCGCCAGTCCAAGAACTGACGCGAAAACAAACGCTGCCGCGAGACAGAGGATTTTCGAAGGACTCATCAGAGCGCCTCCTCGTCACTGAGCGCGACATAGAATTCGTACTCCATGACCATGTCGAGGTCGTCGGCGAACTCCTCGAGAAATTCGAGATCCTCCACGAGATCGAGATTCTCGATCACCTCCTCATCGGCCAAGGCCGGCGAGTGCTGGAGGTCGCCCTCCCCGAGGCTGTTGAAAAACACCACGGAAAGAACGAGGAGCACACCCGCCGCGGCGGCGATCACCCCGCGCCGCAGAGCGAGCGCTTTTCGTTCCTTCTTGCGCATCTCGCGGAAGGAAGCCATGGTGCGTTCGACAAAGTCTCCCGAGGGGCTCAACCCGGGAAAATCGTCGAGCACCTTCCATGACGCCCTGAGCTCGGAGACCTCCTGCCGGCAGTGGGCGCAGGAGAGCAGGTGCTCGTCGACGGCGGCGCGCTCCGCTTCGGCGAGGAGATTATCGAGAAATTCCAGTCTCTTCTTTTTGACCTCTTCACACCTCATGGGAAGCTCCTTCACACCTCATGGGAAGCTCCTTCACACCTCATGGGAAGCCTCGACTTTCAGATATCCCACCAGCCTGTTCCGGACGTTTTCGCGCGCCCGGAAGAGCATCGACTTCACCGCCTCGACGCTCAGGTCCATGACCTTGGCGATCTGCTGATAGGAGAGATCCTCATATTTGTTCAAAACGAGCGCCATGCGCTGATTCTCGGGAAGATTAAAAACCGTCTCGCGCACCTTGCGATGGAGCTCCTTCTCCTCCATCGCCTCGACGGGAGTGATCGCTCTCTCGTCGCTGATAAAGAACTCGCTTCTCTCCTTGCCGCGAAGGCTTTCGAGCGACCAGGCCGCGCGTTTTTTACGCGCATGGGCCTCGTTGACGACCAGGTTGTAGAGGATCCGAAAGACCCAGGTCTTGAACGCCGCCAGCGGTTTATAGGTCGCCCGCGCCCTGTAAACCCTGAGAAAAACCTCCTGCGCCAGATCCTCGGCGAGGGATGCGTCACCGATATATCGGAACGCGGTCTGGATAATCGATTGCCTGTAGATCTCGACGAGGCTCTCGAAGGCGGATTCGTCGCCGCGTTGCACCTTCATCATGAGTTCCTGGCCTTTGTCGCGCGAGCCTTCGGGAGTCATGGGCGAGCCTGTTTCACATGTGATCACACTGAATATGAACCGCTTCTTTGCACCGGGGGTTTCGCAGAAATATCCCCGCCTCTGCAATCCACGTTAAATCGTGATTTCAAAAGAGATAGGGGTACACTTTTGCTGCGCGATCAAAATAATCTGATCCGCCGCAAGGGATAGAAGATCAAGAAGGGCCGCCCCTTGATCCGGTCGGCGCTCACTGAGCCGATCATCCGGCTGTCCTCGCTCTTGGAACTGTTGTCGCCGAGAAAGAAGTAGTGCCCCTCGGGCACGATATAGGGTTCCTTGTCGTGGCGCGCGTAGCGTCCGATCGGTGCGTAGTGGACGTCGCGGTCGATCTTTACCGAGTGGAAAACCACATCGAGACCCTGCACACCGAAAGAGGGTTGATTGTAAAGGGCCGTCGAGTCGACAGACATGTTCTCCCTGTATTCGTGGCTGCACAGCAATCT
>Ga0180429_10003662_pt1 | contig 12415 bp, 4 predicted proteins | sample SS_ome_FD_132428 | JGI IMG/M metagenome (GOLD analysis project Ga0180429, IMG submission 132428) | Hypersaline lake sediment archaeal communities from the Salton Sea, California, USA - SS_1_S_1 metaG | ecosystem: Environmental > Aquatic > Non-marine Saline and Alkaline > Hypersaline > Sediment ... | reverse complement strand
TATCTGCAAACCGACCTCTCATCGGGGCGTGTCGATCACGAGCAGGCCGTCGCGCTGGTGCGCGCCTTTTGGCGGCATGTGGATGACAACGACGGATGGAGCGCCGTGGTGGGCGGTACGCGTCCCGATGGTGCGCCGCACTATGGCGAAATGACAGTGATCTGCCTGCAGGCGGCGCGGGGCATGCGCAGGCCCAACCTGCAACTGCACGTCCGCCCAGAGATGCCCGCGGTGGTCTGGGAGGCAGCATCCGATACGCTCGAGAGCGGAACGGGGCTGCCCGCGCTCTACCACGACGCGGCTTTTATAGAGGGCCTGCGCGCGGTGGGGTTGAGAGTAGTCGACGCCGACATCGGCCTCTTTAGCGGCGGCGGTTGCACCGAGACCACGATCCACGGTTGCTCCAACGTCGGCTCGCTCGATGCCGGTATCAACCTACCGCTGATCCTCAGCCAAACGCTAGAAACGCACCTGCCGACGGCGACCCGCTTTGAGGATATTGCCTCGGCCTATGAAGCCGCTGTCGAGGAGGTCGTGGCCGAAACCGTGTCGCAGGTGAACGCCGATCAGGCCGCCAAAGCCGCCTGGCGACCGCAGCCGATGCGAACCCTATTGATCGACGACTGCCTCGACCGAGGCATCGAGTACAATGCCGGTGGGGCGCGCTACAACTGGTCGGTGATCAACGTTGCCGGACTGGCCAACGTGATCGATTCGCTCGCTGCCTTGCGGCAGGTCGTCTTTGAGCGGAGGGAACAGAGCGGGGCCGCGATCCTCGATCAACTGCGTACGAACTGGCCCGACGAGGCGCTGCGCCAACGAATGACCCAATGTCCGCAGTATGGTAACGATCAGCCTCTGGTCGATGCACTGGCCGAGAGGGTGGGCCGGAATATCTTCACTGCCCTGAGTCGGCACAAGCCCTGGCGAGGTGGGCGATATGTGGCGTCGTGCCTGATGTTTGTGACCTATGGCGAGGCCGGTCGCCACGTGATGGCCACACCGGACGGACGGCGCGCGGGAGAGCCGCTGGCCGATTCGGCCGGCCCCTATCAGGGACGCGACACCCATGGGCCCACGGCCATGCTGCATAGCGTGGCAAAGCTGCCGCAGGGGATGGCGCCCGGGACGCTCTGCGTCAACATGCGCCTGAGCCGGTTTTTTTTTGCTTCGGACGCTCGATCCAAGCTACGCGATCTGATTCTGGGCTATTTCGCGTTGGGCGGCATGCAGTTGCAGATCAATGTGGTCGATCAGGTCGTCCTGGAGGAGGCCATCGCCCATCCTGAGCGACATCGGGATCTGGTCGTTCGCGTAGGGGGCTATTCCGAATACTTTTGCCGGCTGACACCCCAACTGCAGCACACCATCCTCGAACGCGTCGAACACGGCATAGACTGAGGTGCAATCGTGACACACTGGCTGATCGGCTTGCTGCTGGTCGCTGTCCTGTTGCTGGCGGGCGCGCTTTGGTGGTGGCGTGCCTCGCGACGCCGCTGCCCCATCGATGGCGGCGTCCGCTGCCGCCACTGCGTCTATGACGAGGAACAAGAGTGAAGAGGTCCCCGCACCTCCGGGGTGCCGGGGACCTCTTCTATCGACTAGGTAGCTCCCCAGCTGTTCTGGTGTGCGGGGAGTTGGTGTCGCTGCCGGGAACCTCTGTTACCCCTGCAACGTTCCCGCCATCGCCAGCACATAGGCTTGGTCGGCCCAATAGCTGTTCACAACGCGCTGGATGTCCTCGGCGCTGACCGCGTTGATCAGGTCGGGATACCGCTGGCCATAGTCCTCGCCCAGGGCGTGCTCCTCGATGAGCAACAGGTGGTTGGCGATTCCCTCGTTCGTCTCTAGACGCAGCGGCTGCGCGCCGACCAGATACGACTTGCAGTCGGCCAGCTCCTCCGGCGAGACCGGCTCGTCGCACAGATGGCGGACCTCTGCCAGCATCGCCTCCACGGCTCGCTCCACATGGTCCGGCGCGACCCCCGCCACAATACTCCAGGGAAGTACACCATAGCCCGCCCGCAGGCTGCTGCTGCAATAGTAGGCCAGGCCTTGGGCGTCACGCACGTTGGCGCCGAGCCGCCCCATCATGCCCAGGCGACCGAGTATGATATTGGCCATCATGGCCGGATAATAGTCCGGCGAGCGCCGCGAGAGTCCGATAACGCCCAGCAGCAGGTCGATCTGCGGCCGCTCGGGAATCTCAACGGGGCACCGCAGCACCTGGTGGGGATTCTGGCCGGAAAGCGGCTGTCGAGCCTTCAAGTCGGTCTGCGGACGCCACGAGCCGAGGGATCTTTCGATGGCCTCGATGACGGCCTGCGGCTGGACGTCGCCCACCACCGCCACCACCATCGTGCTGGGGTCGAGCTGTCGCTCATGGTAGGCGCGGAGGGCGCTTGGATCGAGCGTAGGCAGCGTCTCGGGCGTGCCGATCGTCGAGCGGCCATATGGGTGGTCCGGCCCATAGAGGGCGCCCATGAAAGCGCGGTCGGCGCGATAGCCCGTGTCGGTTGCCAGAATGCCCAAGTGGGTCAGCAGTTGGCCGCGGTACTTGTCAACTTCCTCCGCGGCAAAGGCCGGCTGCGTCAGGCACTCGTGGAGTGTGCCGTACAGTAGATCAGCGTCGGCGGCCAGCGACTGGCCCCAAAAGCTCAGGGCGTTTCGGCCCGCGTTCGTCCCGACCGAGGCCCCTGCGCCGTCGAGCAGTTGGTTCAACTCGGAAAAGGTGTGTATCTGGCTGCCACGGCGCAGCATAGCGGCCATCAGGCTTGCGCGACCCACTGTCTGGGGGTCGTCGTGTATGGCGCCGGCATCGGCGTACCCCTCTACCGCCAGCGTCGAAGAGGCTGGGTTGGGCTGAATCAAGAGTCGCAGCCCGTTGGCGCAGGTATGGCGCGTGGCTTGGGGTGAATGGCCACCCACCGAGTGGACTGCTGCCGAGGCGCGCCTATCTGTCGGCCTGACGTCACGCTCGGCGGGCTGAGGAGCCACTGCCGTTGGCGTTGAGAGCGGGTTTCGGCCGTCGCTGGGAATGAACCAGCCCAGCACGCGGTTCTCGGGCCGCAAATAGGTCTGGGCCACGCGCTGGACGGCGTCCGGCGTGACGGCACGCAGCTCGTCCAGCACCCGGTCGATGCGCGCAGGGTCGTCGACCATATCCAGGAACCCCAGCGTCAGGGCCTGGTCCGAGACCGACTCGGCGCTATAGGCAAACTGGGCCTGCGCCTGGCGGATGGCCACCCGCAACGCGTCCTCGTTCGTGCGCTCCTGCCGCAACAAGTCCACCTGCTCCAGGACGGCCGCCTCTACCCGCTCAGGATTGACGCCGTCTCGCGCGGTGGCCCCGATGGTGAGCAAATAGGGATCGAGCGAGGGGTGATAGTTCGACCCCACCGCGCTGGCGAGTTGCGTCTCGACCAAAGCGCGGTAGAGGCGCGCGGAACGGGCCTGCGACTGCCCAAAAGAGAACATGGCCTTGGCGCCCGAGAGCAGCGCGTCCAAGATGACCATCGGCATATAGTCCGGATGCGACACCGGCGGCGTGTGATAGCACAAGCGCATGGTCGGCGCCGATCCGGGCATGCTCAGGGTGAGACGACGCTCGCCCAACTGCGGCGGCTCGGCGCGTACGTTGTCCTCCGGTTCCGGCCCCGAGGGCAGCGTGCCCAGCGTCTCTTGGACGGTGCGGAGGTGCGCAGAGGGGTCGATATCGCCGACCACCACCAGGGTGGCATTGTTGGGCTGGTAGTAGCGCCGATAGTGGGCCACCAATTGCTCGCGATCGATGGCCAGCAGGTCCTCTTTCCATCCGATAGTCTGGTGGTGGTAGGGATGCAGTTGAAAGGCGGCCGCGCCCACCTGTTCGGCCAGGCGATAGAGCGGTTCGTTCTCCGAACCCTCCCGTTCGGCGATGATCACCTGCCGCTCCAGGTCGACCTCCTCGGGGTCGAATCGCGCCCCCTGCAGTCGGTCGGCCTCAATCTCCAACGGCAGGCTGGCCCGCGTCGCGGGGAGCGTGGCATAGTAGGTGGTAAAGTCGTTCGAGGTCATGGCATTGGCATAGCCGCCGTGGCGGTTGACCAGACGCATGATGGTCCCTTGAGGGTATCCGGGCGAGCCCTTGAACATCATGTGCTCCACCCAGTGTGAGAGGCCTGTGGTGCCCTCGACCTCGTTGCGCGACCCGACGCGCAGCCACAACCAGGTGGTGACCACCGGTGCCGTGTGAACCGGCCGCAGGATGACGCGTAGGCCATTGGAGAGGGTGTGGATCTCGGTTTGGGTGCTCATGGGACGACCTCGTATCGCGAGTCTGGGATGTTTGCAGAGTATATCATGCGTCCGTGGCTGGCGATAGCCGGCCGCCGGCGCCATTGTCACCCCCTTTTGCGGGTGCTATAATGACTACAGATGCCTTGCGATGGGGCCGGTCGTGACCAATGGCCCCTAGGATCGTCTAGACTATAGACCACCATACCTTTTGTTGGAGAGACGCATGAGTCGCAATGCGCGTGATGGCTCGGCCGGCAGGGGCCTCTTGGATGGGCTGTTGCACAGCGCCGAACAGAGAGTGGCTCGCGCTCTGGCGCCGCACATGAGCGAGCGCTTTTACGAGGTTTACTGCCAGGATTTGGTCGATAGCTGTGATCTGATCCCCTCCCTGTCCGCGCTCGATGCGCTCTCCATGGACGACGGCTATATGCCGCTCCTGGTATCTTCTAGTCAAGACCAGGATCATCCCGACAAGATCTGGGACGCCATGGCCCAACACCCGCGCTTGCTGGTCCTGGGTCCCGTCGGTGCGGGCAAGAGCACCCTGCTCCAGTCACTGGCCTGGCGCTTTGCCGGCGAGATTGACGCGCGCTCGATTCGCTGGCTGACGTTCAAGCTGTTCGGGCAGTCGATCTCAGAGATCGTGCCGATTCTGATCGACCTGGAGGACTGGCCGGACAACTATGGGCTGCTTGACTATTTCCTGAGCAGCATGGCCCGCCATCGCTTTCCTGGCGCGCGCGCCTTTTTGACGGAACGCATCGAGGCCGGTCAATGCCTGCTGCTGCTGGACGGCGTTGACCGCATGGCCCGCCCCGAGCGACTCGCAGAGGTCGCCGAGATGGCGGCGGCCTATCCCAACACCATCTGGGTGGCGGCAGGGCGACCCGTTGCCGGACGCCTGGCCATCGAGGGATTCGAGCAGTTGCATCTCGTTGGCGTCGCCAATCAGGACCGCGAGCGGTATGTGGCGCGCCAGTTGGGCCGCCGCTCTCCGCAGCAAAGGGGACTGAGCGCCGCTCTGGAGCGGAGCGCCGCGTTGCGCGGCCTGAGCCAGAGACCGTTGATGCTGGCGAGCATGTGTCGCTCAATGTTGGGCGGCGGGAATCGCTCCGCGCGGCTCCACGGGCTGTTCGAGAGTGCTCTCAACACGCTGCTGCAAGAGTGGCCCGAACTGCAGACGGGCGACCCGGTTGCCTACGCCCTCAAAGATCAGACCAATATCCTGCAGCATGTCGCGTTGCAGCTGTTCGAGTCAGGGCAACACGAGATGACGCGCGCCGAGATGATCGACATGGCCCGCGAGCGTCTGACCTCCGATCACAAGGCTCAGTCAGAGTTCTTGGTTGACGAGATCGGCATCGAGACGGGCATCTTTTGCGCCTGCACCGATCTGGAGGACCACAGCCGCTTTTTCGACCGCAGCCTCAAAGAGCACTTGGCGGCGCGGGCGTTGGTCGCCGGCGGACGCACGGGTGCTCTGCTGCAGCATGCCGGCGATCCTGAGTGGTCCAACGTCATTGCGCTGGCGGCCGGCCAAATGGTCGATCCGCTTCCGCTGCTCTATGGCATCGAGGCTCAGGTCACTGCCGAGCCAGACCGCTGGTTCCTACTGGCCAGGGCCATCGCCGAGTTGCGCGAATGCAATGATCCCATCCGCGAGCGAACGCAAGACGGGCTGTACCGGCTCTTTGAGGATGACGAAAATCCACGGTGGGAGCAAGCCGCCATTGCCCTGGCGGGTATGAGCCGCCTGACCGTGCGTGACCATTTCGGCCACCTGGTGGTGGACCGTCAACAATCGGCCGAGATGCGCCGCCGTGCGGCGCTGGTCCTCGGTCGCCTGCATCAGGACTGGGCCATTCCCTCCCTGGGGACGGCTATCTCGGACAGCGACGCCTCGGTACGGCAGCAGGCCGCCTGGGCGCTGGGTTTTATTCCCGCCCGGCAGGCCGTCAATGTGCTGCCGCGAGCGCTGAAATCGCCCCACGCTGGCATCCGCGAGGCAGCGGCCCATTCTCTGGTGCAGCAGGCCAAGAGCGCCGAGTTGAGCGATTCGTCCATCGCGGCGCTGATCAGTGCCATGGACATCGGCCGTGATGACGATCCGGCCATAGTAGGGGTCTGCGAAACGGCACTCATCGAGATCGGCCCGGTGGCCACACCGCTGTTGACCCGCGAACTCGAGAGCAGTCGTCTATCGTCCGAGCAGCGCAGCCGCGTGGCGCGCACGCTGGGCTCTTTGGGCGACGAACGGGCGCTGCCCATTTTGATCGACGCTCTGCTGGCCAGTCCGGACGAGACCGCCGGCTATGTCCAGGCGATCTCGGGCATCGGCGAACGCGCCATTCCCGCCTTGATCGACGGCCTGCAGGGAAAGGATATCTCTACCAGCGCGGGTCTGGTAGCCGCCTTGGCCGCAATCGGAGAGCCTTCGGTACAGCCGCTGATCGAGGCCATCGCCGGCGACCTGCCCGAGGTGCGCAATGCTGCCGTGCGGGCCCTGGAGCAAATTGGGGCACCGGCCACCCAGCCGCTCACGCGCGCGCTGCTCTTTGACAATCGCTACGAGGTGCGTCGACGCGCCCTGCAGATTCTCGGTCGTATTGGCGAGGACCACGTGGTGGACGCGCTAATGGAGGCCCTGCACGATGATGACATCGGCGTGCGCATCAACGCCGTCCGCCACCTGGGCAGCCTGGGCAAGCCGCAGCCTGTTCCCGAACTGATCGAATTGCTGTCCGGCAGCGACCAACTTCCGCTGACCCATGCACTGATCACGAGCTTGGGCGAAATCGGTGACGCCCGTGCCGTACCTTCGCTGTTGGATCGGTTGGGTGACCCCGAGTTGGGCAGCGCTTGCACCAGCGCACTGACTCAGTTCGAGGATGCGGCCATCCAGCCGCTGTTGGACGTGATCCACGATCCCGAGACCACCGACGAGGCCCGCAGTGTGGCCTGGGATGTGCTCAGCGCCATTGGGGCCCGGGCGCGACCCAGTGACCATGACCTGTTTGGTGTAGCCGCCAGCTATGCCCTGCTGCGACAGGCTGAGGATGAAGAGAGCGTTCTCGTCGTCACAGGAGACCTCGAATGGTGGCAGCATGGGCTCGAGCTCCATCAGTCCTTGGCCACAGCCCAATCGCTGGCCGATGCCGACGCGTTGCAGGACATAGAGAGCTGTAGCCTGGCCTGCGATTGGCTTGGGGACGTCGACATCTGGATGCGACCTCACGTCAAGACGATCCTCTGGGCATTTCGCGATGTGATCGAGAACATTGCCGTGTTCCACTCGTTGACGCGTCGCGACGCCCAGCGCAATGCGTTGATCAGCGCCCTTGACCGACTGCAAGAGGTGCAGAGCCTGATCGAGAGCACGACCCTGCCCTTTGAGCGCATGTTTGTGGACCAGGTCGTCTCGACCTGGCACGATACGATCTTTGCGGTCATCAAGACCCTGCGAGGGCGGGCGTCGTTGTTCGTTACGCTGCTAACGCCCTCCCTGCCCATTCGTCGCGGGCAGCAGGTCTGTGAGGCAGTTTTCCAGTTGTTCAACGAGGGTGATAGCACGGCACGCAACGTGACCGCCTCGGTCCACGCCGATGTCGGGGGAGGCGGTATCCAGTGCATCAACTCGGAGCAGGTCAACCTCAACCCCGTGGGCATCGGCGAGGAACGCCAGGTGAGCATCTCGTTGGCGCCCAATCGCTGTACATCGGCCAGCCTGGTATTCGATGTCCGCTACGACGATGACGAGCGGCAGGGCGTGTCGCAACGTTGGGGATTCCAGATTGGCTTTTACGATGCTCCTGCCGAATACCGCCCCATCGAGCGCAGCCCCTATATCGTCGGCATGCCGGTCAAGACCAACGAGATGTTCTTTGGTCGTCAGGACATCTTCGAGTGGGTTCGTGAGAACGCTTCCAACCTCTATCAGGAGCAACCGCTGCTGCTCTATGGCGAGCGGCGCATGGGCAAGACGTCGGTCCTGTATCAACTATTGCAGAGCCCGCCCACTGAGGATCATATCTGCCTCCTGTTCGACCTGCAGCTCTATGGCTACATCGACACGGTCAAAGAGCTTTTGTTCGAGCTGGCCTCTGCCATTGTCATGCGTCTCGAGGATGGTGGCATGCAGCTCGACTATCCCGAGTGGAGTGCGTACGAGGCCAGCCCGCATGGCGCGTTCCGACGATTCTGCGACCAGATCGATCGCCGCCTCGATTCGCAGCGTTTGCTGATAATGCTCGACGAGTTTGGCGTTCTGATCGGCAAGGTCAAATCGGGGACGCTCGACGCCAGCATCTTTGACTACCTAAGGGGCATCACCCAGCATTCGAGCAAGTTCACCTTTCTCTTCACCGGCGCCTATGAAGTGCGACGCATGCAGCAGGATTTCAATTCGATCCTGTTCAACATGCCCAAGGTGCGCAAGATCAGCTATCTGAGCGATGGCGAGGCCCAGGATCTGATTCTGCGGCCCGTCGAGGATATGCTCATTTACCACCCCCTGGTGGTACCGCGAATCCTGCGTGTGACCGCCGGCCATCCATATTTCATCCAGTACATCTGCGACGAGATGGTCAAGCTGGCCCGCAAGCAAGAGACGAATTATGTCGAGCTGAATGACCTCGAGTTTGTCATCGGCGGCGTGCTGCAGGACGCGGCGGGCAACATCGAGAACAGCATCTATAACTATCTCGATGACTCTGAAAAGCTGGTGCTGGCCGCCCTGGCCTATGTCACCGATGAGATTCGCGTCTTTGTACCGCTGGGTGACATCCTGAGCCTTCTGCAACGGCGCCACATTGCCCTCGACCGCGAGCAGGCGCTGCAGGCCCTGATGGCCCTCAAGGAGCGCGATCTGGTGAACGAGATGCGCATCGGACAGCAGCTGCGCTACTCGTTCAAGATGGGTCTGACAAGGCGCTGGCTCAAGCAGAACGAAATTCTACTCCGCATCATCCAGGAGAGAGAGGCATGAGTCAGACCGCCGTGGCGCTCAACCCCTTTATTAACGGCGGACCTGTCCGCGAGGCGGCGGATTTCGTCGGTCGCGAGACCGAGTTGTTTGGCGTCATGGATCAGATCGCCAAAGGGGGCTCGGTAAACGTCATCGGCGACCGACGGGTGGGCAAGACCTCGTTTCTTTTTCACCTTATGCGGCCCGAGGTACGCGAGCGCTATTTGCCGCCCGATGGCAGTCTACTGTTCGTTTTTGTCGATACCCAGGTCTGCCCGATGGAGCCGGAGGGGTTCTTCCGAGAGGTGTTCTCCGCCGCCAGTATCGCCTATCCCGATCTGGACATTCCGGTGCCGGATGGCGATGTGTCCGAGAGCGATGTGCGGCAACTGTTTCAGCGGCTGGCACCCGGGCGTATGGTGCTCTTGATCGACGAGTTTGAGCGCATCACCGAGTCGGATACGTTCGAGCCGCGCTTTTTCCTGTTCTTGCGCGGTCTCTGCAGCGCCTATGCCCTCAGTCTCGTGGTGAGCACCTGTCACCGTCTGATCGAGACCTGCGCGCTGGAGGTGATCAGTTCGCCTTTTCCCAACATCTTTGGCCATGTGCAGCTCGGCGGCTGGACGCCCGAGGAAGTGCAATCGCTCCTCGAGCACGCCAGTGAGGAGAGCGGGGCTCCGCTGACCACGCTCTATGACCGCATCTGTTCGCTCGGCGGCCATTTTCCCTACCTGGTGCAGATGGCGGGCTGGCAATACTACCGGCGCCTGCAAGAGAATGGCGAACTGGTTCCAGAGGACCACGAATCGGTTGAGCACGCCTTTGTCGAAGAGGCGAGACCGCATCTCGACGCCCTTTGGGATCGGCACCTGCGCCACGCCGAGCAAAGAACCTTGATCCACGTTGCGGTAGGGGGCGCCACCCCCGATGAGCAGTGTGTCTGGCGCCTGGAGCAGCGAGGCTATCTCTATCAGGGCGACTATGTCTCAGAGTCGCTGCGTCGCTATGTCCTGGAACGCCACCAGCGCGATATCTCGGCCGCCGAGAACGCGCCCGAGGTACCACCGCAGGGCGTCTTTGTCGATGTCGAGTCGGGGAATGCCTATGTCGACGGCGAGTTGATCCACCCGCCCCTTCCCAAGAACCAGTTCAGCCTATTGCAGCTGCTCTATGAGGAACGTGGACGTATCTGTAGCTTTTATCGCATCGTCGAGGCGGTCTGGTCGGAGGACTATATGGACCAGATCGACGACCAGCGTATTGCCCAACTGATCAGCCGCTTGCGTCGCCGCGTTGAACCGAATGGCAAGCCCTGGCGCTATATCGTGACCGTGCGCGGGCGGGGCCTGACCCTGGGCGATCCGAATCTGAACGACTGAGTGCTGGACCCCGGGGGCTACGCAAGCCAGCGACCCCGCGCTGGTTCAGGAGGTGCGAGCGATGGGACAGAATCCATACGACCATACGGCGCCGGTGAGAGACCCCGACCTGTTCTTTGGGCGTGGACCCGAGCTGCAGCGAGCCACCGAGATCATCTGCAAGGCGGCCTGTCTGTCGTTGGTGGGCGGACCACACTGTGGCCTGACGTCGCTGCTATACCATCTCCAGTCACCGGGATTCGTGGCCTGCTGCGAGGAGCAAGCAGGCGGGCTGCGCTTTGTCTATCTCGACTGTGCCAAGCTTAACGATCCGATCGAGATCATTCGCTATGTGTTGGCGGAGATCAATCCACGCCGTCGCATCCCAGACCGGGGGCCGGGTTGGCGCAGCCTGCAGGGCACGCTCATCTCGACGCTGAGCCACACCCGCCAGAACGCTACCCGGGTCGTGCTGCTGATGGATAACTTTGAGCCGCTGGGAGCCAAGGAGGGGGCCGTCGAGTTTCTCGAGAGCCTGCGGGCGCTCTCGCAGCGCATCGAGATGACCATGATCACGGCCACCCGCACCGAGCTAAAGAACTGCTGCCACCAGGACGTGGTCAGCTCGCCCTTCCCTAACATTTTCCAGGTCGAGTACGTCGAGGCTTGGCATCCGGACGAGACGGCCCAGTTCGTGCGCGACACCTCCGAGGTGAGCGGCGTCGACCTCACGGCCCATATCGAGCGGGTGAGCGATTGGAGTGGCGGCATCCCCTTGCTGGCTCAGATTCTGTGCGGACTCCTCTTCGACGGTGCGGTTGGTGGCGGAGAAATCGCGTGGCGTGCGGTGCACCAGGCCGCAAGCGAGACAGCGGCAGCCTGTCTCGACGATATCTGGCGCCATTTCACCGCCAAAGAGCAAGCGCTGCTCATCGCGGCGGCGCAGGGCGATCCGCTGGGAGACGTGCCTGGTTCGTTGCAGGGCAAGGGGTACCTCTTGGGCGATCAGCTGGCTTCGCGGGCCCTGGCCGACTACGCACTGGGCCGCGCGTGAGCACTGTGGGGTCTCTCTATGAGCGAGCGGGGGCCGCGTCGGCGAACCACCAGCGCAGTATCTATCGATAGCAGGTAGGGCCAGGCATGAGCATTGACAAACACAGCATCGCCGCTTTGGAGCAGTTCCTCGCCGAGGTATCGACTGCCTCTGAGAGCCACGAGCCGTCCCATTCGCCGCACCTGGACATTGTGCCAATAGATCCCTCACCGCCCCCCCTTGTTGCGGCGGATCCCATCTGGGTTCCGGCCCAAGAGGCGTTCGAGCGAGGCAGCACCATTCAGGCCCTGGTTACCGGCTGGAATCGTGGAGGGCTGTTGGTACGCTGGGGCGAGCTGCAGGGGTTTGTGCCGATATCGCAACTGGGTGAGGTGCCCATCATCGAGGACGAATCGCTGCGCGACGAGGCGCTGGCCCACTGGGTGGGCGAGGAGCTGGATTTGCGCGTCATCGAGCTCGACCCGGGGCGCAACCGTCTGGTCTTTTCCGAGCGGGCCACGCGCTGGGCGCCCGAGGAGGGCGAAACGCTACTGCACCAACTTGCACCCGGACAGATGCGGGAGGGGCTGATCAGCAATATCTGCCCATTCGGAGTGTTTGTCGACTTGGGCGGCCTCGACGGTCTGGTGCACATTTCAGAGCTGTCATGGGGGCGCGTGTCACACCCCCATGATGTCGTGGCCCTCGGCGAGCGGGTGAGTGTCCGTGTACTGAGCGTGGATCTCGAACACCACCGCGTGGCTTTGAGCATCAAGCGGCTCT
>Ga0180429_10003657_pt1 | contig 12428 bp, 12 predicted proteins | sample SS_ome_FD_132428 | JGI IMG/M metagenome (GOLD analysis project Ga0180429, IMG submission 132428) | Hypersaline lake sediment archaeal communities from the Salton Sea, California, USA - SS_1_S_1 metaG | ecosystem: Environmental > Aquatic > Non-marine Saline and Alkaline > Hypersaline > Sediment ... | reverse complement strand
CGTCTTCGGCAAGGTGACCTCGGGCATGGATGTGGTAGAAGCGCTGGAGGCGCAGGGCTCGCGTCAGGGTCGTACCAAGACTGAGGTCATGATGAGCGATTGCCGGGTGCTCTGAGTAAGCGCGCTAAGCGGTTCAGGCCGCGCAAGCCCGCGGCCTGGCGCGGAGGCTAACCGGTGGCCTGGCGCGAAGGTTAATCGCGCAACGCGAGGCGTCGCCCGGCGAGCCAGACCAACAGCAGCACCGGCACCCCGATCAGCGTGGTAAAGATGAAGAAGCCCGGATAGCCAATGCCGTCGACGATCGAGCCCGAATAGCCACCGATCACCTTCGGTAACAGCGTCATCAGCGAGCTGAAGATCGCATACTGCACGGCGGTGAACGAGACGCTCGTCAGGCTCGACAAGAAGGCGACGAAGGCGGCGCTGGCGAGGCCGGCGGCCAGATTGTCGGCGGCCACGGTCAGATAGAGCAGCGGTAGGCTGTGGCCGGCATAGGCGAGGGCGACGAAGATCAGATTGGTCAGCGCCGAGAGCACGGCGCCCAGCATCAGGATGCGCATGACGCCGAAACGGGTCGCCATCAGGCCGCCGATGAAGCCACCGGCAATACTGACCAAGACACCAAAGGTCTTCACCGCCTGCGCGATCTCGGGCTTGGTAAAGCCCAGATCCTGATAGAAGACGTTGGCGATCACGCCAAGCACGATGTCCGAGATCCGATACAGCCCAATCAGCGCCAGTAGCAGCAGCGCGGTCTGCAGCCCGTAGCGGCGGAAGAAATCGAGCACCGGCGCCACCCAGGTCTGCCGGGCCATCTCGCGATTGACGGCACCGACGCGCACCAAGGCCCAGCCGACCAGCCCGGCGATGCCAAGCGCGAGCGCAAAGTGTAGGGTTTCGAGCAGGAAGGCGCCGATCGGACCTCCGCCGGTCGCCTGTTTCAACAAGGCGATCTTGCTGCCAGTCAAGAAGAAGGTACCAGCGAAGGCCACGACCGCGAGCAGGAAGACCAGTACCAGCCGCGCATAGTCGGCCGGTCCATACTGATAAACATCGGCACGTTCGACCGCGGGCTCGCGCACCAGCAAGGTGGTGGCGACGCCGATCAGCATGGTCGCGGCCATGATCAGATAGGTCAGCCGCCAGGCTTGGTAGGAATACTGCTCCATCGACGACATGAAGATCGCCGCCAAGAACAGCGCGCCGGCGCCACTGGTGACCATGCCGATCCGATAGCCGGCGATGTAGGCCGCCGAGAGCATGCCTTGCATCGCCGGCGGCGCGATCTCGATCCGATAGGCATCGATGCAGATGTCCTGAGTCGCGGCCGAGAAGCCGAGCATCACCGCCGCCAGCGCCATCAGTACCAGACTGTGATCGCCTTGGGCCGGGTCGACCGAGGCCATCAGCGCGATGGCGGCGATGATCGCAATCTGCGCCAGCAGCAGCCAGCCACGCCGACGCCCCAGGCGGCGCGTCAGCCAGGGCAGTGGCAGCCGGTCGACCAGCGGCGCCCAGATGAACTTGAATGAGTAGCCGAGCGCGGCCCAGCTAAAGAAGGTCACCGCGCTACGCTCGACCCCGGCCTCGCGCAGCCACAGCGATAGCGAGGAGAAGATCAGCAGCAGCGGAATACCGGCGGCGAAGCCGAGGAAGAGCATGGTCAGCACGCGTGGATCGCGCAGGGCGCTGAGTCCCTGGCGCCAACCTTGATGCGCCTTATCCGCGCGAGTTGAGGATGGCTCGGTCGCCGCGGTTGAGGATGCGCTGGTCTTGGAAGTCGTCATCAGATTAGGCAGCTCGGTTGTGGTACATGGGGTCAGGTCTTGCAATCAAGTTTCCGCATGCTAGACTCCAAGACATGGCTAGACCCCTACGCATCGAATTCGCCGGAGGACTCTATCACGTCACTTCGCGCGGTGACCGCCGTGAGGCGATCTATCATGACGATGAGGATCGCCAAACCTGGCTGGGTCTCTTGGGTAAGGTCTGTGAGCGTTTCAATTGGCGCTGCCATGCCTACTGCCAAATGACCAACCATTATCACATCCTCATCGAGACGCCCGATGCCAACCTTTCCAAGGGCATGCGTCACCTGAATGGCGTTTTCACCCAGAGGATCAACCGGCGCCACGAGCTGATTGGCCACCTCTTTCAAGGGCGATTCAAGGCCATCCTAGTGGAGCGCGATGCGTACCTGATGGAGCTTGCGCGCTACCTGGTGCTGAATCCGGTGCGCGCTGGGATGGTGCCAGTCGTGGAAGACTGGGCCTGGAGCAGCTATCGGGCAATGATCGGGCAGGTGCCGGCACCCAGGTGGCTACAGACCGATTGGCTACTCGGCCAGTTCGCCGATGAGCGTTCTCAGGCGCAAGCCAGGTATGCGGATTTCGTTCGCCAAGGCATCGACCGGCCGAGCGTTTGGCGCGGGCTGCGGCATCAAGTATTTCTTGGCAGCGAGGGCTTCGTCGAGCGCCACTGCGCTGCGGCCAAGCCCTTGGAGCGCCTACGCGAAGTTCCACGCGCACAGCGTCGACCCTTAGCCAAATCACTTGCCGAATGTGCACGCTGTTATCCGGACCGCAAAGAAGCCATGGCCCAGGCCTTCGCGACCGGCGTCTACAGCATGCAGGAGATCGCAGCGTTTTTCGGCGTTCACTACTCGACGGTAAGCCGAGCCGTGCGACAATTCGAGGCTAAGTCCGACTCCGCTCCAACAGTGTAGATGCGTAGTGCTTGAATACTGCTTGAATGCAAGACCTGACCCCATGATGTGACCCCATGATGACACGCCTAGACACCATTACGCTGCAGACAACGGCGCCGATCCAACTCGTTGACATCACTGAACAGTTGCGAGAGTCCTGCGCGCGCAGTGGTGTGCGCAATGGGCTGGTGACGCTGCTCTCGCGCCATACCACGGCCGCGATCTGCCTGAATGAGCGCGAGACCCAGTTGCAGCGCGATATGGTGACCTTCCTCAAACGCTTGGTTCCGCGCGATGGCGATTACCTGCATAACCTGGCACCGGTTGATGATCGCGATAACGCGCACGCGCATCTGATGGCGCTGTTCACCAATGCCTCCGAGAGCATCCCGATCGCCGATGGCGAGCTGTTGCTCGGCGGCTGGCAGTCGGTGTTCTTCGTCGAGTTGGATGGGCCGCGGCCGGAGCGCAGTGTCACCCTACAGTTCCTCGGTCAGGCCGCGGAGGATTGAGCGATTATGAGAGCTGCTGATATCGAGGGTTTCTACAGCGATGCGTCGACGCTCGATGCCGAGGCGCATCTGATCCTCGACTACCGCATCGAGTGCACTGGTGATCCGCGTGTTGCCGCGGCGCATCTGTGCAGCGAACAGTCGACCGCGCAATGGCGTCGGGTCGATGTCGAGGAAGACTATCGCCCGCGCTTCGCGGCCAAGGTGCTGGATCTGGAGGTCGAGACCGAGCTGTCCGGCAGCAGCTATCCGCTCCTCCCGCCGGTGGAAGGTCCCGTCAGCGTCTGCCGGGTGCGGATTGCGCATCCGCATGCGAACTTTGGCCCGCGCCTCCCGAATCTGCTCAGCGCGATCCTTGGCGAAGGTCCCTTCTTTGCCCCCGATGTGCCGCTGATCAAGCTGCTGGATATCCAGTTTCCAGACCGCTTCCTGGCCGCGTTCGAGGGGCCGCGGTTCGGTCTCGATGGCCTGCGTGAACGCTGGCGGATTCACGACCGGCCGTTCTTCTTCGGGGTGATCAAGCCCAATATCGGCCTGGACCCCGAGCCCTTTGCCGAGCTTGGCTATCAGGGCTGGCTCGGCGGTCTCGATATCGCCAAGGATGACGAGATGCTGGCCGATCCGGACTGGTCGCCGATCGCGCACCGCTCGGCCTTGCTCGGCGCCGCGCGTCAGCGAGCGGAGCAAGCGACCGGGGAGCACAAGGTCTATCTCGCCAACATCACCGATGAGGTCGATCGGCTGCTGCCGCTGCACGATCTGGTGGTTGCTAACGGCGCCAACGCAGTCATGGTCAATGCCCTGCCGGTAGGGCTGAGTGCGGTGCGCATGCTGCGCAAGCAGGCCCAAGTCCCGCTCGTGGCACACTTCCCGTTGATCGCCGCCTCGAGCCGGCTGCCTTATTTCGGCGTGCATACCAGGGTTTGGACCAAGCTGCAGCGTCTGGCCGGATTCGATGTGGTGATCATGCCTGGGTTCGGCCCACGCATGATGACGGCGCAGGATGAGGTGCTGGAATGCATTGCGGCCTGCGTCGAGCCGATGGGGGCGATCAAGCCTTGTCTGCCGGTGCCGGGCGGCAGTGATTCGGCGGTGACCCTGCCGGGCGTGCATGAGCATGTCGGCAATGCGGATTTCGGCTTCGTCCCTGGCCGTGGTGTGTTCAGCCATCCGATGGGGCCGCGCGGCGGAGCGGCGAGCCTGCGCCAGGCCTGGGAGGCGATCGCCGCTGGGGTGCCGCTTGCTGAGCATGCCGCCCAGCATCCAGAGCTAGCGGCGGCGATCGGTGCCTTTGGTTAAGAGCGAAGATGCCGGCGTCCGCTGGACGCCGACGAACCGAGCGGCCCTTATATCGCGATCTGTGGCTGCACGGGTTTCCGCAACAGCTTACGGTTGAGCTTGAGCAGGGTCTCAAGGCTCTTCCACTGCACCAGGATCAGCGGCAGCATCAGCACGAAGAAGGCCGGCGTCAGCGGCGTGACGAGACCGTTGCCGACCAGCCCGAACATGATCCAGAACCAGCCAAAGACGAAGAAGGCCACCCCAGGGCAGATCAGGCTGTAGGCGCCGGGGCTCTTTTGCTCGCCACGCAGATAGTCGCGGAAGTAGCCGAGCCGCTGCATCACCACGTAGCCAAGCAAGCCGAACAGGATCTCGAGCGAGAGGATGATCGAGGTCAGCACGAAGAGCGCCGGCTTTGGCACCATCAGGTCGAAACCATGCTGTAGCCCCATGATCAGCCGCACCAGGGTGATCCCGGACAGGGTCAGGATCGGGATCAAGATCCAGAGGCTAGGCGAGGCGCTGGCGGTGAGCCCATGGCGCAGCATGGCATTGACGCCGACCACCAGCTTGACGAAGCCGAGCAGCGCCGAGAGGCTCAAGAAGAAGATCGCGAAGAACAGCCCGATGGCGTTGATGAGCTGATTCTGGCTCATCGCACCCGGTGCGGCGAAGGCGACGGCGATCATCGCGAAGGCAAAGATCGGCATCATCTGGCTCAGGTTGGCATTGCCGATGAAGTCGAACGAACCGGTCATGACCAGTCGCGAGAGATAGTTGCCGTACATGCGCAGCGCCGTGGCGCCGAGGATGATCAGCACCAGCAGCACGACGGGGAACAGATACTCGGCGATGTTCCAGAGGCCGGGGATGGTGGCGGCACCGACCGCGAACAGCACATTGATGGTCATGGTCAGGGTCAGCGGGATGGCCATGAAGGCGACGTCCTTGTTGCGCGCCTCGATCTGCGCCAGATCCGTCGTCTGGCGCCAGCGCCGGTACCGCATCAGGTTCCAGAGCAGCAGCCGGATGTGCATCACAGCCATGGCGAGCATGCCAGCGATGCCGAGGATGATCAGCGGCCGTATCCAATCGGCGCCGGTGGCCCAGAGGTTGATCAGATGATCTGCGGTCACCACCGGCGTGTCCGGGTGTGGCACCAGGAACATGAAATAGAGGTAGAAGGTAACGGTGAGCCCGCCGGCGCCGAGGGCGGCGAGGAAGTAGAGGGGATGATACCCCTGCTGCTGTGTCTCAGCCATGATACTGCTCCGATTGAGAAAGAATATCGAAACAGTATATAAGTATTTTCTAATAATCTCATTGACGGACCGCAAAGGACACACTCGCCCCCACAATCACCAGCGATGCACCAGGATCATCAGCAAGTGGCGAGTGGCTGTTATTGCCTCATGATCGCTGAAGTCCTGTGGTACAAGCCTTTTCGTAAATGGTCTAGACGCGCGTCGTAGGGGTGAGGCGAGCAGCGGCGCTAGCAACGTCGGAGCCGGCCGCAGGATAGGGATCAGTCAGCCTGTCTGGCGCAGTGGCGTCGAACAGATAGGGCTCGAGCATCGAGCGCAGATCGACCTCGGCGCGCAGGCGGCGGCAGAGCATGAAGATGCCGGCGAACTTGCGCTGCAGGAACATGGTTGCCGGCTCTGGCATGTGGCTGAACATCTCGTCTTGGAACATGTCTCGGCCGCGGGTAAAGAGCCGTTCAAACAGCGTTGAATGGCCGAAGTCATAGGGGCCATCGCTGGTGATGACCTCGCCCGAGAGGCTAATCAGGTCGATGAGCTGCTCCGCTTGCGCGGGCGGTACATCCTCGCCGATGTAGCCTAATGCGGCCGCACCTTGGCGCATTCCGGCGCGATCATTGTCGATGGTGGCGCGAGCCAGTGCGCGATAGCCAGCGACCAGGGTTTGCGGTATCGCCCGGGTGGCGCCAAAGTCGAGTAGGACGATGCGACCTGACTCAGCGTCGTAGAGGAAGTTGCCGAAATTCGGGTCGGTCTGCATCAAGGCGAAGTCAAACAGTTCGCGGATCATCAGCCGTGACATCAGCGTTGCGACCCGGTTGCGCTCGCCGCGACTGTAGTGGCTGGCGCTGAGCTGGTCGATCGAGATGCCATCCGCGAAGTCCATCGCTAGGATGCGTGAGGTCGACAGATCGGCATGAACAGCAGGGACGAGGAAATTCGGGTCATCGCCAATCAGCGCGCGATAGGCGACGAGCGAGGCCGCTTCGGCCTCGTAGTCGGCCTCCTCGTGCAACTGCAGCCGGGCCTCCTCGAGCATGGGGCTTGGGTCGAATCCGGCCGGCATCCTGCCGAAATTGCGGCTCAGAAAACCAAGATTGGCGATGTCGCTGTCGATGCTCTCGCGCACACCCGGGAACTGGACCTTGAGTGCTAGGCGGCGACCGTCGCGGGTCTCGGCGCGATGCACCTGACCGATCGAGGCGGCGGCGATGGGCTGGAACTCGAAGCGCTTGAACTGCTTGTTCCAGTCCTTACCCCATTCGGCTGTGAGCACGCGGTTGAGCTGGCTCAGTGGCATCGGCTCGGCGCGGTCGCGCAGGGTCGCCATGATCTCCGCGGCCTCGGGCGTGAAGACATCGGAGCCATCCATTGACATTAGCTGTCCCATCTTCATCACCGCGCCGCGCATGCGCGCGAGGCGGTTGGTCAGGCGCTCGGTCGCCGCTGGGCTCAGACGGATGCGCTGGCTTTGGCCCTCGCGGCTGCGCGCTAGGTCGATCATGCCGCGCAGGCCGATACCAGTGGCGAAGTCCGTCGTGGCGCGCCCCATGTGCCAGAGGCGGCTTAGGCGCTTGCTCGGCACTGCAAGCCCGGTTGTCGATGTTTTGCTGGCCATGGTTGCTCTCAAAATTGTTAAATGTCATGATCTGTCGACTTGGGTTCTCGACAGTTAATGTACAAGACTAACAGCGCCCATCATGGGTTGTAGATGACGGATCGCAGGACGAGATCCGCCAACCTTCCGATCAAGCGTACAGAGGTGTCACCCCATGAGTAGCATGATGGCCGTGCTTTTGAACGGCCTTGCCCAGATCGAATACGATCGCACCAAGCCTTTGCCCGACTATCAGGGGGCCTATCTCGACAAGATGGATAGGAAGATGGAGTCAGAGGGCATCGATATCGATGGCGAGCGCGTGCTTGCCCCGGCTCTGGCACAGAAGGCGCAGTTTGTGGCTGCCAATCTGGCCAGCGCGATCCTGGCCAACGAGGAGGCTCAGGCCGCGGCCATGACGACCTGGCTGGCGGTGCGGCTGCCGGAGCTGAAACAGGTCAAGCTACGCGAAGAAGACGAGGGCTTCGCGATCGAGCTTGATTTCGACCAGGCTTATATCAGACAGCATCCGATTCAGATCACCCCGCGCCGTCACTGATCAGCCCTGGCAAGCGATCATCCCGGCATCAGCCCGGCAAGCGATCAGCCTGGCAAGTGCATCTGAGCCGCTGATGCGCCGGTCTCTGGCCGCGACCTCGACTCAGACGCCGCGAATGGCGCGATCGATCCGCGCCTTGGCCGCGGTCCAGACCGGATCACCGATGCCCTCGACCACCGAGCGCTCCATCAGCGCATAGGCGATCTGCCGCTGCTCGGCGGCCAGATCGCCGAGCTTGCTGAGCTTAAACAGGCGTCCAGCGCGGTCGTACTCCAGGGTATTCACCAGCGCATAGAGGGTGAGTGCGGCCGCGGATTCTGGCGCGGCCTCGATCAGGGCGATGGTCTGCTCGATGGCGTGACTGGGATCGATCATGGTTCTTTAACCGGGTTGGCGCCGCGGCGTTTACTCACCAGCGATGGTCATCTCGTCGAGCAGCCAAGAGCCGGTGGTGGTGCTGCCGACAAAGTCACAATCGTTGCCGATCGCCACCAGCCCCTTGAACATATCCTTCAGATTAGCGGCGATGGTGATCTCCTCGACCGGATACTGGATCTCGCCATGTTCGACCCAAAAGCCGGTCGCGCCGCGCGAATAGTCGCCGGTGACGTTGTTCACGCCCTGGCCCATCAGGTCGGTCACGAACAGCCCGGTGTCCAGCTCGCGCAGCATCGCCGGCCGATCCCGCTCGCTCATGCCGACGCTCAGGTTGCGCACGCCGCCGGCATTGGCGGTCGTCGTCATGCCCAGCCGACAGGCTGAATAATGGTCGAGCAGGTAGGTTTGGAGCACACCATCGCGCAAGATGTCTTTCGGTGCCGTTGCGACACCATCGCCATCGAAGGGTGCGCTGGCGAGACCGCGCGGGCGCAGCGGATCTTCGCTCAGATGCACGAAGTCGGGAAAGATTGGCTCGCCAAGCTGATCGAGCAGGAAGCTCATCTTGCGGTAGAGGCTAGAGCCATTGATGGCACCGCAGAGATGGCGCAATAGCCCGGCTGCCTGCTCGGCGCGAAACAGCACCGGCGCACGCCGAGTACCCAGCCGCCGGGCGCCAAGTCGAGCAAGGGTGCGCTCGGCGGCACGCCGGCCGACGCTCTCGGCGGATTCGAGATCCTCTGGCGCGCGTGCCGAGGTCCACCAATAATCGCGCTGCATGTCGTCACCGACCTTACCAACGACGGCGACACTGAGACCATGGCGCGTGCTCGGATAGCCGCCGACGAAGCCATGGCTGTTGCCATAGACCTTGATTCCGGCATGGGTGCTGAAACTGGCACCCTCGGAGTTGACGATGCGCGCATCCTGGGCGCGCGCGGCATCCTCGCAATCGGTTGCTAGGCGCACCGCATCCTCAACACTGATGCCCCAGGGATGCTCCAGGTCGAGCGCCGGGATCTCAGTGGCCATCAGTTCTGCTGGTGCCAAGCCGGCGCAAGGGTCTTCCTGGGTGTGCTTGGCGATGCTGCAAGCCTGGGCGACGGCGTCGCTAATCGCCGGCGAACTCAGATCAGAGGTGCTCGCCGAGCCCTTGCGCTGACCAAAGTAGACGGTGATGCCAAGCCCATGATCGCGCGTATGCTCGACCGTCTCGATCTCGCCCATGCGCACCGCGACCTCAAGCCCGGTGCTGGCGCTGACGCCGGCCTCGGCAGCGCTTGCGCCACAGCGCTTGGCTTCGCTCAAGAGATGATCGATAGCTGCTTCGAGTCGTTGGAGCTGGGTGCCGCTGTCCGCGGAGGCCAAATTTGCCATGATGTGAAGTCTAGTGCTGCTTGCTGAATGTGAGGCTCATTGTGGGTTTTGAGGACATGCTTGCGGCTGCGGTAACGTCTCGATCCGATCTGGGCGCCCCTTGTGTCCAGCGACGATGTCGACTTCATCGCACTCCAGTATCCCTCCCAGGCGCACTCTGCGACGGCGTTTGACGATCCCCTCGCGCAGCTGCTCGGCCATCCATTGACCATCACCACTTAGTCGATCTCCTCGTCCCAGAAGAGATCCTCATCTTGATCGTCGGGCGGATTGCCATCATGCACCAGGTTCCGGCGCCGTTGCAGATAGGCATCGCGCACGAAGACATAGCGATCGAGCGCCGCCTCATCCATCAGATCACCCGCGACGAGTAAGCCGGCCCGGGTATCAATGGCACGCAGCACCACGAAACCCCAGTAGACCTGGTCCTTTTCTAAGCTGAAGAACGGGTCGATGAGGATATCGCCGGCAAAACCGAAGGTATCACGAACCGAGCTTGGACCCAGTATCGGCATCATAAAGTACGGGCCGTCACCAAATCCCCAATAGCCTAGGGTCTGACCAAAGTCCTCCTTATAACTCGGAATACCGATATTGGTCGCGACATCGATGAAACCCACCAGACCGACGGTGGTATTCACAACGACGCGGCCAACATCAGTCCCCGCGCGCGAAAGCTTAAACTGGAGTGCGTTGTTAACCGCTGAGGTGATGTCGGCAACATTGTTGAAGAAATTGGTGATGCCATGGCTGACCGGCTCCGGCGTGATCGCCTGATAACCCTGCGCGGCCGGCTTGAAGAAGGCGTTGTCAAAGTCCGTGTTGAACTTGAACATCGCTCGGTTGTAGGGCTGCCAAGGATCGCGCGGATCACGCTGCTCCTTGGGGATTGAGCTGCATCCACCCACCAACCATGCCGCTAGGAGCATCAAGAAAAGGATGCGCAGGTGCGCTTTATGCATAGATCGGACTCCCGCATCTCATCATGCCCGCGATGACCCGTCTCGATGTTAGCACAGCGGCCTATCTCGGCCAGTCCTCAATAGAGGCGGGTGACCTCGATCCCCTCAGCCTGCAAGCGTTGCAACAACCCACGAGCCCCCGGCAGATGCAGCGCACCCACGGCGATGAAACGGGCTCCGGCTTGCACGCCAGGCAAGAGCCGATCGAACAGACGCTGATTACGCTCCCCAATCAACGCTCGTTGCAGACGCGCTTCCAGCGCTGGACTTGTCGCCGCTAGGGTCTGATGGCTAAGACGCATCAGCCTAGCGAGGTCACGCGCCAAATAGGCATCAATGAGTGCCGCGAAGACCCGCGGTAACTGCGCTCGCTCTCGCAGGGTGGCCTCTAGGAGTACCCTCTGCTCATCCTGACTCAGGGTCTGAAAGACGGCCAGCTGCTCGGTCAAGGTCTCCAGCCCCACAACCGGCTTATCCAACTGGACCGCCCGCTGATAGAGGGCCAAGTCAAGCACCGGCTCGGGACTCGCCGGGGGCATACTCAGCACCAATAACAGCGCCCAAGGCTGAAGTCGCTCAACCGCCGCGGCTGGCATCCCACGCTCGGCGAATGCTGCCAGAATCGTCTGGTAGAGCCCCGGTGGCAGCAATTCCTCAAGCGAGTCCCTTGGGTCTAAGCGCATGGCTGCGCTTGCCGCTGCTAGCATGGCCCTGTCGGGGACAACCTCCAGCATCACCACCGCGGCCGCATCGAAGGCCTGCTGGACCGGCGCTGGTAGCTGTGTGACGCGCGGGTCGCTACTATGGATCGTTCCAAACAACCAGCTCGAGGGTTGCTCGGCACCCGCTGGATCGAGGCGAAACAAGAGCCCGCGCTCGCAGCAGGGCGTGGCCATAGCGCCTCCCGTCAGCGCCCCGCAAAGAGCGAGCAACAGCCAGAGTCGAAGCCATCGAGCCACCCACTGGGTCCCGGACCACAACGCCCCGCCCAGCCTACTGACCGACATCAGTCTACTCACACCCTCTCCCCGGCATCGGATACCCTGCCGATTGGCTTTTGTCGATAACCCACTTATGCTGCCGCCATGGGATTCTCAGACGCTACCTCAGTACCGCAACAGATCGCCAATCGCTTCCGCGGCTTCTTGCCCGTGGTGGTTGACGTCGAGACCGCCGGCTTTGATCCGCAGCGCCATGCCTTGCTGGAAATCGCGGCCGTGATGATTCGCATGGATGCGGACGGCTGGCTGGCGCCAGGCGCCACCCACGCCTGTCACGTACTGCCCTTCCTTGGCTCTGAGCTGGACCCGAGCGCGCTCGCCTTCAATAAGATCGATCCAGATCATCCATTCCGAGATGCCCTTGCCGAGCGCCAGGCACTACCGAAGATCCTCGACCCAATTCGTAAGGCGGTTGCCTCACAGGGCTGCAACCGCGCCATCTTAGTTGGCCACAACGCCCATTTCGATCTCGGCTTCGTCAAAGCGGCCGTCGACCGGAATGATTATAAGCGCAACCCGTTCCATGCCTTTAGCGTCTTTGACACCGTCTCGCTCGCTGGTCTGGCCTATGGTCAGACCGTGCTCGCGAAAGCAGTACAGGCCGCCGGCTTCGACTGGGACAACAGCGCCGCCCATTCGGCCATCTATGATGCCGAGCAGACGGCACGATTGTTCTGCACCATTGTCAATCGCTGGCGGACCGCAACCTCATCCTGAAATCGAAGCCACTGACCTTGCCGAATGCGCGGCCGATCGGACTGATCGCAACCATTTGATGGCGACCAAATCAGG
>Ga0180429_10003655_pt1 | contig 12434 bp, 7 predicted proteins | sample SS_ome_FD_132428 | JGI IMG/M metagenome (GOLD analysis project Ga0180429, IMG submission 132428) | Hypersaline lake sediment archaeal communities from the Salton Sea, California, USA - SS_1_S_1 metaG | ecosystem: Environmental > Aquatic > Non-marine Saline and Alkaline > Hypersaline > Sediment ... | reverse complement strand
TTCGACCGCTTCGCCCATCTCGGCGTAGGCAGCGAGGCGGACCGGCGGCGCCTCGTCGAGGGCCTGGGCGTGACCGCGCCCGTCACGGTCACCGGCGACACCCGGGCCGAGCAGGTCCTGGCGCGCTTCGAGACCGCCGGAGACAGCCCCCTGGCCGCGGCGCTGCGGGCCTGGGGAACGCGGCGCCTCATCCTGGGCAGCACCTGGCCCCGGGACGAGGCGCTTTGGTGGCCCGTGCTGGCCAGGCTGCTGGAGACATCGCCCGGGCTGAACGTCGTCTGGGTGCCCCACGAGCCGGAACCGGCCCGCCTGGCGGCCATCGAACGCGGCTGTGACGAGCGGGGCCTGGGCGTGCAGCGCCTCGGCGACGGGGAGACGTCGCCCGACGCCGCGGCGCGCTGCCTCCTGGTGGACCGGATCGGCGTGCTGGCGGAGATCTACCGGGCTGGAGACGTCGCCTACGTGGGCGGCAGCTTCACGACCGGCGTGCACAGCACGCTGGAACCGGCGGCGGCCTCCTTGCCGGTCCTCTTCGGTCCCCGCATCGACAACGCCGAGGAGGCCCTCGCGATGGTCGAGCGGGGCGCCGGCTTCGTGCTGCGCCGGCCCGACGAGGCCCTGTCCCGCCTGCGTGAGCTGCTGGACGACGAGACCGCCCGTCAAACCGCCGGCGCCGCCGCGCGAAAGACGGTCGAGGCCCAGGTGGGAGCCGCCGAGCGCAGCGTCCGACTCCTGATGCGCTATCTCTGATCAGTCGTAGGGAAGGGGATCCGTGAGGCCCGCGCGCGCGAAACCGCGCAGGCGCAGGGCGCAGCTCTCGCACACGCCGCAGGCGCGGTCGGAGGCCACATAGCAGGACCAGGTCAGGTGCAGGGGCGCGTCGAGCTCGCGCCCGCGCACGACGATGGCGGCCTTGTCGAGGCCGATCAGCGGCGTCCTGATCTCGAGGTGCGTGTCGGGGCGCGTGCCGGCGGCGGCCGCCGCGGCGAAGGCCTCGTAGAAGGCGGACGTGCAGTCCGGATAGCCGCTGCCGTCCTCCTCCACGGCGCCGATGTACAGGGCGGTCGCGCCGATGACCTCCGCCCACGACACGCCCACGGCGAGGATGTGGGCGTTGCGGAAGGGGACGTAGGTCGAGGGCACGCCGTCGCCGGCGGGCAGGCCCTCCTCCACGGGTCGCGACGCGTCCACGAGGCTGCTGCCGCCGATGTCTTCCAGATGGGACAGATTCGCCACGAGCCTTCGTGCGAGACCGTAGTGGTCGGCGATGTCGTGGAAGGCCCGCAGCTCCCGGGCCTGGGTGCGCTGCCCGTAGTTGACATGCAGGACCGCCGCCTCGTGGTCGCGGACCGCCTCGGCGAGACAGACGCAGGAATCCATGCCTCCGCTCAGGAGGACCACGGCCCGGGGCTTGTCGTCTCCGCTCATGGGCTCTCCCGCCGATTCAGATGCCCTGTTTGCGTCCCGGCCAGAGCACCTTGTGCAGCTGCATCTGGAACTGAACCGCCAGCCGGTCCTCGATGATCCATTCGGCGAGGGTCGCCGGTTCGAGACGCCCCTCGGCCGGCGAGAAGGACACCGGCACCTCGTCCGGCAGCCGCTCCCCTCCGCGGACCAGGTCCCGGGCCCAGACGTAGTCGTCCCGGTCGCAGCAGACGAACTTCAGCTCGTCGCGCCGGCCCAGTTCGGCGAAGCCCGGCCAGTCCACCTGGTCGGCGCCGATGCCGCTGCCCGGCGTCTTGACGTCGACGATGCGGCGCACGCCCGCCGGAACCGACGCGAGCGGAAGGGCGCCGAGCGTGCCGCTCGTCTCGAGCATCACGTCGCGGCCGTCCGCCAGCAGGGCGCCCAGCAGGTCGGGACAGGCCGCCTGCCGCAGGGGCTCCCCCCCCGTCACGAGCACGCAGGCCGCATCCAGACCGGCCACCCGGGCGCACACCTCCGGCACTGTCATCGACGTGCCGCCCTCGAAGGCGTAGGCGCTGTCGCAATAGCTGCAGCGCCGGTGACAGCCCGTGAGACGCACGATCGCGCACGGCGTGCCCACGGCGCGGGATTCGCCCAGGATCGAATAGTAGATCTCGTTGACCTGCAGGCTCATCGTGGCTTCCACTTGGCAAGCATGGATCGCGTGCTAATATTGGTGTCTCCGGGACAACGCCCCCATCGGACACGACAGGAAAGATAATGCTTCGCCACGCCATCGACAAACGCACCGCCGTCGGAACCGCCGCGACGGTCCTGCTCGCCATCGCCGTCCTGGCAACGCTGTCCGGCTGCGGGCAGGAGGAACGGGACGAGGCCGCGCCGCGCGCGACCTACGACGCGTCGCTGAAGGCGCCTTCGCTCTTCGTGAGCAGCGATCCGGCGATCCGGCCGGTGATCACCAGCGACGTGACCGCCGTCGACGCCTGGCTCGACCTGGTCCGTCGACTCGAGATCGGCGAGAAGACCGACCCCGGCGAATACCAGGACCTGCTCGATTCGAGCGCCTTCAGGACTGTCAACGATCCGCGTGAGCGCAACAGCCTGGACCGACGGCTGCTCCGGAAGATCATGGAGAAGGTCTTCGCGCCCCGCGACACCGCCGACATCCGCGTGCAGAGGAGGATCGAGATCGTCGCCAGCTACACCTTCCTCAAGAACCACCTGGCGGAGATCGCGGCCCTCAACCGCGACTTCGTCACGGCCGACCTCCTGGACGACGTGCGGAACGCCCTGACGCGTTACGTCGCGCCCGGGGATCTGCCCGCCCGGATCTCCCTCCACTTCTTCCCGGGCATGCCCCTCATCGGCTACCAGGAGCCCGACCGTTTCGCCGTGGACGTCGGCCTGTCCCTCGCCGCGGGCCGCGAGAGGTTCGCCCCGATCCTGGCCAGCCGACTCTACCTGGCCCTGGCGCCCAGCGAGGGTGTGGAGACGGACTTCGCCCAGAACAGCGACGTGAAGCTGGCCGCCGCCTTCCGCAGGTTCTGCCGCGGCGCCATCGCCGGCTGGCTCGGCGAGAAGACGTCCATCCGCTTCCTGTACGATCACGAGCTGTTGCGGGACAAGGCCTACCACCCCACCGATCTCCAACCCCACGCCCGCATGACGCTGCAGCGCGTGACGGAGATCCTCGGCGAAATCTTCGAGCCCGCGTTCGCGGGCGACCGGGACGCCGCCGTGGACAGGATCGACAAGTTCCTGTGCTTCGGCGAGCGCAGCGAGACCGTCGGCTGGCCCATGGCCCGGCTCATCGCCGACCATGCCGGCGAGGACCGGCTGCCCGAGCTCGCCGGCGACACGGTGGCCTTCCTGGACGCCTACCAGGCCGCGGCCCTGGCCGCGGAGACGGACGGCGCGGTGCGCAGCCTGCCGCCTTTCCCCGCCGGCGTGTACGAGGACCTGATCACGCACCTGCGCACGCACTGAACGACCCCTTCACCGGAGGCGGAGCATGAGTCGATTCGATCCCCATTCCTGGTGCGACGACGCACAACCCGTGACCGTTCATCTGGACCTGGACTGGCGCGTGGATTTCGACGCCCGCACCCTCGCCGGCCGGGCCACCCTGCGCTTCCGCGAACCCGCGGCCGGCCCCCTGGACCTCGACGCCCGCGACCTGGCCGTTGACGACGTCGTGACGCTGAGCGGCGAGGCCGTCCCCTGGTCCGTCGCCGAGACGGAGGACATCCGGGGCGACCGCCTGCACCTGGAACTGCCGGCGGGCACCGAGGGCGTGGTCGTCACCTACGAGACGTCGCCCGGCGCGGTGGCCCTGGGCTGGCTGGAGCCCCAGCAGACCGCCGGCGGGACCCAGCCGTTCATGTTCACCCAGTGCCAGCCGATCCACGCCCGCACCATCGTCCCCTGCCAGGACACGCCGCGACACCGCGTCACCTACACGGCGAGCGTGACCGTCCCCGAACCCCTCGTGGCCGTCATGTCCGCGGCCGGCAAGGGGTCGACCCCGGCCGCCGACGGCGGCACGACCTGGCGCTTCGAGATGCCCCAGGCGATCCCCACCTACCTGCTGGCCCTGGCCGTCGGCAACCTGGCCGAGGCCGACCTCGGCCCGCGCTCGCGCGTCTACGCCGAGCCCGAGACGGTGGAGAAGGCGGCCTGGGAATTCGCCGAGGTCGAGAGCATGATCGATGCGGCCGAACGCCTCTTCGGACCCTACGTCTGGGACCGCTTCGACATGCTGGTCATGCCGCCGGCCTTCCCGTACGGGGGCATGGAGAACCCGCGCCTGACGTTCCTGACGCCCACCCTGCTCGCAGGCGACCGCTCCCAGGTGAACGTCGTGGCCCACGAGCTGGCCCACTCCTGGACCGGCAACCTCGTGACCAACGCCACCATGAACGACTTCTGGCTCAACGAGGGCTTCACCGTCTATGCGGAGCGACGCATCCTCGAGGAGATCTACGGCCGGGACTACGCCGACCTCCAGGGCGTCATCCGGCGCAACGCCCTGCAGGTCCACCTGGACCAGTTCGGCCCCGGCTCCGCGTACACGAAGCTGCGTACCGAACTGGCGGGCATCGACCCCGACGAGGTGTACTCGCTGGTCCCCTACGAGAAGGGCGCCCAGTTCGTGCTCCTGCTGGAGGACGCCGTCGGCCGCGAAGCCTTCGACGCCTTCCTGCTGGACTACATCGAGGCCTTCCGCTTCCAGTCCATCACCACCGACGAGTTCATCGCGTTCCTGGAGCGCAGGCTGCCGGGGGTCCTCGACCGGATCGACGGACGTCGCTGGATCTTCGAACCGGACATGCCCGGCAACGAGCTGCCCGTGGCCTCGGCCAAGGTGGAGCACATCCGTGAACTGGCCGGCGGCTGGAGCGACGGCGCACGCCCCTCGGCCGAGGACGCCGCGACGTGGTCCGCCGACGAGTGGCAGCTCTACCTGCAGGACCTGCCGCGCACGCTGCCCGAGGCCGATTGCCGCTGGTTGGACGAGACCTTCGACCTGACCGCCCGGGGCAACTACGAGATCCTCGTGGAGTGGCTGACCATCGCCGCCGCCTCGGCCTACGCGCCGGTCCTGCCCCGCGTGCGCGAGGTGCTGACGGACGTCGGCCGCATGAAATACCTCAAGCCCCTCTACGGCGCCCTGGCCGACAATCCGGAGACGGTCGCCTTCGCGCGCGAGGTCTTCGCGGACGTCGCCGAGAGCTACCATCCGCTGAGCCGGGGATCGGTCTCGGGGATCATCGGGGCGTCGGCCTGACGCCCCGCCGGGCGAACGGACGGGCCCCGCTCCTGCCAGGAGCGGGGCCCGTCTTTCCGTGGACGGCCGAAGCGTCCGGCCCTCAGTCCGCCACCGCGTAGCGGGGCAGAATGTCCACCGTCACGCCTTCGAGCGACTCCAGGGCGGCGGCCAGCACGTCCGACATGCCCCCGTAGCGCTCGATCATGGCCATGCCGGCGCCGTAGTTCCCGTCCGCCTGCAGCACGAGGATCTCGTGCACGAGCCCCTCGATGGCCAGGGGGAAGGCCTCGACGTCGATCCGGAACCGTCCCTCCTCCACCTCGATGACGCCCTTGTCCAGCAGGTAGTTGAACTGGATGGCGTTGGCCTGGCCGTGGGCCTCGGCTATGCCGAAGCGCACCGAGCGGAACAGGCCGGCCAGGTAGGTCACCGCCTGCTGCTCGCGGATGGAGTCGGGGAAGTAGCCCTTCTCCTGCAACTTGAAGATGCACCAGGGTCCCATGGCGTCGGCCTTGGCCTCCTCGATGGACGAGTAGATGTCCTTGAGCTCGAGGCGGACCTCGGTGTCGCGCCCGTCCTTGACGATGCGGCCGGGGCCGAGGCCGTGGCTCATCTCGTGCCAGAGCGTGTGCAGGAAGAACGACTCGGCGGTAAGGCTGCCGAGCTGGTCGGCCACCAGCAGCGTCTCGGCGATGGGCGTGAGGATCTGCTCGAACTTGGCGTTCATGATGTTGCGCAGGAGGACCTTCTTGCTGCCCTTGGCCTCGCGCACCTTCTCGTCGTTGGGCAGGTTGAAGGCGATGGTCTGGATGCCCGTGCGGGTGTCGCCCGCGGTGAAGGCCACGTCGACGACCCGGATGGGCGAATCGCTGCCGCGGTTGGGATTCTTGTCCTCGTCCGGAATGGGCAGGTTGGCCTCGAGCCAGGGCAGCTCGCCCTTGAACTTGGCCAGGCGCGCCGACTCCTCGGGATCGGCCACGCAGACGAAAGCCTCGAAGGCCGCCTTGTAGCCGAAGAGACCGTCCTCGTAGGTCTCGATGGGCCCCAGCACCACCTCGATCAGGCCGTCGAGATCCATCCAGAGCATGTCTGACGCGAAGAATTCATCGGTGCGGAAGGCTTCGATTCGCGCCGTCAAAAAGGCCCGCAGGGATTCGTTGGCGGTGGCGTCCGCAGCCGTCTCCATGGCCGCGATGGCCCGGGCGTACTCGTCGGCGAAGAATTCCGAGTAGGGCACGGCCGTCAGGGCGCCCGACGCGTCGCGGCGGATCATGCTGTAGAGGCCGTTGGTTCCGTTCTCGCCCGCCTCGAGGGAGGCCAGCTCGGCCTCGCTCAGGTCCAGGGGATAGAAGTTGGCGCCCTCGGGATGCTCCCAGTCGCCGAAGAAGGGCTCGTGATGGAAACGCCGGTCCCAGGGACCAGCGTTGATCTCGAAGTAGGCGCGGGCCGAATCCGTCCTCGGACCGGACGCCTCGTCCAGGGCGGCACGGATCTCGTCGGCCATGGGCAGGGCCTGCCGCACGAAGGCGTCGTGCATGGCCTCGGCCGCCTCGACCAGCCGGTCCAGCGCCTCGCGCTCCGACGCCGGCAGCACGTCCAGGTTCGCGGCGATCTCGGTCTCGGCGTAGGCCGCCAGGCGCGCCTCGATATCCTCGGCGATGCCGTCCATGTCCGCACCCTCCCGGCTTCCGCAACCGGCCAGTCCGGCCGCCACGGCCACCGCCGCCACCGCGGCGATCCAAATCATCCTGCGCATCAGCTCGTCCTCCTGGTATCAGCCCGGAATCCCGACGACGCCGGCGGGCCCCGTCCCGACGACGGGCCCGGGTCGTCCGGCAGGAACCATATCGACAAACCGCGCGCGCGTCGATGGAATTGTCGGTCCGCAGGCCGCGCCTCCGGAGGGATGCGGTCGCCGTCGGGCAAGAAAAAACCGCGGCGAACCGCGGTGGAAGGGGTGTTGTGGCGGGAGCGACGAGACTTGAACTCGCGACCTCCGGCTTGACAGGCCGGCGTTCTAACCAAACTGAACTACGCCCCCGCACGCAACGGACGGAGAATATAGTCCCCGCCCCCCGGACTGTCAACCGGACCCGCGGTTTTTGTCCCCCCGCCGGGCACGCCTCAACGGGCGAAGAAGCCGGCGAGCGTCGCGCCGTCAAGGTCGAAACCGGCCTCTACGCGCCAGTCTCGGGGCAGCAGACCCGCCACGGTGCCGGCCAGGGAGGGATGGCCGAGCGCCACGCAGACGCCCGACGGGCCCAGGCGCGCCGCCAGACGCGGTGTCGCGACGTCCAGGTCGGCGTCCCGCAGGGGAGCGTGGGAGGCCACGAGGACCTGGACGCACCCGCCGGCCGGGTCCGTGGCCGATCCGTCCGCCAGGTCGCTCAGGCCGCCCGTCCAGCCGGCCGCCCTCACGTCGGCGGCAGACAGGCCGCCCCACCGGTGGCCGGACGAGGCCCGCCAGAGCAGCAGGTCGCCCCGTTGCGGATCGAGGCAGGGCGCGGCGGCGCGTTCGAGCGCCGTGTCCCAGCTCGCGGGCCGTGCCGGCGCAGCGATCGCTGCGTCGACGGGCGGATCGACATCCGCGCCGATGGACGGCAGGTCCTCCGGACGCGCGCCGTCAAGAGGCCAGGCGGACCAGGGAATGCCCCGGCTGAACAGGAGGTCGCAGCCGCCGCGGGCGGCCGCTTCGAACCAGGCACGCGGCAGATCGGCCGGTTCGCAGAGGCCGTCCCCGGCGGGCGACACGCCCGCCGTCTCGCCGAGCGGACCGCGCAGGGCGCCCATGGTCAGGTCGTCGCTGAACAGGCGCGCCTGCCCCGACGCGGCTTGCAGCTCGGCCACGGCGTCCGGGCAGACGGAGGCGGGCAGGTCGTCGCCGGGCCGTCTCAGATGGCCGAGCATCACGGCGTCGGCGCCCGCTTCCAGACCGGCCCGCAACGCCGCGGGATCGTCGTCACGGACGCGTCCGGCGGCGGCGAGGTGCGTGTCGACCACGGTGCCGCCGTGACCGGGCCAGTGCTTGAGGCAACAGCCCAGCCCGGCCCCGGTGATCCCCCGTACGGCCGCGGCGACGTGGCGTGCGACACGCTCGGCGCTGGCGGCGAAGGATCTGGCGCCGATGATCGGGTTGTCCGGTGCCGTGAGCACGTCCATGCACGGCGCCAGCAGACGGTCGACGCCCACGGCGCGCGCCCGCGCCGCCGCGTCTTCCATGACCCGCCGGGTGAGTTCGGGATCGTCGAGACGGCCGAGGAGCCAGGGCGCGGGCGGCCGGCCGGCGACGGCGTCGAGGACAGAGACGGGCCCGCCCTCGTGGTCCGCCATGATCTCGGCGCCGCGAGGCAGGAGGTCGTGGAGTTCGGCGCAGAGACGCTTCGTCCGGGCGCCGTCGCGCACGTTGCGGCGGTAGAGGATGACCCCCGCGGGTCGGTACGTGTCGAGCCAGGCCCGCTCGGCGGACGTCAGCCGCGGACCGGCCAGCCCCACCACCAGCCGCCGGGCCAGCGCCGCCGGGCCGCTCACCGCGACGCCATCCGTTCCAGCCGTGCGCCGGGATAGTAATGGGCCAGGATCCGGCGATAGTCGTAGCCCCGACGCGCCATGGCCAGCGCCCCCGTCTGGCACATGCCGACGCCGTGTCCGAAGCCCAGGCCGGTCGCCGTCACGCGGGACGGGCGTCCCCGGCCGTCGCGCGACACCTCCAGGTCGAAGTTGGCGCTCTTGAGGATGGAGAAGCGTCCCTCGGCGGGCGCGAGCACCCACCTGACGCGATCCCCCCTGATCGTGTAGACCCCGGCCTCGGTGACGACGGCGAGCCGCGCGACGCGGCCCGAGGCCGTGCGCGCCTCGATGTTCAGGTCCAGCAAGCGTCCCGGCGCGTCGCCGTCCGCGCCCGCGCGGGCGGGCCGGAAGACCGTCCCCGTCCAGCGCGCCCGCGCCGGGGAAGCGGCGATCCAGGCCAGGTATTCCGGCAGCGTGTTCCGCAGCGTGCGTTCGAGATCGCCGGCGGACCAGGCGGTGGTCCAGCTGAAATGCGGCGACCCCGCGCAGAACGCCGCGCCGCGGCCGTCAGAATCGGGATGGCTCACCAGGTACGGGCGGGCCGGGCGCGGCCAGACCTCGTGCACGTTGCTCGTCACGCCGCCGCAGGTGGAGCAGTAGTAGGCCTCGATCTCGTCCCCGCCGTGGCGCAGCACCTCCCCGGCCGTCGCGACGATGGCGCGGTCGCACTGGGCATCGACGCCGTGCAACCCGCGATAGACCTGGTCGGTGACGCTGGCCCACATGTCGAAGCCCAGAGCCTCGCGCTCGCCGAGATGGGAGACGCTGTAGGTCCGGGCCGCGACCGCCTGGGCGGCCAGCGCGGCGAGGGCCTCTTCCCCCGGCCGGCCGATCTCCCAGGGCACCACGCCGCGCAGGTAGGTCTCCAGTCCCACGACGTTGACGAGGGTGAGCCCCTCGTCGCCGACGTCGACGCGCAGTTCCCCGGGATAGGGCGTGTCCTGCCAGGTGACGGTCGCGGCGGGATCGACGGGACGGATGAAGAGGTGGTCGCCGCTGCGGCCCGTCAGGCGGCCGGCGCGCCAGAGCAGGAGGCCCCGACCGGCCTCCACGCGCAGGGTGCTGCCGGCGGCCAGGCGCTCGCGTTGCCGGCGGTCGGCGCCCGACAGCAGCAGGCAGTCCCCGTCGAGGGTCAGGGTCGCCGCCTCGACGCGGTTCACCAGACCGATCCTCAACAACAGCGGGCTGTCGCTGATCGCGGCGCGGCGGGCCGACGCCCCGGGCGCCGTGCCGGCGTCGACGGTCGGTCCCCTGTTGCGGGCCGCGCAACCGGCGGACAGGAGCGCGGCGGACAGGACCGCCGCCGACAGGACCGTGAGCACGATGGTTCGACGCATGCCGGATGTCCTCAATGCATCATCACCAGGCGTTGCATGTCGCTGGCCAGCGCGCCCGAGGGCGCCGACAGCTCCACGCGGTACAGGTAGACGCCGTTGGCCAGTTCGTCGCCCTGGGCGTCGCGGCCGTCCCAGGGCACGATCACGTGGCCGCCGCCCACGAAATCGGTGATCCCGATGGGCAGTTCCTTCACCACGTGCCCCGCCACGTTGTAGACGGTGATGCGCCCGGACGAGGGCGCGGCGCCGGTGGTGAACAGGAAACGCGTATCCCGGGCGACCGGATTGGGAAAGGCGTGCAGATCCTCGATGCCCGCGCCGATCGTGGTCCCGCCGTCCTGCAGGGGGATCACCGTGCCGAAGCCGTCGATCTCCAGCACGACCGCGGCGTCGCCCTCGCCCGTGGCCCGGGCCGTGAAGGTCATGTCCACCGTATGCTCGTCGATGCGCGTCAGCACCTTGTCGACCAGGGTCACGTTCTGGCCGTGCAGGTCCAGCTCGATCTCGGGCGCCAGGTACGCGGCGGTGACGGCGCGTCCCGCGAAATCGAGATCCTGCTGGAGCGGCAGCGGCGTCTCCCCGGGCACGAAGAGCGCGTCGCCGAGGTGCAGGGTGACCGCCACCGGCAGGTTCAGGGTCATGGAAAAGTGGTCGGCCGCGTCGTCCGGGGCGGCGGTGTCGTAGACGTCGAAGGTGATCGCGTAGTCCTGGGGCGGGATGGGGACGCGGACCTCCCACTCGGCCCGCTGATCGCTCTCGGCGCCGGCCGGCGTGCCGCCGACGGCCAGGCCACTGAGGTCGGCGCCGTCGTCGTCGCTCACGACGATCCGGTCGACGCCCGCCTCGTCGAAGGCCCGGACGGTCAGCACGAGCTCGTTGGTCTCGTCGAGCGCCGTCAACTCGGCACCGTCCTCCAGCGGTTCCCAGCCGAGGGACACGTCCACGCGGGGCGGGCCGGCGTCGATCACCATCAGCGCGTCTCCCAGCAGGGTGTACTGCGCGATGGCGCGGCGATAGGTGCTGTAGGTCGGGTGCAGCGCCAGGAAGGCCGCCTCGCTGGCCAGCATCAGCTCGCCGATCACCCAGCGCGACCGCAAGGTCTCGCCGGTGATCCCGCCGCGGGGCGGACGCTGCAGCATCTGCGCGAACTGCACCTGGACCAGCGCGGCGTTGGGCGTGAGGAACTCGTAGCCGGAGCTGGCGTAGGTGCCCACGGCGCCGGCGTCGGCGCGACGCAGGAACTTCTCCCCCAGCGAGGGGACGTCCTGCGGCGGCATCTCGGTCGAGCCGTCGCGGGTCCAGGTCGTGATGTGGCAGCCGAGTCCGACGAAGAACCAGGGACGCCCCGCGTTGTCGAAACTCGACGCGTCCTCGCGGTAGAAGGGGCTGCCGCCCACGTCCTCCAAGATCTGCTCGTGGGCGAGCAGATGGTCGTTGGCGTGCCCCTGATAGTGCATGAGCGCCGCTCCCCGGCTGCCCGCGGCGAGCAGATCCGGCAGCGCCAGGGTCTCCGCATGGCCGCTGAACTCGACCCGCGAGCGCAGCTGGTCGTGTGGCGGGGACAGGGGTTCCAGGTACGTGCTCAGATACACGCGTACGGCCTCGAAGCCGTCGTCGCCCAGGCCGTCGGGCGGCGCCACCGCGAAGGTCTCCCAGTTGACGGCCGCCAATTCCTGGGTGTCCTCGAACTCCTCCTCGGTCACGGCGTACTGCTGCTCGGTGAAGCTGATGTTGTAGCCATCGGACCAGGCGTCGTCGGCCACGAAGACGGCGCGCTTCTTCCAGTCCCCCGTGTCGGTCTCGTAGGCGATGACCTTGTCGACCATGGCCGCGATCTCGTCCACGGAGTTGCCCGGAAAACGGCCGACCAGCATGCCGGCCGGCACGTCGGTGTAATAGGGATAGTCCGGATCGTCGGTCTCGGTGGCGTACCACTTGTCCGAGGGCAGCAACTCGTTCTCGTAGCCGCCCTGGAACCAGACGTGCAGGTGCGAGGGCACCCAGTCCCGCAGGTTGTTGGGATCGCTGAGGCCCTTCACGTTCTCGTTGGCGTCGCCGAAGATCTGCAGGGCCCAGGTGCCCCATTCGGCCTGGGCGAGCGCGCACAGCCGCCGGATGGCCTCGGGATTCTTCAGGCCGCCGCCGTACCAGTCGTAGACGGCGTGGATGTCCGCGATGTGGATCTCCAGCGACGCCGGCCCGTGCGCGCGCCGGTACTCGGCCCAGCGCTCCGCCTCGCTGCGGAAGCTGGCATGGGTGATCACCAGGACGTCCGGCGGCGCGGTCACGTCGGCGGGATCCTCCGGCGACGTCACGCGGCTGGCCTTGAAGTA
>Ga0180429_10003650_pt1 | contig 12443 bp, 7 predicted proteins | sample SS_ome_FD_132428 | JGI IMG/M metagenome (GOLD analysis project Ga0180429, IMG submission 132428) | Hypersaline lake sediment archaeal communities from the Salton Sea, California, USA - SS_1_S_1 metaG | ecosystem: Environmental > Aquatic > Non-marine Saline and Alkaline > Hypersaline > Sediment ... | reverse complement strand
CTTCCATCTTTTCCAGCGTGAGGGCTCCCTCGCGGGCTGCGGCGATCATGAGTGCGTCCTCGCTCACCGGGATGAAGGCACCCGAAAGCCCTCCCGTAGCCGAAGTGGCCATGACCCCCCCCTTCTTGACGGCATCGGTGAGGAGGGCCAGGGCCGCCGTGGATCCCCAGGCGCCCGTTCTCTCCAACCCCATGATCTCCAGCACTTCCCCCACCGAATCCCCGAGAGCCGGCGTCGGGGCCAGGCTGAGATCCACGATGCCGAAGGGCACTCCCAACTGCTGGGCCACCGCCCGGCCGAGAATCTCCCCCACGCGCGTGATCTTGAAGGACGCCCGCTTCACGGCCTCCGACAGGCTGCGCATGTCGCAGGATCCGGCCTTCCGGATCGCGTCCCGCACGACACCCGGGCCGCTGACTCCCGTGTGGATCACCGCCTCCGGCAATCCCGTCCCGTGAAAAGCCCCGGCCATGAAGGGATTGTCTTGCACGGCGTTGGCGAACACCACGAACTTCGCGCAACCGATGCTGTCCCTGTCCCGCGTGAGATACGCGGTCTTCAGCAGCATTTCGGCCACGGAGAGGACCGCATCCATGTTCAGGCCCGCCCGCGTCGCACCCGCATTCACCGAACCGCAGAGCCGCTCCGTGGTGGAGAAGGCCTCCGGCATGGATGCGAGGAACTCCCGATCGGCGGCGCGCATGCCCGCCTCGGCTAGCATGGTGTATCCGCCCACGAAATCGAAGCCCATTTCGGCCGCCGCCGCGTCGATGGCGCGCGCGATGGTCAGATAACCCTCCGCACCCGACGACGTGGAAAGAAGCGAGACGGGGGTCACGGAGAGCCGGCAGTTGGCCACCCTCACTCCGATTCCGTCCGACAGGTTGCGGACCACTGCCGGAAGCTTCTCCGCGTAGCGCCTCAACTTCTCCTGCACGTTGCGCCCGGCCGTCCCGGCGTCCGGGTGGGAGCAATCCAGGAGGCTGATGCCCATGGTGACGGTGCGGACGTCGAAATGCTCGAGTTCCGTCATCCGCAACGTCTCGAGGATTTCGCGGCGCGTGTAGCTCACGTTCTAGATCCTATGCATGGCGCGAAGGAGATCTTCGTATTGAATGAACACGCCCACGTTCTCCTTCTGACCCCATTCCTTGAGCCGGGTCTTCAGGGTCTGGAAATCCTCCTTCGCCTCGGTGGGATCCACGACCATCATCATGGCGAAGTTGTCCCGCACCAGGGTTTGGTCGATGTCGACGATATCCACGTTCAGCGCCGCGAGGATGCCGGCCACCTCGTGGACGATACCGCTCCGGTTGCGTCCGATGGTGGTCAGGACGGCGAGCCGGTGACCCTCCCGATCCTCCGCGAGGGCCTCCCGATTCTCGAGTGCCACGACGAGATCGGCCGTGACCGCCTCCACCGCCGCGTCCGCCACGTCTCCGGGCAAATGCCTCACCAGCGTCTCGGCCACCAGGACCGCCAGCTTTTCTCGTTCCATTTCGCCCTCTCCGGACCCGGATTCCGCATCCGTTTTTCATCGCGGCGCTCGCAACGAAAGCCGAAGGGAATGCCGGGCCAGGCTTCAGAATACCCGATCCGGGGGAGCGCCCGCAAGGCCGGGAATCCCGCTTTCGAGGCGGGCCGGCTGAAACCCGGTCACGGGGGAGAAACGAGAAGGAGGTCCGGGGGGCGGGGGCTCAGCGATTCAGCCAGAGATGCTCCGGACGGACGGACGGCGGGGTCAGGAACAGCTTCATCCCCATGATGTCGGGCTGGTGTGGGACGAGTCCCTGGCTATGGTACAAAAACACGCAGGGAGCGTCGTCGACCACGATGTCCTCGGCCTCCCGATAGAGTTCGATGCGCTCGTCGATGTCGAGGCACCGGCGTCCCCGTTCCACGAGATCGTCGAGTCTCTCGTTGGCGTACTTGAGGTCCAGGATGTCTCCGGCCCCGCTGTGGAAGAGAACATACAGAAAATTGTCGGGATCGGGGTAATCGGCAAACCACCCGGTGGAGTACAGTATGGGGCGCCCCTCCTTCTTCCGGAGTTCCACGAAGGCTTCGTGTGTCAAAGTCTCCGGGATGATGCGGATCCCGGCCCCCCTCCACATCTCCACGAGCGCATGGAAATCCCTGAGCTGATTGACCCGGCTCTCGTCGAGGGGCACCTTCAGATCCACCCCGTTGCTGTACCCGGCCTTGCTCATGAGCCAGCGCGCCTTATCCCGGTCATAGTGATACCCCTTCCGATCCGGCGAATAGGCCAGGATTCCCGGCGGCAGCATTCCATTCGCCGGCGTGGGCCGGCTGTGCGGGGAAAGGGATGCGAGATATTCCCGATCCACCGCGTAGTTGAGAGCTTGCCGGGTCTCCTTGACGTGGAACGGCTCCAGGTCGCACCGGATGGCAATGAAGGTGGTGTTCAGGTTGAGGGCCATCTCCGCATGGTTCGCCCAGAACGGATCCTGGAGCAGCTTCTCGCTGGACTCGTTGGGCAGGGCGGGGACGAAGTCCACCTGGCCCGTCTCCAGGAGGTGGATGCTCTCGTCCCCGTCACGCGCCGAATAGTCGAAGATCAGGCGATCCAGGTGAGGAATGTCGGCCTGGTGATACTGGGGGAACTTCTCCATGAGGACCCGGTCCTTCGTGGCCTCGACCACGTGGAACGGCCCGCATCCCACCGGACGAAGCAGCTTCAGTGTATGTTCATCGATCATCTCCGTCGGCAGGACGGACGCCTCTGGAGCCGTCAGCATGTAGAGGAAGAAAGCCAGCGGCTCTTTGAGCCGGATTTCCACCGTATGCTCGTCGGGAGCGCTCAGCCCGCTGATCGTTTCCGATCGGCCCTGAATGTACTCGTCGATCCCCTCGGCCCATTCCAAGAACCACTTCCCCTCGTTGTCCAGCTTGGGAGACATGGACCGGTGGAACGAGTACACCACGTCCTTCGCAGTGACGGTCCTCCCCGAATGGAAGGTGGCCTCGGGATTCAGATGGAAGGTGTACACCCTGCCGTCGGCGGAGAGGTTCCACTCCTTGGCCACCGCTGGAAGGACCCTCGTCCCGTGCCCGAATCGCACCAGGCCCTCATGGATGTTGTACACCAGTTCCCCGTCCCGGACGTTGTTGGCAAAGATGGGATCCAGGTTGAAATCGTAACGGGTGTACCCCGCCACCAGTTCGCCGCCCTTGACGGGTTTCGGGATGGAGAAGTTGGCCAGTTCTTCGACGAGCAGGAGCGATTCCTGGCGAAGCACGTTGGACGTGGCGGCCAGATCGCGGGCCCCTGCCAGGTTCTGTTGAGCCGCCCCCCCGATGACGTCCATGGCCTGCACCATCCGTTGCCCCGCCTGGGACATGCGCAGCAGGGCCTTCTGGATGCTGTCCACCGAGAGCCGCACCTGCTCCATCCCCTTCACGATGGACTCGCTGCCCTCCGCCTGCTCGCGCATGGCGTTATCCACGTTGCGTGTGAGTTCCATCATGGTCTGGGTCTTCTTGGAAATGATCTGGGAGGTTTGGGCCTGTTCCCGGGTCGCCACGGAAATGCGTTCGATGCGCTTGGTCATCTCCTCCATTGCCGCCGTCACCTGCCGGCTTCCCTTGGCCTGCTCCGTCGCAGCCTTGGCGATGTGGCTGATGCTCGTTCCGGCCATGGAAATGGCCTGTCCGATTTTCTGGAGGCTCTCCTCCGAATGCTGTCCGAGCTGCAGCCCCTCCTCCACGCGCTGCATCCCCTCGCTGGCGATTGATCCCACGCCGTCCACATCCTTCTGAATGGCCAGGATGATGTCGCTCACTTCGGCGGTGGACGCCGAGGTTCGCTCCGAGAGATCCCGGATCTCCTCCGCCACGACGCCGAAACTCTTGCCGTGCTCCCCGGCCTGTGCGGCGATGATGGCCGCGTTGAGAGCCAGGAGGTTGGTCTGGTCAGCAATCTCCCGGATCACCTTGAGGATGTTGCCGATCTGCTTGGAGCGTTTCCCCAGCGTATCGATGGCCTCGAGGGTCGTGGACATGGCCTCGTGGATCTTGCGCAATCCCTCGGCGGTTTCCTTGACCACCTTCATGCCCTGCTGAGCGGACTGGGATACCTCGTCGGACATGCCCTCGGTTTCCTTGATGTTCTCCTCGATCTGGCCGATGGTGGCATCCATCTGCACCATGGCGGAAGAGTTCTCGCTGGCGAAGGCGGCCAGGGAGTCGGCATGGCCGGCCACCTCCTCGATGGAATGGGTCATCTCCTCGATGGAGGTCGCGTTCTCGTCGGTGAAGGAAGCCAGCGTATGGGTGGCGGAAACCACTTCCTCGCTGGAGGACTGCATTTCGAGGATGGCCGTTCCGGTGGACTCGGTGTATCCGGAGAGCGCGTCTACGCTTACGACCACCTTCTCGATCTCCTCGTCGAGCTGGCGGATGGATTCCCTGGCCGTCTCCGAGGAGTCGACCTGTTCACCGGCATCCAGTATGAGCCGCCTCGTTTTCTCCGAGATGCGCCCGGACGCCATGGCCACGTTCTCCGAGGCATCCTGCAGGTAACCGATGATGTTCCGGAAGGACCTCAGGAGCGTCTGAAATCCCGGCAGCGCCGCCAGAACCTTGGCGGCCTGGGAATCGACCCCGATGGCCAGGTTGCCGGAGGAGATTGCCCCGACGATGCGGTCCACGCGCTTCTGCTGTCGCCTGTGGCGCAGTTCCAGGAAGTGATACGCCGCACCCGTGAGAGCGGCCGCGGCGGCGCAGAAGAGCAGGAGGCCGCGTCCTCCCTCGGAAAAACCGGGAAGAAGCATATGCAGAAGAAGCAGGGAAAGGAATGCGGCCCCGAAAACGATCCCGACGGCGAGAGCCTGCTTCTTTGTCACATCCTCCTCCATATCGGCCTTCGTATTCTAGATGGAGAAAGGCGGGTCTGTCAAAACGGGAGGACCGCGGAGATGCCGAACGGGGACAGGTTCGGAACGGTCCGCTCCGGAGGCGCGCGGCTGGGCTTGCGCCCAAGCGCACTCAGGAGGAGAGCACGATCCGAATGGGGCCGAAGACCTCGTCCTGAAAGAGAAGCAGCACGCGCTGCTTCACCAGCTCGAGGAGGGCGAGGAAGGTGAGAACGATGCTCCTGCGGTCCGAACCGGGCTCGAAGAGTTCCTCGAACGGCAGGGAACCACAGGACTGCATCCTTTCCAGGATCTGGCCGATCCGGGCCGTGAGCGTGATCTCCGGCGCATAAATGAGACGCTCCTCCCTGTCCGATGCGCGTTTGAGAACCCCCGACAGGGCCTGGACCAGTTGGAAGAGGTCCACATCCACCGGCGTCGCCCCGCCCAATTCCTCCCCCGTACCCTGGCCGCCCCCCCTCGCAAACTGGCAGACGGAGACGAGTTCCCGCTCTCGGAGATGCCGCCCGATCTCCTTGAACTTACGCAATTCCATGAGTTGCTCGATGAGGGCCTCCCTCGGGTCCTCCACGTCGGCGGCATCTTCGCCTTCCTCCCTTCGCGGCAAGAGCATCCGGCTTTTGATCTGGATGAGCGTGGCGGCCATCAGGATGAACTCGGCGGCGATCTCCAGATTGAGATCACGCATCCTCTCCAGGTACCCGTTGTATTGATCGGTGATCTCCGTGATGGGGATGTCGGTGATCTCGATCTCGTTTTTCCGGATCAGGTAGAGCAGGAGTTCGAGGGGTCCTTCGAAGACCGGGAGGGTATACCGCGGCAGGTGCGTGTCTCCGCCCCGCTCGTCCACCTTGAGAGTGGCCTCGGAGGCCTCGGGAATGATTTGCTGCGGGTCCATCCTTCGCTTCTCCCTCCTTTCAGGGTAGCACAGGATACCCTATGGGCAGGGGTCGGGGAAAGCCATCGATTTCGACGCGAAATGGTGACGGCTGCGTGAACAATGGCACATTATCGTTACATCCCGCGCTTCCCCATGCCATCTCACTACTTGCAAGCCTTGTGGCCGGTGCGCACCGACGGTTTATTCTCCGACCGAGGGCGCGGACGCCTCCCGGACCGCCCGGAGGGTCCGTAACCGTTTGGTTACTTCATCGCCGCCCTCCGGACCCTCGCCGAACGTGAAACGCTGTCCCAGCAGGGGATTCCCCGTTCTCCAACGCCCGAGACCGCTGGCATGTTCCTTGCGTACTTCAAACCGGAGATGCGGCGAAGAAACCCGTGCATCCGAACCTGGAAGAATCGTCCATCCGTAAGGTGTTTGCATGTCGTTCCGCGACCGAGAAAATCCCTCTTCCGCAAGCCGGGGAGCACGTCGAGGCCCTACGAAGGAGAGGCTCAACTGCTGGGAATTCATGGGCTGCGGGCGTGAGCCGGGAGGCCCGAAGGCTTCCGAGTCCGGCGTATGCCCCGCCGCCCTGGATGAGAGGTCCGACGGCATCAACGGAGGCAGGAACGGGGGCAGGATCTGCTGGTCGATTGTTGGATCGGCCGTATCCAAAACCGATGTCGCCGATCGGGGCCGGGGGCATCGGTTTTGCACCTCATGCAGGTTTTTCCGGTTGGTGAGGTCTCAGGAGCCGTTTCACAGTTATCGCATCGTCCACGGTCCGACCAAGGTGGAGGAGATTCGGGGAACAACCGACTGGCCCGAAGAGGGGCTCGACCGCTCTACGGAGGATCCGAATGCCCGCTGAAACCGCTTCGGCAAGGCCCTCCCGACATGGAGACAGCCTGGGCCTGTATCTGAAGGAGATCTCACGGATTGCCCTGCTGACCGCCGCCCAGGAGCGTGAACTGGGAAGGAAAATTCAGGAATCAGGCGATCCGGATGCGTTGCGCGTGCTCGTCCAAAGCAATCTCCTCTTCGTGGTCGCGCTCGCCAAGCGATACCGCCAGATGGGCATCTCATTCGAAGACCTCGTAAACGAGGGGAACCTGGGGCTCATCGAGGCCGCGAAGCGCTTCGATCCAGCCAAGGGGGTTCGGTTCATCACCTACGCCACCTGGTGGATCCGCCAGGCCATGACGCGTGCCATCACCGACCAATCGGGCCCAACGCGGCTTCCCCAGAAGCAGGCACGCCTCCTGAACCAGACCAAGAAGGCCTCCTCCGCCCTCACGCACCGGCTCGGCCGCAATCCGACCCACGACGAAATCGCCGAGGAAGTCGGATCCACCGGGGAGCGCGTGGGCCGGCTCCTCCAATTCCAGAACGAGCGCATCCCGCTGGATGGAAGCGGGCATGACGAGCAGGATGGCCGCCCACCCGTGCCTGTCGAGCCGAGCTTTACACCCACCCCGGAACGGGGTCTCCTCGAGGAATCACAGGCCCGGCTGCTGGAGATTCTCATGGGCACGCTGGGGGAGAGGGAGCGCCTCATCCTCACCCTCCGGTTCGGCCTCACGGGATGCGAGCCCCAGACCCTGACCACCATCGGGAAACGCCTGGGTCTCTGCCGGGAGAGGATTCGCCAGCTCGAGAAACGGGCCATCTCGAAACTGCAGCACATCGTTCGGAAACGCAACATCACCGGCCGGTGGAACTAGCCGCACCGAACACGGACGGCCTGCCGTACGACGCATCCATCACCCGAAAACGGGCCGAAGGCGACGGCCTATCGCGCGCCGCAGTAGAAAACGGGTGAGGTATACGGGCTGCCCGGGTTTCCCACCGGTTTCGTCGCGAGGAGCGCAAGAGGCTGGTGGGTTCGGTCCGAGGCGAAATATTCGGGCTAGACAGAAGGACGCCTCGCCCGTCTATCGGGTAGAATGGGGAACGCGGGAGATCCGGCCGTGCTCCCCGCTTCTCCCGGGAGGAATCGCGCCCATGTCTTTTCGCCGAATGCTCGCCTCCGTATTCTTCACGCTCTGTCTGCCTGTCATCTCATGGGGACAAGAGCTCCTCTGGAAGACGGAGGTGCCCGGCACTCCCTTCGGCCCCCCGGTCATCGGCGCGGACGGCTCCCTCTTCGTCCTGACGGCGGACGGGATGCTGCGCCGCTTCTCCTCGTCCGGAGACCTCCTGTGGGATTTCGAACTTCAGAAGGAGCCCTCCGGATCCCTGGTGAAGTTCCAGGGAATCCTGCTCGTCCCCACGATTCAGAGCGCGCTCCAGGTTGTACACTCATCCGGTAACGGAATGTGGGAATTCACCCTCATACCGGAAATCAGGGGAGCCCCGGCCGTCCGCGCCAACGGCGACGTCGCCTTCTGCACGGAGGACGGCCACCTCTACCTCATCGACGAAGGCGGGAACCTGCTCTGGCGGATCCCCTTCCCGTCCTTTCCCAGCCGTGGCCCCGTGGTGGACCTGGAGGGGAACATCCTGGTCGCCCTTCCCGGTTCACTCCGAAAGTACAACGGCCTGGGACACCTGCTTTGGTCCTATGATCTCCCCGGCGACATCGCCGCACCTCTCGCCCTCGGACCCTCCGGGGAAGCGATTGCGGTGGACGAGGCCGGGAAACTGCACTGCGTAGATCCCGAGACCGGAGACCGGCGGTGGATGGCGGTGGGCTGCGAGACCTCGGCCTCCCCCGTCGTGACCTGGGACATGGCCATCGTGTGCCGGTCCGACGGATCTCTGGAGGGCTACCGCCTCGAGACGGAAGACGGGGATCCCGAGGTCATCTGGTCGGACTCGGGTGGCACCGGAGACGTCTCCCCCGCCCTGGCAGCGGATGGAACGCTTTACGTGGCGGATTCGGATGCCGGAGCCGTCCACGCCCTGGACACGCAGGGAGGCGGGCCCGAATCGGACGCCGCCCGCGACCTCGACCTGGAGGAGAGCCCTCAGGGCCTTGCCCTGGCATCCACCCACGCCGGGAACCTTCTCGCCGTGACCACCGAAGAGGGCAAGATCTACTGCTACGGCGTCGACTACGGACCGGGTGACGCGCCTTGGACCCAGCGGGGAGCCACGGCGCTGCGCCAAGCCCGCCTCGACGAGGCCCCGTCCGTCACGTTGAGCGGGGTGGCCCAGGGCCAGACCGTCACCGGCGAGGTCCTGCTGGAGGCGGAGGTGTTCGACGACCGCAGCCGCGGACTCAGTGTGCGTTTCATGGTAGACGACGATCCTCTGGGAACGGACGCCTTCGAGCCCTTCTCCCTCCCCTGGGACTCCCGCGGAACGCTCAACGGAGACCGGACCGTCGCGGCGGAGGTCCGGGATCTCTCGGGCCGTACGGCTCGGGACACGCGCACGGTAGCCGTAGAGAACCCCGCCTTCGACGATCTCCGTTTCGCCGCGAACATGATCCCGTATTACTTCTCTTGGGATCCCGGCGACGAGGCCAGGTTCCGCCTGGAATTCGCGGTGGACGAGGCCTTCCTCCACGTCGTGACCACGAGCCGCGACACATCGGGCAACTGGATCTCCCGCCCCGTCTGGACCCCGTCCCAAAAGAAGTGGAAGAAGATCCTCTCCGTGGCGAAGGACGCAGGCGACGGGGATACGATCGCCTACTGGCGAATCCGCGGGAAGAAGAACGGCGTCTTCCAGGCGGGACGTTACATCGTGGAGGGCCAGGCGCCCCCCGTTCCCGAATCCCCGCCCGACGGCTTCACGGTGCCTCCGGATCTGCATCCGACGTTTACCTGGGCCCTCGAGAACAACAAGAAGGTCCGCATCGAGTTCTCCGAAACGGCCGATTTCTCCTCGGGCGTGTTCGTCACCAGCCGCACCGGCGACTTCCCCTGGATAAAGGGCCAGGTCTGGCTCCCCCCCGTGAAGAAATGGAAGAAGGTCCTCGACCGAGGCGGCACCGTGTACTGGCGCATCCGCGCCCGGGACGCCATCAAGCGGGAGATCCTCAGCGACGCCGTGACGCTTCACCTGGAGCCGTGATCCAGGTCACGCTTCCTCCCGGTCCTTCTCCGCGGCGGAGGACGGCAGGACGTGGGCCCGGAATGCCGATTCCCGCGGCAGCCAGGACGTGAGCAGGTGATACAGGGCGAAAAGTTCGAATGCGAAGGGAATGTAGCCCCCGTATCCCAGAACGGGCATCTCGAAGATGCGGCAGAAATCCACATGCGGCACCCGGTAAACCCACTTGGGATAGGACAGGACGTTCCAGAGTTCCCAAAAGAACCCGCACATCAGGCACCCGACCGACAGGGACACGATGCGCCGCCAATCCCCGCGCGACAGATCGCCCAGGAGGGACGGGCGGCCGAGGGCCCGATTCAGCGGATCCAGGATGAGCGCGAGCGAGATCCAGACGAAGGGGAAGAACAGGTCCGGGACCGCCATGACGGCGACGAACGCACCCGCGCCCGCGAAGGCGGCCGCCCATAGCAGCCCCTTGGACGCACCGATTCCCGGTCCGTTCCGAAGCCGCCGGATCCACGGCAGGGTCGATGCCCATTCGGCCGTACCGAACACCGCCGGCAGGACCGTGGAGAAGCTCAGCGTGGCGAAGGCCGCATACTCCACCCGCGAAATGTCCTCCACACCCAGGTAGATCCAGTTCCGCGTGCGCCCGTTGATGGCCTCGAAAACCCACCAGATAGGCGCCGAACACAGAAACAGCCCCAGATACGAACGCGCGCCCCGCCTCAGGAGAGAACTGCCCGACGCCGCCAGCGTCAGCCCGTCCATCGTGAGGGCGTACCCGAGCCATAGGGGAAAGAAGCCCCACAGCGTCCTCGAACCCGGCAGGCACCAGTTCAGCGGCCAGAAGATGCCCACAAGCAGGAGCCCGACCCAGCCTTGGGCGGGAAAGCGGTTTCCGGCCGTACCCGTTCCATCCATGGCACCAGCATACCCGAAAGCGGACCGGCGGCGCATGAACCGGCGTCCGGCATCCCGGTGGAAAGTCCAGGGGGAGTGTTGTACCATGGCCTCTCATCCAGGGGAGGAGGGCTCATGACCATGAGAGTCGCGATCAATGGTTTCGGCAGAATCGGGCGCCTCGTGTACCGCCACGCCGTCAAGGATCCGAGCATGGAAGTGGTGGCCATCAACGACATCACCGACGCACAGACCCTCGGCCATCTGCTCAAGTACTGCTCCGTCTACGGGCAGTTCGATGCGGACGTCTCCAGCACCGACGATACCCTCAAGGTGAACGGAAAGACGACCAAGGTCTTCTCCCATGCCGACCCCCCCGGCAACCTCTGGGGCGACCTCGGCGTGGATCTCGTCTTCGAATCCACCGGACGGATGACCAAGAACGAAAAGGCGGTTTGCCATATCGAGGCCGGCGCCAAGGGAGTCATGATCACCGCCCCCGCCAAGGGCGTGGACCTGACCATCGTGTACGGCGTCAACCACCACCTCTTCGATCCCTCCAAACACAGGATCATCTCCAACGGGTCCTGCACCACGAACTGCCTCGCCCCCGTCGTGAAGGTTCTCCACGAACGGTTCGGCATCGAACACGGGCTCCTGACCACCATCCATGCGATCACCAACGATCAACGCCTCCTCGATCTGACCCACAAGGACCTGCGCCGCGCGCGAGCGGCCTTCGTCTCCATGATCCCCACGACCACGGGAGCCGCCCGGGCCATCACGGAAGTCTTCCCCGACCTCACAGGCAAGCTGGATGGGCTGGCGGTGAGGGTTCCCACCACCTGCGTCTCCCTCGCCGACTTCAACTTCTCCTCCAGGGAGCCCATCTCCGTGGAGGCCATGCGGGAGGCCTTCCGAGAGTACGCGCGCGGCGAACTCAAGGGGATCCTCGACCTGTGTGAGCTGCCGCTGGTTTCGGTTGACTTCAAGGGCACGCTCTTCTCCGCCATCGTGGACAGCCAGTCCATCATGGTGATCGGCGATCGCGTGGGCAAAGTCCTCGCCTGGTACGACAACGAGTACGCCTATGCCCTTCGGTGCGTCGACGTGGCCAAGATGTTCGGCCACTGACGCGATTGCCCGCCCGCCCAAAGGCCCCGGTCCTCCGGGGCCTTTTTTCCGCACCGGCCCAGTGCTACGATATGCAGCCAGGTGCCATCCCGAGGTCCCGTTGCCCTTCAAGCCGGCCGCCAGGCGCCGAGCGGAACATCGCGGGACCATCCAGGTCTAACCCCTTCTTCATAGGGAGGACCCATGCTTTCGGTTTTTCCCCCTCCGAGGATCGTTTTCGCCTTCATCCTGTTGCTCGCCCTATTCCCCGGGCGGTGCCCGCGGGCCGAGGATCTCCCCAGCCTTCCGGAAACGGGGGTGATCGTTCCCTGGGAAGATTTCAGGAAGATCCTGGAAGATCTGCGCGTCCCGCCCGATCCCGATCCGCCCCGCCCGCCCGTGGATGCCGCCCTCTCCGGATGCTCCCTTGACGCCACGGTCAACGACGAAGAGAGCCAGGCGCGGGTCGTCCTTTCGTTCCAGATCCGGGTTCTCGAGGAAACACGATGGACACAGGTTCCCATCCTTCGCGAGGGAATGGCCCTCTCCTTCTGTTCCCTGGACGGAAGCCCCGCCGCCGTGTACCGGAGCAACGGTTTTCTGACCCTCGCGCTCAAGGGACGCGGATCCCACCGGGTCGAGGT
>Ga0180429_10003649_pt1 | contig 12444 bp, 9 predicted proteins | sample SS_ome_FD_132428 | JGI IMG/M metagenome (GOLD analysis project Ga0180429, IMG submission 132428) | Hypersaline lake sediment archaeal communities from the Salton Sea, California, USA - SS_1_S_1 metaG | ecosystem: Environmental > Aquatic > Non-marine Saline and Alkaline > Hypersaline > Sediment ... | reverse complement strand
CCGGCTCCACACTCTCCGAGGCCACGAGCTGGGGCAAGGTGAGCAAGAAGGCCACGCACTGCATGGCCTTCGTCGAGCCCTCCGTGTCTCTGCCGCTCATCGCCGGGAGCGCCATCGAGCGCGGCACCTGCAAAAAGCGCAAGCGCCTGGCGCTCGACTGGGACGCGCCGGTGCTCAAGTCTCTCAAGACGAAATAGCCCATAATGAAATACGACGTCGCGATAGTCGGGGGAGGGCACGCGGGCTGCGAGGCCGCCCTGGCCTGCGCGCGCATGGGCGCGCGCGCCTGCCTCGTGACGCATAGCTTGGACCGGATCGCGGCGATGAGCTGCAACCCGGCGATAGGCGGGCTGGCCAAGGGCCATATCGTGCGCGAGCTGGACGCGCTGGGCGGCGAGATGGCGCGCGCCGCCGACGCCACCGGCATACAGTTCCGCCGCCTCAACATGTCCAAGGGACCCGCGGTGCGCGCGACGCGCTGCCAGTCCGACAGGGACAGATATCATAGCTACATGCGAGCGGTCCTCGAGTCGCAGGCTGGCCTCGGTCTGTTGGAGGGCGAGGCGAGTGAGGTGCTGGCCGAAGGAGGCGCCGTCCGCGGGGTGAGGCTATCATCGGGCGAGATCATCGAGGCGGAGAAGGTAGTGCTCTCCGCGGGCACGTTCATGCGGGGCCTTCTGCACTTCGGCATGGAGCACGTTTCCGGCGGCAGGATAGGCGACGAATCATGCGAGGGCATGTCGGCCTCGCTCGCCGAGCTGGGCTTCGAGCTGGGGAGGCTCAAGACCGGCACCTGCCCGAGGGTCGCGCGCGACTCGATCGACTTCTCGAGGTGCCAGCGGCAGGACGGCGACGAGCCGCGCCCGCGCTTCTCCTACGACGAGGTGGCAAACGATCTGCCACAGCTCGCCTGCTACATCACGCACACAAGCGAGGCCACGCACGCGGCCATAAGATCAGGCCTGGACCGCTCGCCGCTGTTTTCCGGAAAGATAAAGGGGGTAGGGCCCAGATACTGCCCGTCGATCGAGGACAAGGTCGTGCGCTTCCCCGGCAAGGACCGCCACCAGCTCTTCCTGGAGCCCGAAGGCGTCGACACGGACTGGTTTTACATAAACGGGCTGGCGACATCGCTCCCGATCGACGTCCAGAGGGCCATGCTCGCCACGATCCCCGGCTTGGAGGATGCCAAGATCGTGCAGTCCGGCTACGCGGTCGAGTACGACTACGTCCCGCCCACGCAGCTTGCGCCCTCGCTCGAGACCAAGCTCGTCCGCGGCCTGTACTTCGCAGGCCAGATCAACGGCACCTCCGGCTACGAGGAGGCGGCGGGACAGGGGATCGCCGCCGGAATAAACGCCGTGCTAACGCTCAGGGGCGAGGAGCCCCTCGTCCTCCGGCGCGACCAGTCCTACATCGGCGTGCTCATCGACGACCTCGTGACAAAGGGCACGCAAGAGCCCTACCGCATGTTCACCTCTCGCGCCGAGCACAGGCTGCTGCTGCGCGAGGACAACGCCGCGTCTAGACTCACGCCGATCGGCAGAGAGGCTGGGCTTGTGACCGACGAGCGTTGGAGGAGGTTTTCAAGGGACGAGGAGTCGATTAGAAGCGCCATATCGATCCTCGAGGAGACCGTCGTCTCGCCGACCGCTGGAGTGAACGAAACGATATCGAGGCTTGGCAGCCGAGCGCTCCGAAAGCCCGCGACGCTGGCCGATCTGGTATCGAGACCCGAGCTGGGAATCAGGGACGTGATCGAGGCATTCGAGCCGAAAGGGGCGACGGCGCTTGCCGACGATTCGATCGCGCGCGCGGAGATCGAGATAAAATACCGCGGCTATATCGAAACGGAGAGGGAGCTCTCGAGGAGGCTCGAGAACCTCGAGGGGAAGAGGATACCAGAGTCGTTCGACTACGGCCGGATCTCAAGCCTCTCCAACGAGGTCCGCGAGAAGCTCGAGGCGGTCAGGCCCGCAACGCTCGGCCAGGCCTCGCGCATACCCGGGATCACCCCCGCCGCCGTCTCGATACTCATGATCCAGCTCGCCCAATAAAAAGGCCCCGGGTCCCCCCGGGGCCTTTTCGTTTATCTCAGATTCACATTACTGACAGACGGACGATATGTTCTGCACCAGATACTTCATAGCGGCCACCTGGGGTATGGTGGTGTCGGTGCCAGCCCCTTCTATGTGATACGAGGTGTAGAAGACGCAACCAGATGAGACGTCAGGCCTCCAGCCCACCGTGATAGGATGTACTCCGGAGTATGAGGTGATGCTGGAGATATCACCCTGTATAAAAGTCGTCGTCGTTGCCGGCACATCATCGATCGCGGCCCAGGCACTCAGATCAAAGACGATATCGATCGGATCGCCCACGTTCGTAGCCAGAGGCAGGTAAGGCACGCTCGCGGAGATCGTTCCGGCATTCGTGGAGTAGCCTGCAAAGATTATCACGCCGGGAAACGCCGATGTAAGCCAGCTGTCGGCCAGATCCGAGAAGTAGATGTGACCACCAGCCGCATTGTATTCCTGCAGGACAGCGTCCGCTCCGTCGACATAGCTGTAGTCGGCCGCGCAGTTGATGAACAGCGACTGATAGTTGGAAAGCGTACCGCCCGTCAGGAAGGTGGCGACGTCGCCATCGTCGACAACAAATAGGCCTGCGGCCGTACATTCGTCGCTGGCGCGCGCCGTGGCAGGCAGCATCGTTGCCGGATCAAATGCGCCTCCCGCTCCGTCCGAGAGCGTGCAGCCCTTAAGCTGAGCAAGCAGCACCTGGATGCCGTCGAACGCTCCGGGGATGACCGCCCACTGACCAGTCGTGCCTCCCTCCATATTCTGCGCGCCGGCATCTGTCGCCTCGCCCGCATTTATGTTGGCATCGAATGTCTTGTTGGTGAAGCCAGTGAAGATGATCGTAAATGTGAGATTGCCGGTCGAACCCGTCGGAACCAGACACGCAAAGAAGCCAGAGGAGTCTGTCTGACACCGGCTCGGGTCCTCGACTCCTTTCGTGTTGACCGATGTCAGCGTCACGCCCTCGCTGGCCGTCACACTGCCCAGCTGCACCTCCGCGCCAACCAGCGGCGTGGTACCGTCGGCAGCGACCGCCTGGCCGCACACTACACCCTGCGTGGTGCTCGTGGCCGTGCAGGTCGCCAGGCCCGGCATCGCCGTGCCTGTCCCACCGCCACCTCCGCCGCCGGAGCTGCCGCCACAGGCATAGAGCGCCAGCGCAGCCACGGACAATACCGCTACTGCCAGAGTCCTCTTCATGTCCCCCTCCTTTGTTTGATCGCCAAGCAAAGAGTTCACAACAATCGAACCCTGATTCCAAGCACTAAATGACGCGATGCGAAAAAGCTATTTTCCGATGCAAAAACGGGAGAATACGCGGTCCAGGACCTCCTCCGTGGCAGACTCACCCGTGATGGTGCCCAGCGACTCGTGCGCGCGCCTCAGATCCTGCGCGGCGCACTCCGGAGCGACCCCTTCCCGCCAAGCCTCGCCGGCTCGGGCGAGCGCGGATAGCGCATCGGCGATAGCGGAGGCGTGCCTGGCGCTCGTGACCGTCGCCGACTCCCCCGAGCCTGAGGGGTCCTCGCTCGAGAAGATGCGCCAGCCGATCCTGGCCGTCAGGTCCGCCAGCCCCTGGCCCGTGAGCGCAGAGACCCTCACCGGCTCCTCCGGCAGCTCCTCGATGTCGAATCGCTGCGGGAGGTCGGATTTGTTGATCACGTAGATCGCCCTGCTGCCTGCGGTTTGCCTCAGGACCTCCGCGTCCTCCGGCCCGAACTCGGCGGAGCCGTCGAAGACGACGATGGCGAGGTCCGAGGTCTCGACCTCGTCCTTCGACCTCTCGATCCCCAGCGACTCCACCTCCTGCGCCTCGGCCCTCAGCCCCGCGGTATCCCGGAACCTGTAGAGCACGCCGACCAGCGAGACGCGGCCCTCTACGACGTCCCTGGTGGTACCGGGCTCGTGGTGGACGAGCGCGCCGGCGCTGCCGGTGAGCGCGTTGAGGAGGCTCGACTTGCCGACATTGGGGCGCCCCACAATCGCCGCGCGCACCCCGTCGCAGTAGTGCCTCCCTTTTTTATGTGTCGCCGCGAGCCTCCCAAGCCTTTCCATCGCCCCTTCGATGGCCTTCGCGACATCTTCGCTCGCCGAAGTCTCCTCCTCCGGGAAGTCGATCGTCGCCTCGGCTTGCGCTCTCGCATCGGCTATCATCGACGAGACGCCTCGCATCTCCGCGGAGAGCCTCCCCTCGAGCTGCTCGCGGGCGGCCCTTGCGCCGCGCTCGCTCTGGGCGGAGATCAGGTCGCAGACCGCCTCGGCCTGCGCCAAATCCATCTTGCCCGCCATGAACGCGCGCCTGGTGAACTCGCCCGGCTCCGCGACTCGGGCGCCGGCGGCCACGCAGGCGTCCACGATGCCGGAGACGACCGGCGCCGAGCCGTGGCAGGATATCTCGACCACGTCCTGGCCCGTGTAGGTCCTGGGGGCGGGCATGTATACGACCATGGCCTTCTCGGAAAAGCCGTGACTGGTGACTGGTGACTGGTGACTGGCGGTAACTCTGATATCGCCCAAGTAGAGCTTTCTGGGTTCAAACTCCGTGGGATGGGGGCGGCCGTGCCAGAGGGAGGACAGCACCTCCATCGCGCACGGGCCGCTGAGCCGCACGACGGCGAGTCCGCCCGCACCGGGTGGGGTGGCCCTGGCCACTATCGTGTCGCCCTCCGCAAATCCTCGCATGGTGCGACCCTTAGCCTTGCGGCCCGTGCCCTGTCAAATGATTTGCCTTGAGTCGCGCCACTCTGTTAAATTGATCTATCTATACTGATTTCAGGGAGTTGTGATGTTCGCAAAGCTTGTGAGGCTCTACACAAGGTTTTCTGTCAAGCTCTTCATACCCGTGGGCGTGCTGATAATCGCGCTCACGTGGTTTGCGCTGCCCAAGACGATCCAGCTCTTCAAGAACATCCAGACCGACTTCGCCTCTCTCCTGCCGGACGACTACGATTCGGTGAAGAGGTACAAGGAGGTCACCGACATCTTCGGGCAGCTCAAGAACCTCACCCTCGTAATAGAGACGAGGGAGCCGGAGAAGCTCAAGGCCGCCATCCCCGCCTTCTCGGACTTCCTGGCCCAGGACGAGTCGGTCAAGGAGATCGACTGGCGCAAGCGCGCCTACGACTTCTACGACGAGCGCAAGCTCTTCTTTCCCTCCGTCGAGGATCTAAATGAGCTGCGCGACAGGATAGACAGGCGAATCCAGAGGGAGAAGCTGGGCGGGCTGTACATCTCCTTCGACGACGACGAGTCCGAGAAGGACACCTTCGACGACCTGAAGGCCAAGTACGCCGAGGCCTACTCCGGCAAGATAACCAGCGAGTTTCTGACCGACGACGACGAGACGGTCTTTCTGATGTCGATATTCCCCGCCGGCGAGAAGCTCGACGTGGGCTACTTCAAGAAGTTCGGCGCCCACATGCGGGAGCGCATCGAGGAGTACGACATCACCCGATTCGACCCGACCGCGAAGATCCACTATACCGGCGGCGTCACCACGAGCGTGCACGAGTACGACTCGCTCATCCGCGATCTGAAGGTCGCGGGCATCGTCGCGGGCATCGCGATGCTTTTGCTCGTCATCTTCTACTTCCGCCACATAAGGGCGGTGATCTTCGTCTTCGTGCCCCTGGGCTGCGGGCTGATCTGGAACTTCGCCATCGCCTACTTCCTCGTGGGGCACCTCAACATGACCACGGCCTTCCTCTTCTCGATCGTGGCCGGCCTGGGCATAGACTTCGGGATACTGCTCAACTCTCGCTACTACGAGGAGCGCGCCGGCGGCGCGGGGCTTTTGGAATCGCTGAACACGATGCTGCGCCAGACGGGGCGGTCATCGCTGACCGCCGCGGTGACCACGGCTGCCGCATTCCTGGTCCTTATCATAAACGACTTCAAGGGCTTCACCGAGTTCGGCCTGATAGCGGGCCTGGGCGTCATCGTGATCCTCATCGCATACGTCCTGATACTCCCCTGCATGCGCACCTTCGAGGAGCGCATACCGTTTCTGAGGGTACAGCGCTTCCGGGTCACGGGCCTGGGGCTCAAGAGGCTGCTTGGGCTTCCCGCCGGAAGGATGAGGCTGGCGCTGTACGTCTCCCTGGGAGTTTCGATCGTGCTCGCCGCGATCTTTCTGCGCTTCGACTTCAACTTCAAGCACATCCGCGCCCCCAACCCTGCGCTGGAGCTCGCCCAGGAGCTTGAGCACAAAGTCAACCCGCAGAAGGCGGTCCCCTCGGTCATACTCGTGCATTCGGAGCAGGAGTCTGAGCTGGCCAAGAAGGCCGTGGAGAGGGTGCGCGACGAGAACCCGGACAGCCTCATCTCAAGCGTCAGAAACGTCTACAGCCTGGTGCCGGACGACCAGGAGGCCAAGCTCCCGGTCATGGCCGAGATCAAGGCCCTGCTCGAGGACGAGGCCATAGAGAAGCTCGTCAAGGGCGAGAACAAGGAGAAGATCGAGAGCCTCAAGCGCTCCACGGACGCAAAGCCGTTCACGATGAAGGAGGTCCCGAGCTCCATAAGGGGCTTTTTCGTCGACGAGGAGACAGGCGACGCCAACCAGCTGGTCTTCATATTCCTCAAGCCGCAGGTGGACCTCAAGGACGGAAAGCTGGCGATGGATCTGGCGGAGGACATAAGGGACATAGATTCGAGCGAGGGCAGAACCTTCCATGCCATATCTAGCTCCGTGATCTTCGCCGACGTTCTGACGGTGATGCTCGCGGACTCGCCAAAGGCGATCGCGCTGTCGTTCATGGCGGTCTTCGCGCTCCTGCTGATCGACTTTCGGAGCTTTAAGTTCGCCCTGGTCTCAATGGTCCCGCTCGTATGCGGCATCTGCATCATGCTGGGGCTCATGGGCGTTACCGGAATCGGACTCAACTTCTTCAACATGATCGTGCTGCCGATCATCCTGGGCATCGGCATCGACGCCGGAGTACACTTCTTTCACCGATTTCAGGAGGAAGGGTATCGAAACCTTCCGAAGGTTATATCCACCACCGGGGGCTCGATCGTCATGACCACGCTCACCACGGCCGCAGGCTTCTCCGGCATGGCGTTCGCCCATCACAAGGGCCTGCAGTCGATAGGCCTTGGCGCGATCGTCGGTCTAATGTCTATATTACTGATAAATCTACTATTTTTCCCGGCCGTCCTGGAGAGGATCTGGCCTCAGGCCGATACCCACGCATCCCCCGAAAAACCCGGAGAAGATTGAAAAATAACGTCATTTAGGGATTGACGGCTCTAGGCAAAATCGTATACTCCGCGACCCTGGTCAACTCACACTAACCAAAAAACCTTATCAGGAGGCAAGTTATGACGCTGCGCATCGGTATAAACGGCTTCGGACGCATTGGAAGGCTCACGCTCCGCGAGATGATGGGCGACAAGGGCACCCTCAAAAACCTCATCGGCCACAGCGACTTCAAGTGCGTGGGGATCAACGACATCGTCGACGCCAAGACGATGGCCCACCTGTTCAAGTACGACTCGGCCCACGGCACCTTCGCCGGCGACGTCTCGGCCAGCGACGGGGCGATTTCCGTGAACGGCCAGGAGATACCGGTCACGGCCATCAAGGACCCCTCGCAGCTGCCCTGGAAGAAGATGGAGTGCGACATCGTGCTCGAGTGCACCGGCATCTTCCGCAGCACCGATACGGCGAAGGCCCACCTCGCCGCGGGCTCCAAAGGCGTGATCATCTCCGCGCCGGCCAAGGGCGAGTGCCCCACCTTCGTATACAACGTCAACCACGAGACCTATGACGCGGCCAAGCAGCCGATCATCTCCAACGCGAGCTGCACCACCAACTGCCTGGCGCCGGTCGTGAAGGTCCTCAATGAGAACTTCGGCGTGGAGCGCGGTCTCATGACCACCATCCACTCCTACACGAACGACCAGAGGATAGTGGACGCGCCGCACTCGGATCTGAGGCGCGCACGTGCCGGCGCGGTGTCACAGATACCCACGACCACGGGCGCTGCCAAGGCCGTGGGCCTGGTGCTGCCTGAGCTGTCGGGCAAGCTCGACGGCCTGGCGATCAGGGTGCCCACCGTCAACGTCTCGATGGTCGACTTCGTCTGCACGCTCAAGAAGGCCGCGACCGCCGACGAGATCAACGCCGCGCTCAAGAAGGCGGCCTCCGGAGCGCTCAAGAACACGCTGGCCGTCTGCGAGGAGCCGCTGGTCTCCGTGGACTTCATGGGCAACTCGCACGGCTCGATCGTGGACGCGGCCTCCACCAAGGCCAGCGGCAACATGGCCAAGGTCATGAGTTGGTACGACAACGAGATGGGCTTCTGCTACCAGATGCTCAGGATGGCCTCGCACATGGGCTCGAAGCTGTAGATTCCGTGACCCGTGATCCGTAATCCGTGATCCGGGAAGGGGTATATTCATGACCATCAAGTACATCGACGAGCTTCCGATCGAGGAAAGACGCGTCTTCATCCGCGTAGACTTCAACGTGAAGCTCGACGGCAAGGGGAGCATAGCCGACGATACGAGGATCAAGGCGGCGATGCCCACGATACGCTACGCGCTGGAGCACGACGCGAAGCTCGTTCTGGCCTCGCACCTGGGCAGGCCCAAGGGCAAGGTCGACCCGAAGTATTCGCTGAAGCCTGTCGGACAGAGGCTGGCGGAGCTTTTGGAGGGCGTCGAGGTCCTCATGCCCGAGGACTGCGTGGGCGATGCGGTGAAAAAGCTCAACTCGGAGCTACAGCCCGGACAGGTGATGCTTCTGGAGAACCTGCGATTCCATCCGGAGGAGACGGCGAACGACGAGGCCTTCGCAAAGCAGCTGGCGGGGCTCGCCGACGTCTATGTGAACGACGCCTTCGGCACCGCGCACCGGGCACACGCCTCCACGGCAGGCATGGTGAAGTTCGTAAAGGAGAAGGGCGCGGGGTTTCTGATGCGCTCGGAGGTCAAATACCTATCCAAGCTTCTGGAGAAACCCGAGAAGCCCTTCGTAGCGGTGCTGGGCGGAGCCAAGGTCTCTGACAAGCTGGGCGTCATAGAGAACCTCATGAACATCTGCGACGAGATCCTCATCGGCGGGGGCATGTCCTACACCTTTCTCAAGGCGCAGGGCATATCAGTCGGCCGCTCGCTGGTGGAGGAGGATAAGATCCATACCGCACGCAGGATCCTGGAGAGGGCGCAGACGAGGGGTATCCCGATAAGGTTGCCCAAGGATCACGTCGTTGCGGCAGCATGCGAGGAGGGCGCCAAGCCCGAGACTACCGAGGGCCAATCGATCCCGGACGACATGATGGGGCTCGACATAGGGCCCAAGACGGTCGAGGCGTACTCGGCCGACATAGTGAAGGCCAAGACGATATTCTGGAACGGCCCCATGGGCGTCTTCGAGATCCCCGCGTTTGCCAAGGGCACGAACGAGGTCGCCATGGCCGTCGCCGAGAGCAACTCGACGTCGGTCGTCGGGGGCGGAGATTCGGTGGCGGCCATAAAGAAGGCGGGCGTTGCCGACAGGATAAGCCATATCTCCACCGGCGGCGGCGCGTCGCTGGAGTTCGTGGAGGGAAAGAAGCTGCCCGGGCTCGCGGCACTGGAGGAGTGATCGAATGAGAAAACCGTTTATCGCAGCAAACTGGAAGCTCAACAACACGGTGCCTGAGGCGCTCAAGTTCATCACCGCATTCACGGCGGACCTTAAGTCCGCCACAAGCGTCGACGTGGTCATAGCGCCCCCCTTTACCGCGCTGTACGCCATGGGCGAGGCCATGGAGGGGACGGACTTCAAGCTCGCGGCCCAGAACCTCTACTGGGAGGATGCGGGCGCCTTCACCGGCGAGATATCGGCGCCGCTGATCAAGGACCTGGGCTGTAGCTATGTAATAGTCGGCCACTCGGAACGCCGCCATATCTTCGGCGACACCGACGAGATGATAAACCGCAGGCTCAAGGCGGCGATAAAGCACGACCTGATACCGATCATGTGCGTGGGCGAGACCCTCGAGGAGAGGGAGGCAAACCGCACCTGGGACGTGGTGGGAACGCAGCTCAAGCAGGGCCTCGAGGGCATAGACGTGTCGGCCCTCGTAGATTTCGTGATCGCCTACGAGCCGGTGTGGGCTATAGGCACTGGCAAGACCGCAACGCCCGACCAGGCCCAGGAGGTGCACGGGCTGATACGCAACCACCTCAAGGAGACATACGGACCCGACACGGCGAATCGCCTCCGCATACTCTACGGCGGGAGCGTCAAGCCCTCCAACAGCCGGGAGCTCCTGGGAAAGCCCGATATCGACGGGGCGCTGGTTGGCGGCGCGTCGCTCAAGCCCGACCAGTTCGCCGCCATCGCCAGGAGCGCGCACTAAAGGCGGCCAGCAAAGCGAGAGAGGCAAGCAAAGCCAGCAACGCACAAAAAGATGGGAGCAACGATGGAAACACTTTTGATCACGGTTCACTACATCATATGTTTCGTCCTGATAATGATGATCCTGCTGCAGGCAGGCAAGGGCGCAGACATAGGCGCGGTCTTCGGCGGCGCCTCGCAGACGATGTTCGGCAGCCGCGGGCCCGCCACCTTCCTCAACAAGCTCACGGTCGGGGTGGCCATGGGTTTTCTTGTGACCTCGATCTGGCTCGCACACATAGCCAAGACCAGGACTGGCTCCACGGTGATAGACAAGGCTCCGATCACCGAGACGGCGCCGGCCGCGGAGACGACGCCCGCAGAGGTCCCTGCGGAAGCGACGGTCCCAGCCGAGGATGCACAGGGGGAGGGCGAATAAGCCCTTGCGCCGATGGACGCTCCGTTGTAATGACGCGTGCTTTTTGAAATCAGGGCTCAGGTGGTGGAATTGGCAGATACGTCGGTGTTGAGCGGCGGCCACGTTTTGTGTGGCCGGTGCGATTACAGCGACGGATCCTTGAAGTGACAGCCGACGGTTCTCGGTTTTGTCGGCTGTCGTCTACGGAAAGGGCACGCACGCTCAACTGGATATCTTGTGGTGCGTGTCGCGATTTGAAAACTTGTCATTGCTCAGGTGGTGGAATTGGCAGACACGCACGCTTGAGGGGCGTGTGGCGAGAGCCGTGCGGGTTCGAATCCCGCCCTGAGCACACAAGACAAAAGGGGGCTCAATGCCCCCTTTTTCTTCCTCCTCCATGTTACAGAACACGCTCACAGAGCTCGCGCGCGTGATACGGGACTCTCTCCCGAATGACCTGGGCTCCGTCGCCACCACCGCCAAGGAGCTCTCGCTGGCCTTCACGAGCGAGAGGGCGGCGCGAGAGGCCGACTACATGTCGAGCCCGGAAAAGCTCGCCGCCTACGTCGCCGCCTTCCTGCTGCCAAACGCCGTCAAGGTGGCCCGCTGCCTGGGTCAGATCCCGATGCCCGCGGAAGGCAGGCCGGTGAGCGTGCTGGACATAGGCGCGGGGCCAGGCACTGCCGCACTCGCCGCGTCCTGCTTCTTTGCGGCCAAGCGTCCGGGGGCGGAGGTGAGGATAGCGGCGATAGACCGAAGCCGGAAGGCTCTCGAACTTGCCCATCGCCTCTTCAAGCTTGTAGCTCCGCCTGAGCACTTACTGGAGTCTGCCGCCGCAGAGATCGGACAGCGCGGGACGAGCGGCATACTCGGAGGCCATCGCTTCGACGTGATCGTGATGGCGAACTTCCTCAACGAAATGTCAGACGAACGCTCGGCCTGCGACCTTTGCCACGAGCTTGTCTCCAAACACCTGGACCCCGCCGGATCGCTCATCATCATAGACACCGCGCTGAGGGAGACCACGAGGCCCATCATGGCGCTTCGCGACAGGCTGGTGGGCGAAGGCATAGCGAGCGTGGCCGCTCCTTGCTTGCATCAGATGAGTTGCCCGATGCTCGCCGCGAACGAGCGCGACTGGTGCCACTTCTACATCGACTGGGAGCGGCCAGAGTATCTCGTCAAACTCGACGAGCTGTCCGGAATGGACCACAGACATCTCAAGATGAGTTATATGATCTTCAGGCAGGTTGAGGCTAAGGCTGAGCGAGAGGAGCTATCTCGCGTGGTATCAAGTCCGTTGGACTCCAAGGGAAAGCGGGAGCTGGTGCTGTGCACCTCAGGGGGCAAGCTGCAGCGGGTGCGCAGGCTCGCCAAGGAAGCATCGGATGTCAACCGCGCGTTCGATTCCGTGAAGAGGGGGGATCTCGTCCGCTGCGGATCCGCCGATCGCATACGCTGCGAAGATCCATTCGTGATAGAGAGCGCATGGTAATGACCTCCTCCCCGGAGTGCGCTTCGCTTCTCCGGGGTTTCCTAAAGGCGTCATGAGAATTCGAAGCCTGCTTGCTGCGAAAGATCCTGCCGTCCTTGATATTCTATATATTTTTGGATGT
>Ga0180429_10003646_pt1 | contig 12448 bp, 12 predicted proteins | sample SS_ome_FD_132428 | JGI IMG/M metagenome (GOLD analysis project Ga0180429, IMG submission 132428) | Hypersaline lake sediment archaeal communities from the Salton Sea, California, USA - SS_1_S_1 metaG | ecosystem: Environmental > Aquatic > Non-marine Saline and Alkaline > Hypersaline > Sediment ... | reverse complement strand
GTCGTAAATCGACTGCAGTTCGTCGTACTTCGGCTTCAGTACAGCCATATTGTGCTGGCTCCGTCGGTGATCGTCGCTTGAACAGGGGCACATCGATAGACCAGACCAGCAGGACGTCCCCCGGGATTGCCGCTCTGCTGAGTCCAGTACAGGGCAAATCGGCGCCTACCGCAAGTCCGGTGGCCCCGCAACACCCCGGCCTCCGGCGAGCGGGCCTAACGAGGCAGCCCGAGCAGCCGCTCACCGGCCATCGTCAGCAGAATCTGTTCGGTGCCGCCGGCGATGGATAGGCAGCGGGTGTTCAGGAAGCTCTGAACGGCCGGGTTGAGAACGATCCCGGCTCCGGGCGAGAGGTGCATCCGGAACTCCTCGAGGGCCTGCCGGTAGCGGACGCCGATGAGTTTGCGGACGCTGGCCTCGGCGCTGGTGTCGTGGCCGCCAACCGCTAGCTGTGCGATGCGGTGATCGAGCAGCGTTCCCACCTGGGCGGCCACCAAGAGCCGGCCGAGCCGGTCGGTGATCGCCGGATCGGAGTCCCGGCCGGCGAGGTCGCGCAACATCTGCTCCATCGGGTTGCCCAGCGCGGTGCCGTGCGCCATGGCGACCCGCTCGTTGGCCAAGGTTGTCCGGGCCAGTCTCCAGCCGTCGTTGACCTCGCCGACCACCATCTCGTCCGGCACGAAGACATCGTCGAAGAACACCTCGTTGAACATCTCGTCGCCGGTGATCTCGCGCAGCGGCCGAATCACGATCCCCCGGGCGCGCATATCGACCAGGAAGTAGGTGATTCCCCGGTGTTTCGGGGCGTCCGGATCCGTGCGGGCCAGGCAGACACCCCAGTCCGCCTTGTGCGCCGCCGATGTCCACACCTTCTGACCATTGAGAATCCAGCCGCCGTCGGTCCGGACGGCTTTGGTACGCAGGGCAGCGAGATCCGAACCCGCCCCAGGCTCGCTGAACAGCTGACACCAGGTCATCTCGCCCCGGAGCGTGGCGGGCACAAAACGCTCGATCTGGTCCGGGGTGCCGGCCTGCAGGACCGTCGGGACGGCCCACCAGCCGATCACCAGGTCGGGACGGCTCACCCCCGCAGCCGCCAGTTCCTGGTCGATGAGGAGTTGCTCGGCGGGTGCGGCATCGCGGCCGTAGGGCTTGGGCCAATGCGGTGCGAGTAGCCCCGAGTCGGCGAGTGCGGCTTGGCGCCGGCCTTCGGGAAGGTCTGCCACCGCAGCCACCGCGGCAGCGATCTGCGGACGCAGTTCCGCTACCGAGGCCAGGTCGATCTGCAGATCGCGCCGGACACCGTCCAGCGTCAGCTGCGCCAACCGGTGCGTCCAGTTCGACCGACCCAGCGCCTGGGCTATCCCATAGGCACGACGCAGGTACAGGTGGGCATCGTGCTCCCAGGTGATCCCGATTCCGCCGAGAACCTGAATACAGTCCTTGGCGTTGGCGGTCACGGCCTCGATACCGGCCGCGGCAGCGATCGCCGCGGCGATGGACAGCTGGTCATCATCGTCACCGGCCGCCGCGACCGCTGCGTCGGCGGCCGCGACGGCGATCTGCTGGGACCGCAGCAGCATCTCAGCGCACATATGCTTGACAGCCTGGAAACTTCCGATGGGCTTGCCGAACTGTTCCCGGACCTTCGCGTACGCGACGGCGGCGTCCAGGGCCCAGCGGGCCACCCCGGCGGCCTCGGCCGCCAGCACCGTCGCCGCGAGATCATCGAACCGCCGACGCGATACCGCCAGCCGGGTAGCCGCGACGGCCTCCAAGGTCACCCGGGCGAGCGGCCGGGAGAAATCCGTGGCCTCGAGCGGCTCGACGGTCGCACCGGGGTCGGAGGTGTCGACCAGCAGCACGTGATCGCCGATCGGTACCAGAAGCAGTCCGGACCCGTCGGCGCCCAGCGCATAGGCAACCGAACCCGACACCCGGCCGGAGTCCTCGCGCAACTCGGGTAGATCGCCGCCCAGTGCCATTCCCGCGGTAATGCCGCCGGAGGACAGCGACTGGATCAGCGCCGGATCGGTCACCACCAGGGTTGCGAGAGCGGTGGTCGCGACCGGGCCGGGGATCAGGGCGCGAGCGGCCTCCTCGACCATCGCGCACAGATCCTCGGCGGACCCGCCGGCACCGCCGTCCGCCTCTGCAACCGCCACGTCGAAAAGCCCGAGTTCGGCCACGCCGCGATACACCCGCCGCATGGAATCGGGCCGGCCGTTGTTCGCATCGCGAACCGCAGCGGGCGTATCGGCACCAGCCGCCCAGCTGCGCACCAGATCCCGCGCTGCGGACTTCTCGTCTGTGATGGTGACGGTCACCGGCGGCTCCTCGGGTCGGCAGCGGGGCTTCCCAAAGGCGTCGAAACCCACTAGAACGTGTTCTAATAGTGCCAGCGATGAACCGTCAAGTCGACAGTGGTCACACCGCCGTCACACCGCGTGCGCAAAGGGAGCAATAGTGTCGTCGCCTGCCTCGTCGTCCGCGCGGAAGTCCGGCGATGGGTCCGGTTCGCGGCCACGGGAGGTGGTTCCGGTGTCGGTCCTCACCGAGTCGGAATTGGGATCCGAGGCCCAACGGGAGCGGCGAAAGCGGATCCTCGATGCGACCCTGGCGATTGCCTCCAAGGGCGGATACGAAGCCGTCCAGATGCGGGCGGTGGCGGACCGCGCCGATGTCGCCGTCGGAACGCTGTACCGCTACTTCCCGTCCAAGGTGCACCTTCTGGTCTCCGCGCTGGGCCGGGAGTTCGAGCGGATCGACGCGAAAACCGACCGCGCCGCCGTCCCCGGCGGAACGCCTTATCAGCGGCTGAGTTTCATGGTTGGCAAGCTGAACCGGGCGATGCAGCGCAACCCACTGCTCACCGAGGCCATGACCCGCGCCTACGTGTTCGCCGATGCCTCGGCGGCCGGCGAGGTGGACCATGTCGAGAAGATCATCGACTCCATGTTCGCCCGCGCGATGAGCGACGGCGAGCCGACTGGGGACCAGTACCACATCGCCAGGGTCATCTCCGATGTCTGGCTGTCCAATCTGCTGGCGTGGCTGACCCGACGAGCGTCCGCCAACGATGTCAGCAAACGTCTCGACCTGGCAGTCAGATTGCTCATCGGAGACGACGAAAACCCGTAGCACGCGGGCGGGCGGACCCCGATTAGGCTGAGTAGGTGGTATCCATCGATCTGAACGCCGATCTCGCCGAGGGATTCGGGGTGTGGGAACTCGGAGATGATGACGCCATGCTCGACATTGTCACCAGCGCGAACCTGGCCTGCGGATTCCACGCCGGCAACCCGGTCGGCCTGGCCCGTACCTGCCGGGCCGCCGCCGGGCGCGGGGTGCGGATCGGGGCCCAGGTGGGTTATTTCGACCTCGCCGGTTTCGGCCGCCGCCGAATCGAGGTGGACCCTGATGAACTGACCGCCGATGTCGTCTACCAGATCGGGGCGCTGCGGGCTCTGGCCCGGGCCGGCGGCGCGGAACTCGGCTATGTCAAACCGCACGGAGCGTTGTACAACACCATCGTGGACCATCGTGAACAGGCCAGGGCGGTGGCCGAGGCGGTCTATGCCGTCGATCCGGGTCTACCGGTACTGGGCCCGGCCGGATCGGCGTTCTTCTGCGAGGCCCGTCGGCTGGGTCTGCGGACGGTCGCCGAGGCCTTCGCAGACCGCGCCTACCGGCCGGACGGCACGCTGGTGCCCCGCGGACAACCTGGCGCCGTCCTGGGTGACCCGATCCTGATCGCCGAGCGGGCACTGGGGATGGTGCAGTCCGGGAAGGTCGCCGCCGTCGACGGCACGGCTATCCGGGTCGACGCGGAGTCGGTCTGTGTGCACGGAGATTCACCCGGCGCGGTCCACATCGCCGCCGCCGTGCGGGACAAACTAGTGGCCGGCGGAGTCGAACTGGCGGCGTTCGTCTGATGCGGCTCAAGTTCGGTAGGCCCGATATCGACCGCTACCAGGATCTGTTCGATGTTCCCGAGGCCGAGCCGGGAGCCGCCGTCACGCTGACCTGGATGGGAGTGTCCACACTGCTGGTCGACGACGGCAGCTGTGCCGTGCTGACCGACGGTTTCTTCTCCAGACCGGGTCTGCTTGAGGTCGGCCTGCGTCCGCTGACTCCCTCGGAAGCCCGTATCGAGGAATCGCTGGCCCGTGCCGGCATCGACCGACTGGCTGCTGTGGTTCCGGTGCACACCCACTTCGACCACGCGCTGGACAGCGCCGTTGTCGCCGAACGCACCGGAGCCAGCATCGTGGGCGGGACGTCGGCGGCCAATATCGCTCGCGGACAGGGTCTGCCGGAAGATCGGATTGTGGTCGCGACTCCCGGTTCTGAGATGGACATCGGGCCCTTCGGTGTGACTCTCATCAAGTCCGAGCACTGCCCGCCGGATCGCTTCCCGGGCACTATCACCGCACCGGTCGTTCCCCCCGCCAAAGTTTCCGCCTACCGTTGCGGTGAAACCTGGTCGATGCTGATGCACCACCGGCCCAGCGACCGCCGACTGTTGATTCAGGGCAGCGCGGGTTTCCTGCCCGGCGCGCTGGCCGGCCGACGGGCCGACGTCACCTATCTCGGCATCGGCCAGCTCGGCATCCAGTCCGACCGCTATATCCAGCGGTACTGGGATGAGACCGTCCGGGCGGTCGGGGCGCGGCGGGTGGTGCTGATCCACTGGGACGATTTCTTCCAGCCGCTGAACGAACCGCTGCGGGCGCTCCCGTATGCCGGTGACGATCTCGACGTGACGATGCGGGTGCTGACGACACTGGCCGACCGCGACGGCGTGTCAGTGCATCTACCCACACTCTGGCAGCGCGCCGACCCCTGGTCCAAATAGTCTGACCGCGGGGACGAAACCTTGGCGGCTACTAACGCCGCTACTAACGTCTGCGCTGGCGGGCGATCTCGGCGAGCACCACACCAGCGGCGACCGAAGCGTTGAGCGACTCGGTCCGGCCCGCCATCGGAATCGACACCACCGCATCGCAATTCTGCCGCACCAGCCGCGACAGACCCTTGCCCTCGGACCCGACGACCACCACAAGCGGGCCGGCCGCATTCAGATCATCGAGGGGCGTGTCGCCGTCGGCGTCGAGGCCGATCACCGAAAGTCCGGCACCGGACCATTGCCCCAGGGTCCGGTTCAGGTTGGTGGCCCGGGCCACCGGCACGCGGGCCGCTGCGCCCGCGCTGGTGCGCCAGGCGACAGCAGTCACCGATGCCGAGCGACGTTGGGGAATCAGGACGCCGTGGCCACCGAAAGCAGCTACGGACCGCACGATCGCGCCAAGGTTGCGAGGGTCGGAAATGTTGTCGAGCGCCACCAGCAGCGCCGGTTGAGCTTCGCGCATGGCACTGCCGAGCAGGTCTTCCGGATGAGCGTAGGCGTATGGAGGCACCTGCAGTGCGATGCCCTGATGTAAACCGTTGGCGCTCATACGGTCCAGGTCGTGGCGAGGCACCTCGAGAATCGGGATACCCCGATCCGCGGCCATCGTTACCGACTCGGTCAGGCGCTCGTCGGCCTCGGCACCGAGTGCGACATACAGGGCGGAGGCCGGGGCGTCGGCGCGTAGGCACTCCAAGACCGGATTTCGGCCCAGGACGGTTTCGGTGTCATCGGTGGGCTTGCCCGGTCTGCGGGCCTGCCGAGTCTGCCCGGCCTGCTTGGTAGCACGTTTCGCCGCCGGATGCCCGGGCCGCATATGAGCCGGCGGGGTCGCACCGCGACCCTCCAATCCGCGCCTGCGGACACCGCCGGAGCCAACCGTCGGCCCCTTCTTGGAGCCTTCTTTCCGGATCGCACCGCGGCGCCGCGAGTTCCCGGCCACCTAGTTCACGTGCCCGTCGGTCCCGTGCCCGTCGGGCACCTGCCCGTCGACCAGAGCCCACTGCGGGCCGTCTGCGGTGTCGGTCACTTCGATCCCCGCCTCCTTGAGTCGATCGCGAATCTCATCAGCCTGCATCCAGTCTCGGCGCTGACGCGCGTCGGCACGACGCTGCAGCTCAGCTCCGACCAGAACATCGACGGCGGTCAATGCTGCCACCGTCTCATCCCGGGTCTCCCAACGCTCGTCGAGTGGGTCACAGCCCAGGATCGCCGTCATTGCGCGCAGTTCCCCGGCTTTGGTCAGCGCGGCGGTGTGGTCACCGGCCTCCAACGCACGGTTACCGGCGGCGCGAGTCGCGTGCACCTCGGCCAGTGCGGCGGGCACGGCCAGGTCGTCGTCGAGCGCCGCTCCGAACTTCTCCGGCCACCTTGTCGGCGTCACCGCACCCACCCGGGTGCGGACCCGGTGCAGGAACTCCTCGATTCCCGAGTAGGCCCTGGCCGCATCCTGCAGCGCGGTCTCGGTGAACTCGAGCATGGACCGGTAATGCGCGCTTCCCAGGTAGTAACGCAACTCCGCGGGTCGGACCCGTTGCAGCACCGCGGGAATCGACAGCACGTTGCCGAGCGATTTGCTCATCTTCTCTCCGCCCATGGTGACCCAGCCGTTGTGCAGCCAGCACCGGGCGAAGCCGTCACCGGCGGCATGCGCCTGGGCGATCTCGTTCTCGTGATGCGGGAAAACCAGATCCATTCCGCCACAGTGAATGTCGAATTCAGCGCCGAGATACTGGTGCGCCATGGCCACACACTCGGAATGCCAGCCGGGCCGGCCGCGGCCCCACGGTGTGGGCCAGGACGGCTCACCGGGCTTGGCCCCCTTCCAGAGGGTGAAGTCACGCTGATCGCGTTTCCCGGACCCGACGCCCTCGCCCTGGTGAACGTCGTCAATGCGGTGACCTGACAATGCCCCGTAGCCGGGCAGGCTGAGCACATTGAAGTAGACGTCCCCGCCTCCGGTGTAGGCATGCCCGCTGTCGATCAGACGCTCGATGAGTTCAGTGATCTGGGTGATGTGCCCGGTGGCGCGCGGTTCCGCCGACGGTGGCAACACACCGAGCGCGTCATAGGCGGCAGCGAAGGCCCGCTCATGGGTCGCGGCCCACTCCCACCACGGTCGGCCGGCCTCGGCGGCTTTGACGAGAATCTTGTCGTCGATATCGGTGACGTTGCGGATGAACGCGACGTCAAAACCCTTCGCGACCAGCCAGCGGCGCAACACATCGAAGGCCACCCCACTGCGGACGTGCCCGATATGAGGCAGTCCCTGGACAGTCGCTCCGCACAGGTAGATCGAGGCGTGCCCGGGACGCAGCGGCACGAAGTCGCGCACGGCACCGGAGTAGGTGTCGTGCAAGCGCAGGCCGTTGGTCACGACGTGGAAGCTTACCGGGAAGCCTCAACAACCAGGGCGGTTGCAATTGCGGCCATTCCCTCACCACGGCCGGTCAGCCCGAGACCGTCGGTCGTGGTGGCCGATACCGATACCGGAGCTCCGAGCAGGTCGGAGAGCAGCCGCTGGGCCTCCGCCCGGCGCGGACCCACCCTGGGGCGGTTGGCGAGGACCTGCACGGCGGCGTTGCCCACCGAGAAGCCGGTCTCGGTGAGTAGCTCACGTACGTGGCCGAGCATCTGCGCGCCGGTAGCACCGCGCCACTCCGGCCGGTCGACACCGAAAACCTCTCCCAGGTCGCCGAGCCCGGCCGCGGAGAGCAGCGCGTCGCACAGCGCATGTACGGCGACGTCACCATCGGAATGGCCGGAGCACCCGTCGGACCCGTCAAAGAGCAGACCCAGAAGCCAGCAGGGTCGGCCGGGTTCTATCGGGTGTACGTCGGTGCCCAAACCGACCCGGGGAACGATCACTGGTCCAGCACCGATCGCGCCAACTGCAGATCGAGGGCGGTCGTGATCTTGAATGCCAGCGGATCGCCGGCCACGGTGTGCACCGGGGTGCCGATGCTTTCCACCAGTGAGGCGTCGTCGGTGACGGCTGCCGCGCCGGCCCGTTCGTAGGCCCGCCGAAGCAACGCCGTCTCGAAACCCTGCGGGGTCTGCGCGGCGCGTAGCCCTGCTCGTTCCGGGGTGCCCAGCACGACACCGTTGGCGTCGACCGCCTTGATGGTGTCAACGACGCGCAGGGCCGGGATGACGGCCCGCAGTCCTTCCCGCAGGGCGGTCACCACCCGCTGGATCTGGGCTGGCGGAGTCAGAGGCCTGGCAGCGTCGTGGACGAGGACGAATGCGGGGTCACCCACCGCGCTCAGCGCAAGCCGAACCGTGTCGCGGCGTTCCGGACCACCTTCGACGACGCCGGCGCGGCCGCCGAGCAGTGCCGAGGTTTCGTCGACGAGGCGGGCCGGGACCGCGACGAGGACATGATCGATGACCCCGGAAGAGATAAGGCCATCGACAGTGCGCTCGATCATCGAACGCCCACCGAGATCGACGAAAGCCTTTGGAATTCCGGCTCCGAGTCGCTCCCCGGTGCCAGCCGCCGGAACGATGGCGACCGTCGCGACGGACTCAGTCACTCATCACCCTCGGGGTGCCTTCAAGACGCGGCGGCCAGAACCTCATCGAGAATGATCGCAGCCTTCGCGTCATCGGTATTCTCGGCCAGAGCCAATTCTCCAACCAGAATCTGCCGCGCCTTGGCCAGCATCCGTTTCTCGCCGGCCGAGAGCCCGCGTTCCTGGTCCCGGCGCCACAGATCACGAACGACCTCGGCGACCTTGTTGACGTCGCCGGAGGCAAGCTTCTCCAGGTTGGCCTTGTAGCGGCGCGACCAGTTGGTCGGCTCCTCGGTGTGCGGAGCACGCAATACCTGGAACACCTTGTCGAGGCCCTCCTGACCGACCACGTCCCGGACGCCCACATACTCCGCGTTATCCGCGGGTACTCGAACGGTCAGATCACCCTGGGCGACCTTCAGAACGAGGTATTCCCTCGGTTCACCCTTGATTGTCCGGGTTTCGATCGCTTCGATCAACGCAGCACCGTGGTGTGGATAGACGACGGTGTCTCCGACCTTGAAAATCATCAGTTGAGAGCCCCTTTCACTCCACTACTTTAGCACGGGGTGAAATGACGCGTGGAACAACGGCGCAGGTCAGAGGCATCATCGACGGACCTGCGGGGTTGACAGGGGCGGAGATTTCTGTAGGGCGGCCACCCCAGGGCCACGGTCTGGCCGCCCGGGGAGCGGCACCCTCGCCCGTCCAGCGCCCGTCCAGCGCCCGTCCGGCCCTTGTCTACCGCCACGCCGCCGGACCTACTACTGTGCATAGTCGAACAGCAGGCGGCTGACAACGGCGGCCGCCCGCATGTCTGAGCAGGAGGCTTCTGTGAACCGCTTGACGAACCGGATGGTCGCCGCGTCCGCGGGACTGGCTGCCTTCGGCCTGATCCTCACGGGCTGCGGCACCGGGCAAATCTCCCAGAGCGCCGGCCAGGAAGCGGCTGTCAACGGCACCGCCGCCACGGTGAAGAACATCGCGCTGCGCAACGTCCACATCCTGGCGGTTCAGACCAGCGACTTCCTCCAGCCCGGAACCACCGTGCCGCTGCTTTTCGTGGCCTCGAACGAGTCCGCGGATGTCAACGACAAGCTGGTCAGCGTCACCTCCGACATCGGCTCGATCGCATTGGCCGGCGATTCAGCGATCCCCGCCCAGGGGCTTCTCGTCGTCGGTGCTGGAAATCAGGCCGAACCGATGGGTGCCGCGGCGGCACCTGCCGCCGAAGTCACCCTGGCCAAGCCGATCACCAACGGGCTGACATATAACTTCACCTTCACCTTCGACAAAGCCGGAACCACGACCGTGGCCGTTCCGATCTCGGCGGGCGAACCCGACCCGGCGTAATCCGCCGCCACTCGGGTGCGGCGGCATCCGCGGTGTTGTCGCATCCAGCGGATAACGTCACCGGCGTGGCTAAGACTCGCTCGCAGTACCGGTGCTCGGAATGTCGCCACTCGACGGCGAAATGGTTCGGGCGGTGCCCGGAGTGCGGGACGTGGGGAACCATCAACGAGGTCGCCACGCTGAGCGCGGCTGGCAAACTCCATCGCGCCCTACCTCCCTCGACAGCGGCGGTTCCCATCACCACCGTCGACCCGGACCGCACCCGGCACCTGCCGACCGGTGTGAGCGAACTCGACCGGGTGCTCGGCGGCGGGGTGGTGCCCGGTTCGGTGAGCCTGCTCGCGGGGGACCCCGGGGTCGGCAAATCGACCTTGCTGCTCGAGGTGGCGTATCGCTGGGCGCTGACCGGCCGGCGCGCACTCTACGTTTCGGGCGAGGAGTCAGCGGGCCAGATCCGGATGCGGGCCGAGCGCACCGGTTGCGCGCACAGTGAGATGTACCTCGCCGCAGAATGCGACCTCCGGACGGTGCTGGGCCACATCGAAGCCGTCGATCCCAGCCTGGTGATCGTCGACTCGGTGCAGACCATGACCGCCGGCGACGCGGACGGGGTGGTGGGCGGCGTAACCCAGGTCAGGTCGGTTACCGCTGCATTGACGGCGGCGGCGAAGTCCTCCGCTGCCGCAATGGTCCTGGTTGGGCACGTCACCAAGGACGGCGCGATCGCAGGCCCGCGGTCGCTTGAGCATCTCGTTGATGTGGTCTTGCACTTCGAGGGCGACCGGAACACCGCCCTGCGGATGGTGCGCGGAATCAAGAACCGCTTCGGCGCAGCCGACGAGGTTGGGTGTTTCCTACTGCAGGACAACGGCATTCAAGGTGTCGCCGATCCGTCCGGCTTATTCCTGGACCAGCGGCCGCAACCGGTGCCCGGTACCGCTATCACCGTCACGCTGGACGGCAAGCGGCCGCTGATTGGCGAGATTCAAGCACTCCTCGCCACCCCGGCCAACCCGGCAGCTCCGCGCCGGGCCGCGGTTAGCGGTATCGACCAGTCGCGGGTCGCGATGATCAATGCGGTGCTGGCGAAGCGGGCGAGCCTGCCGATCGGGGCAATGGATATTTTCCTGTCGACAGTCGGCGGTATGCGGTTGACCGATCCGTCCTCCGACCTTGCGGTGGCGGTGGCGATTGCCTCTGCATTCACCGGTCGTCCGTTGCCGGCCACCGTCGTGGTGATCGGCGAAGTCGGGCTGGCCGGCGATCTGCGCCGCGTGACCGGAATGGACAGGCGGCTGGCGGAGGCCGCACGTCTGGGTTTCAGCACTGCGCTGGTGCCGGCGAACTGCGGCCCAGCGCCGAGGGGCCTCCGCACAATCGAATCCGCAACCATCGGCGATGCGCTCCGCGCGATGCTGTCCGTCACTGAATCGCGACTGAAGGTGGTACCTCCGGCGGACAGCCTCGAACCGACTGCTGGCGCCGCCGAACATGACTGGCCGTGAAGGCCACGGCCACCGACCAGTGCCGGGTCAGCCGACCGGGCCGGGCTCGGGCGGCGGGACTTCGCCTACCGGTCCGGGTTCCGGCGCTATGGCGCCCGGGGGGGCCGGCTCTGCCGGCGGAGGCGGAAGCACGTCGGTGAGGCTGAATGGGACAGCCGCTGAACGCAGGTTGCCCAACTGGACCACCAGGTTGTAGGTGCCCGGACCTATCGGCTCACGTGGGAGTGGGCACTGCGGGGCGGACCCCATCCCGGTCCAGGTGACCTCGGTTGTCACCTGCTCGCCAGGGTTGAACGTTTTCACCAGGGTCTCGTTGGACGGGGCGCAGTCCAGGTTCGACCAAAGCCGGTTGTTGTCCAGCGTGTACACGTAGGCCGCCAGCACGGCCGCGCCGACGTCACGCTTACAGGCCACCAGCCCGATATTGGTCACGATCATGGTGAACTTGGGCTGGTCGCCGATGACGTACTGGGGGGCATTGGTGAGTCCCTTGACCGCCAAACTGGAATCAGGACAGTCATCGCCGGCCTGCAACACCGGCGGTGGCTCGACGGCCTCCGTGGGGGTTGGCGTCGGCTCCGCGCTGGGCTCGACAGGAGGAACGACGGGGGTCTTGTTCTCCGGCTGAGAGTTCTGGCTGGTCGCGGTGTTCGCGGTCTCCTTCGCCGGGCCGGAACCGCCGAAGATGGCGAAAGCGATGCCGACAACGATCGCGAGCGCGAGTGCCCCGATGCCGATAGCCAGTCCTCGGCGCCGCCAGTAGACCTGGGGGGGCAGCGGGCCCTGCGGTTCGAGATCCAGCACGTTCTCACGGTAAGGCCAGGTCACCGCGAGATGTCCGACCCGACTCGGCGTGTCGCAGTGGTTACCGGGATTCTTGAGCTAAATAGCGGGCGGCTCGCTTGCGATTTCTCCCATTTCCGGGGTTTCCGGGGTTTCTCGCGCTTCCGGGGTCTCCCCGATGTCCCCCAGGTGCTCACGAAGCGTGACGCGCCCATCGGCAAGCCGGTAAGTCAGACCGACGATGGCAAGCTGGCCGCGGTCGACACGGGAGGTGATGGCGCTGGACCGGGCCAGCAATTGGGTGCCGGTCTCGATGACATGTCTGGTTTCGAACTCGTCCACCCTGGTCAGGCCCTCCCGCCTGCCCAGCATGATCGATGGGG
>Ga0180429_10003645_pt1 | contig 12449 bp, 9 predicted proteins | sample SS_ome_FD_132428 | JGI IMG/M metagenome (GOLD analysis project Ga0180429, IMG submission 132428) | Hypersaline lake sediment archaeal communities from the Salton Sea, California, USA - SS_1_S_1 metaG | ecosystem: Environmental > Aquatic > Non-marine Saline and Alkaline > Hypersaline > Sediment ... | reverse complement strand
TTTGGCGTAGAGGCGAAATACGGCGTCTCGCCTTCGCAGATCGTGGATCTGCTCTCCATGGTTGGGGATACGTCGGACAACGTCCCCGGCGTCCCTGGGGTCGGACAGAAGACGGCAACACGACTACTCCAGGAGTACGGAACGCTCGACGAAATCCTTGCCTCAGCGCCTGCGAGACTTGGCAAGACAAAGGTGGCCGCCAATCTCGAAGCGCATGCAGAGGATGCACGACGTGCGCGCGCGTTGATTCAACTGAAGACGGATCTGGATGTCGGCGCTGTGCCAGAGGTCTGCAAGCTTCAAGGCGCGGACCTTGGCAAGCTCTCTGCTCTGCTCACGAACCTTGAGTTCACCAGCGCGCTGGAGGAATTGGCATTGGATGCCACGGATTCCTCGGAGGAGAGCGTCCTCCGCGACGACAGATCTCCAGACTATCATTGCATCCTGTCCGAAGAGGCGCTGAATCAGCTGATGACTGAACTTGAGCGCGCCGAGATGCTCTCCCTTGACTTAGAGACCACGAGCACGAACCCACATGAGGCGGAGATCGTGGGCATCGCACTATCTACGGAACCGCTGGTCGGCTACTACATCCCGATTCACCATGACACGCTGGATGCTCCTGCGCAACTTCCACTGGAGCACGTGCTAGAGAGACTGCGCCCCTACATCGAGTCCGAGACGCCGCAGCTCATCGGCCAGAACCTCAAGTACGACCTGATCATCCTGACACGCTACGGTCTCGCTCCACGCGGGATTGCCTTTGACTCCATGATTGCATCGCACTTGGTCGATCCTGAGGCACGTCGCCACAATCTGGAGTCCATTGCGCAGCGGATTCTTCATGTGGATGTCACCAGCTACTCAGATGTCGCTGGCAAGGATGGCGCTTTCTCCTCTGTTCCGATCGAGGAGGCAACCCAGTATGCGGCTGAAGACGCAGAGATCGTGCAACGTTTACTCAACCCATTGCAGCGCCAGCTCACGGGCCAATCGCTCACCGAGTTGTTCGAGACCGTGGAACTGCCGCTTGTCCCTGTGTTGGTACGCATGGAGCGCAACGGCATTCTTCTGGACACAGATGCGCTTGCGGCACAGGGAAGAGAGATTCGCAAGGAACTCGAAATCGTCGAATCTGATCTCTATGACATCGCTGGAGAGAAGTTCAATCCTGCATCTCCGAAGCAGGTGGGCGAAATCCTGTTTCACCGACTCGGGCTGCCGGTCGTCGATCGAACCAAAACCGGTCCATCCACCAGTGCCAAGGTCTTAGAAACGCTTGCACTCCACCACCCGCTTCCAGGAAAGCTGCTGACCTACCGTGAACTCACTAAGCTTCTCAATACCTACATCGATCAGTTGCCCAAGACCGTCCATCCAGACACCGGACGCATCCACAGTTCCTTCCATCAAGCAGCCACAGCCACCGGCAGGCTCTCCTCCTCCGATCCCAATCTCCAGAACATTCCCACGCGAACCGAGATCGGCGGACGGATTCGCGGAGCGTTCATTGCCCCGCCAGACCACCTCTTGGTCGCTGCTGACTACTCGCAGATCGAGCTTCGACTGCTCGCACACTTCTCAGCAGATGCGCAGCTCATCGAGGGGTTTGAGACTGGACTGGACTTGCATCGACTGACCGCAGGGCTCGTGTTTGACCTGCCTGAAGACAAGGTTACCGACGCCATGCGTGATGCAGCCAAACGCATCAACTTCGGAATCCTGTACGGGATCAGTCCGTACGGGCTTGCCAGAGAGCTCGGGATCTCGCAAGCCGAAGCTCGAGACTACATCGAGCGCTTCTTTGCTGCCTACCCCAAGACCAAGGAAGCGCTTGATCAAATGGTTGACACCGCAGCAAAGCATGGCTATGCAGAGACACTGCTCGGGCGCCGTCGTCCACTTCCCAACTTGACGTCTCGAAACCGCGCGCAGCGCAACTTCGACCGCCGCAACGCAGTGAATACTCCGATCCAAGGCAGTGCGGCAGATCTGATCAAGCTCGCGATGATCCGCATCGACGCGGAGTTACAACAGCACCCGGAACTAGGGAAACTGCTACTTCAAATCCACGACGAGCTTGTGTTCGAGACGCCTGTGAACCAGGTTGAATCGCTGATTCAGGTCGTGCGAAGAGAGATGGAGCAGGTGATGCCCCTCCGCGTCCCGCTGGTGACAAAGGTGACCCAAGGGAGGGACTGGGGAGCGCTCTAGCAGATTCGAGCCCGTTGAAACTGTATCACAGGGAGCCGCGTCCTATGGGAAGGTTGCGGTAAACTGGAGTGAAACTTCCAACTGGATTTCGTGTAGGTCGGAGGAAGGTTGCTGAAGGGAGGCGCAGGATCATGAGTCGAACCCGGTTCGGATTGTCTCTGTTCGTGCTATGTCTCCTTTCACTTGGCGCGCTTGGCATGCCTGACTTGGTGGTCGCGGACATCCGAATCGAGCCCGAGCTTGTGCAGGCTGGGGACATCGTCCGATTCGAAGCGGTTATCGAGAACATCGGCGAAACTGCGGCGCCACCGTCTGAACCATTCTTCGTACGAATCCTCATCGATGGAAGAGAAATCGACATTCAGTCCATCCACGGCGGCATTGCCCCTGGCAGAACGAAGTCCGTCACTACCGAGTGGATAGCAATGGTAGGGACACACGTGGTGAGCGTTGAAGCCGATGAGCAGCTGTCCCGAGTCGATGAGTCAGACGAGCAGAACAACGTCGACGCGCGCCCGTTTACCGTCTTCCTTGACCAGGCGTCTGCAGAGGCGCTCGGTACGATGCGCATTGCAGTGTCAACCTTCGTCGATCAGAGCGGTTCGGGATTCCTCAATCTGGGAGAAGGCATTGCAGACGAACTTACAGAGCGATTGAGAGGCACTGGGCTGCGTGTGGTGGATCGCATGGAGCTCGATGATGTGCTGCGTGTCCATGAGCTCAATCCATCGATTGACCAGGATCTTGCATTTGCAGCCAGCCTGCTCGGCGCCGACATCCTCATCGCAGGTGCAGTTCCTATCCTGGATGTGATCGAAACATCGCTTCAGCTTGGATTCATCAGCATTGACGGTGCAGAGGTCCATACCACGATCGCTGCACGTGTACTTGAGGCCAGTACCGGGGCCATCCTCTCCTCCACAGTTGAAACCGGCCAGGCGGAAGGGGCAACCGGCTTCACGTTTGACCTAGGAGGCCTCCTGGGCGCGCTTGAAGCAGAGGATCCAGCGCTGTGCGGCGGTGGCCTGCGATCCGCGAAGACATGGTACAACGTTGGAGAGCCCGCTACCTTTGCCTATCGCAATCCTGGAGCCGACGACTGGTTCAGTGTGGAGATCACAACCAATCTCGGGACCTTTGTGAAATGGATCGGATGGCAGTATGTGGCAACCAACGACTGCGGTGTCTGGTACTGGGATCAACTGAACTCCAGCGGCTTCCAGATGGCACCCGGCTTGTATACCGCGAAGCTCTGGGATGGCACGGCCTACGTGGACACCGTGGATTTCCAGGTTCGCCCCGGGATCTCCATCAGTGCTCCACCGCTCAGCGATATCACAATGGGAAGCCCAGCGTTCGAGGATAGCGTGGTCGGCGAAGCCGTGCGACAGGGTATTGATGGTCTGACCGCATCGCTCCTGAATGCCATGGCCGAGATTGCTCCGGGGCTGTCCGAACCGATGGGGTTTGCAGCCATGGAAGCGGAGATGCCGCCGATCATCGAAGGGCAAGTTGCGTCGATCCTTCCTGATGGACGCATTGCGCTCAACGTAGGAGCATCCGTTGGCGTTGCTGCAGGGGATGTGTTTGAAGTCCTCGAAGTCTCCAATGTGGTTGTGGATCCCAACACCTCTGCGATCCTCTCCTACGATCCAATTCATGTGAGAGGCGAAGTGGTGGTCACTGAAGTTCGCGACCTCGTGTCGTTTGCAGTCCCAACAACCGGGTTCACGCCTTCTGTCGGAGATGTCGCCCGTTTCCTAGGCCACTAGGTCGAAATCCCCGATTCAATCCGCTAGACTGCGTCAGGATGAACACGCGGAAGATCCTTGTCGGACTGTTGATTGGGCTCTCACTGGCTGCAACATACACTGCACCGCTGGTGGCGCAAACGTTCCACTCCGTTGGCGTACGCGTCGCCTTCTCTTGGGGAGAGGTACCAATCATGCTCGGTGCAGAGGTCTCGATGGAGCTTGGGGACTCGCTCGCATCGGTCTCGCTCTTTCTCTCTCCTGGCGGTAAAACGTTGCTACTCGCGAGCTACGACTTGCCAATCCTGAGCGAGGGACAGGCCTTCATCCGGGCGACGACCGGCTTCTTCTACTACGGGCGCAATCAGATGCTCCCCACACCGGTAATCGGTACTGGCCTTGCCTTTCGGCCCGTCTTGATGGATCCCATCGGGGCAACGTTTGCAGGAGCGTTCATCTATCCCATCGCGTTTCCGATGCCACTTATGTCTATGAGTCTGGGATGGTTGTTCTAGATGCGCGTTGCGAAGTTCGGGACGGATGGCGTTCGAGGGATCGCCAACGACTACCTCACACCTGAAGTCGTTACCCAGCTCGCGCGTGCAATTGCTGCCCACACCATGCCGCAGGGCGGATGCGTCATCATCGGTCGAGATTCGAGAACCAGCGGACCCATGTTGGAGGCTGCGCTCGCCGCTGCCTTTGCATCTGCCGGCATCGATGTCTATCTCGCAGGCATCATACCGACTCCAGCCATTTCATTCCTCATCAAGGACGAGCGCGCGCATCTTGGCGTCGTGATCTCGGCATCACACAATCCACCTTCAGACAATGGAATCAAGCTATTCAATCACCGCGGGAAGAAGCTGAGCACCGCGGACGAAGCAAGGATCGAAGAGCTGTCAGCGGACCCACTTGCCCCAGCATCGCGAATCGGCCACATCAGGGAACTAGAGGCTGCGGCAACGCGATACGCTGCATTTCTGACCGGGACCATTGATGTCGACCGCGTCGACTTCTCAGGCATGAAGGTTGTTTTGGACTGTGCATATGGGGCAACAGCAGAGATCGCTCCGCGCGTGTTCAGGCATCTGGGAGCCACGGTCGTTCCGCTGCACGCAAGTTGCGAGGGCGAGCGGATCAATGAGGCGTGCGGCGCCACTCACCTTGAACCGCTTCAAGCGGCCACGCTGGAGCACAAGGCCGATCTTGGCATTGCATTCGATGGAGACGGGGATCGTGTGTTGCTTGTTGCTAGAGATGGCTCAATCATCGATGGAGATCGGATGATGGGCATCGCAGCCAAGTACATGTTTGAGCAAGGAACACTTCAACCCGCAGCGGTTGCGTCCACGGTGTTGAGCAACAGCGGATTTGAGTACTGGCTGTCCCAGCAGGGCATTCGTCTGGCACGAACCGATGTGGGAGATCGCTACGTCTCCCATCGCATGGAAGAAGAAGGGATTTTGATCGGGGGCGAACCGTCTGGTCACATCATCTTCTCCGAGCATTCTCCTACCGGAGACGGGATTCTGACGGCAGTGAAACTGCTAGAGATTGCGCACCTCCAAGACCGAGATCTCTCGTCCATGGCGAGAGAAATCCCGCTGTTTCCGCAGTGTGCGCGGAACATCCATTGCGAGTCTGCCCAGGCACTGGCAACACATCCAGCAGTGCAGGAAGCCGTTCGCAATGCGGAAATACAGCTCAAGCCAGCTGGCAGGATTGTCGTTCGGCCCTCTGGAACGCAGCCGCTGCTGCGCGTCATGGTCGAAGTAGAAGACGAAACCCTGTGCAACCAGACCGCGAATGCGGTCGAACAGGCAATCAGCAAACTCGCAAGCACGCTCGGTTAGTCTAACTACGCATCCTCTGGGAATGGATAGGTCAGCACCGGCTGCTTCGCAGCCCGGGTCTGATCCAGTCTTCGAACCGGCGCATTGCGCGGCGCTTCCTTGAGCAGCTCAGGATTCGTCTTGGCCTCTTCAGCAATCGCACGCATGGCCTCAATGAATCGATCCAGGGACTCCTTGCTTTCGGTTTCCGTGGGTTCAATCATCAGTGCCTCGCGCACGATCAGCGGGAAGTAGACGGTCGGCGGATGAATGCCATAGTCGATCAGCCGTTTGGCGATATCCAACGTGGAGACGCCATCCGCTAGATCCTTCCCAGAGAGCACGAACTCGTGCTTGCATAGCCTGTCATACGGAAGGCAGTATGTTGCCTTGAGTACGGCCTGAAGGTAGTTGGCATTGAGCACTGCATTCTCGCCGACCTGTCGAAGTCCGTCATCCCCAAGCTGCAACACATAGGTCAGTGCCTTGAGCGCGACGAGGAAATTGCCATAGAACGCGTGCATACTGCCAATCGTATGCTCAGCGTCCCATTCCAATGCGTATTGACCGTCTACCTGAACGATCCGTGGAATCGGGAGATAGGGCACCAGAATCTCGGACACGGCAATCGGACCTGCCCCCGGTCCGCCGCCGCCATGCGGCGTGGATAGGGTCTTGTGCAGATTGAAGTGGAAGATGTCCGCGCCCATGTCCCCTGGTCTTGCTTTGCCCAGGAATGCATTGAGATTCGCACCATCGAAGTAGCAGAGCGCGCCGGCCTCGTGCACAAGCTTTGTGACCTCTAGGATGTGCTCCTCGAAGATCCCCAGCGTGTTGGGCACGGTGAGCATGATCCCTGCCACGGTATCATCCAGAGCTTCCCTCAAGCCGTCGAGGTCAACCATGCCGGATGCATCAGAAGGAATCTGCGTGACAGAGAAGCCAGCGACCACGGCCGAGGCTGGATTCGTGCCATGGGCGGAGTCCGGGAGCAAGATGCGCTTCCGCGCAGTGTCGCCCATTCGTTCGAAGTGCTTCTTGAGCAAGAACATGCCAGCAAGTTCCCCGTGCGCACCGGCAACCGGCTGCAGAGAGACGCCAGGCATTCCTGCAATCCCTTTGAGATACTGGGAGAGATCGAACAGGACCTGGAGTGCACCCTGAGAGAACGCCATCGGGGCACGCGGGTGCATGCCCGCGAATCCGGGCAATCTGGCCATGTCCTCGTTGAGTTTCGGGTTGTACTTCATCGTGCAACTGCCAAGCGGGTAGAACCCATCGTCTACACCGTAATTCAACTTCGAGAGCTCGGTGTAGTGGCGTGCAATCTGTGGCTCACTGAGGTGCGGGATTCGAAGCGGGCGCTGGCGCACGAGAGATGAGTCCAGGATAGCGTCCACCGATCGCATGGCCTCGTCATCTCGTGGGTACAGACCCCCGACGTACTCGCTACATCTGCAATCGAACAGGGTCTTCATCGCACACCTCCGACAATGTCTACCACGCGATCGATTTCCTCCACCGTCCGCTTCTCTGTGACCGCAAACCGCAAGGCATCGGTCAGTCCATACGCCTCAAGCACTGCTGAAGGCTCCACCAGGAACCCAGCTTCGGACAATGCCTCGTGCACGGCGGCAGCACGACCAGGAATCCGGAGAACAAACTCGTTGAAGAATTCGCCCTGGAATGCCAGCTCAATGCCCTCCATCGATGCAAGGCGCTTCGCAAGCTGATGCGCCCGACTGAAGTTGAGTGCTGCCACGTGGCGCAGTCCGTGTGCTCCTGCACTCGCCATGTAGATTGTTGCCGCGAGTGCGCACAGTGCCGAGTTCGTACAGATGTTGGATGTTGCGCGTTCCCGTCGAATGTGCTGTTCTCGAGTTTGCGCGGCCATGGTGTATCCCACATTGCCGTCGGCGTCTACCGTACGTCCTGACATGCGCCCCGGCATTTGGCGAACGTATGCGTCGCGTGTAGCGAAGATCCCAAGTAACGGACCGCCGAACCCCATGGATAGTCCTAAGGGTTGTCCTTCTGCCACCACGATGTCCGCACCGAAGCTGGCTGGCGGTTCAAGCAGCGCAAGCGAGAGCGGATTCACAGCGACAACCAGCATGGCATCACCGATCTGATCTTTGATCCCTTGGAGTGGTTCAATCACCCCGAACGCATTGGGTGTTTGCAATACAACCGCAGACAGCTCCTCTGGAAGCGTCTCCAGGGATACGCATCCTCGTTCGTCGAAGGGCAGCCTAAGAATCTCAATATCCGCAGCCCAGCAGTAGGTATCCAACACTCGAGACACCTGCTCGAACAACGAAGAGGCCACTGCGATACGTGCCTTCTTGCGCAATCGCTCTGCCATCAGCACGGCCTCTGCCAATGCGGTTGACCCGTCATACATCGAAGCATTGGCGATGTCCATGCCGGTGAGCTCGCAGACCAGCGTCTGGAACTCAAACATGGCAGTCAGCGTTCCTTGGCTAATCTCTGGCTGGTAGGGCGTATAGGCTGTGTAGAACTCGGACCGCGAGAGAAGGTTTGGCACGATGCTTGGCACGTAGTGGTCGTAAATGCCTCCGCCCAGGAAGCTCACGCGCGTAGCGGCATCGTTGCGAGCCGCCATCGAACCAAGCGCATCCGCCACTTCCATTTCGCTCTTGGCCTCCAGCCCGATGGGCTGGAATCGGTCTCGAATCTCCTGAGGAATGTCACGAAACAGCGCTTCGAGATCCGATACGCCGATCGCGGCCAGCATCTCCTGCTGGTCCTGCGTTGTGTTCGGGATGTATCGCATGGGTTACCCCGCTGCGATGAAGGCTTCGTACCCAGCCGCGTCCATCAGACCTTCAAGCTGGCTGGGATCGGCAATCTCGACCACAACGATCCAGCCTTCCTGATGCGGAGACTGGTTGATCGTCTCTGGCGCGGATTCGAGATCGCTGTTCACTTCAGCAACCGATCCGTTGAGCGGTGCAACCACATCGCCGACCGCTTTCACGGATTCGACGGTTGCCAGGTTTGCGCCTGCCTGGGCAGCATCCCCGACAGCCGGCAGCTCGACAAACACGATGTCACCCAGCTCTTCTTGCGCATGCTGCGTGATCCCGATGCGTGCTCGATTGCCATCAACCTGAATCCACTCGTGGTCTTTCGTGTACTTGTAGTCCGTTGGATACGACATGGGCTTCCCCCTTGCGGTCTTTGCAGTTGCCGCGGATTATACGACCCCTTTAGTCCCGAAGCCACGATGGGCAGCGGGTTCTTCTCATTCTCCGGTTACCGGGTAGTAGCTCGCGTAGGCCTTGTGGAACATCACATCGATATTCCCCACAGGTCCATTTCGCTGCTTCGCAATAATCAACTCAGAGGGTGCAGACATATCGCCCGGTGCGCCAGTGCCCCCCTCATCCTGCTGTTTATGGTAGTCCTCGCGGTACAAGAACATCACGATATCGGCATCCTGTTCGATTGCCCCGGACTCTCGAAGATCAGCGAGGCGTGGACGCTTCTCGGAACGTCCCTCAGGCGATCGATTGAGCTGCGAGGCGGCAATGACGCAAACGTTCAACTCGCGGGCCAAACGCTTCAGTGAGCGCGAGATGTAGGCAACTTCCTGTTCGCGACTGTCGGACCGAATGCCACCCTCAGCCAGCTGCAGGTAGTCCAACATGATGACATCCAAACCGTGCTGCGCCGCCATGCGACGCGCGCGCGCACGAATCTCCAGGATCGAAGCCCCTGGAGTATCGTCGACGATTACAGTGGCCTTCTGCATCTTGCTCGCAGCATGCGCCAGATCTCGCCACTTCTCACTGGGAACGTATCCGCCTCGGAGGCGGTGGAGACTGATCTTTCCCTCGCCGCATAGCAGACGTTCCAGCAACGCTTCCTTGCGCATTTCGAGTGAGAAGAAGGCGACCCGCGCGTTGTCTCGAATCGCCATGTGTCTTGCCATCGCAAGCAGGAAGCTCGTCTTTCCGGTACCCGGACGACCGGCAATGATCACCAAGTCGTTCGTCTGCATCCCGGCCGTCATTTCGTCAAGCTCTGCAAAGCCGGTGGAGAAACCGGTAACCGTGTGCTTGCCTGGATCACGATGGAGCTTTTCCAGGGATTCGATGTGCTCATACAGGAAGTCACTCACCAGCGCATAGGATGCTCCGGTGTTTTTGCTCGAAATCTCGAAGATGCGGGATTCGGCTTCGTCGAGAATAACGTCCGTTTCCCTGAGCTCATCGAACCCAAGTTCGGAGATACGGCCGCCAGCCTCAATGAGCGCGCGCAGTGTAGCTTTGCGCTTTACGATTTCTGCGTAGTACTCCAGGCTTGCGGTCGTTGTCACGCGATCCAGCAGCTCGTTGAGGTACATCCTGCCGCCCGCACGGTCCATATCGCCGCGTTCCTCAAGACGATCCGCAAGTGAGACGATATCCGAGGGTTTGCTGTCCTGGAACAACTCTCGGATGGTGCGGAACACCACACGATGGCGGCGCTGATAGAAGTCCTCAGGAACCAACTTCTCGATCAGAACAGGAATCGTTTCCTCGGGTTCAAGAATGGCGGCTCCCAAGACGACCTGCTCTGCCTCGAGGTTCTTCGGGAGCTCCCGGACTTCGGACCGTTCGGCCCGTGTGGTTTCCACGTGATTCACCGCCTTGAATGGTGCATCATTATCCTGCGCTCTCGGGAGCCGGACAAGTGCTCCCAGCAGAAGAACATGGCAATCCCAGTCAGCGCCGCTGATTGCGGATTCAACGGCCTTTCGCTATACTTCCGCCACATGAAATGGGACAATTTGGGAGGGTGATGTGGACGTCCTAACGATGAAGGAACTGCTCGAGACTGGTGTACACTTCGGGCATCGAACCCGAAAGTGGAATCCCAAGATGGCTCGGTACATTTTCACCGAGCGCAAGGGGATTCATATTATCGACCTCGAGCAAACTGTTGATCTCTTCAGGAAAGCCTACTACTACGCGCGCGATCGCGTTGCCAATGGCGGCGAGATCCTGTTCGTAGGAACCAAGAAACAGGTTCAGGCAACCATCCTTGAAGAAGCTCAGCGGTGTGGAGCCCATTATGTCAATCGCCGCTGGCTTGGTGGCACGCTCACGAACTTTTCAACCGTGAAGCAGAGCATCGAGCGCATGAAGAAGCTCGAAACGATGCTCGAAGATGGCACGATCGATGCAATGCCCAACAAAGAGGCAAGCAAGACGCGCCGTCAACTGGCCAAGCTGCAGCGGAACCTGAACGGCCTGCGCCATATGGAGCAGAAGCCTCAGCTGATGTACGTGATTGATCCGGATTCCGAAGCCATCGCAGTGCACGAAGCGAATCTCGCTGGCGTGCCCGTGATCGCGATCGTTGACACGAACTGCAATCCGGATCCGATCGATTTCCTGATTCCAGGGAATGACGATGCAATCAAGGCAACCAAGCTGATTACCGCCCGTATTGCCGATGCAGTACTTGAGGGCCGTGAGGGTCGACAAGATGCGCCAGAGGAAGCTCCTTCCGCTGAAGCCGCACAGGCGGCAGCTGAATCGAAAGATGAAGCTGCTGAGACCCCCGTTGATGAGACTGTTGCCGAAGCCCCTGTTTCGGAAGAAGCTGCTGAGGAGAAGGCTACCGAAGAACCCGTAGCCGAGGCCGAAGCAGAAGCAACCGAGCCGGAAGCCGAAGCCGCAAGCGAAGAAGCTGAACCCGCAGCCGAAGAGACCGAGGCAGAGGATTCCGAAGCAGAGGAACCCAAAGCAGAGGAACCCGAAGCAGCCGAGGAAGCTGAAGAAGCTGAAGAAGCGGACAAGGCTGAGGAAGGGACAGCAGAGGAAGCCAGTCAAGAAGAGGAATCTGAAGATGACGATTAGTCTCGAAACCATCAAACAACTGCGCGAGGAAACCGGCATTGGGATGATGGACTGCAAGCGCGCGCTCACTGAAGCCAACGGCGACCTGGAGCGAGCCAAAGAGATCCTGCGCGAGCAGGGACTTGAGCTGATGGAGCAGATCGGCCGAGAGGCGTACGAAGGACGCATCGTGTCCTACGTGCACCACACCGGCAAGGTCGGTGTGTTGGTTGAGATGTCCTGCAACACGGACTTCGCAGCAAATGGTGATGAGTTCATCCAGCTGGCGAACGACATCGCACTGCACATTGCTTCTGAAGCTCCGCTGTTCGTGGCTGCGGAAGATGCGCCTGAGGAAGTCATTGAGGCCAAGAAGGCTGAGATGCGCGCACAGCTCGAAGAGCAGGGCAAGCCTGCTGAGATCATCGAGAAGGCCGTCGAGGGTAGCATCAACCGCTTCCTGAAAGACTCCTGCCTACTCAAACAGCAGTTCGTGAAGAACCCTGAGGTTCTGATCGAAGACATGCTCGCTGATTTGCGAACCAAGACGGGCGAGAACATCCAAGTTGCACAGTTCACCCGATTTGCGATCGAGACTCCGGAGGACGGAGCCTAGCATGGCTGATCAGCCCCTCCGCATCTTGTTCAAGCTGAGCGGAGAGGCGTTGAAAGCTGCAGACGGACCGTTTTCTCCGGACGCGCTGCAGCGTTTGAGTGAACAGATTGCTACTGCCCCCGCCGAATGGGCGATTGTCGTCGGCGGGGGCAATCTTATTCGGGGCGCACGCAGCCCCTGG
>Ga0180429_10003640_pt1 | contig 12453 bp, 10 predicted proteins | sample SS_ome_FD_132428 | JGI IMG/M metagenome (GOLD analysis project Ga0180429, IMG submission 132428) | Hypersaline lake sediment archaeal communities from the Salton Sea, California, USA - SS_1_S_1 metaG | ecosystem: Environmental > Aquatic > Non-marine Saline and Alkaline > Hypersaline > Sediment ... | reverse complement strand
GTTCGTATCCTACGTCCTAACCCTAAACCCTAAGGAGCTCCACATGAAGAAATTCCTCATTCTGGCCGTTGTGTTGCTCATGATGGCTCCGGCCGCGTTCGGCAAGAACATGGTCGAGGGCAAGTTCGGTGCCGGCCTCGCTCTGGGCACCGGCCGAACCATCCTTGCCTTTCAACCTGGCAACGCGCTGGGCCTTGGCATCACCCTGCAGTACGGCATCACCGGCCTGACCTTCCAGGGCGTCTTCAACTATTCTCTGCCCATCGCACCCGATACCATGGAGAACACGGAGGACCTCGGCGAATCCGTCATGGACTTCGGCGTCAACTTCCTGGGCACCGTGGGCGACGGCCCCTTCGTGGGCTATGCCGGTCTCGGCTTCTTCTACAACATGATCAGCTGGGACACCTACAACCAGATGGACGACTCCGTTGACACCAATGACATGAGCACCTACGGCCTGAACCTGACCGCCGCCGTGGATTACTTCATGAACGACATGATCGCCCTGGGCTTCCAGATGGGCTATCCGGTCTCCCTGGGTAGCGACGACGGTGGCACCGACGACTACAACGGCAACGCGAACGTGGCCGGCGCGACCTACAAGGTCAACGTCAAGTTCTTCTTCTAAGAGCTCTGCACCTTCGTTGAAGGGGGCCGAATAGGCCCCCTTTTTATGGTATCCGCAACCTCGTCGGATTCTTCTTCTAAGAGCTCTGCACCTTCGTTGTAGGGGGCCGAATAGGCCCCCTTTTTGATTCCATTTTAAGAGGTGTCGGTAGCGGCCCCTTTTTTTTACGTAATCCACAGGGTATATGAGTCATTCGGCTATTGAGATTGCGTCCATGTCGACAGGGGCCCGATATGGCCCCCATATATCTTGAGTCGGGCATCCTTCGACAAGGGGGCCAATATCGTTCCCCTTTACTATTGGGGAAGAGCCTCTGACTGGTAACAACGGGCGGGGTGTTCCCCGGCGTAGAAACCCCGCCCCTAAATTTTTCATGCGCCGGCACCCGAAAATGCCAAATGTAGGGCGGTCCCGTGGGATGCATTCCCTGCGGGCTGCCCCTACGCCGGTGCAATTTACAGAATGTGAACCGAGACGGTTTCCCTCCCCCTCTGGGGGGAAGCGCGCTTCCGGGTTGGGAAGGGGGTTGAAGCGGCGGCTCGGGGTGGGCCGCCCTACACATCGAAAAAAACGGGCGGACCTTAAGGTCCGCCCCCACTGATTGAAGTAGTATCTATGCCCCGGTCTATGCGTCAGTCCCGTAGAGCTCCCGGGTCATGGCCACCTTGGCCTCCAGGAGCTTCCAGCGACGGTCGCGCCACCGGGTGATGTGCTCCACGTCCTCCGGTTTCAGGTGCCGGAAGCGCCCCTGGAGCTTCAGGTACTCCTCCACCGGCTTGAATTCCTTGGGCCGGTAATTTATCTTGTACACGCCGTTTTCCACCTCGTACAGGGCGACGATGCCGGTCTGCACGCCCAGACGCAGCGCCTTGATCGAGTCGTCCGACTTCATCTTCCACCCCGGCGGGCAACTGGCGAAGACCTGGAGGTACTTCGTCCCCCGGATTTGTTTGGCCTTCTGCATCTTCTTGACGAAGTCCTCGGCGTGGCTCACGCAGGCGGTGGCGGTGTAGCGGATGCCGTGGGCCACCATGATCTCCACCATGTCCTTCTTCTCTTCCTTCTTGAAGTGGCGGACGGGGGTGGTGGTGGTCCAGGCGCCCCAGGGGGTGGAGCCGGAGCGCTGGATGCCCGTGTTCATGTACGCCTCGTTGTCGTAGCAGACGTAGATGATGTCCTCGTCGCGCTCGACGGCGCCGGAGAGGGCCTGGATGCCGATGTCCACGGTGCCGCCGTCGCCGGCCCAGGCCATCACGGTGGTGTGGTCGTTGCCCCGGATACTGAAGCCGTTGCGGATGCCCGAGGCGGCCGCCGCTGCGGTCTCGAAGGCCGTGTGGAACAGCGGCACCAGCGTGGACGAGTACGGGAAGGGCCCGTCGATGACGCTCCAGCAGCAGGCCGGGATGGTCAGCACCGTGTCGCCGCCCAGGGCCTTGAGTGCGTAGCGCATGGCCAGCACCGCGCCGCAACCCTGGCACGCCACGGTTCCGCTGGTGACGAACTCCTCGGTGGGAATCGAGTATTTCATCGCAGTTCCTTTCGCCCCGGGCGCAGGCCCGCCGGTCCGGGGCCGGTGACGGCTACGCCAGCTTGGCCCCCTGCCAGTTGATGTCGGTCTTGGGGCTCTGGTTCGCCGTTATCTTTATCATCTCGAACACCGTGTCCACGGTGACGTCGCGGCCGCCGAGGCCCGCGATGAACCCGTGGATTTCCGGCCGCTGCGGCTCGTGGTACAGGCAGCTCTTGATCTCGGTGTAGAAGGCGCCCTCGGAGCCGTAGGAGAGGTTGCGGTCGATGACGCCCAGCCGCTTCTTGCCCTTGACAATCGCCCGAATCTGGGGCTTGGGGAAGGGCCGCAGGAGGCGCACCTTGACCGAGCCGGCCTTGATGCCTTCGGCCCGGGCCCGGTCCACCGCGTCCTTGGCCGTGGAGGCTACGGTAGAGGAGACGAAGACGAGGTACTCTGCGTCGTCGGCGCGGTAGCCCTCGACGACGGGGTAGTTGCGGCCGAACATCTCCCCGAAGAGCGCGTCCTCTTTTACGATCACGTCCAGCGCCCTGTCCATCGCCCGCTGCATCTTGATTTGCAGCTCGTAGTACCACTCGTCGTTGCAGAGCGCCCCGTAGGCCGGGTGACCCTTGGCCGGGTCGAGGTCGTGCTTGGCCTGGTACTTCGGCAGGTACTCATCCACCAGGGCGATGTCCGCCAGGTCCACCGGCTCCGAGGTGTGGGAGAGGTAGAAGCTGTCCAGTACCAGCATCGCCGGCATCTCCACCTGCTCCGCCACCTTGAAGGCCTGGATGACCGAATCGGTGACTTCCTGGTTGGATTCGCAGTAGAACTGAATCCAGCCGGTGTCGCGGCGAGAAATGGTGTCGTTCTGGTCGGTCCAGATGGTCCAGGGGGGGCCCATGGCGCGGTTGATGTTGGCCAGCACGACGGGCAGGCGGGCGTGGGACGCCCAGTGGAGCATCTCGTCCATGAGGGCCAGCCCCTGGGCGCTGGTGGCGGTGAAGGCACGCGCCCCCGCCGCCGACGCCCCGATGCAGGCCGCCATCGCCGAGTGCTCGCTTTCCACCTTGATGAACTTGGCATCCATCACCCCGTCGGCGCACAGCTCGGAGATTTTCTCCACTATCTGGGTCTGGGGGGTGATGGGGTAGGCGGCGACCACCTCGGCCCGCGCCAGCATGGAGCCGTAGGACACCGCGTGGTTGCCGGTGATGACCTTCTTCATCGTACCTCCTCCACCATCTCGATGCAGTCCTTGGGGCACTCCGCGGCGCACACCCCGCAGCCCTTGCAGTAGGTGAGGTCCACCACGGGGAAGCCCTCGGCGTCCTCGGTGATGCTCATGTCGGGGCAGTACTTCCAGCAGATGCCGCACTTGATGCAGTCCTCGTTGCGGATGATCGGCCGGACGTTGCGCCAGGAGCCGGTCTCGTTGACCAGCATGGTGCCCAGCGTCTTGGCCATGGTGGGGATGTCGTCGATGTTCTTGAGCGGGACGTAATGCTTGTTGGGCATCTGACCCCCGTTTTTCGTCGGGCCTCGTCTCCGGCCCGATTTCTCCCCGGGCGTCACCTCGTTTACGGCTGCGCCGTCGCGGGTGCGCCCGGGTGTTACTTCGTATCGCGCCAAAAAAAGGGGAACGCTGCGGTTCCCCCTCAAGAGCTACGGGGTAATCGCGTCGTAGGTGTCGCGAGCGGCGGCGGCGTTCTCCTCGGGCCTCGAGGGGACGGCCTCACGGATGCACTGCATGAGGAGCTCGATGTCGGTCTGGCCTGTCACCTTGGCGGCGGCGCCCAGCATGGCCGTGTTCACGATGGGGGAGGTGACCGAGCCCAGGCCGTGCTCGATGGAAATTCGGGTGGCGTCCACGGTGTAAAGCTTGAAGTCGCCCTTGAGGCCGAGCTCCTCCGGGCTCTTGGTGGAGTTCACGGTGATGGTCCCGCCGGGTTTCAGGCCGTCGGTGCAGTCCACGGTGTCCATGAGCGTCTCGGAGAGGACGATGACGTGGTCCGGGGTGTAGATGTTGTGACGGGCGCGGATTTCGGTATCCGAGATGCGGACGAAGCTGGCGACGGGTGCGCCCCGGCGCTCGACACCGAACATGGGGAAGGCCTGGACCTTCTTCCCCCCGCGGAAGGCCGCGTCGGCGAAGACGGTGCAACCGCTGGCCGCACCTTGTCCACCGCGGCCGTGGAAACGGATTTCTATCATCGGTGGGCGTCTCCCATGAGGGCTGGTTTTCTGGCCGGTTCGGGGCTGTTCGCGGTTTTCGTGTGGGGACCGGGTAAAAAATCCCCACTGATTCCCTTCCGGCCCACCACTATAACACTACACTCCGGCGCCCTCAACCCCGAAACAGAGGGTAAATCAGTTGAGATGTATGCTCAAAATCATCGCCGGTCCCGCGCATCCTCCGTGCAGACGAGCCGCGCCCGGTGGATGGGGTTAGGCTCCGGCCTAACGGGCGTTACTTGGTCTTGACCTTGGTGTAGCCCTCTTCACCCGGTTTCGGCTTGGGCAGGAATTTCCCCCAGTCACGGTCCTCTCTCGGCGGTATCGGCCTCTCCGGATCGGCGGCCACCAGGGAGTAGGCGGGGTCCGAGTCAATGGCCAGGGCGAGGGCCGTTCCGCAGCGGGGGCAGTAAACCCCGTCCACGTCGCCCTTCCCCCCGGAGCGGAGGTTCACCTTCCTATATTCGCGGCGCAACGTCTTGTCCCAGTCCGTCTTGTGCCCGCACTTCTCGCACTGCACCTCGTGCACGGCCTTCGCCTTTTTCGGCTTGGGCTTTGGTCTGGCCTTGGGCTCCGGGGCTGGGACGGTCTTGACCACCTTGCCCTTGGGCTCGGGCTGGGTCGCGCCCTTGGCCTCGTCCACCCGACGCAGCCAGTACTGCTGGGCCATGGTCAGGACGGTGTTGGTTATCCAGTACAGCACCAGTCCCGAGGGCATGTTGTAGAAGAGGACCCCGAATATCAGGGGGAGGTACTTGGTGAACCCGGTCTGCTTGCCGCCCGAACGGGTGGTCATCCTGCCCTGGTACCACATGGCGGCGGTCATGAGGATGGGCAGGAGGTTGAAGGTGGCCCAGCCCAGCAGGGGGATGGTGAAGCCGAATCCGAAGAGTGAGTCGGGCAGGGTGAGGTCGGCTATCCAGAGGAAGCCGGCGCCGCGGAGCTCCACGGCGTTGCGGAGCGCCCCGAAGAGCGCGATGAATATCGGCATCTGCAACAGGAGCGGGAGGCAGCCGCCCAGGGGCGACACCTTGTTCTTCTTGTAGAGCTCCATTATCTCCTGGTTGGCCCGCTGCTGATCGTTGGCGTACTTCTCCTTGATGGCCTCGATCTTCGGCTGCAGCCGCTGCATGGCCAGGCTCGAACGGAAACTCTTGTTCGTCAGCGGCACCGTCACCAGCTTGAGCACGATGGACAACAGGAGGATGGCCAGGCCGTAGCTGCCCAGGAATGACTCGAAAAAGTTGAGGAGCTTGAGGGCGCCGATGGCGATGGGGGCGAGGAGGTCCCAGCCGAAGTCGGCCACGTCCCCCATCCCGAGGGCCTGGAGGGTGTCGTAATTCTTCGGCCCGATGTAGAGCTTGAAGCGCTCCTTGAAGCGGCCGCTCGCGTCGGTGCGCATCTCGATGACGGTGTTGGCGATTTTCGGTGGGTCCGGGAGCGGCTCGAGGGCCACCCGGCCGCCGGTGAGCATCTCGGTGGGCTTGAGCGCCAGGGCGAAGTACTGGTCCGCGATGGCCATGTAGTCGATGGGGCCGGAGGCCTCCTCGAGGTCGTTGTCCCCGGGGCTCTCCTCGAACTCCTCCCCGTCCACCTCGCCGGTGGTGACCAGGAGGCCGCGGACCAGCTCCCGCAAGTCCCCCTGCCGGTCCAGCCCCGTGCCGAGGTCGAGGTTGAAGGAGCGGTGGTCCCGGACGGGGTAGTCCACGGCGAGGTCGAAAAGGCCGAGGTAGGAGTCGCCGCGGAAGGTGTAGCTCTTCGTCACCCGGATTCCCGCCGACGTGGCGATGTAGGTGACGGTGAACTGCTCGTCGCCCGAAATTTCGTAATCGCCCGAGGCGTGGTTGGCCGCGTGGACGGTGAGGGCGTCGAATTCCGAGGTGGAGACCATCCCCGGGTAGTACTCGCCCAGGGCCTTGTTGAAGAGGACGAGCTGGGAGCCGTCGTAGTCCTTGTGGTCCTTGAGGGTGACCGATTTCAGGGCGCCGCCGACGTTGGAGAAACGCAGGACCATGAGGTCCGTCTCCACCGTGATGAGCCGCTCCCCCTCGGGGACCGCGCTCGACTTGGTCTCCGCGGGGGCGGGTGTTTCGACGACCTCCGCGGGGGCTGTCTCCACGGGCTCTATCGAGACCGTCTCCTCCTCCCCGGCGGGCTGCTCCGTCTCACCGGCCGTTTCCGTTTCGGCGGCGTTCTCGGTCCCTTTTTCCTCGTCGTCGGAGCCCAGCCCGATGAGGAAGTTGATGCCGACCATCGCCACGATGGATATCACCACGGCCAGTACCAGCCGGATGGTCATTCCACGGTCCTTCTCTTCGGGCACGGCGCTCCCTCGAAATGCGGGTGTGAGCCAAGGCATTGTACCGGCGGTCGGCGGGGGGTGTCAAGCGGGCGGTTTTCGATGACGTGTTGTACCCGGCGGCCGACTCTGATACCATCTTTGCGAAGGAGACGAGATGGGCGAGCCGCTGGTCGTGGTGGTCGGTGTCTTGGAGATGAACTGCTACGTGTGGCCCGTGGGGGATTCCGGCGCCCTGGTGGTGGACCCCGGGGCCGAGGCGCCCAGAATCGACCGGGTGCTCGATGAGAACGGCCTCACACCCGTGGCCATCGCCCTGACCCACGGCCACCCCGACCACCTGGGCGGCGCCGGGGAGATGGCCCGGCGCCACCTCGTCCCCTGTTACCTCCATCCCGACGACCTGATATGGGTGGCGGCGTTGAAGGAGGAGTGGCTCGAGGTTTACGGCCCCCGGCCCACCGAGTGGCCCCACTTCACCTCGTACCCGGCCCTGTTGACCTTTCCCGCCCTCCAGATCGAGGTCCTCCCCCTCCCGGGTCACTCCCCGGGCGGGGTGGTGCTCTACGATGCCAAGGGCGGCATCGCCGCGGTGGGCGACTCCATATTCGCCGGCAGCGTGGGGCGCACCGACCTCCCCGGCGGCGACCCCGATACGCTCTTCCACAACCTCGAGCGGGTGGTCATGTCCCTGCCCGACGCGACGCGCCTGCTGCCCGGCCACGGCCCCGCGACCACCGTGGGTGAGGAGAAGCGGTCCAACCCCTTCCTGGTGTGAAAAGGTTCGTCCCCCTTACGGGGATTCTGGTCTTCCTCGGCTGCGCCGTCGAGCCGGGACCTCCGCCGGACGGCGCCTTCGTCAAGGCACTGCCCTCGGAGGATTTTTACGCCCTGGCGTTTCGGACGCTGGGCGACCCGGAGCGGGGCCCGGAGCTGGCCGCGCTCAACCGTGTGGGTGAGGATGTAAAGCCCGCCGACATCGACGGGATACTGGTTCCCGCCGAGGTGAACACCGACCAGCCGCCGCTCTACGACGCGCTGGAGGAGGGGGGCGGAGAGGGGGCGTGGTCGGCGGCGTCCCGGTTCCTCGTTCGCGGGGATATCGAGGGGGCGGTGGCGTTCCTGGAATCGGCCCTCGGGGAGGAGCCCTACCAAGCGCGGCTGCGCTTCCTGCTGGGGCTGCTGCGTTTCCGTCTCGGGGAGGCGTGGCGCGCCCTAGTCCAGCTCCGGGCGGCGGCGTACCTGGCCCCCGCCGACGACCGCCCGCACCTGGCGCTGGCGCTCCTTCTTTCCGCGCTGGACCGGGGGGATGAGGCCCGGCGGGAGCTGTCGGTGGCGCTGGCACTGGACCCGACGGACGACCGCGCCTGGGCGGCGGCCGCGCTCCTGGCCGAGGCGGAGGGCGATTGGAAGGAAGCGGCGCTCGCGCTGGGCGAATTTCTCCGACTCGGCCCCGGCTTCGGTCCCGAGCGGGAGGTCTACGGGGACATGCTGGGGCTCATCGGTGAGGGGCTGGACCCGCTGGACACCGCCTGGCGGTCGGGGCGGTTGCCCGTTCCCGACCCCCGCGACCCGGTCCTCGACCCGCCGTAGGAATGGCGGACGAGTGGCGGTGACCCAATCTTTTAATGTAGGGCGGGGACTTTAGTCCCCGCCGTTTTCATGCCTCGACCCTCACCGCGGGCTGCGTTGACGTAGGGCGGCCCTTCCACGGGCCGCCGCGAATTGCGATGACGTAGGGGCGGGTCTCCTGACCCGCCCGCGGGCGACCGTGGAGGACGCGTCCTAAAGGTCGCCCCCACGGGGCATTCATCTCTACTCCCCCTCCACCCCATAAAAAAACGGCCCCTTGGGACCGTCGTCGTTCGATCCGACCCTACAGGGCCTCGATGACGGATCCACAGGTGGGGCAGCGGGTCTTCTTTCCCCTCAGCTTGGTGATGTTGCCGCAGTTCAAGCACATGGCGTATCCGGGCGGCAGTTCGGCGGTCGGGCCGGCCTGGAGCTGCCGGTTGCGCTCGCGGATGGACTCGGCGATGTCGGAGAGCTTCCTCTTCGACTTGTCCCGGCTTTCCTGGCGCCGGGTCGTTTTCTCCTCTTCCGTGTATTCAACGCCTTCCACCGGCTCGATCTCGAACTCGACCGTTTCCTCGTCGGGCTCCGCGTCGGTCTTCATCTTCCGTCTCCGTCGGGCCATAATCTCGCTGACCGCCCGGCGGTGCGCCGCTTCGTCCATCGTCGGGGGCCGGGCGACCGTCTCCGGCTCGGCGTTTTTCTCGCCGGTGTCGAGGTTGTAGCGGTACGGCCGGTGGGACGACGAGGAGACGGGGGAGGAGGCGGGCTGGGAGCCCGTGGTGGAGCCACCGCCCTGCGCGGCCTTTTTGGCGTTCTTCACCGCCCGGCCGATGATGGGGATGACTACGAAGATGACGATGAGCGGGATGAGGAAACCGGGAAGCATTTCGCCATCCCCGCCGGAGACGAGGAAGGAAACCACGCCGCCGACCGCGACCAGCACGATGACGGCGGTGACGATGCCGACGTTGCAACCGGCGTTCTGGGTGTTGGGGGTCAGGGGCATGGTTCAAGGGTTGGAAGGAGTTCGGGTGGATTATAGGCCGTCCGCCGATTCATGGCAAGCCCCCCAGTAAAAGAGGAGCCGGCTCCTCGATGCGAGAGGCTCAGGGGTTTGGGCGGCGTCGGTAATCTCCCCGAAAAAAGAGGAGCCCCGCGGGGCTCCTCATCGCGTATCGGTCGGTTGTTACCGGGCGACGACCAGCCGGGTGGTCAGGGTCCCGTCGGCGGTGACCAGACGGGCGATTTAAATTCCGGCCGGCGTTCCGGTCGCGTCCCAGGCGACCGTGTGGCGGCCGGCGGCCAGCTCACCCGACGCGGGCGTGGCCACCCGGCGGCCGGCGATGTCGTAGATCGAAAGCTCGACCGTGCCGGTTTCCGCCAGCCCCACGTCGAAGCGGACGACGGAGGAGGCCGGGTTGGGGTACGCGGCGGAGAGGGTCGTCCGGGAGACCTCCCCGAGTGCGGAGACGCTCACCGGGCCGTAGCGCACCGCGCTGCCGTCGGAGCCGACCAGCTCGAGATAGTAGTCGTTCGAGCCCTCGGCCTCACGGTCCAGGTAGCGCCCGCGCGTATCCGGGACGAGGGCGTTCGCGTTGAGCCGGTCCGAGTCGCGGTACAGGTTCACGCCCACGAGCCCGCCCGCGTCCTCCAGGCGCCAGGACAGGAGCACGCCGTCCTCCCCCGCCGCGCCGGTGAACTCGACCACGCCGGCGCTCACGTCGTCGTCCACCGTCGTGGTGCCCTCGAAGGGCCACCCGTTCTGGGCGGTGACGGTGACGTACATCTCACCGGGCTCGGAGGGGTCGGGGTAGAGGATTACCTGGCCGCCGGGACCGGTCCTGTCGGCCACGTGGCAGTCGTCCACCTTGTAGAGGCAGACGAGGGCGCCCTCCACCGGCGAGCCGTCGGCGGTGACGTTCACGGTGAAGCCGCCGTGGCTCCAGTGGTCGGGGTACTGTACGTCGAGGTCCGCCATCTCATTAGTCCAGCCCACGGCCTCGTTGGGCCCGAGGACGTTGTTCTCGTAGATGCACCAGCGGTAGTACGCGTTGCCCTTGGCGGAGGGGACGAAGTAGACCTTCATGTCGGCCAGGGCGTAGCCGAGGTTGGTCTTGGACTCGTTGAACATACTGCAGAAGTACTGCTGGTCTATCATGTCGCTGGGGCCGAATCCGGGTGACCCGGGGGAGTACCATCCGTAGCGCGAGTTCATGACGGTGGCGACCATCCCGCCCGCCGGGGCCAGGACCATCTGTTCGGCGAAGCACTGGTAGCGGTCGAAACCGCCGCACATGCAGCCGATGGAGTTGATCCAGCCCAGCTGGTCGCCGTTGGTCAGGGCGTAGGCGTCGGCGCCCGACATGTTGGTGGAGCCGCAGCCGATGCTGGAGTAGTTGGAGTGGGCGCAGTGGTTGACGACGGCGCAGTTGCCGGCGTTCATCTGGGCGATGACGGCGGCGCGGCTGATGGTGCCCAACCGCTCGTAAAGCTTGGTGACGGGGTCGAACTGCGCCGGCAGGTAGAGCGTATCGACGCGGTCCTTGGCGGTGCCGCCCGAGGTGTAGGAGTCCAGGTAGGCCCCCAGGAAGAGGGCGTCGGTGGAGTGGCCCGCCGGAATCTCCTTCTCGTAGGTCAGGGTCTTGGACACCACGGTGTCCACGAAGTTCGTCGCCACCACGGGGTAGCGGGAGACGTAAACGTCGGGGAACATGTCTGGGTTGTCGCTGGGCCACTCGCCCCAGTAGCCGTCCCCGTCGGCGTTCCAGTCGCCGTCCAGGTCGGAGAAGTAGAGGTCACAGGGGATCAGCCTGTCGTCTTCGGAGGTGCCGCTGATGACCACGTACCCCCGGCGCTCCTGGACCTGGTTGCAGTCGCCGCCCAGGACCACCCATTGTGTGGACCAGTTCTCGTAAGCGTCGATGATGAAGTTCCGGATGCGTTCGGCGTTGTTACTGCCGGAGTAGTTGTCGAAGATGTACTCCGTGGTGACGATGGCCGTGGTGTAACCCTTCAACAGCTTCCAGTCCCGCAGGGGCTCGAAGCTCTCGACGAAGGCCTCCGGGGTGATGAGCACCCACTCGGCGGTGTCGCCGAAATCGGGCCCATCGACGGTCGACTCGGGGTGGGGGGTTCCGGTGAAGCTCGGCTCGACCACCGGCACGCTCACGTGGACGTCCCAGGGGTTGAGGACCATGCTCTGGATTTTTGCCAGACCCTGCTCCGCCACCTGCCGCGTCACCCGGTTGGGGACGCGCACTGCGTAGGACAGCGGTTCGGTCGTTATCTCGAACTCGATGTGGGTGATGACCGAGAGGGCGCCCGAGGCGGGTTCGTAGATGAAGGGGCTGAACTGGGCCGCGGCCACGCCGTAGCCCGAGATGTTGCCGCCCCCGGCGGCCGTCAGGGGGACGGCGGGGTAGGGTTCGCTGGACGAGTAGATGCCGTCGTCGAAGACCGCCCGGAACTCGACGGGCCGGCTCACCGGCTGCGGGGTGTTGGTCGGCATGACCACGTAGAACCCCGGCAGCTCCTGCACGGAGTAATCGGTCACCGTTACCTCGGAGGCCCCCAGGCCCGCCGGCACGCTGATGAACAGCGGGATGGTGGGCAGCATCGGTACGCCCTCTTCGGTGGGGTACAGGCCCTCGCCCACCGAGGGGATGATGTAACCCTCGCTCTCGACGAGCTGGACGAGATCGGTGTTGATTTCGTAGCTGTAGGCCAGCACGAGGGCGGGGAGGAGCAGTGTCAATAGAGCCAGCTTATGCAAGATTCCTCCTGCGGATTGGTGGTATGTTCGATTTTTGTGGAGTGGATAGGTGAACAGAGAACCGATAGCAGAAAATAACCCCGTAGTCAAGGGGATAATTACCCCGGCGGGGCTACCACGGCCACGGGTGAAGCCAGAAAGGCGTTCCCGGGGAGGAACCGGAGTATGGCGGCCGGCACACCGTCCGGCGTCCCCCCGAAACGCCGATACCCCTGCACGGCGCTGGCTACGAAGGACTCGCTCGGCGGCTTGCCCAGCTCGATGAGACGGGCGATGAGCTCGAGCTCGCAGCTGTAGACCAGGAGGTTTTCGTAATCCGAGTAGGTCACCTCCTCGGTGCAGTAGGCGTGGGGGAGGGTGTGCAGCGTCTCGTGGTATGCCAGGCAGTAAAGATCGGAGGGGTTGGAGACGGCCGCGGAGCCGATGGGCCT
>Ga0180429_10003639_pt1 | contig 12453 bp, 8 predicted proteins | sample SS_ome_FD_132428 | JGI IMG/M metagenome (GOLD analysis project Ga0180429, IMG submission 132428) | Hypersaline lake sediment archaeal communities from the Salton Sea, California, USA - SS_1_S_1 metaG | ecosystem: Environmental > Aquatic > Non-marine Saline and Alkaline > Hypersaline > Sediment ... | reverse complement strand
CGCATATCGGTGTTGGCCTCGAAGACGGGCAGCCATTGGGTCAGCTGGTAGAGCTTAGGTGGGCCATCGGGGAAGTACAGCGCGACATCTGCGCTGGGGATATCCGAGAGCGTGAAACCCTCAGGGTCCACCTGGCCGAATTCGCGCATCCTGCGCGCCACGCTCCGAGCCGCGCGCTTACCTTGGCGGCTCAGCCAGGAGTCGGTCGCGGGGGTAGTAGGCACAGTTGGCCTATCGTAAAGGCCGTGCGCTCCCTCTGGGAGCACCGTCAGGTGCTCCGCATGTTGGTCCTTCGGGACCTGCAGAAGAAGTACACCCGGTTCCGACTGGGCTACCTGTGGACGCTGCTCGAGCCACTGGGAATGAGTTTGGTGCTGTGGCTGGTCTTCTCGGTACTACTCGGGGCACGGGCCCTTGGTTTGCAGCCCTATCTGCTGTTCTTGTCGGTCGCGATCTTGCCGTGGTGGTGGTTCTCGACCGGGATCGGTGCCTCCACCCGAATTTGGAGACGCACCGGAGCGCAGCTGAGAATCAGCACACTGCCCACTCAGTTGTGGGTGATGCGCACCATGCTGGTCGCCTTGATCGAATTCCTCTTCTCGTTGCCGGTGATACTGCTAGGTATCGCGTTGACCGGGTTCCTGCCCGGTCCGCTGATCGTGCTCTTCCCGGTCGGCGTCCTCGTGCAGTTCTTGCTGATGTATGGGCTCGCGTTGCTCATCGCTTCCGCGTCCGTGATCTTTCCCGATGTCGCGCGTTTGGTTCGCATCGTGATCCGCGCCATGTTCTACCTGTCACCGGTCCTGTATTCGGTGTCCAACATTCCGGCAGGGGCGCAGTTCCTCGCATCCTTCAACCCCCTGGTGGGAGTCCTGGGCCTGTACCGGATCGGTTGGTGGCCGGAGGAAGCCTCGAGCGCAGTCGGCTACGCCATTTCCTTGGGACTATGCCTGGTGATCTTCGTGCTCGGCGTTGTGACCTTCAACAGGCTCGAACCCCGGATCTTGAAGGAGGTGTGACGTGGCGCAGGTAGCGATCGATCGAGACTTGGATGCTGTGGTGGAGTTCTCCGGCGTTTCCATGCGGATGCCGCGTCATCGTCGCCGACGCGGAAGCGGACGACGTCAGCGTTTGCGTCGGATCGCCGGGGAGGTTCGCCGCGATGAGATCGCGGCTTTGACCGATGTGTCCTTCCGCATCGAACCGGGGGAGTCGGTGGCCGTCGTCGGACCGAAGGGCCCGGGCCGGCAGGCGCTGCTTCGACTCGTTGCGGGCACGTTGCGTCCTGATCAGGGAACCGTGCGTCGGAGCAGGCCGATAGTGCCGATGATCGAGGTGGCGCGGGCCTTTGCTCGGATGTACACGATCCGGCAGAACATCTACATCGTCGGTGGTCTGCTCGGCATGACGCCTGGGCAGATCGAGGAACGGTTGCCGGAAATCGCTGAGCGTGCCGGAGTCACCAACATGCTCGGTCGATACTTGAACGCCGCGCCGCCTACCGTTCGGCAGAAGCTCGCGTGGACTATCGCGATGTCGGTGGAAGCCGATGCCTACGCGATCGATCAGACATTGGTGGTCGGGGAGCGAGCATTCCGGCAGGAAGCCTGGACGCACGTGGACAACCTGCGCAAGCAAGGCGCGACCTTCATCATCTCCTCCGATAGCCCCAAGCAGTTCCGTCGGTTCTGCGATCGCGCCCTATACATCGCAGACGGTCGACTGGTGGCCGACACCACGGTGCCCGAAGCGCTCGCCGCCATGCGCGCCGCACGACAAGCCGCGCGACAGGCCGACGAGTCCGGTGAGCCGCAATAGGCTGTCAGCCATGTCCGAGGCGGTGCCTACACCCCTGCTTCCACGGGCATCGGCTATCCCGAGCGAGGGCGTGCTGCTGCATGTCGGAGTCCACAAGACCGGAACGACGGCCATCCAGGCGGCACTCGCCGATGCCCGACCCGATCTGCTCACCCACGGTGTCCGTTACCCGGGGAAGCTGCAGGCGCAGCACCGCGCCGCCCTTGCCCTGCTCGGCCGGCCCTGGGGCTGGAACTCCCGCGGCGGATCGGTGATGGATCGCAGACATTTCGATGCGCTGGTTCGACGATCGGCCAAGCACGACGGTCGGGTGGTGATCAGTAGCGAGTTCTTCTGCGAAGCGCCGGAGGACAAGGCGAAGGAGACCATCGAGGCCCTCGGTGGGTCAGGCAAGGTGAGGGTGCTCGTCACGCTGCGCAACCTCGGCAAGTTGCTTCCCTCGTCTTGGCAGCAGTACCTGAAGTACGGCCTGACCACCCCCTACGAGAAGTGGCTCGAGGATGTCTTCGCCACCCCCGGCTCCTCGAAGATCTCACCGACTTTCTGGCGACGCCACGATCACGGTGAGGTGCTGACCAGGTGGGCGGGCGCGGTCGGTGCCCAGAACGTCAACGTCCTCGTCCTCGAGGGTGTCGACCGCAGCGCGCAATTTCACACCTTCGCGCAGTTGTTGGGTGTTCCCGAGGAGGTCCTCGTCTCGCGCAAGGACCTGACCAGCAATCGGTCGATGACGGCAGCCGAAGCCGAGTTGCTCGTGCGGTTGAACAAGCGCGTGAAAAAGCAAATGCAGTGGACGGACTACGTGCGGTTGGTCAGACGAGGGGTGGCACTCCGCATGGTCGAAGGCCGCGAACCGGATCCCGGAGAACCTACCTTGGTCACACCCGACTGGGCACTGGATGCTGCCGCGCTCGAGGGCGCCAAGTCGGTGCAGACGATCAAGGAACTCGGCGTGAACGTGTACGGCGATCTGGACGCCCTCGCGGTACGCGTTCCTTCTTCGAAGGATCCGCACACCCCGGTCACCGACTTGCCGATAGATGCAGCAGTGGCCGCCGTTGCTGCTGTCATCGAGGCCAGCAAGGAAGAACCGACAGCGCGTGAACTCGCCGGCCGAACCTGGCGTCAAGCCCGCAAGGATGGGTTCGCCTCATTGCTGCGGAAAACCGACTCGTGACCGGCGGGACGTCCGTCGTCGAGGTGGGCGCCGGCTCGCTGGAGCGCACCGAAGGTGTCGTGCCGCAACTGCGAGCCGTGGAAGCGGCACTGGACTCCGCGGAAGCGTGCGGGAACCGTGTAGTGATCATCGCGGCGGACCTCATCACCGCCACGAGCGCCCTGGCACCGATCGACGATGATCCGTTCGCACCTTCCAGTGTCCTCGTCGCGGCCGACTCCCGCGGCGATCTCGTCGTGCGCCATCACACAGTCCTTTCAGGTGCAACCTCCTTCTACGAGACCGCCGACCCCACCCACCGCAGCGTCGGTGCGCTGGTCATCGCGCCTGCCGATGCGAACGCAGCCGGTACGGCTATCGCTGAACTGCGCCAGGCGGTGCACGACGGGGATGTGCACGTCGCCGATACCGAGATCGTCGAAGCCGTCGTCATCGCGCTGGTGCGCAGCCAGATCTCCCTGCGCGCCGTCGAAATCGTGGACGTGCCGTGGTTTCGATCCCCGGCGAACTCAGCGCAGGCGAGGCAGGCCACCTCGGAGATATCCGAGCCGCGCGTGCGCGGGTTACTCGCCAACCGGGTGGACGACGGCTTCTACTCCACGTTCGTGGTGCGCAAGGCCTCCAAGCCCTTGACCCGATTGGCCCTGCGGTCAGGGCTCAGCCCCAACACCATCACCGGTATCTCCTTCGCCATCGGCTTGGCGGCGGCTGCAGCGTTCGCCACCGGCCAGTGGGGCTGGATTCTGGTGGGCGCCTTCGCATTGCAGGTCAGCTTGATCATCGACTGTGTGGACGGGGAAGTAGCCCGCGCCACCCGCAGGTTCACGGCTCTGGGTGCGTGGCTCGATGCGGCCACCGATCGGGTCAAGGAGTTCGCGGTCTACGGCGGCTTGGCGATCGGTGCATCGGCCATGGGTGCGAACGTGTGGTGGCTGGCGATCACCTTGATCGCGTTGCAAACCACCCGGCACTTCACCGATTACGACTTCGCGCGGATTCAACGGCTCCGCGAAGCCGAACTTCCCCATGTGGATATCCGGCAACGAAGCGATGGCCGCCAGGCCGCGCGCGGTGGTCTGGCCGGTGCCATGCAGGCATCGGCACGGATCAATCGACGCTCGACGGTGCGTTGGGTCAAGAAGGTCGTGCACATGCCGATCGGGGAGCGGTGGTTGCTGTTGAGCGTGCTCGCGGTGTTGGTGGGACCGGCATGGGCGCTCGGCGGTTTGCTCATCGCAGGTGTCATTGCATTGACCTACGTGCTCGCCGGTCGCATCGCGCGCACGCTTACCTGGTCCGGCGCCACTCCCGGCGATGGCGCGTGGGTCTTGCGCACCCAACTCGATGCCGGACCACTCGCCGCCGGAGTCGCACGCGCGATCCCCGCGCTGCAGCCGGGCATGCAAGGTCGCTTCGCCTGGAGTGGGCCGGCGCTGCTGCGCGCTTTCGAACTCGGCGCGGTGGCTTTACTCATCACCCGCGGATCCAACGACCTCCAACCGCTTGCCTTCTGGCTGCTGTTCGTCATCGCCTACCACCACTACGACACCCTCTACCGATCGCTGCAGGGGGCGATGCCACCTCGGTGGCTGACCTGGCTCGGCTTCGGATGGGACGGCCGGATCATCGTCGTCGGTGTCATCACGCTGGGACTCGGTTTGGGACTCGGTGCCGCTGCAGTGAATGCGAGCCTGGCCGTCCTGCTGGCCTGGTTGGCAACATGGTTCGCGGGCGTGGCGTCTATCCAATGGTTGCGGAGCAGTCGATGAGCGAGCAGGAGCGCGAACCCGACGAGCGTCCCGATCGCCCGACCCTCGCGCAGGTGCGCGAGGTCTGTCAGCCCGACGCGGTGCGCATGCGCGCGAACTCCGAACATTGGGTCGCCGATGTGTACCTGCGTGACATCTCCCCCTACCTGACGCGGCTCCTGTTGAGAACCTCGATCTCCGCCAACGGTGTGACCGCCTTGATGATCCTCACCGGTGTGGGAGCCGCTGCTGCTCTGTTGATTCCCGGACTTCCCGGTGTCTTCCTCGCGGCGATCCTGGGGCAACTGCAGATGCTCTGGGACTGCTGCGACGGCGAGGTCGCCCGCTGGCGAGGGACCTCCTCGCCCAAGGGGGTCTTCCTGGACCGGGTGGGTCACTACCTGACCGAGAGCCTCATCCCCATCGCTCTCGGTCTGCGCGCCGCCGGCTTCCCCGAATCCGGCTGGCTGGACACCCCCTGGCCGCTTATCGGTGCGCTACTCGCCGTGCTGGTCTTGCTCAACAAGGCGCTGAACGACATGGTGCACGTCTCGCGCGCTTACAACGAGCTACCCAAACTCGCCGACGCCAAGGGTGTGGGCGCACCTCAAGCCTCGGGTGTGCGGCGCTTGCGCAGCCTGGCTCGCTTCTTCCCGTTCTACCGCGCGTATCACTCCGTCGAGCTGACGCTGCTGGCACTCATCGCCGGGATCGTCGACGCCTTCATCGGTGACCTCGCCGGTACGCAGGTCCTCGTCGCCGCGCTCGCCATCTTCGGCGTGATTACCGTGATCGGCCACTTCCTGGCGATCGTCTCCTCGAGCAAGTTGCGCGCATGAGCACCGACATCGGTGTCGTGATCTTGACCATGGGCAAGCGCCCGGAGGATCTGCGCCGCGCAATCGATTCCGTCCTCGCCCAACAAGACGTCGAGGTCGAAGCCGTCGTAGTCGGCAACGGCTGGGAACCGACCGACCTGCCAGCCGGCATCCAAGCGCTCGGCCTGCCGGAGAACGTCGGCATCCCCGCCGGACGCAACGCCGGTGTGCCATACGTCGGCGGTGATCTGCTGTTCTTCCTCGACGACGACGCCTCCTTGCCCGATCCGTACTTCCTGGCTTCCATCAAGGGTCGGTTCGATTCCGATCCGCAGCTCGGATTGATCCAGCCCCGCGTGGAGGATCCGACCGGCCTGGAGCCGCCGGGCCGCTGGGTGCCGCGGTTTCGGGTGGGTGATCGCACGCGATCCGGCCCAGCGACCACCTTGTGGGAGGGCGCGACCGCCATCCGCCGCGCGGCCTTCGATGCGGCTGGAGGCTGGCCCGAGGAGTTCTTCTACGCCCACGAAGGCATCGACTTGGTCTGGCGGGTGTGGGATGCCGGCTTCACCTGCTGGTACGCCGGTGATCTCGTGGCCCATCACCCAGTGATCGATCCGGCGCGCCACGATGAGTTCTATCGGATGAACGCGCGCAACCGTGTCTGGCTGGCGAAGCGGAATCTCCCGGCGCCGCTCGAACCCCTGTATGTCGCAACGTGGTCATTACTTTCCCTTGCTAGGTTGCCGAACCAGCGAGCACGAAGAGTCTGGCTCGACGGGCTTCGCGAAGGTATCCGCGTAACGCCGAAGGATCGGCGACCTATGGCCTGGAGGACGGCGTGGCGCATGACGAAGGCCGGGAGGCCTCCCGTCGTCTAACTGACCGCGGAACCTAGGAAGCGCAGAAGTTCTCGTCGGCGGTGTTGACGTTCGCCGTCAAGTCTTGCGTTGCCTTGGAGATGGTGACGGCTCGTGCTGACGTGAGCGGCTCGGTGATGATCACCCGCATGGTGCCGCCCTGTCCGGGCACTTCCTCGGTGTTCTCGAAACCGGTGCTGTAGATCAAGGTCTTGGCCGAGACATCCCAATCGGGGTCGAACCAGATGGTGTCTTCGGACGGGTACTCACCGAGCCGGGCGTCCTTGATCTTGTCGACGTTCACCACGTTGAAGCCCTGGGCCGTGAGCGCGCGCTTGGCCTGCTTGCCGGTGCCCTTTTGTCCGGTGGCGTTGAGGATCTCCACGCGTACTTCCTCGGGGGCCTTTTTTAGCAGTGGTTGATCCTTGTTCGCCTTCGGCGGCCAGGAAGTGTCGTTGGCGATGGCATCCCACAGCGGGTTGGCGCGCTTCTTGGCGACCTGGACGGTGGCGCCGTCGCCGCTCTGCTTCCAGGGCATGGTGGTGAAGGTGATGTCCTTCGGGCGCAGGTCGCGCAGGCTCACGGCGAGATCGCGCAGATTCTCGATGTTGGCCAATTGCGGATCGGCTGTGAGGTTTTCGGTTGCGGCGTTGAGAACACCGAGCAGCGACGCCGGGTTCAGCAAGATGTCGCTCGAGAGCACCCGCTTGGCCATCGACGACAAGAACGCCTGCTGACGGCGGATGCGTGAGGTGTCGGAGCCGTCGCCGAGGGTCTTGCGGGCGCGCACGAAGGCGAGCGCTTCCTCGCCGGTGACCGTATGCAGGCCCTTGTCCAACTTCAATCCGCTGAGTGGATCGTTGACGTCCTCATCGAGGCAGATCTCCACACCACCGATGGAATCGGTGATCCGCTTGAAGGCTGCGAAGTCGATGACCATGAAGTTGTCGACGTCGAGCCCGGTGATCTGGTTGACGGCCTTCAGCACGCAGCCCGGGCCTCCGAGATACATCGCCTCGTTGAAGCGACCCTCGTAGCCACCGACCGTCTCACCGTCCTTGGTGCATTCGGGGAGCATCATCAAGGTGTCACGCGGAATGCTCACCCCGATCGCCTGGGAACGGTCGGCGTTGACGTGGAACAAGATCGTGGTGTCGCTGCGCTCGACGTCGCCGAATTTCGCGACGCTGCCGTACCCCTTGTTGCCCTTCCCGGTGCGCGAATCACTGCCCATCACCACCATGGTGAACGGGGCGGTCTCTCCGGTCTCCTCGTCGATCACGACCGACTCGCTGGCCGGCACCGAGACGCCGGTTTGGTCGGAGATATCCAAGGCGGTGATGTTGCCCTCGAGTTGTCCCATCACCGAGGTGACCCCGGCGCCGATCACGGTGACCACGAGGACCGCCCCGGAAGTGATCCCGGCCAGCACCGTGGTCCAGCGGCGGGTGGCGGAGCGAGCGGACAAGGGGAGGGCCTTTCGGTCGTTTCGTGTTGCAGCATCGTACGCAGCGGGACGTGCCCGACCTTCGTAGGACGCACGGCGAGGGGCCAACGTTCCGATTTCCGGGCGTGCCGGTGACGGCTGTGACGTCTGAGCCGTGTGAGGCTTTGTGTATCGGCTGAAGCCATGGCACCGTGGTCGAAAGTCACGCGTCTATGTCAACAATGTCGTCATAACGTCACACAGGCACAGGTCAGTCGGCCACCTAGGTCCGGCGCCCGTGACCGGCACCGGCGAAGGGAGGTCAGCGTGCGGCGCAGCATCACCGCCTCGATCCTGGCTACCGCCGTCGTGGCCGCCGGTCTGACCGTCCCCGTAGTCGGCTCGTTTCCCGGCGAGGGCGACCGCGAGCCGATCGAGCGCGAACCGGTCACCGCCACCAGCAACTCGCTGCCGCTCTCGGGCGTGGACCCCAGCGTGATCGAGGAGTCCACCGTGGCCATGGCCTCCTGGGATTCCCTCGTCGACACCGCGGAGGTGGACGGACTCGGCTTGGCGCCCGCTGGCGAGGCGACGCTGACCTTCACCAGCGACGAGCACGCGCACGACGAACACGCGCACGACGAACACGCGCACGACGATCACGAACACGCGCACGAGGAAAACAGCGAAGAGGAAGCCGTCGACCTCGAGCCGGCGATCGCTGCTCGCGCGGAAGTAGTCGATCCGTTCAGCCTGGTCGGCATCACCGCCGACGAGCCCTTCGAGCCGGGCACCCGGGTCCTGGTGCGGGTGCGCGAGGGTTCGGGCTGGAGCACCTGGGAGCCGTTGACGCTCACCGATCACGGGCCCGATGTCGATTCCCCCGAGGCCCGCGGCATCCGCTACGGCACCAACCCGCTGCTGACCGACGAAGCAGATGGCATCCAGGTGCGCATCGACACCCCGGGCGGTGCGGAGCCGGACGGTACAGAGGTGGTGTTCGTCGACAACCCGGTGGCAGAGGCCGACGCGCAGTTGCCCGACCCACCGGACGGTTCGGCGATCGAGCCGGTGTCCGTGGCCCGTGCAGGTACGACCGCCGCGATGCCACCGATCATCTCGCGCGCCGAGTGGGGTGCCGACGAGAGCCTGCGCCGCGGATCGGCGCGTTACTCCCCGACGATAAAGGCAGCGTTGATCCACCACACGGCGACCAAGAACGACTACAGCCACGAGCAGGCGGCCAAGCAGGTGCGCAACCTCTATAGCTGGTTCACCAAGGGTCTGAAGTACTCCGATATGGCTTACAACTTCCTGGTCGACCGCTTCGGTCGGCTCTACGAAGGACGCGCCGGTGGCTTGGACCAGCCGGTGGTCGGCGGGCACACCGCTGGCTTCAACGATCAAACGTTCGCTATCTCCGCCATCGGCAACTTCGCCAAGGCCAAGCCCCCGGCCGATCAGATGGCGGCCATCGTGGACTCGGTGTCGTCGTTGACGGCCTGGAAACTCGCGATGCACCACCGTGATCCGAACGGCACCATCCCGCTGGTGTCGGATTCGGATAAGGGAACGTCGCGGTACGACCCAGGTGAAGTCGCCACAGCGCTTGTCGTCGGTGGGCACGGGGACATCGGCGCCACGAAGTGCCCGGGCAAGCATCTCGAGGATCAGATCCCGGCCATCCGCGCGGCGACGACCGCGAAGATGGGCGCGGGCATGGTCAACCCGACCGCCAACCCGGCCGCGTGGGCCGGTGGTCCGATGTCGATCACGGCATCCACGAACGCACCGTTGTCCTGGACCGTTGCCATCACCAACCGATGCGGCGACGTGGTCCGCAATATCAGTGGCCAGCAGGCCGCACCGGGTCCGCTGCAGATCGACTGGGATCAGCGCGACGACGCCGGCAACCAGGTGCCGCCGGGCAACTACACGATCGCGATGAACGCCACTGCCGGCGGCGAAGCGCTCTACCCGTGGGTGAGCTCCGGTCGGGTCCTAGCGACGCCCACCTCACCGCCGGACCCGTGCGGGGCACCGGCCTCGTTCACGCTCAGCGGCGCGGGCTTCGGGCATGGCGTGGGCATGAGCCAGTACGGCGCGCTGGCGATGGCCAATGCGGGGATGGACGCGGCATCGATCGTGACCCACTATTACCAGGGCACGACCGTTCAACCGGTGCCGGACGACATGAACATCAGAGTGAACCTGGAATACGACAAGAAGCACGTTCGCGTGCGCGGTGAGGCCGTGGAAGGCGACGGCACCGTCCAGGCGAATCTGGGCGGGAACATCGTTACGGCCGGACCGGGGGAGAGCTTCTACTTCACCGGCGACTCCGGGGCAGTGCAGGCGGCCAAAATCGTCGGCGGCGCCCGGCAGGAACTCGGGGTGTTCCCCAGCGCCACCTTGACCTGGTCGGGGCTTGCGAACGTGGTCGACAAGGGCGGCAACTTCGATTCCGAGGGTCACCGCTACCGCTACGGCACCATCGAGGTGCTCCCCAAGGGCGATAACTCCAAGACGCGACTGAACGCGGTCAACTCGCTTCGGTTGCACGAGGAGTACCTGTACGGGATCGCCGAAGTCAGCAGTTCGTGGCCGGACGCCGCACTCCAGGCGCAGGTGCTCGCCGCACGCACCTACGCGCTATCGAAGATCGAGTCCGGGGTGCGCGGGGCGTGCGATTGCCACGTTGACGATGGCCGTGGCCCGTACTCCGATCAAGTGTTCGCCGGCTGGGCCAAGCAGTCCGGGCCGAGGGGCGAGCGGTGGGTCGCCGCGGTAAACGCCACGCACGCTTCACCGAACACCGGCCTGGCGATCTTGTACGAGGGTTCGCCGATCCGGGCGTTCTACTCCTCCTCCAACGGTGGGGCCAGCCAAGCCAGCGCCGATCAATGGGGCGGTGATCTTCCGTACGTGCGATCCGTGGCCGATCCCTGGTCGCTGAGCGAGGAGAACCCGAACCGCGCTTGGGACAAGACCGTCGGACAGGTGGAGATGGCCCAGGCCTTCGGTGTCGGTGAGGTTTTCAAGGTCGAGATCGTGGATCGTGATCCTTCGGGTGTAGCCAAGACGGTGCAGGCCACCCTCGCCGATGGCAGCACCGTGACCCGCAGCGGCAATCAACTGCGCAACGCGCTGGGCTTGAAGTCCTCGTACATCAACGCGATCAACGGCAGCGCCGGGGTGCCCGTCACCACGCCGCAGGCGCCGGGAACGCCGGCGGCGCCTACGCAACCGACCGTGAACTACGAACGGCAAGTCAAGATGCTGACGCCGATCGATCGTCAGGTGAAGGCACTGAAGTCCTTCGTCATCAGAGCGCAGGTGACGCCCAAGCGCAAGGGCCTGCGGGTGTGGTTCCAGCGGCTCGAGGACGGCGAGTGGGTCACGTTCAAGAAGAAGCGCACCAAGAAGAGCGGTCGGGTCCGCTACAAGGTCAAGGAAGCGTGGCCGCCGAACACCACCACCGAATACCGGGTGGTGGTGGTGCGCAAGAAGCAACCCATCGGTGTGGGGGAGACGTTCCGCGTATCGGTGGTGCCCAGCGTCAAGCCGCGCTCGGTGGCCCTGCGGACACCGCAGGTGATGGATGTGCCGGCCGGGGAGTCCTTCAAGATCAAGGCGAGGGTGCGCCCGAAGCGCAAGGGACTCACGGTGTGGCGTCAAGCCCTGGTAGACGGCGAATGGCGCACGGTGCAACGTTCGAAGACCAAGAAGGGTGGCCGCGTTGTTTTCCGGATCAAGAAGGCCGCGCCCGCCGGTGCGAGCTACACCTACCGGATCCTGGTGGTAGCCAAGAAGCAGGCCGCGGGAGCGAGTCAGGACATCACGGTCAACGTGACGCCTTAGTCGGCGACTACTTCGATCCGTTCACTACTGCGTACGTCGTCGTCGATGGCATCGGCGAGGACGACCGCACCGTCGGTGACCAGTGGCCAGATCGCGGGAAGCCACCACTGATCCGGCCCCGGCACCATGCCCAGGCAGGTGGCCTGAGCATGCGGCTTCGCCCACTCGACCCCGCGCTCCAACAGTTCGGCTTGGGTGAGCCCGTCGAGCGCCAACTGCTGACTGTGGTCGTCGGTGAACACCTGCTGATCGGGCTGGGTACGCACGGCCAAGGTGACGTCCTCGACCCCCGGTGGCAGTTGCGCCATCGCCGCGGCATCCAGCGGCATACCGAACGGGTGCATGGAGACCACTTGAACCGCGCCGGGTAACCCAGCCGCCTCTTTCGGGCCGGCGACGATGAGATCGCACTCCTCACCACCACCGGGCACCACGGTGCACCCGGCGCTCCAGATCCCGATGAGCCAGGTGACCCGCTGCCAATGCCAGGGGATGTGCACGCCGACCGAATCGCCGGCCTGCAGATCGAACGCACCGACCAGTGTGTTGGCGATCTTGGCTGCGGCATTGGCCACTGATGCGCCCGAGAGTTCCATGCGGCCATCGGGCCCGAGGTAGGTCACGAAGGGTCGGGCGGGGTCGCTGCGGGCGAGCAAAGCGCTGCGGATGTCACCGCGAACGCCGGTCGACGCGATGGGCATGACCTCATTGTCCGACAGGGAAGCGGTGTGGGCTATGGCACCCT
>Ga0180429_10003638_pt1 | contig 12454 bp, 6 predicted proteins | sample SS_ome_FD_132428 | JGI IMG/M metagenome (GOLD analysis project Ga0180429, IMG submission 132428) | Hypersaline lake sediment archaeal communities from the Salton Sea, California, USA - SS_1_S_1 metaG | ecosystem: Environmental > Aquatic > Non-marine Saline and Alkaline > Hypersaline > Sediment ... | reverse complement strand
GAGGCGTAACACGATCGGGCCGGGCGAGCTGTCGCCGGTGGACTCGCGCCGTGGGCCGGAGGAGAGAGCATGAAACGCATGCGGCTTGTTCCGTTGGCGATCCTCGTCATCTTGATCTCGACTCTCAGCGCTACCGCCCATGAGGCCTCCCCGCGGGTTGTCGTGATCGACACAGACATGGCCCTCGACGACGTTCGGGCATTGACGCTGCTGGCGTGCTCTGACGCGGTCGAGATCCTGGCCTGCGTCTGCTCCGATGGGGCTTGTGCCCCGCCCGCGGGGGCCTGGAATGCCCGCTTCGTCCTCGACGCTTTGGGACACAGTCACGTGCCGGTCATCGCGGGACGAGCGCTGGACAGGCCCGCCCCGGCTTGGCGTTCGATGTCAGAGTCCCTGGCCTGGACACGATCCGTTGACCCCAGCTCCATTCCCCCTCGGCCGGACGGATCTTCACCCGCTACCCCTGTCGGGCGCGTGGCGGCACGGGTGGCCGGACACAGTGAGGTCGTCTACCTTTGCTTGGGACCGCTTACCAACCTGGCCGATCTCATCGTCGAGCAGCCACGCGCCGCCGAGCGTTTCAGCGCGATCTACTACCGGGGATCCCCGCCCGGGATCACCCCGCTCTCGTGGAACACGGCTCGGGATCCGGAGGCGGCCCAGAGCGTGTTCGACGCGGGCTTGCCGATCCACACCCACCACGTCCCCGATTCGCTCCTACTGGTCTACGACACCGAGCTGGCCGAAGCCGTCTGCGGGATGGAGGAAGCTGCCGCCGAGCTGCTGTGCCGCCTCCACCGCGATGAGCGGGTTCGCTCTCTGATCTCCGCGGGACACTTCGTCTGCTGGGACGAGTCTCTGGTCCTGGATTTCCTCTTTCCGGGTCTCTTTGCTTGGCGTCCTTCGTCAGCCGGTCGGTTGCAGCTTGCTAGTGACACCGATCGGGCTCGCCGCTCCTACCTCGGTTTGCTGGCCGGTGATCTTAGCCTTAGGCCAGGTCATCGCCATGGTGTCACGTTGCGCGATCTTAGCTTCGCGAAGGAATGGCTGCGTCCTGACGTGGCGGAGATTCAGGGTGTGGCGCTGAGTCTGCACGGCAGCGAGGAGTGGAACGCTGTCCTGCTGACCAATGAGCTTCACCGGCATCTGGGCATCTACTCGATTCTCGGTGCGAAGATGGGCATTCGGGCTAGAGAGCTCCTGGGGGCAGGGGTCGATGAGCTGGAGGTGTCGAGCATGGCGGGTCTTGACCCACCACTCAGCTGCCTGACCGACGGGCTACAGGTTTCCACGGGGGCAACCCTGGGCCGAGGTGCGATCGCAGTCATCCCCGGTGTCTCACGCCCCGCAGCTCAGTTCCGCAAGGACGATCGGCTCTTGCAGCTCGAGATCCGCGATGACTTGGTGGCTCGCATTCGGGAGGACGTCGCGAACTGCGTGGATGTCCATGGTGCGCTCACACCGGCATACTGGGCGGCGATCCGCTCGTTGGCTCTCGCGTATTGGCGCGATGTGGATCGCAAGCGTGTCTTCAAGGAGCTGTGGTTGGAGCCTTGAGCTATCGATTGGCGAGGCTCATGCGCGAGAATGGGAACTCGCGCTCTGTGCTGCAGGGAGCATCGAATCAGCAAGCATTGTGCGCGAACGGGCCACGCCACGGGGCAGGCGCTCGGCCAGATGGGCGAGCGCGTCTACCGGTTCTTCGGGGGCGGCGAGTCAGAGAAGACGGCCCTGCGCGCCCGCCCCCGCGGATCGCTTTTCGGTCCGGAATGCCGGATTACACGGTCCTCCAAGCGGCCTCTGCGGCCGATTGGGAGTATGCCATCTGCCCGGTGCACCCTGGTTCTGGAGAGAGGAGCAACGCGTCGAGTTCGCCCGCTGCATCGAGGATCTGCGAGCGCGCGGCGTGGTCTATCTGCTGCCTGGGGAGCACGCACATCCGCAAGCGGACTTCCGTTGGCACGGGACGACTTCCACTGAACGCTCTGGATGTGTGCGGCGTTACGTAGGGAAGGCCAGCCCCAGGATCAGCGCGCGAGCGCTCGGGAGGACAGCATGGTCGGACTGCCGCGCTTCATGTTCCGAACGCCACCGAGCCGGACCCTTCGGCGCCGTCGGCTCGGGCCGAGCCAGGCTCGGGCGCGTGCTCGCTTCACCGCTCGCGGCCGATGGAGTGCAGCGGGCGCAGTAGTCCTCCTTTGTGCCTGCGCCGCGGCAGCCACGGCCGCAGCCCAAGCCGCTGCCGCATCCACCCAGAAACCGAGCACGAGCCGCCCCCCGGAGGTGCTCTCCTGGCGCCATCAAGTCCTGCCGCTGGAGCGCTACGGCGAGCTCGCCTCCGCCTGGGAGCAGTACGTCGAGGCCCATCCCGAGGACCCGCGGGCGTGGGTCGAATGGGGCGATGCGCTGCGCTACGCGGGCGACGATGAGGCGGCGCGCGCCAAGTACGCGCGCGCGTTTGCGATCGACTCGACCGAGGCCGGCGCGATCACCGCCTACGTCGCCGACATGATGACCCATCGCATGGATCATGCGCCGACCGCCCGCTGGGCCTACCGCAAGCTGCGTTCTGTCGCGGAGAGCTCTCCCGACCACGCCCCGGCCTACTACATGCTCTACATCGCTGCCCTGACGCAGGGGGACGCGGTGTGGGCCAAGGAATCGCTGCGCCGCATGGTGACGACGGGCGACATGCCGCCGGTGCTGCTCGACTACGCGTACAACCTGCTCGTCTCCGCGCCGCCGGGGGCGATCCTCTTCACCAACGGCGACAACGACACCTATCCGCCGCTGGCGCAGCAGGCGCTATACGGCGTGCGCCCCGACGTGGCCATCGTCAATCTCTCGTTGCTCAATACGCATTGGTACATCCGCCATCTACGCGAGATAGGGCTGCCGATCGCGCTCGACGACCGGGCGATCGACGCCCTGCGGCCCACGGCCCAGGATCGCGTGTCGGACCAGATGCAGCGTCACATCGCCGCGCACCTGGAGCGCTCATCACGCTGGCGGGAGATCTGCTACGCGGTCACCGTCTACGAAGACGCGATCGCCGTGCCCAACGACCGGGTGACCTCGGGACTCGTCTGGCGCCTGCGCGCCGCAAAGGGCGCGCGCGATGGGGCCCCGCGGCGAGCCGCTGCGGGATCCGAAGCAGGATCCGACGCCTTCGATCTCGAGCGCACGCGCCGCCTGCTCGACGAGGAGTTTCGTCTGGCGAGCATCACCGATCCGCGCACCGACTGGGCGCGCGAGTCCTCGGTCGTGCACCTCGGCATCAACTACGCGGCGTTGCTCGGGCGCGTCGCCCTTGGGGTCGCGGCCGAGGAGGGCGCTCCGGCCGGCCGGCCTTATCTCGAGCGCACGGTCCGCCTGCTTGCCTTTCACGACAAGCGAGAGATGGCGGAGCTCTACCTGACGATCTGGGAAGACGAGTTTCCGCGCGATGCGGCGCCGGAGCGGTGGCGCGCCTTGTTTCGCCGTCGGTAGCGTCGCCCGACTCCGGCGCAGAGCGCCTGCGCGCCCACCCGGCGTCTCGCCCCACGAGTGCGGTCTGACGGACGCTGCACGCCGCCCGCGCGGACTCCTACCGATACGCCGCCTTGATGCCTCCCCACGTCGTGGCTTCCACCGGCGATGCAGGGCAGCCTTCGCCGAGCGCCCCGATCACGCCGCAGTCGCTCCCCTGCGGATGGTTCCCGGGCAGGCAGGGCGAGCCTGCCTCGAGGGTGTAGTCCCCCGAGACCGGATCGCAGAAGCGTGGATCCTCACTGAAGTTCCCGTCGAGGCCCAGTTGGCCGGCGAGATCGCCGGTCCAGTCGCCGCCGGCGTTGCCGAAGATGTCACAGCAGGTGGCGGTCGCGCTGCCCGTCACGGCCGGGCCTGCTTCGGCGAACGCGATGATCGTATTCGCGATCTCGGCATCGCCATCGATCCCATCCAACTGACCATTGCTGTTCCCGACCAGTGAGCATCCGTTGATCTCGATCACGGCGTTGCCCGGCAGGTTCTGGAAACGCATCCCGCCGCCACTGCTCGAGGCTGTGTTCTCGGCGAACAGGCACGCCGAGACCGAGTGCAGCGTTCCGCTCTGGCTCAGGGTCGCTCCGCCGCTCGCGGCGGAGTTCTGCGTGAATGCGCAGTCGGTCAGCGTCAAGGGCGTGAAGGCATAGGCGAGTGCCCCCCCCGATTCGGCTGTGTTCGCTTCGAAGGCGCAGTCGGCTGCGTCGAGCACGCCCGACCAGCAGGCAACGGCTCCGCCTCCGGCGGATGCCTCGTTCTGGCGAAACGTGCATCCCGACATCGTCAGCGTAGTGCCGCTGGCCCGTATGGCCCCCCCGTCGGCGGCATCGCCGCTGGAGAGATTGCCCTCAAAGAGGCAACCCTCGATGCTCGGGGCACCACCCGAGAAGGTGAGCGCCCCGCCGCCATGAGCCTGGTTGTCGACGAAGGCGCAATCGGTCAACGTGGGCGAGGAGCCGTCGCATTGCACGGCGCCTCCCTCTTCCCACTCGCCACCGCTCCAGCCATGGGTCACGGTGAGGCCCTGCAGCACGGAGAGCGCCGTTTCGCCCGAGACGAGCAGGAATCCCCGTCCGGTCCCCTCGCAGTCGATCACGCAGTTTGCGTAGCCGTTCTGCGACCGCACCGTGATCTCCTTGCCCAGGAGGTCGATGTCGCGATTGCCGGGTCCGGTGAAGACGCCGTCGGCGAGTGCGACGATGTCACCGTCGACGGCCGCATCGATGGCGGCCTGGATGGTGGGGAAGTCCCCGGTGCCATCGGGGAGGACGGTGTGTGTCGTCGCGAAGCAAGGGCTGGTGAGCGCGAGCAACAGCGTGGTCTGTAGAAGCGTTCGCATCTGGCTGAGCCTCCCGATTCTGTGAGACCGCGGTGGAATCGCCGAGCCTGACAGCGACGAGTATACTGCGCTCGGGTTAGACAAACGTTAGTGGCCGGGGATCGAGGAGGGCACCCAGAGGTTCGGGCAGACGCATCCGGGGGGGCACGTTCTCCGCCCTGACGCAGTTGCTGAAGGGGAGGAGGGGGATCAAGCCCGGAGGACATTCCAGCAGGCCTTGGCGCGTTGCTTGCCGAGGTGGTGGGGGAGCTACGTCCGCCGAGATCCCCGGGGCTCAGGTGGAGGCGTGATACGCCGGCAGTGAGGGCCGTGCTGGGTTGATTGGGCGAGAGGAGAGCGTTCGAAGGACTGGTCCGGGGCGCGCAACCTCGGCGGCTTGATCGCCGGGAGCACCGGAATCGGGTCGAAATCGGGCTGGATCTTCCTATGCGCCGAGGATCACCCAGGTTCAGGGAAGACCCCGATCGAAAGCACCGCGGGCGACCGAGGCCATCAGTGTCGCCTGCGGCGCGGCCAGCGCGTTGGGATGTTCGGGCGGTGGTTCGCCGAAGCCAGAGGCCTTCAGCAGCAGGGTGAGCACCGGGGCCATCACGAGTGCTGCGCTCAGCGTGCCGATACCCTGAATCACCTGCTGTTTCCAGGGCGAGGAGCAGGAAGCTCGAGAGCAAGATCGTCGAGATCGTCACGTCTGAGATCGGATTGTTCGAGGAGCCGACCAGCCCGGCCATGTAGCCGGCGACGGCGGCGAAGAGGAAGCCGGCGATCAGCATGATGATCGCCATCAGCAGCGAGATGGCAAAGCCGTGGACCACGCTCAGATAGAGGAAGAAGAGCGGCACGACCGAGAATAGCAGCGCCCAGATGACCCACTTCATCGGCGCGCCGTTCTCCATCGGCCAGGGATGATTGGCTGCATAGATCGGGTCGCCACCAGCCAGTTGAGCGCACCGCCCAAGAAGACGATCGCCGCGATGTTGATGCCGACGATGTAGCCGACCGAGATCAGGACCGCCGAGAGGATGATGCCGAGCAGGATCGCCTTCAGCGGGATCTCGGGCAGGGACTGTGAGGCCGGGATGTAGGGTTGGTGCCCGTCGTTGCCCTGAGAGGGAGGGCCGCCGGAAGCCATCGTATTGGGGGTTGCGGGGTGCGGTGTTCCCGTCGGATCACCGGTCATGCGTCGCCTCCTCCGTGCCGGGGCGCTCGGGCCCCGGAAAGGTCTCCGGGTGGGCCGTCTCCGCGGCTGGATGAGGCGGCTGGTAGTGATCAAGGGGCGTCCCTGCGACCTGTGATCGGGTCGGCCCCAGCATCGATCGGGCCGTATCGCGGAGCGGCCACCCCCCGTCCAGGGAGGGTGGCCGCCGCTGCCTCTATGAGAGTGCCCGCTCAGATCACCTCAGCTTCAGCAATCGGCTGCGTTCGTTCTGTCCGTTCCAGCGCAACTGGGCGAAGTAGAGCCCGGTGCCCGTCGGCGCGCCCGCCCGATCGCGCCCGTCCCAGGCGAGCTCGTACTCGCCCGCCTCGAGCGGGCTGTCCAGCAGCGTGCGCACCAACCGCCCGGTCGCATCGAAGATCCGTAGCGAGACCGCCTTGCCCGCCGGCTCGCTCGGGATCGCGAAGCGGATGCGTGCACCTCCCCGGCAGGGATTCGGGTTGATCGCGCGCAGGGCGAAGGCCGGCACCCTTGTTCCCTGGGCCTCGTCGACCCCCGAGGCAGCGCAGGCGGCATCATAGCGGCCGATCAGGCCGCAGAACTCGCTCGGCGGGTTGCCCGGCAGGCAGGGGGAGTCCTCATGCAGGTAGTAGTTGGCCGATGGCGCATTGCAGAAAAGCGGATCGAGCGAGAAGTTGCCGTCGACTCCGTCGAGGCCGGCCAGGCAGCCGACGTAGTCGCCCCCGTCGTTGCCAAAAACATCGCAACAGGCCACCGTGATTGTGTCGCCCTCCTCAGCGTGGGCGGCCGGGCATTGAAGTGAGAACGCGATGATCGTGTTTTCCAGATGAATGCTCCCGCTTTCCCGAACCCGCACACACGCGTCGGGCGCCTGATTGCCGTAGAAGGTGCATCCGTTCGCTTCAATGCTCGCAGGCCCATGGCAGTAGAGTGCGCCCCCCATCAACTCGGCGTGGTTGCCATAGATCACACAGGTTTCCAAAGCAGGTGCTGACCCGACCCGCGCGTGAATCGCGCCGCCCTTGTCGCCACACTGATTCTCGCCGATGACAAGGCCGGTCAAGACGGGGGAGGAGTTCGATTCGCAGTACACCCCGCCGCCGTGACCCGAGATCGCCCTGTTTCCCGTGATGATGCAGTCGGTGATCGCGGGAGACGCTTCCCAGCAGTACACCCCGCCTCCTTCGTCTTCGGCGGTGTTGTCCCGAATGATGCAATCAAGAACAGTGGGTGAGGACCCGTGCGAGCAGTGCAAGCCGCCAGAATCATCCGTGCTGTGGTTGCCCTCGAGGATGCAACCCACTATGGTGGGTGAAGAGGGAACCGCTGAGCACTTGATGCCACCTCCGTCCCAGGCGTAGCCGCCGGTGACCGTGAGATTGGCGACGACGGCCGAAGGTCCTTCACCAGAGTTGAACAGGAATCCGCGGTGTTCGCCCGCCTCGCTTCCTTCACAGTCGATGATGCACAGCTCCGGATCGCCGCTTTGGGAGCGCACGGTGACGGCTTTGCCGCCGAAGTTGATATCACGGTTGCCGGTGCCCGTGAAGACACCGTCGGCAAGTTCGATGATCTCGCCCGGAAGAGCGGCATCGACCGCCGCCTGGATGGTGGGGTAGTCACCCGATCCGTCCGCGGCGACGGAGTGCAGCGTGGCGTCGTTGCCGCGAAGGACGGTCACATTGTCGGAGCTGGCATTGGCGATGACCAGATCGGCGGTGCCGGCGCCATCTTTCGGGATGATTGCGAATCCACGAGGAGCGAGTCCCGTGCCGTAGAATCGTGGCTCGTCGAGCGATCCGTCACCGAGTCCGGCGCGAACGGCGATATTGTCGCCATCGGTATTGGCGATCACCAGATCGGTGCGTCCATCGCCGTCGAGATCCTCGATGGCCAGCTGGCCGGGCGATCCGGCTGCCGGAAGGGCGACCGGAGGGACGAAGGTGCCGTCGCCGTTGCCCGTCAGAATCAGGACCTCCCAGGCGTAGGGGCCCGTCAGGGCGATGTCGGGCACGCCGTCGTCGTCGAGGTCACCGATCGCCACGTGCGTGGGGATCTCCCCGACGTCGTAGTAGGCCACGCTGCCAAAGGAGCCGTCTCCACTGCCGAGCAGCACGGCGAGACCGTTGTCGATGTCATCGATGCTCGCCGCGACATCGACGATCTCGTCGCCATCGAGATCGCCCAACGCGATCCACGACGGGGTGGCGATCATCGGGTAGACGGCCGGCGCGGCAAGGGTCCCGTCGCCAGCGGCGAGGCAGACCCCGACGTCACTGGTCACTTCGTTGGCGGTCACGATGTCGGGAACGAGATCTCCGTTGAGGTCGGCAGTGGCGATAGCGACCGGATCGCCGCCGGTGCCGTAGGCGCCATCGAAGCCGAAGGTCCCGTCGCCGGCGCCGAGATAGACGTCGACACCCAGATGGCGGGCGACGACGAGGTCCAACTCACTGTCGCTGTCGAGGTCGGCGCTGACGATGCCAATGGGCAGATGGTCGGCGTGAAAGCGCGTGGCGCTGCCGAACGACCCGTCGACTTCTGCCAGCAGCACGGTGACCGAGTCGGCGTCGTAGTCTGCGATCGCCACATCGGGGAGCGGGTCGTCGTTGAACAGCCCCGCGGCGACCTGGCACGGTCCGCTGCCGGCGGCGTAGGCGGGGCTGGTCACGAGACTGCCGTCGCCGCGTCCGAGGAAGACCTCGCCACAGCTGCTGATGTGGCTGATGGTAACGACGTCGGGGACGGTGTCGTCGTTGAAGTCGGCGATCGCCACGTCGCGGGGATCGTCTCCAGCAATGTAGGGCGTCGCGGTTGAGAATGCGCCGCCGCCCAAACCCAGCAGGACAGAGAGCTCATCGTCGAGGCGGCAAACCACGGCCATATCGAGCATCGAATCGCCGTTGAGGTCGTCGAGTGCCAAGTCGACCGGGTAGTTGCCGACGGACACGCCGCCTCCCGGGTGGAACGTGCCGTCACCGTCGCCGAACCAGGTGTCGACCGCATCGACTTGCGGGCAGCAGATCGCCAGGTCGGGGATCAGGTCGCCATCGAGGTCCCCGGCCACCAGCGCTACCGGATTGGGGGGAGTGTAGAATGCGTGGGTGGCCGCGCCGAACGTGCCGTCCCCGTTGCCGGTCAGGATCTCGACATCGATTTCATACTCGCAAGCCACGGCGAGATCGAGGAGCTCATCACCGTCGAAGTCGGCCACCGCGATATCCTGGGGCAGGCTTCCGACCCCATAGGTGACGGATGGCGCGAAACTGCCGTCTCCGTTACCCAGGAAGACCTCGACGAGGCTGTCGAACCCGCCGGCGATCACGATGTCGCAGGCCTCGTCTTCGTCGAGATCGGCGAGAGCGATGGCTGTGCAATCGCTGCTCAGGTTGACATAGGCGGGTGTCCCGAAGGTGCCGTCACCGTTGCCTAGGAGGATACCGATCGTGTTCGTGTATGGTGCCCCCGCCACGAGGTCGAGGTTCTCATCGCCGTTGAAGTCGGCACAGGCAATCGACTCGGGGCCGAAGCTCAGGTCGTAGTTGACGGCCGCCGCGAAGAACCCGTCTCCCCGGCCGAGGGCAACGACGACACAGCTTCCGTTCTCGCTGGTGGCCGCGACGTCGAGCACGGCATCGCCATCGTAGTCGCCCAGCGCCATCTTGGTGGGATAGAACCCGGCATAGGGGTCGCCGGGAACCCACGTGCTGAAGTCGATGCGGGCCTCATCGTAGCGGATCTCAGCGAAGGCGGCCCCGGGAGCGAGAGTCAGAGCGAGCCCGGAAGCGAGGAGAAGCCATGAGAGCAGGCCCAAGTGTGACCGGACGCGGGTGACGTGGAACGACATGCTTTTTCTCCTTTTCTGCTCGCGTTTCTTCGAGGACATTCCGGTTCTTGGCGCTCCCCACGGGCACAGGGCGCTCGCTCGCCCGCGAGGGGGCTGCCGCCAAAGCTTCTGCTTGCGCGTCTGTCGTTACGGCAGGCGGATCAGCCGCCCGCGCCGGACTTGCCCATTCCATCTCAGCTCGGCGAAGTAGAGCCCGGTGCCCGTCGGCGCACCCGCCCGATCGCGCCCGTCCCAGGTGAGCTCGTACTCACCCGCCTCGAGCGGCCCGTCCTGCAGCGTGCGCACCAGCCGTCCGGTTGCATCGAAGATCCGCAGCGCAACCGGTTCTCCGGCTGGCTCGCTCGGGATCGCGAAGCAGATCCGTCCCGCGCCGCGCGTGGGGTTCGGTCGCACCGCGCGTAGGCCGAAGACGAGTTGCGCAGCAGGCGGCTGATCCTCGACCCCCGCGGCCGGACAGCCGGCGCCGTAGCGGCCGATCAGCCCGCAGACCTCGCTCGGCGGGTTGCCGGGCAGGCAGGGCGAGTCCTCGCTGAGGTGATAGTTCGCCGAGGCGGCGCTGCAGAAGAGCGGATCGAGCGAGAAGTTGCCGTCGATCCCGTCGAGGCCGGCCAGACAGCCGATGTAGTCCCCGCCCGCGTTGCCGAAGATGTCGCTGCAGGTCAGCGTGATGCCCAGCGCGGAGGAGGAGCAGTAGATCCCCTCCCCGGCGCTACTGGCAGCGACGATCGTGTTGCCGATCACGGGATCGGAGTCCCAGCCGACGTAGATGCCGCCGCCCGTGCCGCCGCAGGCATTGCCCCACAGCGTGGCGCCGGTGATCGTGGGGGCCGCGTCGTACAGGAGGCAGATCGCGCCCCCGTCTTCGCCCGCCTCGTTCTCGGCGAAAAGGCATTCCTCGATGCTCGCGGTCGAGGTAGTGAGAGAAATCGCACCGCCGTTGTCGACGGCTGTGTTCCCGGTGAACGCGCAGTTCTCAATGACCGGGCTCGAGGTGCTCGCCTCGTAGGCGCCACCGTACTGCCCGGCCGTGTTTCCTTCGAACAGGCAGGCGCGGATGATCGGTGCCGAGTCGTTCGTGCTCCTGATTGCCCCGCCGTTATTGGTCGCCGCGCAATCCAGGAAGCTGCAGCTGACGATCTTCGGCGAGCTGTTGCTTTGACACGAGATTGCGCCGCCGCTGCCGGCGGATCCATTGGTGATCATGACCCCTTGCAGCACCGAGAGGGAGTCCTCGCCCGAGTAGAAGAGGAAGGCGCGCCCGGCGCTCTCGCAGTCGATGATCGCCAATGCGCCGCCATCGGGGCGGATCGTGATGCGCTTGCCGTCGTAGTTCATGTCGCGGTTGCCCGGTCCCTGGTAGACGCCCAGGCAAAGCAAGACTTCGTCGTAGTCGGCGGCGGCATCGATCGCATCCTGGATCGTCGTGAAGTCGCCGCCTCCGGTGGGACAGACATCGTGCTGGTTCACATAGCAGAGCACGTCGGTGCTGCCGATCAGGTCGCAGGTCGGGTGATTGGCGGCCGCGCAGGGGGAGGTCTCATGGATCGCCAGCGTGTCGCTCGCCGGGTTGCAGTAGCGCGGGTCGAGGGAGATGTTGCCGTCGACGCCGTCCAGCCCGTAGATCTCGCCGACCCAATCCCCCCCCTCGTTCTCGTAGATGTTGCAGCAACTCAGGTCGAGCACGTCGCAGCTGGGGCAGTGGATCGCCTCGGCGGTCGTGCTGTGGCTGATGATCGTGCGCTCGAGAGTAAGCGAGCATCCATACCGTCCATAGAGAACGTTACCGGGGGAGCTGTTGCCGTAGAACGTGCAGCCCTCGAAGACGGCGGCCGTATGGTCCCAGAGGTCAACCGCCGCGCCGTGCGAAGTTGCGGTGTTGCGGATGAAGTCGCAGCCCGTCACGCTGGCGGGCTCTGACCTAAGACAATGACTGATCGCCCCCCCAGAGCTAGCGGAGTTGTCGATAAAGCGGCAGCCGCTGATCGTCGTCTCGCAACCGTAGGAGTAGACGGCGCCGGCGATGCTGGAAGATGTGTTGTTGCTGAACGTGCAATTGGTGAGCGTGAGGACCCCTTCGAGGCCGCAGACAAGCGCGCCGCCTGCGCTAAGTGTGGAGGTGTTCTGCACGAAAGTCGAGTGCGCGACGGTCAGGGAACAGGGCCTAGCGTAGAAGAGGCTGATCGCGCCACCGAATCCGGCCGAATTGTTCTCGAAGAGACAGAACTCGATCGTCGGATGACAATGATCTTCACCGCCCACGGCGCCGCCGTCGCCGTAACCCACGCCGACGTTTCCGATAAACTCGCAGTTGGTGATCGTAGGCGAGGAACCCGTGTGGCAGTAGATCGCGCCCCCGCGGTAGTGGGCGGTGTTGTTCTCGAAGACGCAGTGCTTGATCGTGGGGGAAGAGCCGTTCATGCAACCGATGGCGCCGCCGTGCACCGGATCGCCCTCCGGGTCCGGATCGTAGCCGTTGATGATCTTGATGCCGCGGATCTTCGAGCGCCAGTCCTCGCCGTTCGAGAAGATGAAGGCCCGGTGCTCCTCGGCGGCGCTGCCCTGGCAGTCGATG
>Ga0180429_10003637_pt1 | contig 12455 bp, 5 predicted proteins | sample SS_ome_FD_132428 | JGI IMG/M metagenome (GOLD analysis project Ga0180429, IMG submission 132428) | Hypersaline lake sediment archaeal communities from the Salton Sea, California, USA - SS_1_S_1 metaG | ecosystem: Environmental > Aquatic > Non-marine Saline and Alkaline > Hypersaline > Sediment ... | reverse complement strand
CGATGAGGATGCCGTTCTTCGCAGCAAGGCCCACTAGCATGATCAACCCGATCTGGCTGTAAATGTTGAGCGACAGGCCACTGAGATGAAGACCAAGTAAGGCCCCGCCCATGGCCAGGGGCACCGTCAGCATGATCACCATAGGGTGTACCCAGCTTTCAAACTGCGCGGCAAGCACCAGGTAAACCACCATGCCACCCATCAACAACATGAATATGATCGACTGCCCGGTTGATTTGAAATCCTGCGATTGCCCCTTGTAGTCGACGATGACCTGCGGTGGAAGGTGATCTTCCACCAGACTGTCGAGATAGGCCAGGGCATCTCCCAGGGGAAGCTTGTCATCGAGGTTCGCTGTCAGCGTGATGGCCCGCACACGGTTGTAACGATTCAGCTTGATCGAATCGGCGACCTCCTGGAGCTCGACGAGGTTGGACAGGGGTATCAGCTGATCGCTGCGTTGCGAGCGAACGTAGATATTGGATAGGTCGGCCGGTGTCTGGTGATGCTGTCTCAGGCCCTCGAGCACCACGTCATACTCCTCTCCCGCTTCGATGTAGGTGGTTACCCGGCGCGAGCCCAGCATAGTTTCCAGCGTGCGGCCAATCTCGCTGACCGTAACGCCGAGATCGGCTGCGCGGTCGTAATCGATCACCACCTTCAGCTGTGGCTTGGTCTCCTTGTAGTCCCAATCGATGCCCTGCAGGCCAGGGTTGCTCTCATTGATCCGCTCCAACAGGATATCTCGCCACTGCGCCAGCTCGGCGTAAGTGCCACCACCCAGCACGTATTGCACCGGTTTTTGCACACGCTGACCGAATCCCTGGCGCATGACCGGGAAGGCGCGTACGCCTGGAAGGTCACCCAACCGTTGCCGCACATCGGCCATGATTTCCCACGCGGAGCGGCGGTCGCCCCATTGCTCCAGGACGTTGATGACGATGCCACTGTTGAAGATCTCGAAATTGCTGAACGTTCGGGGAGCACGCACCAGAAGCCGGGTGATCTCTCCCGACTCCACCAGCGGCATCAGGCGTCGTTCGATCTCGTCCATGTAATCACGCATGTAGTCATAGGAAGCGCCTTCGGGTCCATTCACCAAAATAAAAAAGGCACCGCGATCTTCTTTCGGGGCGTACTCGCTGGGCAGCTGATTGATCAGCCAGCCGGTACCCACAAGGATCGCGAGAAAAGCCAGCGCCACTATCGAGCGGGCACGCAGCGCCGCTTGCAGCATTCTGCTGTAACCATCTCTAATCGCCGCGAAAGCCTTGTCGATACCGGTTGCCAACCCGGCCTTTCGCTGACGCTCAGGAATCAGCTTCGATGCCAGCATGGGTGACAGCGACAAAGCGACAAAACTGGAGAATGCCACCGCTGCAGCCATCGTCAGGGCAAACTCCGAGAACAGCCGGCCGACGTCGCCTTGCAGAAACGCGATCGGAACAAACACCGAGACCAGCACGATCGTGGTTGCGACAACGGCAAAGGCAACCTGTCGTGCACCACGAAACGCAGCGACGAGTCGGGTCTCGCCGTGTTCCTCCATGCGTCGGTGAATGTTTTCCAACACCACGATCGCATCATCGACGACAAGACCTATCGCGAGTACCAGGGCCAACAGGGTGAGGATGTTGATCGAAAAGCCCAGTATCCAGAGCACCAGGAAGGTAGCGACCAGTGAAACCGGGACGGTGACTGCGGGGACGAGCATGGCCCGCAGGCTTCCCAGGAAAAGGAAGATCACCAGGACGACCAGGCAAATCGCGATAGCGAGTGTTTTGTAGACCTCGGCGATCGCTCCTTTGACGAAGATCGACGTGTCGTAGCTCTGCTTGATCGACATGCCAGCTGGCAGGCCCTGGTTGATCACCGCCATTTCCGCCTTGGCCGCATCGGCAACGGCTATGGTATTGGCTGTCGACTGTTTGATGATACCAATGCCCACCATGGGGACACCGTTACCTCGGAAAAAGGTGCGGTTCTCGTTTGCCCCCTTCTCTACCCTCGCCACATCTCCCAGTCTGACTAGGTAGCCGTCGGCGCCGCGTGTCAGCACCAGGCGCGCGAAATCCTCGGCCGTTTCGAAGGTGCGCTGCACGCGCACAGTGAACTGCCGATCGATCGAATCTAGACTACCCGCGGGCAGCTCGAGGTTCTCGGAACGCAATGCGTTCTCGACATCGCCAACCGACAGGCCGCGCGCTGCCAACTCCTTACGGTCCAGCCAGATGCGCATTGCGAAGGTCTGGCCGCCGCCAACACGCACCCTGGCCACACCGTCGAGTACCGAGAAACGGTCGACCAGGTAGCGGCGTGCGTAGTCCGACAACTCGGGGACGCTCATGCGCTCACTGACCAGGTTGAGCCACATGATCACGTCTTCGTTGCTGTCCACCTTCTGAATCTCCGGCGGATCAGCCTCGAGCGGCAGATCATCGGTCACCGTCGATACCCGGTCACGCACATCGTTTGCCGCGTCATCGATATCCCGGTCGACATCGAACTCGATGGTGATAACCGAGCGGCCGTCCTCACTCGCCGACTCGATAAAACGAATACCCTCCACCCCGGCGATGCGGTCTTCGATCAGCTGGGTAATCCGGTTTTCTACCACGTTGGCCGAGGCGCCCGGGTACAGGGTCTCCACTGACACCACGGGAGAGTCGATATCCGGATACTCACGCAGGGGCAGACGATCAAAGGCAACCAAGCCAAACGCGATCAGCAGCAGCGCCATTACCGCCGCGAAGACGGGGCGTTTGACCGAAATGTCGGAGAGGATCATCGGGGCGCGGCTTCCGGCGGGCCGTTCAGTAGCGATTCGAGCGGAGTCTCCCCATCCTCGACGGCCATGATCGCGATAGACTGCCCGGGGCGAGCCCGCATCGAGCCGTGCGTAACCACCTTTTCGTCCTCGCTCAGACCCGAGGTGATCTCCACAAGGCCCGGACGCCGGGTACCGATCGATACCTGTCGCCGCTCTGCCGTGTAGCCGTTGGTATCAGGAGCTGCCACCAGCACGTACTGCTTGTTGCCGGAGGGCATCAGGGCGGACTCGGGAATGACCAGGGCAGTGCGCGGATTCTTTTTCAGAGTGACCTGCATCATTAACCCCGGTTTGAGCACCCGGTCCTCGTTGGGCAGGATCACACGCGCAATCACGGAGCGCGTCACAGGGTCGACCCGGCTGTCGATACTGCGCAGGCGACCCTTGAACTCACGGTCTCCATAGGCCGCGGTTTTGGCCACCACCGGTAGACCTGGCAGCAGTGTCGGGAGATAGACACTTGGAACCGAAAGGTCCAGCTTGAGCAATGCGTCGTCGTCGAGTGTTGCTATCTCGTCGCCCGGCTCGACCAGCGCTCCGACGCTGACATTGCGAAGCCCGATCACCCCCGCAAAGGGGGCCTTGACCAGGAGGTCCGACAGGCGCGACTCGATCGCAACGAGCTGCGCCCTCGCGGTCTGCCACTCGCGCCGCCGTTCGTCGAGCAGGGATTGTGAGGCCGTGCCCTGCCTGGCAAGGGACTCCACCCGGCTGTACTGCCGCTTGGCTTCCTGCTCCCTGGCCCGTACTTCCTTGAGTCGGGCTTTCTCCTCGGCGCTGGTCATCTCAACCAGCAGCTGTCCCGCCGCGACCCGGTCACCGTCGTCAAAATGCAAAGCCCCCACCGTTTCGGTCACGGAGGCGGTGAGGACCACCGATTCGTTCGCCTTCAGCGTGCCGAGTGCCTCGACCCGGTCTTCGAAGGGCATCGAGATGACTGGTGCGACGATCACCTCCAACGGCTCTTTGGCAAAAGCGCCTGAGGCACCGAGAACGGCGACAGCCAGCAAGGCCAGCGGGCGCCAGCCTTGGCGGTTTGCAAACGGCGATTCTCTCATGAAAGCCCCCGGTCGGTGCTTACAAAATGTTCCAGCAATGAGACAGGAATATGCGGGGCCATTTTCAACGGGGTTTGTGGGGAGTATTTTGCGGGTGCGCGTCTCGCAAAACTTCGATGGCAACGTGATTTGCGCAGGCATCTGGTTTTGAAAAAACTTGAATCAGTCGCTCCCAACGCAAATCTCAGCCTCTTGGGCAAACGGATGTGAAAGATGTTCTGCAACGCACCTCGGTCGATTCTGCGCCAAGTTCAATGGCCGCTTCGGCTCCGTAGCAGAAATCGCAGGCCAAATGCTGAACGTCTCCTGTTCGCGGCTGCTATCTACTGAAAGGTTATTACCAGAGCAGAAGGTGGTTTGTGCCACGCACTTTGACCTGGAGGACCCACCGATACCCCTGATGTTCGCAATTTTCAAAAAACAGGGTACTGTCGCCAGTTACATATCCAAACATCGATAACAAGCTCCCACCAAATCGCCTCGGAACATCAGGTATGAACCTCGAAAAGCTCAACGCGCAGTGCGCCATTGAAGAACTGCAATTCGTCAAGGGTCCTGGCGGACTAGTCATGGCCGAGATTGAAAATGACTTCGCAAAAGCCCGCATCTCCACCTATTCCGGACAGGTACTCTCTTTCCAGCCCCATGGTGAGGAAGAACTTTTGTTCGTCAGTGAACTCGCCTATTACCAACCCGGCAAGGCAATCAAAGGTGGTATGCCCATCTGCTGGCCTTGGTTTGGTCCCGATCCGGAGGGCAAAGGTCGCCCCGGACACGGCTTGGTGCGAGCGGCCCAATGGGAGGTACTCTTGACCCAGCAAATGGATAATGGAGCTACCCGTTTACGCCTGGGAATTACCGAAAATGACGAGACTCTGGCGGTCTGGCCTCATAATTTTGCACTGGCATTGGAGGTTACCGTAGGCAGGCAGTTGGACGTCAGCCTGATCACCATCAATACGGGAGAAAGTGAACTGATACTGACTCAGGCACTGCACACCTACTTCAGAGTCGGCGACATTGGCCGGGTGGCCGTGGAAGGCCTGGATGGATGCACCTACATCGACAAAATGGACGACGCCAAGGAGAAGCACCAGCAAGGTGCGGTTACCATTAGTGAGCAGACCGACCGTATCTACATCGACGTCTCCGGAGACCTGGTGATCAATGATCCTTCACTCTCCCGCCGTATACGCATCCGTTCCGAAGGCAGCAACAGCGCGGTGGTATGGAACCCCTGGGTTGAGCAGTCGGCGGCGATGGGAGATTTTGGTGACGAGGAGTACAAACAGATGATCTGCGTCGAAACCACCAACGCTGGTCCCGATCAGATAACGGTACCGGCTAATGGTGAATACCGTCTGTCCCTGAGCTACAGCCTCGAACGCGACTGACACTTCCAGCAAATCGGCCATGCATGTCATTAACGAGGCAGACGTCACAGGATTGAGTGGGAAGGACAACTCCTGGCGACTCTCCGCTACCTGGATCAATTCCACGAACGGCAACTCCGGCGCGACTGCGGAAGTAGAAGTAAGGAATTTTGACATTCGCTCCTTGCCAGTTAACCCTTATTTTTGATCGTCTGCTTTCAGTTTTGCCGCATCCCTGCCAAACCTCGAAAAAGCGGCCCGTGGTTTATGCGTAGTATGAGGGTGCTGTGCGACCGAAGCTTGCGTCAGAGTCTTTTAAAGCGATTTCCGTATGCGACGCAAAGCCACCTTCGAGCAGTAGTTAATAGATGGCGTCAGCGCCACCCGACGGAAGCGACAGCAGACATAAAAAACTTCGCATCAGCGAGTACTGGATATTGAGAGGGCCCGGCCTGTGGCGATGCAATGCAGGTCATCACCTACATGGAAGCCGCCCGATGTAATTAAGAAGATGAATTGCCCAGCCGGACATGCAAGCGGCGCATCAGCTACCAAGCCCCTCGTTATTGCCAAACCGCGCGCCCCCAGTTCTCGGGCCATACGTGCACGCTGGTAAGATATTGAGTGGATTGCGACCTGGCAGTTCGGCGGCCAGACTGGTGTCTTGAAAGATGCCGTAGGATAAACTCGCGCCATGAAGAAGGCAGATCATTAGCATGTCTTCCGATACGAGCGAACGGTACGGGCATCTGAAAAACCAGGAAAACGGCACCATCTTGCAGGCGGGACTGAACTTTAACTCAAGCAGTAATGGCACAAAAAATCGGGCGGGTGTTTTTCGACTCCGCACTCAATGAAGCGGGAAACCCTATGAAGAAACATTTTCACCTGATTATCGTGCTCTTGCTGCTAAGTGCTGCCGTGCACACAGCCCCGGAGCGCGCGCCCGAGCAGGTGGCAGGAGCCAAGACCGTTGATGTGGAACGCGCAAATAGCCTGCATGCCAGGGGAGTGATCTTTGTGGATGTTCGCGCAAAGCGACTGTACAAGCGCCGTCACATCCCCGGCGCTCATCACCTTGATCTTCGCAGCACCTTCACCGAGCAGGCCCTTCACGGACTGGTGGCCAAGGATGAGCCGGTGGTGCTTTACTGCAGCGGCATCAAATGTACGCGCAGTTCGGGTGCCGCGACACGGGCAGTTGCATGGGGATTCACTCGAATCTACTACTTCAGGGAAGGTATGCGAGGGTGGATGCGCGCCGGCCTTCCATTGGAGCGAAGCGAGTAGCAACGTAAGCCGCAATTCGATTGCCTCTTCACCTGAACGATCCAGTCTTCAGGCCCGTCACATGTAGCTGTTCAGTTGGCCCCGCCGCATTCGGATCTCCACATGAGATTCAACGCAAACAGGGCCGCTTCAATAACAGAATAAGCTGAGCTGGCGCCGGTCAGGCTGCGATTGCTGGATGCCGGGACCCGACGCATTCGGGAAGAAGCTTGTTACCCACTTCGGCTCGACAGCAACCTCGCGTACTCCACACAACAATCTTCTACCGCTACCGTGAGCGTCAGGCAGGAACCTTTAGGCGGACGCCCAGGGAGCGGATGCAAATGGCGATGAACAGACATCGAGCAGGCGGCTCGGCGTCTCTGCTCAGCGGCTTCATCAAGGAGCGGCTCGATCGGTGAGCAAAGTGTCGTTGGCCTTTCTGCGCATAAGCCAGCCAAACAGGGCCCCACTGCCGAACATGATAAGAGAGTAAGTCACGGCTGGAATCATCATGACTGTGTTTCCAATCAGGGTGCCGGCCACTACGAGTGCCAGGGTCCCATTCTGGATACCCACCTCGAAGCCGATCGTGATTGACTGTGCACGGGTGAGGCGCCCCCAGGACGCCAATTGATAGCCCAGCCCGAGAACCGCGAGGTTCAGCACCACGGTGGCCAGCCCTGCTTGGGCAAAGAAGCTGGCCATGTTTGCAACGTTTTTAAGCACGATAAGCGCGATGATCAATACCAGGAACAGAATCGAAAACCACTTCAGAACCTGTTCTATCCTGCCAGCAGCATTTGGCCATCGTGAGAGGGTGAACATACCCAGGGCCACAGGCACCACGGTGATCACCAGCAGCTGCACGATAGTCTTACCGATTGGCAGAGTGAACTCGGTGCTGTCACCCATGAAGTGGTTCATGGCAAGGGCCGTCAGTAGCGGAATGGTGACCGGGGTGATCAGGCTTACCACGGCGGTCAAGGTTATCGAAAGCGAAACGTCGCCTTTAGACAGGTAGGTGAACATATTGGATGTAGCACCACCCGGTGCGAGCGCAATGATGATCAGTCCCACGGCAATTTCACCCGGCAGGCCAAGCCCGCTTGCCACTACGAAGGCAACTGTCGGCAGCAACACCATCTGCCCCACCACCCCGATAGCAAATGCTTTGGGGGCCGTAAAGATGCCGCTGAAGTCATCACTCCTGAGCGAAAGCCCGATGCCGTACATAATCAGGAACAAGGACAGCGGCAGGATAACGTTGGTCAAAAGGTCTGCTTGCAAAGCTTCTTCTCTCGCGAATCGAAAACAGGGTGGCCATTGTGGGCCAGCGGGAGAGAGAGCTCAAACATTGAGCTAGGCATGCAGGGCATCCATAGAAGCGGCCAGTGTTTGAAACCGCCAGGAGGATCGAGTCCACGCTGATCGATCAAGTCGAACCGAGCGACTTAGGCAATACAGAAGTTTCCATTAAATAGGCCAGCATTTCCTTCTCCGGCAGTGGCGTGGCGAACAGGAAGCCCTGTACCCGATCACACCCTTTTTCAACCAGGAATGCCAACTGATCGGGGTTTTCAACACCCTCGGCGACCACAATTTTGTTCAGATTATGGGCCATCGCAATGATCGCCGAAACCAGTTCACAATCGTTTCTATCGCGAGGGATGTCCCGAACGAATGCACGATCGATTTTGACAATATCGATCGGAAAGTGCCGCAGGTGGCTGAGTGAAGACTGGCCCGTGCCAAAGTCATCCAGAGCGATCTGTACACCAACGTCCTTGAGGTTTTTCAGCACAGGGTTCACACGCACCGGATCGTGAAACAGTGTGCTTTCCGTAATCTCGATGATCAGCTCGTTAGGCGCCAGGCCATGATCTTCCAGGGTTTGCTTCACGTAATCCGAGATGCACCTGTCATAAAAGCAATGAGCGGAAAAGTTCACCGAAACAGACGCGATTCGCTCGTTTGTCCCGCGGGCTTGACTGAAGTACCGGCAGGCTTCTGCCAATATCCACCGGCTGGCCGGCACGATCATCCCTGAATCTTCCATGACAGGAATAAACTCCGCCGGGTTCACCAGTCCACGTTCAGGATGGCGCCAGCGCATGAGTGCTTCCATGCCGACAGACTGTTGATTGTCCAGGGTCAGGATGGGCTGGAGGTTCAGGAGTAGCTCTTCGCGCTCCAGGGCTCCGCGCAGGTCACTCTCCATGGCGGCTCGCGTGGCAACCCTTTCTCCCATATCCGGGGAGTGCATCTGGTAGTTATTGCGCCCGGAATCCTTGGCCTTGTACATCGCGATATCTGCCTGCGCGATGAGGGCATCTGCGCTGACACTTCCGTCAGGCCCATATGCCAGCCCAATCGACGTCGTGACAAACAATTCACGCTGGTCGATCTGAAAAGGGGTTTTCAGGCTTTCAATAATGGCCTGCGCCAACGTTATGAGTTGTTGTGAATCCGAGAGTCCTTCAGCGATCACGATGAATTCGTCCCCACCAAAACGGGCTACGGTATCGGCCTCACGGACCTGATGAGTGAGGCGCTCGGCAAACTGTATGAGCAATTGGTCGCCATGATTGTGTCCCAGGCTGTCATTGACGATTTTGAAACGGTCGATGTCCAGGAACATGACACCCACATGCGTCTGATGTCGGTTCGCAAGGTGAATGGCGTGCTCAAGCCGGTCTCGAAGAAGCTCCCGATTGGGCAGGTCAGTCAGGGCATCGTGAAACGCCATATGATCGATGCGGTCTCGGGCCAACTTGTGATCCGTAATATCCTCGACACTGGACCAGATGTAACGGGTGCCGTCTTTCAGCAAAATCCGCCCGGTCACCCTGACCGGAACCCTGTGTCCGTCCTCATGGACGAACTCTTTTTCAAAGGGACCATAGCGGCCATCACTATCCAAGTCGGCAATGCGTGCCTTTTCATCGGCAGTGAACTCGCTGGGCGTGATATCCCACCAGTTTAGATTTCGGCTCTCCGCAAGCGTTCGACCGAGAATAGACGCAAAGGCTGGATTGGCATCGACGGCGTTGCCTTCCATGTCGCAGAGAAAGAGCCCGATTGGCGATTCTTCAAAGAGCGTGCGGTTGTAAGACTCGCTCTCACGCAAAGCGCTCTCAGCCGCCAGACGTTCCGTGGTGTCTTCGATAATGGCAAAGAACACCTGAGGCAGTTCGTTCCTTAAGAATTGCAGAGAGACGTCGACCGGGTATTGTGTGCCGTCTTTGCGCTTGTGTGTGGTTTCGAATCTGAAATGGCTATTATCACCATTCCGCAATCGTTCAAGCTGCTGCCGCAACCGAACCTCCGAAAACTCGGTTTGTATGGATAAGGGCGTCATCCCGGCAAATTCCTGTGCGCTGTAGCCAAGGTTCATTCGGGCTCTGGCGTTGACCTGTTTGAACCTGAGGCTGTCCGCATCGAAAACGAATATCTCGTTGGTTGAGTTGTCGAGTATTCGACCCAGTCTTTCCCTCAGACTCTCGGCCTCCTTGCGGCTGCGGATGTCGACAATGCTCCCTCGCACCAGGACCTGATCCGGATCCGGCAGGCGAAGCAGGCGTACTTCGCACGAAATGTTGTGACCACTCTGGTCACAGTGCATCCATTCAAAGACGGGTGCTTCACCTTTCACTGCGCGTTGGATGTATTCCCTGGCGGCTTGATCGGAGCGCCGCCCATCGGGTTGATATTCGGGACTGAATTCCGCAGGGCCGATACTCAACAACGTTTCGCGGGACATATCGAAAAGCTTTTCGGCGTGCTGATTTACTTCAATCAGGCAACCACGACCGACATCCAGTATGGTGATCGCTTCTGGCGCATTTTCCACCAGGGTGCGGTATTTCTGCTCACTGATGGTGAGCGCCTTTTCCGCCTCGAAACGCTCGGTGATTTCCCGCTTTAGCTCACTGTTCGCCGCGGTGAGCTGGCTGTTCAGTCTATTCGCATGCTCCGAATCACGCTGCAGCCGGGCCAGATAAAACCCGAGCAACCCGGTCAGCAAGGTCCCGGCCACCAGAACCCCCAGGCTGGCGTACTGGCTGTGTGCCGCAAAAAATGCCGGAGCCGGTTTGTAAGCGACTGACCATATCTGGCCAGGAAGCTGCAATCCCAGAGTTATACGGCTGTCAGCTGATGGCTTGTTTGTGACGAAACGCGGGCGTATGTCCTCGTCGGTACGGGAACGCGAGGGATGGAAGTAGCTCAGCGGCGAAGCGTCGGACTCGTAAACCCAGAAATCGAGGCCAGCGGGGCTGGCGGGACGGAGCGCTTCTTCGAGCAGGTCCCCGACCCTGAACACGCCGAGCACATATCCCTGCAAAACTTCACGACGCTGCTGCACCGTGTCGACCGGAGCCTCTGCCTTGTAGACGGGTTTGACAATCAGGACGCCATAATGGTCTTCAGTTTCCTGCACCAACCTTATCCAACGTGTTGTGACAGCTTCACCGGAATCGCGCGCCAGATTCACGGCTTCACGACGTAGTTCCTCAGAAGCGATGTCGTAACCTAGCGCCTGTTCGTTTCCTGCCAGTGGTTCGAGGTAGAGAGCCACGACGTACTCACTACGCTGTCGGGCCGGTATCCTGTTTTTTTCCTGGTCCAATTCCGTTATCTGGAAACCCTGGATGCCGTCTTCACGGGCAGCCGCCAGGAAAGCTGCACGTTGGTCGTGGCGAACGCGGGGATTCCAGCCGTACGCCTGGATTTCCCGGTGTTTGGTGAGGATGGGCTGGACAAAACGTCTAAAAGCGCGGCGATCGATTTCATTTGAGGCAGCAAACAGGCCGGTCAGTGATTCGAGCAGCTGCACGTGCTGGTCGATCAAATTCTGTAACACCACCGCATGGTTATTCGCGCGGCGTTCCAATTCGGAGTCGATAACCCGCTGCTCCCAATTGGCAATCAGCAGATAAGCGAAAATCGTCAATCCCAGTCCTATCAGGACAACGATTGCGATGGACCCCCGTCGTTGCAACGAATGGGATTTAAGGTTACCTGCGAGTCCTTCCTGGGTCTGCATGTCCTGCGTGCGAAATATCCCAAGTGGTCTACCGGAGCTCCGAAGCACCACTTGAGAAGGCTTTCAGTCCTAGGGTTGGTTATGTTTCGCCCATGCGGAGGTTGCTTTTCAACAAAAAAAAACTTCCTTAAGCCCCAGCCTAGCTTAGCCAGAGAAAATCAGTAACAAGTGAAAACCATTGTCCTAACCGGGCAAATTCTTGACGGCATGTGAAGAGGAACCTTTAGCTGGTGATTCGCCGCGAGGACTTGCATCAGGGTCGACGCGGCGAGTTTACCGTGCGCACCAAAACGCACTCGGAAGTTGCCTCGGAAGTCCGCTATGGGCAGCAAAAAGTGACGCCCATCTCCGGGAGTCGAGGGGGCCGTTTTGCCCCTCTCAGGGGGGTGGACAACAGCTGGGTGATTGGAGGCGCTTGGCAGAGCGCTCCGACGATGCCTGCTGGCTCTCCCTTTATCCGGCAACCGAGTCTTTTGTGACTGGCCGAAACAAAAATTCACAGGTCGATAACGATGGCTCCAGCAGAGGATTGGCCGACTGATTCTCGATAAATGGTGAGTACGGAAGCAATGCGCTCTCGCCAAGACTTCAGGACTTCGCGAGAACCACCAACAATTTCACGCTTGATTATCCCTCTTACTACACGGAAAAACGGTGGTTTTAGTCTGTTCTCGCAGGAGCTAACCTAGGTCAAACGTTCACCAAAACAGCAGGCTTGTATGACCTGGCTGACCCGCAAGAGCAAGATTCTCAAAAGGCTGTTGGTACTGACGGCGACCCTGGTGGTCCTTGTCGGCTGCAGCAGAATCACGCTGCTGTATGAAAACGGAAGCTGGATGACCACTCGCTGGGCCGCGGGACTTCTGGACGCAGACAGT
>Ga0180429_10003634_pt1 | contig 12464 bp, 7 predicted proteins | sample SS_ome_FD_132428 | JGI IMG/M metagenome (GOLD analysis project Ga0180429, IMG submission 132428) | Hypersaline lake sediment archaeal communities from the Salton Sea, California, USA - SS_1_S_1 metaG | ecosystem: Environmental > Aquatic > Non-marine Saline and Alkaline > Hypersaline > Sediment ... | reverse complement strand
TCCTCTGCATCGTGATGACTTGCCGTCGCCCGAAAGAAATACCCGTAGAGACGCCTGGAGTAAAGTCCCTGGAGCTTTTCAAAGCCCGAGGCCTCTCCGGCCTTGGCAGATTCTATCACGTCTCGAAACTGCTCTGTATCCATGCCTCAAATCGCTTAACGATATTACGATAGTTCTATTACAATAATATTCCGCAAAGAGCGAAACAATATTCTCTGCGCACAGACGCCTCCAGACAAGCCTAAAGACTCGATATCCCGGGGGTCTCGGCGCTCCTTCTTTCGGCGATGGCGTGCAACTTGCTGTTCAGCGGCATGTTGCATACGCTATCATACGGATATTGATCGGAACGGCTATGATTATCTTCGCAATATTATCCGCGATCACGCTGGCGATGCTGCTTTCGGCGACGGGAACTTTCTTTTCTCGGCGTGTTGCGGTGCGTCTCGGGATGCTCGATGAACCGTCTGCTCACAAGACCCATCGCCGTCCGGCGCCCCTACTGGGCGGCTCGGCGATCTTCGCCGCCTGGGGTCTGCCCCTTGCCGCAGCGGCGCTGTTTGCGATGATCTGCAACGCCGCCGGATCGCCTCAATGGCTCCCGGATTCGCTGCGGCAACACGTACCGGGGGCGGCCGCCAAGGCTCCCGCGGCGCTTGGCGTTCTCGCCGCTGCGATGATTCTGCACGTGACGGGCCTGCTGGACGATCGCAAGGCTATGGGTCCCTGGGGCAAGCTTGCGATTCAACTCCTCGCCGCCGCCGGCGTCGTGCTGTTCTGCGACGTCAGGGTGCTCAGGATCGCAGGTCAGCCGATCAGTTGCGCGGTTTCAATCCTATGGCTGGCGACGATCACAAACGCCTTCAACTTCCTGGACAACATGGACGGTCTGTCGGCCGGCGTCGCGGCGATATGCGCCGCGGCGCTGCTGGCGGCGGCCGCGAGCCTGGGCCAACTGTTCGTCTCGGCCTGGCTGTGCCTGCTGATCGGGGCGCTGCTGGGCTTCCTCCCGTTTAACTTCTCACCGGCGTCGAGCTATATGGGCGACGCCGGATCGATGGTGATCGGATTCCTGCTGGGCGTGCTTAGCTGCCTGACCAGCTACGTCCGTCCCGGTCAAGGCGTAACGGCCCACGGCGTGATGGCGCCGGTTGTCCTGATGGCGATTCCGCTCTACGACATGGTCAGCGTGATCGTTCTGCGTCTGAAAGCCGGCTGCAATCCGCTGTCGGGAGACAGGCGCCACTTCTCGCACCGCCTGCTTCGCCGCGGCATGGGCGTCCGCTGGGCCGTGCTGACGATCTACCTCTGCACGGCGGCTACGGCGATCGCCGCGGCGGTTCTTCCGCACGTGTCGACTTGGGTCCCCGCAACGCTGATATTCGCACAGACAGGCGTAATAGTCGCGATAATCGCACTCATGGAATCGAAGGGCGGCGGATCATGACTCGCGGCTCCGACAATATCGTCGAGTCCCCGACACGCGGCGGTTTCCTCGATTCGTCGGCGATGGGACTGCTGCTGGCCTCGCTGGCCGGTCGTATAGTGATCCCGGAACTGCCCTTCCGCTCGTCGCCGCTGGCGGGGCTGGATTCCGGCGGCGGCGTAATCCTGCCGCCCAGCCACATCGATCTGGCGAGCATGACGTTCGGCGTGATGATATTTCTGGCCGGGCTGTGCTGGCTGATCGGACAAGCCGGGCGCCGAAGCCTGAAAATCCGCGCCGGGAGGCTTGGAGTGATCATCGCCATGTTCGCCGCCTGGTCCTTGGCTTCAGCCCTCCAGGGCGGCGATCAACGCGGGGCGCTGATCTGCTGGACCAACCAGGTCGCCCTGATGCTGTCGGCCTGGCTGGCGATACAGTTGTGCGCCGATTCGAAACGCCGAGCAATGCTCCTTGCGGTCCTGGCGGCTATGGGCGTAATGCTCGCCCTGGTCGGATTGCGGCAGGTATTCGTCGACGCGGCGGAGAGAATCGCCGATTTCGAAGCCCGCGGAGCCGAGATCTTCGCAGCCCGCGGATGGACGCCAGACTCGCCCGAAGCGATATCATTCAAAGAGCGGCTGTTCAAGGCCGTGCCGCTGGGATTCTTCTCTCTGGCCAACATATTCGCTTCGGTGATGATCGTCCTGGGTTCGGCGGTATTCGGCCTGGCCGCCGACAAATGGCGGAAAGCGATCCCCGACCGCAGGAACACCGCACATCTGCGCAACAAGGGCGAAATCCACCTTCCGACTCTGTCGGCCGCGATTACTTCACTGGCATTCCCGCTGTGCGCCGCGGCTCTGGTTCTCGCACTGAGTCGCGGGGCGACTGGAGCGGCGGTTCTTGTCGGTCTGTCGGCGGCGGTGGTGCTGCGATTTCGGCGGCGCCTGACCGGACACCGGCGAAAATGGATGCTGACGGCGGTTCTGGTGACCGCGGCGCTCATCGGGGCAGTTGTCGCCTGCGGGCTGAAGTACGATTCGCTGGGCGCCAAGACAATGACATTCCGCTGGTACTACTGGACCGCCAGCGCCGAGATCATCGCCGACGAGCCTGTCTGGGGCGTCGGCCCCGGCGGATTCGGCCCGGCTTACGAAGCGGTTCGCCGACCGGCGGCGGAGGAGGCGGTCAAGACGCCGCACAACTTCGCCGTTCACGCCGCGGCGCAGTACGGACTGCCCGGAGCGGGGCTTTATTTGTGCGTTGTCGCAATGGTTCTGTGGGGGTTGTGCCGACCGGCGAGCGGTCCGTCCGAGGAGATCGATCCGACCGCGCGGGCGTCGGCGGCTCCGATCGTCTGGATTCCGCTGACAGTTATCGCCAGCCAGTGGCTGTTCGCCGGGTCTCGCGGGGCGATGCTGGTCGGAGCGTTTGAAGCGGCTGTGTTCCTGGCTGTCGGTCTGGCGATCATGCTGTGGTTCGGGCCGCGATTATCTCATGCGGCCGCTGACGGAGGGCTGGTGACGCGTGTTGTCCTGGCGTGCGGCCTGATAGGATTCGTCGCACACAACACCGTCAGCTTCAGCTTGTGGATGCCCGGGGCGGCGATGGCGTTCTGGCTGGGAGCCGGGGCGGTGATATCCGTCACGCGAACGACTACATCGGATTTCGCCAGGTTCCGATGGCCCGCTGTCGGCGTTTCAGTATTGGCGATCGCGGCGGTATTCGTGCTGCTGTGGCTGCCTGTGGCCCGCAGATCGTGGGCCGCTGAGAGAGTAGTCGAGCGTATGATCGCACGCGACGGAAACGGAGCCCTGGACTTCGCCGAGAAGGCCGCCCGATGCGACACTCTCGATCACATCGCCGCGGCGGATGTCGCCGGACTGCTTCGCGGCGGCGGGAGGGAACACCTGCCGAAGGCGTACGATTGGGCCAAAGAGGCGATCAGGCGATGCCCGCAGGCGTCGTTGAATCATCGCCTGGCGGCCGATATCCTCTGGGATTCGGGAGACAGAGGCTCGCGGTGGCTGGGCCACATGAACGATGCGGTGAAGCGAGATCCGCAACTGCTGAGCATGCGCGTCGAATTCGCCGAGAGGCTCATGGAAATAGGGTTGGACAAACTGGCCGGCCAACAGGTGCAGGCCGCCGAAACCATAAACAACGCGTTGGCGCCTGACAGCATCTTCAAACTCGATCCGACTTACCTGTTCGATCTCCGTATGAAATCCCTCAAATCCTAGATAGTGAAGATCATGAGAGAATACGACCAGTTCCGTCCGCCTCAGAGTTCCTGGGCCGCGGCGATGATCTCCTCGGACATCTCGAAGTTGGCGAAGACCTTCTGCACGTCGTCGTGATCGTCGAACGCATCCGACAGCGTAAGGAGCTTCTTGGCCAGCGCCGGATCGTCGACCGAGACATTGGTTGACGGGATCATGGCTATCTGGGCCGACACCGTTTCGATTTCCTTGTCGGCCAGCGCCTGTTTGACGGCCGAAAATGTTGAGACCTCGCAGGCGACTTCAAATCCGTTTTCGTCGGCGATAACGTCGTCGGCTCCGGCCTCCAATGCAATCTCCATCAGCGTATCTTCGTCCGTGGCGTCGGCGGCGATCAGGAATGATCCCTTTGACTCAAACATCCAGGCCACGCAGTTGGTCGAGCCGAGTTGCCCGCCGGCGCGTTCGAAGATCTTCCGCAGTTCGGGCGCCGTTCGGTTGCGGTTGTCTGTCAGGCAGTCGATGATGAACGCCACCCCAGCGGGTCCGTATCCTTCGTAGACGACCTGTTCGTAGTTCTGTCCGCCGAGTTCTCCGGTGCCCTTCTTGATCGCCTTGGCGATGTTGTCTTTGGGCATATTGGCGGCCTTGGCGTCGTCGATGGCGTATCGAAGCGTCAGGTTCATGTCCGGATCGCCGCCGCCTTCTTTGGACGCCATCATGATCCGTCTGGCGAGTTTGCTCCACAGGCGCCCTCGCTTGTCGTCGGTGGCGGCTTTGGCGCGTTTAATCGTCGACCATTTTGAATGTCCAGACATAATACAGCTCCCGTATTCAGCAAACTTAAGGTCACTTGCTCTTTATCGTAACGCCTTTGCCCAGCGGCGCGACTTTGGCGGGCTTTCCGGCTTTGGCGGCCTTGATCTTCGCCGGCGTGTCGCGTTTGACTTTGCGCACTTCGCGCGAGTCGGTCTTGTCCTCCGCGGCGGTATCGAGCGCCTTGCTCCACAGTTCAATCGCCTTTTCGGTCCAGCCGAGTCGGTAGAATCCGTCGCCGGCGTGATCGAACAGGATCGGATGGACGTAGTCCAGTTCGCGGCTCCGTCTGACGACCTGCAGGAACAGTCGCGCCGCGTCGCTGAACTTGCCCTGCTTGTACAGCACCCACGCCAGCGAATCCAGCGGGGCGACATAGTCTCTCTTTGTCGCGTCGGTCGCCGCCAGGGCCTGCCTGATAAGCCGCTCGGCCTCGGCCAGTTCGAGCCCCATATCCGCCAACTGGTACCCAAGATTGTTCTTGTAGAGCGGAAGACTCGAAAGCATTTGGTGGATTTTTCGAATATCGGCCAACGCCTTGTCGGGCTTCTTCAGTTCGTTCAGCGCCGCCGATCGCCAGCTCAGCACGAGCATGTTGCTCGCGTCGTTCTTGAGATACTCGTCGGCGCGTTTTACTACTTCGTCGAATCTCTTGGCCTCGGACAATACCCCAATTGCGGCAGCACGACACAGCTTCAGGGCGTTTGCGATCGGCGATCCGTCCGGCCTGGTTGTCGCCGCGTCGGCCGACTCCAGCGCTTTCGTCCAGCCGTCGAGTCTTTTCAGCGCCTTGTCGTATTCCTTGGCCTCTTCCAGTGCGGTGACCAGACCGAGTCGCACCCGCACGTTGCCGGCGTTGTTCTTGATGCAGGCGGCGACATAGGCGTCGGCCTTGTCAAGCTTGCCCGCCGAGACGAACAGCCCGGCCTGCAGGCCCTGATACTCCTCGATCATCTGCTCGGGAGTAATCGGCATCCCGTTGTCGCCGGACTGGGTCTTGTCGGGTTTGACTCTCTGCTCGGCGATCCACTTTTCCAGAAGCACTCCGGCCTTGTCGTAAGCCTTGGTTTCTCTCAGCGCCGCGATCAGGAGAACCTTGACCGGATGATTCCGGGGCGATGAGGCCAGTACTTTCTCGGCGTACTTGACGGCCTGGGGATACTTCTCGGCGATCAGGTAAGTGCTGATCTTCCAGCCCATGATTCTGCGAACGCGAAGAGGATCGACAAGGATCCAATCGTCCATGAACTCCTGGGCCTGATCGTAGAGCTTGGCGGTTCGCAGAGCGTTGATGATCTTGAATCTCAGTGCGACGGCGCTCTCGGCGTCAGTAGCCTGCGCCAGCCATTGCTTCATTACCTTGTAGGCCTGGTCCGGCTTGCCGTCGAGCCGGAGGCACGTAACGAGCCGATTTCTCAGCAGCGGATCGTTAGGCAGGATCGTCAACATTCCCCTGATCGCCTCGGCCGCCGGGGCGTATTTCTCCAACGCCATCTTCGTCTCGATTCCGGCGCGTCGCACAACATCGTCCTTGCGCGTCTTCAGCACTTTTTCCCACAGTTTATCGGCGGTGGCGTACTGACCGTTGCGCATCATGAGCCGGGCCAGTTCAAACAGTGCGTCGTTATTGGATTCATCGGCCTTAATGATCTTGTCCAGCGCCCCGGCCGCACGGTCGAAATCCTTCTTGAACATCACCGATCCGCCCAATGCGATCTCCGTGCGGACAGCCATCAGCGCAACTCGCGGATCATCGGCGAATTTCTTTTTCAGTTCCGCCAGCAGTTTCGCCGCCTCATCGTGAGCTCCGGAGGCCACAAGGACTCCGGCGAGCATGATCTTGGCGTCGGAGCTGTTCGGATCTCGCTGCACGGCCTGATCGGCCAGCCTGCGGGCGTCTCTGTAGGCTCGCAGCGACATGTACGCATCGAACAGCCGCTTGTTGATCTTTCGGTCTTCCGGGGCCAGTTTGGCCGCGGCGCGAAAAGCTATCGCGGCGTCTCGGGCTCGTCCGAGCACGAGATACAGATCGCCCAGCGCTTCGAGCGTGGGCAGGTGCCTGCGATCGACTCTTAATCCGTTCTTCAGCGCATCTTCGGCCTCGGCGACTTTCGACATAGCCGCAAGCACTTTGCCCCGGGCATAGTAGTATGCGACAGACTCCTGTCCGCCGGGCAGCTTCTCGATCCGCTTCAACAGGTCGGCGATCTTGTCCTTCTGGTCTTTCTCCGCGTAAACACCGGCCAAGCGCGCGTAGGTCGGAAGAAACGCCGGACCGACTTCGATCGCCTTTGTCCACTGGGCCGAAGCCAGAGCTTCGTCGCCCTGGGCAAGGGCCAGCCGCCCGGTAATATAGTGAAGCGCAGCCTGCTGGTCTTTCGGAGCCGAAGCGATCTTATCGGCGAATTTGCGTGCAAAATCCTTGGCGACGCCTCTCCTGATCATCGCCTTCATTTGAATGGCGACAACGTCATCCCGTGACGGATCGGCGACAAGCAGTCTGGCAAGAGATTCCAGAACTTTGTCGTTCTTGCCCTGGGAGCCGTACATTTTGATGATGAATCTGGTGACGACCGCGTCGCCGGGGGCGCCGTCAAGGGCCGCGGCCAGGATCTCCGACCCCTTGTCCGGGGCTCCGAGCTTGTCGGCTGCGCCAGCCAGCGAAACCGCCAGAGCCCCGCTGTCTCGCTTGGCGTCGCGGCAGGCCCTCCATATCCGCATCGGCATGGCCTTGTCGCCCGAGGCGATTGCGGTTTTCGACGCCAGTTCGGGCAGTTTGCTCTTCAGCAGCGGCTGTGCGGCCAGTTCGACCAGGAACTTCTCAGCCTCTTTGAACTGCTTCGTCGCGGTCAGCGATTCGACTATGAGCACCGCGAGTTTCGCGTTGGTTCGATCCCGGCTGTAGGCGCGTTTGAGCAGCGGTGCGGCCTCTTTGGCCCTGCCGAGCCGGGCCAGCAACTCTCCGCGACGAGCCAGGAGACGCTGGGGACGCAGCACGATGTTTCTCAGGATGGGGCGTGAGGCGTATCTCCGCGCGTGTGAATCAATATTGCCGCCGAGAGTCTCGAAGCAATCCAGGGCCGCGGTAAGGAAACCCTCCCGCTCGAGCAGCTTGCCCAGGCGAAACAGAGCCTCGCCGGTCATAGGATTCTCGGGCTTGGACTTCGAGCACTTAAGTGCGGTCCGCAACGCAACTATCGCCTGAGCGTTTTGCTTCTGGGCGATCATCAGTTGCGCGAGTTTGACCTGCGACCTGATGTTGTCGCCGTCAATCGCGAGCGCCTTTCGCATGTGGACCAGCGCCTTGCCGGCGTCGGGCAGATTGATGTACGCCTCGGCCAGCAAGCGATGGACTTCGGCGCTGTTGGGAGCGAAACCCAGAGCGCGCTCAACCAGGAGCGGGACGGCCAGCGCGTTTTGCCCCTCTTCGATCAGTTTTCTCGCTTTTTCGACGGCCTTCCTGGCGCGCCTGGGGACCTCGCTGTCGGCGGATGCGGGCTTGGAGACAGCGGGTTTGAGTTTGTCCAGCGGGGTCCGGGCTTTTGCCGGCAGAGGCTTGTCGTCCGGCTTTGTCGTCGGTGAGTTGTCGGCCCGCAGGTGAGCTGCAAGCAGCCCCGCGGCCAGGACAACGCCCATCAGCAGTCTCGCACGATATCGCATAGCTCTCTAGTGTATGACCTTGTTAAGCGGATAGGTGATAATTCCGGTCGCTCCGGCCCGCTTGAGTTGGGGCACAAGCTCCCGCTCTACTTTCTCTTCGAGAATCACTTCAACGGCGACCCACCCTTCGTCGGCGAGTGACGAAACCGTCGGCGACTTCTCTGAAGGCAGCAGTCTGACGATTTCGTTCAGCAGCGGGGACGGCACGTTCATCTTCAGGCCGACTTTGCCCTTGGCCTCGATGGCGCCCTGGAGCAGCATCGCCATGTCTTCAATCTTCCGGCGTTTCCAGTCAATCCGCATCGCGTCCTTGTTGGCGATCAGCCGCGTGGTCGACTCCAGAAGCGTATCGACTATGCGGAGTTTGTTGGCGCGGATCGACGAGCCTGTCTCGGTAACGTCCACGATGCCGTCGAGCATGCGGGCCTTGACCTCGGTGGCGCCCCAACTGAATTCGATCTTCAGATCGACACCCTTGTCCGCGAAGTACTTGCGGGTGACGTTGACCAGTTCTGTGGCTATAATTCCGCCGGCGAGGTCCTCAGCTTTCCGCACCTCGGACTCTTCGGGAACCGCGAGCACCCACTGGACGGGCTTCTGCTGCTGCTTGGCGTAGACCAGTTCGCATATCTCGACGACTTCAGCGTCGTTCTCGCGTATCCAGTCGTACCCGGTCAGGCCCACGTCGATAACGCCGTCTTCGATGTATCGCGCCATCTCCTGCGCGCGGAACATCATGACCGACATCATCGGATCGTCGATCGGAGGCGCCAGGCTCCGCGACGTGGCGGAAATCTCGTAACCGGCCCGATCGAACAGGTCCAGCGTGCTGTTTTGAAGGGAACCCTTGGGGACGCCCAGAACAAGTTTGTCTTCAGTCGTCTTGGTAACCATCTCGATAAACTCTCATCATGCAGACGCCAGGGAGCACAAAAAAACCTCCGAAGCGGATTGCGGGGTGTTATTTCTTTCTGGCGGACTTCTTCGCGGTCTTCTTAACAGCCTTCTTAGCGTTCTTCTTAACCGCTTTCTTTGCGGTTTTCCCGGCCGCCTTTTTCACCGTTTTCTTAGCCGTTTTCTTGGCGGTCTTCTTTGCCGTCTTCTTGCCAGTCTTTTTGCCAGTCTTTTTGCCGGTCTTCTTGGCGGCTTTCTTAGCCGCTTTCCTGGCCGCCGCTTTCTTCGCCTGGCGAGCTTTCTTTCTCGCTGCGGCGGCTTTTTCTTTTGCTTTGGCTTTCGCGGCGGCGGCTTTTTCAGCTTTGGCCTGTGCGGCCTTTTCGGCTTTCTCTCTTTCTATGGCTTCGAGCCTGTCGATTTCGGCCTGTTTGGCTTTTCGCCATTTCGCCAACGCCTTGGCGGATTTCTCGACATATTTCCTGCACGCCAGATGCGCCCCGAAGCAGTTATTGGACGTGGCGAGGTTTCCCACAAATGACGCAACCTGCTCCAGGGTGCTTCCCGGATGCACGCCGCCGTCCATTTCGAGACAGTCGGCCAGATCCTGGTCGACCGGCACGGCCCGGGTCGCGAAGACCTTCAGCAGGATCAGCGACATCGCGAAACCGCTGAGTCCAAGCTCCTTGAGATGCCTGGCGCGATCGCGTTTGTTCATTTCCGCCAAGTATTCCAGCGACATATTCGATGTCTTGTAGAATATCCTGCGGAGTACGTCGGCCAGTGCGTGAGACTTGGTGCTGGCCTGGGGGTAGTCTTCGCCGATGCAGTCATGGATTTCCTTGGCGGGGGAAACTCGAAGATCGTTGAAGTCGACATATTCTTCACAGATCGAGTCGAAGGCCTTGGCGGCCTTGGCGACTGTGGAGTTCTCAAGCAAAATGGCCTCTATGAGCACGGCGATCGCCTGATCCATGTCCTCAACAGACTCAGGCCCCTTCTTCGCGAACGCCCCAAGGAGCTTCTTTGTCTTCTTCCCGTATGTCTTAACGTTTTTCATTGGCTTGCAAAGTCCTATTCCGCCTCGACTGTATCTTCGGGGTCTTCCTGAGCCGGGGCGTCGTCTTTTTCCCTTATTTCCTGCATGGCGTCGTCTATGATCCGATAGATTTCGAGCGTTTCCTGGAAATTCTTATCGAATTCGAACTTAAGTCTCGGCGTGTGCTTGAGCGACAGGCGCCTTCCCAGCAGTTCCTGGATGTGCCCCGCAGCGTGCTGCAGCGCACGAAGGGTCTTTCGCTGCCTGGCCTCGTCGCCAAGCACCGATACGAAAACTTTTGCGGTCATCAGGTCTTCGGGGACCTCGACGCGAACGATCGAGGTTCGAGCCGGGTCTATCCTGGGATCGGACAGATCAGCAAGAATCAGCCGTCCAAGCGCATCTCTGACAAGACTTCCGACGCGCTGTGTTCTGCGTGTCATGGGGTAATTCCAAGATTAACAGGACTCCGCCGACAAACTGCTCGGCGCCGCGGCGATGTCGCGGAAGTCCTGTTGACTATAAGTACATTTTCAGTTCGAAAACCGATCGCACCGACCGGTCCGATCAGCCCAGAGTTCGTGCGGTTTCCACCTTCCTGTAGAATTCCAGGATATCGCCTTCCTTGATGTCGTCGTACCCTGCAACCTTCAAGCCGCATTCCATGCCGGCTCGAACGTCTTTGGCGTCGTCCTTGAAACGCTTGAGGCTGTCGAGCTCCCGCCCGTCTTCTATCACTACGCTGTTTCGCGTGATGCGGACCTTCGCGGTGCGGCTGGCCATTCCGTCCAGAACGATGCAGCCGGCGACTGTTCCAATGCGGGAGACCTTGAAAGTCTGCCGCACTTCGGCGCGTCCGACTGTCTTTTCCGATATCTCCGGGGTCAGGCCCTTTTCCATGTAGGCCTTGACATCGTCGATAATTTCGTAGATGACCCTGTACAATCCGATCTCGACGCCCTTCTGGTCGGCAAGCTGCCTTGCCGCGCCGTCGGCGACTACGTTGAAGCCGACAATCGAAGCCTTCGACGCCTCGGCTAGCGTGACGTCGCTGGTGGTTATCCCGCCGACTGCGGCGTGCAGGATCGTAGCCTTGACTTCGTCGGTCGCCATCTTCTCCAGCGATCCGACAAGTGCTTCGATCGAGCCCTGCACGTCGGCTTTCACGATCAGCTTCACTTCGCTGACCTGGTCGGCCTGGATCTGGCTGAACAGTCCCTCGAGAGTGGCCTGCTGACCGGTGCCCAAGGTCGCGACCCTGGCCCGCTGCTCCCTGTCGGCCGCGGCGGCTCGGGCCGTCTCGATCGTGGGAGCAACAAAGAACTTGTCGCCGGCCCTGCAGACCTCGCTGAGGCCCGATATCTCGACCGGGGTCGCCGGAGGAGCCTCCTCGATCGACTTGCCGGTTGAATCTCTCATCTGGCGGACTCGCCCGTAGCTTTGACCGCCCAGGACGATGTCGCCGATCTTCAGCGTTCCGTTAAGCACAAGCAGGCTCGCGACGGCTCCGAGGCCCGGCTTCATCTGCGATTCGATGACAAAACCGCTGGCCGGCACGTCCACTTCGGCTTCCAGTTCAAGCAGTTCGGCCTCGATGCTCAGGGTCTCAACCAGCGTGTCGACGCCTGTTCCGCTCAATGCGTCGGTCTGGATTACTTCGGTGTCGCCGCCCCACTCTCGAGGATTCAGCCCATGCTCGGCCAACTGTCCCAGCGCCCGGTTCACGTTGGCGTTGGGCAGTTCGCACTTGTTCAGAGCCACCAGGATCGGGACCTCGGCGGCCTTGGCGTGACTGATCGCTTCGACAGTCTGCGGCATAACGCCGTCATCGGCGGCAACAACGAGCACGACAATGTCGGTCATGTTGGCTCCGCGCGACCTCATGGCGGTGAACGCCTCGTGGCCCGGGGTGTCGAGGAACACCACGTGCTGATCGCCCTGATCGAAGCGGTATGCGCCGATATGCTGGGTGATTCCGCCGGCCTCGCCCGAGGCTACGCCGGTCTTGCGGATGTAGTCCAGCAGCGAGGTCTTGCCGTGGTCAACGTGTCCGAGGAACGTCACGACAGGCGCTCGAGACGCGGTTTGCCCCTTCTGGCGTTCGGCGATCTGTTCGGCGAGTTCTTCTTCGGCGGTCTTGGCGCGTTTGAGCTCCAGTTCAATTTCAAAATCAGCCATGACATTCTGTATCACTTCCAGATCGACAATCTGGTTAACGGTGGCCAGTACGCCGTTTTCCATCAATTTCTTGATCAGGATATTCGACCTGATGCCGGTGGCGGCCGATACGTTCTTGAGCGTCAGGGGCTCTTCGACCTCGACTTTGCCCACTCTCACCTGCGACCCGGTCTGGGCGAAGCCGCCCTTCCTTCCGCCGACCGAGGTGCGATGACGCCGCATTCCGCCGCCG
>Ga0180429_10003631_pt1 | contig 12475 bp, 7 predicted proteins | sample SS_ome_FD_132428 | JGI IMG/M metagenome (GOLD analysis project Ga0180429, IMG submission 132428) | Hypersaline lake sediment archaeal communities from the Salton Sea, California, USA - SS_1_S_1 metaG | ecosystem: Environmental > Aquatic > Non-marine Saline and Alkaline > Hypersaline > Sediment ... | reverse complement strand
ACAGATGACCGGGTTGATCCTGGTCAACGAAACGTTCATTCTGTGGATGGCAGCGGCGTTACTTGTGCTGGACACCATCTTGTTTTATTTTGCAGTCCAGATCTTTCAAAGAGAAACTATCCTTTCGCGTTGGAAATAGAAATATGAAAATGAAAAAATGGTTGAAAACAGTATTGGTCGTTGTGGTCCTGCTATTTCCAGTGACAGCCTTTGCTTCTCAGGACGCAACACGATTACAGTTGGGTTTGATAAGGAATTTTGGATATGGAGGACTGGGAAAGATCCAGGGAAATTTCACGTTAAAGATTTCAAATCCACCAGTTGGATTGAAAGAAGTGCGATTTTATATCGATGGGAATTTGTTGGAAACAGTGGATACCGAACCTTTCAATTATAAGTTCCATACCAGCGCTTTTGACGATGGCGAACGGGAGATGTACGCCGAAGGAACACTAGCTGATGGCACGATCCTGGAATCCAACCACATATCCAAAGTCTTTTTATCTTCGGATCAGGCCTGGGGTGAAACCCGACAGCTCATTACTCCCATCTTAATTGGAACAGCGGTGCTGACTTTGCTTGGAGTTGGCGTGCCGATGTTGGCGAGTAAGAAAAAGAGTTTCGTATTTGGAAAATATGGCCCAGCGGGAGGAGTTGTTTGTCCTCGCTGTGAGCTGCCTTTTTCCCGTTCTGTTTTTTCTCCAAACCTGCTTGCTGGAAAATTGGTCCGGTGTCCCCACTGTGGGAAAGTTAGTATCCTGCCACGAGCTTCTAGTACTAGTTTGCAGGAGGCTGAATCCCGCTATACCAGGAAAGATGAGCCAGGGATGATCCATCACGGTAAAGAGGATCTGCAAAAACAGCTCGAGGATTCCAGGTTTGAAGAATAAGTTTTCTGGCTTTCTAAACTATTAGGTAAAAAGGGCTTGCTTGGACTATAATTAATCCCGCTGTATTATATTCATGAGCCCTGAAACATACCATGTTTAATTCTCTAACAGCTTCTATAACAGAACCGGATGTCCGTAAAAAGATCCAGAAGATCGCCCAGCTTGTGGAGATTAGTGCCATTCTAAATTCCACTTTAAAGCCGGAACTGCTGCTTCAGAATATCCTTGAGTCAGCGGCTGATTTGCTGGATTGTTGTGTGATTTCGATTCTGTTGTACGATGAAAGAGAAAAAAAACTTAGGTTTGCGGCAACCTCGAGTGTGAATATTGACCAGTTGGAACAGATCCCTGTTCCCTTGGATAACAGCCTGGCCGGAACAATCTATACCGAAAACCGACACCTGGTAATTAACAATACAAAGGATGATCCCCGCCATTATGACGAGGTGGGCGATGAGGTCGGTCTCCAAGTTGATTCCTTGTTAGGCGTTCCGATGCGCATCAAAGACAGGGTGACTGGCGTGATCGAAGCCCTCAATAAAGAAGAAGGGGACTTCACAGATTTTGATGTGTCGCTTCTGCTTGTTGTGGCATCTCAGGCTGCAATTTCTATGCACAACGCCCAATTGATCCAGGCGCTGCAAAAGGCAAATATCGAGTTGAGTCAGGCCGACAAGTTAAAGCGTGACTTAATGGCTGTTGCTTCTCATGAATTACGGACACCGCTTGGAAATATTCTGGGATATGCCACGTTGTTACACGAAGATGCCATTGAAGAAAACAAACCATTGGCTTCCTCGATCCTGAAAGCTTCATCAAAATTGCGAGCAGTATTGGACGATATCGCCAATATGAATTTACTATATACTGGTGAAGCAGATCTGGATTTTGCTGATAGTACGCTTCAACAGGTGATTGAATACGCCAAGGAAGAGGTAAATGCAACAGTGAATAAAGAAGACAACACTGTGATATATGAAATTCCGGATGAGCCGATTCCCCTAAAGATCGATTTGCCCAAGATGAGTGTGGTATTTGTAAATTTGTTACTTAATGCCATTCGCTTCACTCCCGTTGATGGAGAAATTATTCTTCGTGTGTCGGACCGCAAAGAGGAAGTAATGGTTTCAATTGAGGATACTGGCCGGGGCATTGCGAAGGATAGCCTGGAAAAGATCTTCGAAGTTTTTTACCAGGAAGATGATCATATGACCAGGCGATATGGAGGGTTGGGTTTAGGTCTTTCTATTGCGCGGGAACTAGTAAATCTGCATGGGGGAAGGATCTGGGCAGAAAGCGAAGGGCTTGGTAAAGGAGCCACGTTGCAGGTTGTGTTGCCCAAACCAACAGTGTAATTTCTGATAAATCTCATCCGCTTGAAGCGGAGTCTCCCATCACTAAAGATTCACATAACTCCAGGAAGCTATCAAATGCCGCCAGGCGAACGAGGTAATCCTTCCCGGCATATCCCAAAGTTGTTAGTGCTTTTATCCATGGTAGCTGTAAATCAGTATGGTCTGGAAGGGTTGAGATGATTTTGGTCCAGGTCACAAGCAGTGGCCATAAAGCGTCAACTGGTTTAGAAATTTTCACGGTATCGAAGAAAGCATTTTTAAAATAGATCTCTCGTTCCGCGAGCAAGGGGAGAGAAGTAGATTCCGCCTTCAGAATAGCAATCGATTTTTCCCAAGCAGCGATCCATCCTAATATTATTTCTTCTGACACAGTGATTCCTCCCAGCAAATGCTGAAAGGCTATGTTCAACCCTGGGGCGTTAACAGCAGCAGCTCGTTCGGCGAAGGATAACCCCAGACGGCGGGTAGCCAGTGGTGGCCCGGTCATAATTGCTACTGCGTTGATGGCCGCTCCTAGGGCATCTAAAAAGGCAGGTATTTCAGCAGTTAATTCCAAAGGGGGAGAGATCTGTCGATCCATCCAGAACTGGCGGGCAATTTCAAGAAGAGGCTTGCTTCTGGCTTGTGAGTTTTCCGGAAAACCAAAATTGCTGCGAACACCAGCTTGCGTATAGTCTAGTAAGTGGCGGGGGTCATACAGAGGTACTGCATCCCTTAAGGTTGGGCCCAACCAGGGATCCAGGCGCAGCTCTCGTGGAGTCCGGTAGATCAATTCATCGTGGTGCTCAATATCAAAATGTATCTCTGGGGTAATCCTAATGATCTGATGTTCATTCAGTGGAGGGGCGTTGTGGATAAAAACCAGATCGATATCCCCTGCTCCGCCAATCAATGGAGAACCATAAAGCAAAGATCCGCGCAAATAGGCCGCCAGTATTGAGCGGTTTCTTTTTGTTTCTTTATCGACCAGTACTTGGGCGTGTTTTCGAAGTATTTCAGGAGTGAAACGCATTCAACAGCTATCCTTCCTTGGACTCAGGATTTATGAAAAAACTGAGTCTGGTATGGACCAACTTTTAAGGTTTGGCGGATCCGGTTTTCAACCCAGTCTAAATCTCCTTCGTTAGCAACATAATTGAGCTTGTTAGTATTTATCTTTAACACTGGCGCGCCGCTGTGTTCTCCGCTGTAAAATTCATCATAGGCGTTATTTAAGTTTTCAATATAACCCTGGTCCATATTCCTTTCATATACCCTGTCTCGGTGGGCTATCCGTTCCATCAAAATACCGGTTTCGGCTTGCAGGTATACGATCAGATCGGGCAGGGTTAATTTTTCAGCCAGAGCGTTATGCACACTGAAATATGTATCTAATTCATCTCCGTCCAGATTTAAGCGGGCGAAGAGAGCATCTTTTTCAAAAGTGTAATCTGCAATCAGGCTATTATTCGACTCAAAGGCCTTTGAAACTCCCTGCTGCTGATGGTATCGGCTCAATAAAAAGAAGATCTGGGTTTGAAAAGCGTACGCGTCCCGATCGGCGTAAAAATCAGCCAGGAAAGGGTTCTCTTCGAATACTTCAAGCAGTAAATCAGCCTGGAAGCGGGACGATAATAATCGAGATAAAGTGGTTTTTCCAACACCAATCGCGCCTTCAATTGCTATATACATAGGGCTGGTTTATTCCTTTGATCACACCTGTATTTACGGGGAAGATGTTTATTGAAAAACCTGAAATTTGCAGCCAAATCATGTAAATGTAACCACTTATTGACAAAGGCTTAAGATTAACGCTACACTGCATAATAAGACCTATCAATTATATCGTATAAGGAGGGAAATATGGTGGGCCTGAACCGTGTTCAATTAATTGGTCATCTCGGAAGGGATCCCGAACTGAAAGACACGCCGAATGGAAAAAAAGTTTGTACTTTCAGCGTGGCAGTCAATCGCCGTAAGTGGGACAAGGAAGGGGAATCACAACAGGTAGCCGATTGGTTTAATATCGAAACCTGGGAAAGATTGGCAGAGATTTGCAGTGAGTATCTCCATAAAGGAAGTCTGGTTTTCCTGGAGGGACGACTTCAAATTGACTCGTATGAGGAAAATGGCAGTACCCGGTATTACACAAAGGTAGTCAGTTCCCAGATGCAAATGCTGGAACCTAAAAACACTGGGCCAAAATAAACACTTAGATCCATATATAACTAGTCGACAATACACCCGGGCATGGCTTGTCCGGGTGTTTTGTTTGCATGGCTATCAACCAGTGGATTTTTAGAGCGAGCGGTTATAATTTCAATATCTACCAGGTCTTCGCCATATCAAGAAAGAATTTGAAAAAGGAAACTGACCTATGAATTCCCCCCAGAAGAAAAAAACAACTCTTATCATATCAGGAATGATCCTTTTGATGGGGTTGATCAGTTTGTCTTGCAATCTCCCCGCGGTTTTAGAGGAGAAGTTTTACGGTTTAGGGAAAACATCAGATCCCACACCAATACCGACTAGTACACCGCAGCCATTACCACCAACGATTGTTGAATCAGATCCTCCTGTGGGGTCAACCGTTCCTCACGAGGGAGATATCATTCTTTATTTTAATCAACCCATGGACAAGGATTCTGTCGTTAATGCTTTGTCATATCGTCCGGGAGTTGAAACAACATATTCTTGGCTGGATCCAGCGACCTTGAGTATCCAGCTAGAGCAGAAATTAGAACCCAATACAAAGCTAGTAATTAGCCTCGATACTACTGCCAAGGCAACCAATGAGTTGACACTGACTATGATTGCCGATCTGGAATTTTACACACCTGATTGGCTTAAAGCAGTCACTCTTCTACCAGCTCCAGGGGGGATAGAAATTGACCCTGAATCTGCCATAGTAGTTGCTTTTAACCAGCCAGTAGTACCAATGGGAGATTTCCGACGCGATGAACCAACGGCCTTGACCCTCAATCCATCTGTCCCCGGGAAAGGATCCTGGATCAATACTAGCACCTATCAATTTTCTCCCGATCCGGGCCTTGCTGGAGGCATTACTTACCAGATATCACTTTCAAGAGAATTAGCCAGCCTGGCTGGTGCGGAACTGGATCCAGAAAGCCCTCAAACCTGGACGTTTTCTACAGCTTATCCACAAATGTTATCCTGGGAGCCCTTCCAGGGAGAAACTGGAGTCCCGCTGGATGCGGTGATCCAAATGAAATTTAATCAGGCAATGAATCCTGATAGCGTTGTTGATAATTTCTCTCTGATTGACGGCAGTGGCCGGAAGATAACAGGGGAGATGGAATGGGATGAGGAGATACGAGATTTTGTATTTGTCCCCGACCAGATTTTTTCAAGAGCTACATCATATGCCGGTATCCTCCCGGGAGAAGTGCTATCTGCGGGGGGTACCCCACTTCAGTCGGATACAACGAATGAATTCCAGACCACCGGCGAATTTCAATATCTAGGAACTCCTGGGGGACAGTACTACACCACCTCAATTTATGAAGGTGTTACTTTGTATTTTAACAACACGGTGGATTTGGACACCGTAGACGATAACATCAAGATCATTCCTGAAATTACTAATTTTAGGCCCTCAATCGGGGAATCAGGGAATGTGCTAAACCTGTACGGGGACTTCGAGCCGCTCACCAACTACAAACTAATTATCAGGGAATCCCTGGCGGACGAATGGGGAAGTATATTGGGCAATGTCCGGGAAGTAAACATTACTACTGAACCGCTACCGCCTAACTTGACAATTACCCAGGGCAACAGCATCCTTTTCCTAACGGGAACTGAAAATGCAATCCCGGCCTCGGGTACAAATCTACATCAATTATCTGTCAACGTGGGTACGCTGCCATTGGACATTCTCCCAGACTTATTTGGCTATGGTCTTTACGACACCCTGGATGATTATTACCCGGTCGATGCTCAGCTATGGATCCACGAAGTCAGAGTAGCGGGGGATGATAAATATACCGTCAACCTTCCGTTGAACCAATCGGGGAATGCCCTGGCACCAGGCTTATATCGGTACCAGGTCTATTCTCAGGACCTACCGTATAACCCGTCACCTTATTTGCTGGCGGTCAGCAATATTCATTTAACTATGAAAACCAGTCCGGAAAATCTCTTGATCTGGGCGGTTGATCTGCGGTCTGGAGAAGTTGTATCAGGCGCCGAAGTTAAGGTCTACAATGCTGGCGGGGAGGTGTTTTTCTCAGGAACTACGGATCATGATGGTATTTTCCAGGCAGATTTTTCGACCCCTCTTGATCTTTATAATAACATTTTCTATGCCATCACCGGTGAAGCTGGACGGGAAGACTTTGGTATTTCGGCAAGCAACTGGGGCTTTGGATCAGAACCGTATGAATTTGGACTGCGATCTGATTATGGAGCACCAAAATCACAGACCTATATTTATACAGATCGACCTATTTACCAGCCAGGTCAAACTGTCTATTATCGGTTGATCCATCGCGACCGTGATGGTGCTGGGTATGTTCTACCAGAACAGAAATCCATTCCCTTGACGATCCACCTGCATGGAAAAGAGGAAAATACTATCAATCTATCTTTATCTGATTATGGAACTGCCCAGGGAGAGATCCTGCTTTCATCACAGGCGGAACCGGGATACTATCGTCTGGAGACTGAAACTGGAATGGTGTATTTCCAAGTTGCGAACTATAGGAAACCAGAGATCGAACTGGATCTTACTATGAACCAGGAAGAAACCCTGGTTGGTGAAGAAATTAAAGCAGAATTGGAAGCGCGATATTATTTTGACTCACCAGCCAGCGATGTCAAATTGGCCTGGACGTTGAGAGCAGAACCAACCAGCTTCAGAATACCAGGCTACCAGGTAGGAGTATTGGGAAATAATTGGTTTGTATATTCAGGCACGTATTATCCATCTATCTGGGGAACCCGAATAGATTCTGGAGAAGGTCAAACTAACGCTCACGGTGAATGGGATATTCAGCAAAGACTGACCAATATTGATATCTATGATAGAGAAGTCACACTGCCGGCAACCTATTCCCTTGAAGTAACTGCCCAGGATGAAACCGGATTCCAGGTTACTAACAGATCGGCGATCCTGGTCCACCCCAGCGATTTTTATATCGGTGTTAAACCCTCTGCTTGGGTAACCGTTGCTGATCAACCGGTAGATTTTGAGATTCTGGCAGTGGATTGGGAGGGAGAACCAGATGGGATCAAAGCCCTTTCCGCTGAATTATATAAAGTTATCTGGCAGTATGAAATTGGTGAGATTGGGGAAATAGACTATGTCCGTGAAAAAGAGTTGGTTGCTGAACAGAGTTTCAGCACGAATCAGGGCGGGGAAGCTGAATTAACCTTTTCCCCACCGGAACCAGGAACATACCAACTGGATATTTTTGGCGATGGAGCTCGGACTGAAGTTACTCTCTGGGTTGGCGGTCCAGGCACATCTACCTGGCCTACTCAGACAAACCAAAAGATAACCCTGATTGCAGACCAGGACACTTACAAACCTGGCGACGAAGCGACGGTCTTTATCCCAAATCCCTTCTCAGAAGGTGCTCAGGCACTGGTGACCGTCGAAAGACATAAAGTGATTTCGTATGAGACCTTTTCGATCTATTCTTCAGGCCAGGAAGTCACAATTCCGCTTAGTGATGAAGATGCACCTAATGTCTACCTGGCAGTTACGTTGATAGGCGAGGATTCTGATGGAGTAAGCAACTTCCGTCAAGGGTATATCAACCTGCTGGTAGAACCAGCCAATCAGCTGCTTCAGGTAGAAGTGATTGGTGAACCAGAGCGACTTGGCCCTGGAGAGGATGTTCAATTTACTCTTCGGGTTACGGACCCGGACGGAGAACCGATGGTAGGGGAATTCTCATTGGCAGTGGTTGATAAGGCTGTCCTGGCACTAACAGAATCCAATTCTCCCCAAATCGATGAGGCTTTTTATGGTATTCAGCCCATTGCGGTTCGAATGGGTCTCCCTTTGGGGATGCATGCAGGTAGATTGGTCTGGGTGCCTGGAGGTATGGGAGGGGGTGGCGGCGAGGCAGATTATTCCTTACGGGATCAGTTTGAGGATACCGGATACTGGCAAGCAGATATAGTTACCGATGAAGACGGTTTGGCCCAGGTAGTATTTACTTTGCCGGATAATCTTACAACCTGGCAGGCCGACGCCCGGGGCATTACAAAACAAACACATGTTGGGGAAGCTACAACAGAAGTTATAACAACGAAGGATCTTTTGATTCGACCTGTGACCCCGCGCTTCCTGGTGGCAGGAGATCACCTGGCTTTGGCCGCAGTTATCCACAATAACACGACAAAAGAACTAACGGCTGATGTATCCCTTCAGGGCTCAGGCATCCAATTGGACAATATAGAGATTTCAACCCAAACCGTGGATATTCCCGCTGAGGGAAGGGTCCGAGTTGAATGGTGGGGTACTGTGGAAAATGTAGATGAAGTTGACCTGGTATTTGTTGCTGATGCAGGACAATACCAGGATGCAGTTAAACCTTATCAGGGACCATTACCTGTTCTGCGTTATATCACTCCCTACAGCTATGCTACATCTGGTGTATTGGATCAGGCTGGTCAGAAACTGGAGATCGTCTCTCTACCTAGAAGTTACGACTCATCTGAAGGATCTCTTGATATTGAGTTGTCACCTTCTTTGGCTGCATCTGTTCTTAAAGCGCTCGACGCGCTGGAAGATAATCGGGACTACTCCGTAGTAGCACAAATGTTCCACTTCTTGCCCAATGCCATTACATATCAGGCTTTGCAGGAATTGGGAGTGAATTACCCGCATTTGGCTAGCCGTTTGGAAATATTGATACCTGAGACGCTAGACATCTTGGATGCAGCGCAAAACGAAGATGGTGGTTGGGGTTGGTGGCAGGGAGGAGCAAGTGACCCCGAGATCACATCCTATATACTTTTTGGTTTGATCAAATCCCAGGAAGCAGGTGTGTTTGTAGAGGACCTCATGATTCAACAAGCCCGAGGATTCCTACTGGCAACATTGCCTGCTTTGGATATGCTATCTGAGCCGTGGCAGTATAACCTGCTCGCATTGAGATATTTTTCGTTGACTGAAGCAGGGACAGACGTAAGTTCAGGGATGCAATCCCTGGCATTACTAAGCAGCCAACTTGATCCTGGCAACCAGGCGCTGTTGGCGATAGCCCTGGAAAAATGGCAGCCCGGGAACGATTCAACCCGCTCTCTATTATCTAATTTGGCCGGAACCGGAATACGGACAGCCACTGGCATACATTGGGAAAATGGCGAGAACAGCTGGTCCTGGATGAACAACACAACAACTACAACAGCAATAGTTACTTATGCTTTGGCGAACGTGGAGGAGTCACCTGAGTTACTTCCAGAAGCAGTTCGCTACTTGATATCAACCCAGACTAAGGATGGTGATTGGTGGTCAGCTTATGAAACAGGCTGGTCTATCCTGGCATTAAATGAGGTTCTCAGTAACAGTGGTGAATTGGTCAGTGAATATGAATTTTCAAGTACTGTAAATGGGAGAGAAATGATCAGTGGCCAGGCAGAAGGATCAAGTCAATTGGAAGCTGTGTTTGCTTCGATGCCAGTGGAGGATCTGTATTCTGATGAACCCAATGCCCTGATAATCAATCGATCTGAAGGCAATGGGATCTTGTATTACAGGGCCAACTTACAAGTTTTCCGACCAGCAGAGGACGTGCAGCCATATGGACACGGGCTGAGCATATCCAGGGTATATGCCGATTTGTCTGATCCGCAAGGAGTAAATTTCACACAAAAAGGTGAAATCGGTCAACTTATCCAGGTTCAGCTGACGCTGGTTTTGGAACACGATTCGTCTTACTTGATAGTGGAAGATCAGATCCCAGCTGGGGCCGAGGTCTTGGACACCAGACTAAATACATCACGCCAGGATCTGGAAGAATATCAAGCGGCTTCACCTTTTAAAAATGGATGGGGGTGGTGGTATTTTAATAAGCCTCTTGTATTTGACGATCGTGTTACCTGGGCGGCAAATTTCTTGCCGGCTGGCACATATCAATTAACTTACACAATTTCTTTAGCACATCCTGGTGAATACCAGGTTATGCCAGCCCATGCCTGGCAAGTTTATTTCCCTGAAGTCCAGGCCATCAGCGCGGGAGAGAAATTTGTTATAGAAGCTGGTCAATAATGGTGTAACTTTTTTTCGGTGGGGTTCGTTACTATTACAGAAGACCCCGAACATTAAAAACCGAATTGAAACCAATTGGTGTTAAAGATCACCTGGCAGGTTAAGGCTATGAAGGCGATGAGAAGGATAAACCCGCAGCCACATCCGGTGCAGGATGCGCCCCGGCCAAAACCAAAGGTATCTTGAAGCCAATCAAATAACACATCCAGCATCAAGAGTTTAAATAAGCCTGTCAAACAGCCTTGTTGTCTGTTCACTCAATACTCCTTTTTTGTTCTTCAGTGATATATACGATAGGCAGGAGCATTAGTTGCAGAGGTTTTGTTGACAACGGAATAGAGACTGTTTACATTGAATAGTAGATTTTATTTCGCAAGTTGAACTGATCACTTATTAGTATTCATCGTTGAACAGGGGGAGTATAGAGCTGGATTTTACTGGTCTTTTTTTATCTGTTTCATCTCATTTAAGAACGAATTAAGGAGGTGCCCTGTGCCATTGAAGAAGTCACTCTTATATCTATTGTTCATCTTCTTGGTTACACTGCTTATCTCAAGTTGTAGTAGTACACCCAGCGGCACATATGTCTGGATCGATGTGCCAGTTGATGGCCTATCCTATCCAGAAGTACAGCCAGTTAATGTGGAAGGCCATGCCACAAGTGGAGCGGGCATTGACCGGGTAGAATTATTTGTGGATGGAGATTTATGGACTACCATCGACGATCCACCTTCAGTAGATACTCTGGCCAGCTTTGAGGCTGAATGGCTTCCACCGGGCCCCGGATCATATTCAATCCACGCGGTTGCTTATGGACCTGATGGCGCACCGAGTGAATACGATGAGACCAGGATCACGCTTGGCATGGATACTCCCACCCCGGTAATATCCGTGACCCCTGTCATCTCGATCACGCCAACAATCACTGACACACCTACACCGCCACCGGTACCGGATGCAAATGTGAAGTTCTGGGCTGATCCAGAGACGATTGACGCAGGTAAATGCACGGATATTCGTTGGCAAGCTGAGAATGTAAAGAGCCTTGTGTTTGGTGGCGTTGAACAAGCGATGGAAGGTGTTTTTAATACCTGTTTGTGCAAAAACGAAACCTATACTATGACAGTGACCCACCTTGATGATACGGTAGAGAAACTCAAAGTGAATATCAATGTGGTTGGCACCTGTGCAGACACTAAACCTCCCGCTGCTCCGAATCCAGGTGCCCCAGGCAATGGAGCTTCCCTTACCTGTAGGTCATACCAGGATGTAGGCTGGGGAGTAGTGAGTGATGAAAGTGGCATCAGTCAATACCAAGTTAAAGTTCAGAGACATTCCGGAGACAATAACTGGACCGATATCCCGGGAAGTGTCTATACAGGCATATCCGGAACTGCAAAGAATTTATCAGTGGAATGCGGCTGGTACTACCGCTGGCGAGTCCGAGCAGTGGATGGGGAGGGCAATGTAGGAGCCTGGTCAGATTGGTGGCAATTTGTTATCAACTTAAGTTGATATAAAGACCAATCTATTTGAAAGATTGATAAATGCAAAACCTCCGGGAGGTTATGATGGACAAGAGTAAAAAACGTTGGCTGATCGTGTTAGGAATTGTGCTGCTGATTGGGTTGATCGTGATCGTCCTCACTTTGGGCTGGTTTGCCCGAAGAGGTAAAGCGTTTGAATCCCGACCGTTGGTGTTAATTATCTCGCCAGATAATTATGACCAATACCAAACAGGTGAAGGAATTCTTATCCAGGCAACCGCCAGGGAGGAAAACGGGCTTTCTCGAATGGAGGTCTGGATTAATGATTCCCTGGTGGAGGCAATCGACGCGGAGGTTGAAGAGACAACCAACCTGGAATTGCTGTCATACTGGGTTCCAACATCGGCCGGTAAACAAAAAATCATTGTCAGGGCCACTTCCAGCGATGGTGTTGACGGTCAGGGAATGGTGGAGATTTATACATTAGCCTCAGAAGATGATGGAAACGGGATTTATTCCGTT
>Ga0180429_10003630_pt1 | contig 12477 bp, 12 predicted proteins | sample SS_ome_FD_132428 | JGI IMG/M metagenome (GOLD analysis project Ga0180429, IMG submission 132428) | Hypersaline lake sediment archaeal communities from the Salton Sea, California, USA - SS_1_S_1 metaG | ecosystem: Environmental > Aquatic > Non-marine Saline and Alkaline > Hypersaline > Sediment ... | reverse complement strand
CGGGGTCGGTCGTCGCCCTCCCCCGCTCGTCGATCGCCCACCCCTCCGGGATCGCCTCGCCGCGCTGCCGCGCCACGTAGAGCTTGCCGCGCGCCACGGCGGTGTTCGCGAGGTCGAGCATCACCGGGGGGTAGGCGCCGGCCGGAGCGGCGATCGACCACGGGTTGGTGCCGACGCGCTTCTCGCGCCCGCCCCAGGGGGCCATGGCCGGGCTGGCGTTGGTCGACAGGAAGCCGATGCAGCCGGCCTCGGCAGCCATGCGGGTGAAGTACATCGCCGTGCCGAAGTGCCCGGACGCGCGCACCGCCACGGCGCCGATCCCGTGCCGCTTCGCGCGCTCGATCGCGCTGGCCATCGCGCGCTCCGCCACCACCTGGCCCACGCCGTCGTGGCCGTCGAGCACGGCGAGGCCGCCGGCGTCGGTGAGCCACTCGGGCGTGGTGACGGCCGCCATCGCGCCCGTCTCGATGCGCGCCCCGTACCAGAAGGTGCGCATGATCCCGTGCGACGCGTGGCCCCAGGCGTCCGCCTGGACCAGCGTGTCGGCGACCAGGACGGCATCGGTATCGGGCAGGCCCAGCGCCAGATAGGCGTCGCGCGCGAAGGCGCGCAGCCGCTCGAGCGGGAAGGGGGTGATCACGCCGCCGGCTCCGGCGACGGTCGCGGCGGGCGCGGGCCAGGGGCGCATCGGGGTGTCATGAGGGTCCCAGGCTACCGCGTCGATCCGTCGGCGGACCCCGTCGGGCCGTCGGGGCGGTAGGCTTCCGCCACCGTGCGCGCCCCCGATCCCACACGCCGCCACGGAGCGAGGCCGCCGTGACCTGGCTCGCCTTCGCCCTCGCCGCCGGCGTCGCCAGCGCCGTCAACGTGGCGGCCGCCAAGCGCCTGGTCGCGTCGCTGCGGCCGGCCGTGCTGGGCGGCGTCGTGCACGTCACCGGCGGCCTGCTGTGCCTGGCGCTGCTACCCCTCGTCGGTGCCGACCTGTCACCGGCCCCCGAGCGGCTGCCCCAGCTCGCGCTGATGGCCGCGGTGCACGTCGCCGGCAACCTGCTGTACTTCGCGGCGCTGGCGCGGACCCAGCTCTCGCAGGTCGACCTGTTCCTGCGCAGCTCGGCCCTGTGGACCGTGCTCGGCAGCGCCCTGATCCTGCGCGAGCCGTTCCCGACGACCTCGCTGTTCGGCACTGTCCTGGTGTTGGCGTCGCTGGCGACGATCGCCGAGCGCCCGCGCCGGCTCGGGTTCTCCGCGGCCCAGCGCCTCGCCCTCGCGGCCGCGGTGGCGTTCGGGGCGGGCAACGTCATCGACAAGGCGATCAGCGGCCCGTTCCACCCCCTCGGCTACACGGCGCTGGTGCTGCTGCTCACCGGCGCCGGCATGCTCGCCGTCGCGCGCCCGCGCCCCGCCGAGCTGCGCGCGCCGGCGCTGTGGCGCGGCGGCGCCTGGACGGTGGCCGCGACCTTCGCCATCACCCAATGGCTGATCATCGAGGCCTACGCCGCGGGCGGCACCGCCGGCGACGTCATCCTGGTGGCGCAGCTGCGCCTGCTGTTGCTCATGGCGGTCGGCGTGCTGCTGCTGCGCGAGCGCGACCGCCTGGCCGCCAAGCTCGTCGCCGCGGCCCTCATGCTGGCGGGCATCGGCGTGTTGGCGTCGGGTGCCGGCTAGGGCCGTGCCAGCGAGCGCCGTCCCTCACCCCCAGGTCCGCTCCCATGGCACGAGGCGGTCGTGGTCGTCGCCCATCACCGAGCGGTAGAGCCCGTTGGCGGCCTCGCTGAAGCCGCCGACCGTCGCCAGCGTCGCGCCCAGGCGCTGCGCCCGCCGCAGACCCTCGAGCAGCAGCGCCCGCGCCAGCCCGCGCCGCCGGTGCGCCGGCACGGTCGCGACCGGCTCGACGTAGGCGCTGCGGGTGACGTCGTCGAACCAGATGGTGCAGAAGGCGGCGATCGCGCCGTCCGACGCGACGGCGACGAGATCGAGGTCGCGGCGGTAGAGCGGCGCGTTCTGGATGTTGCGGTACCAGGTCGGGTCGGCGCGGTTGTCGAGCGCGATGGCGGTATCGCCCTCGTGGAAACCGAGGCCCGAGGCGTAACAGCGCTCGAGCAGCTCGAGTCCGTCGCCGAGCGCCCGAACGACGTATTCGGGGGCGACCTCGGGCTCGGGGAGCGCCCGCGTGAGGTCGCCCCGCCACTTGTGATCGACCCACGGCCGGCGCTCGTAGCCGCGCTCGGCGAGGAGCGCCGGGCGCAGGGGGTCGTCCTCCATCGCCCACACGACCAGCCGGCGGGCGTCCTCGGCCGTCGCCCCGTACAACTCGGCCTCGGCGACGTCGAGCATGGCCCGCTCGAGCGCGGGCGTGCGCACGTCGGGGTCGACCGACAAGTGCGCCTCGCCGCGGCCGCCGTCGGGCATGACCAGCCCCACGACCTCGCCGCCCGCCTCCCACAGCCAGGCGACCTCGTCCAGCCCCACCCCGGCCCCGTTGAGGCAACTGTGCCAGCGCGCGTAGTCGAGGCGCGCGACGTGCCAACTGCGCTCGTGGCGGTCCTCGAGCAGGTAGACGCGGCGCAGGAAGGTGCGTAGGCGCCAGGTGTCGTCCTCGCCGCGGTGGCGGCGACCGCCGGGGAGCGGGGATGCGCTCATCGCGGTCCCTGCGCGCCGTCGGCGGCAGCAGCGACGTGGCCGTCCCCCGTCGCCGAGGTGTGGCCGACCGCCGCCGCCAGCACCTCGGTCAGGTCGGGCAACGCCACCACGTCCTTGAACCCCGCCAGCCGCCGGTACAGCTCGGCGGCGGCCGCGTGGAAGCCGCCGGGGACGCCGGCGGCCTCGAAGGTGGTGGCGATCTCCTGCATCTCGCCGGCGAAGCGCCACGCCTTGCGGGTGACGCGGCGCGCCCGCTCGGTCCGGGCGTCGCCGGAACCGGCCTCGTCGAGGTCCCACTGCCGCAGCAGCGCCGCCCGCACGCCGTGGCCCTCGGCGGCGGCGAGCGCCGCGACCAGCAGGGCCGTCGTGCCCTTGGTGACGCCGGCGTAGGCCATCTTCAGGGCGGAGGCGGTGCCCAGCTCGGGGCCCAGCACCTCCGCCGCCAGTGGGCCCGCGGCGAAGGCGGCGGCCACGTCCGATGCCCGTCGGCCGGACAGCACCAGCCGCGTGCCCGGCGTCCAGGCCGGGCCGCCGATGACGCCGCCGTCGACGACGTCGATGCCCGCGGCCGCGAGGCGCCGCCCGATGCCGACCGCGCGTTCGGGCGCGATCGCGTTGGCATCGACGAAGAGCCCGTGGAAGCCGGCGTCCACGACCGCCGCGGCGACGTCCTCGGCGGCGTGGGGCGGGCAGATCGACACCACCAGCTCGCTGCGCGCGCACAGCGTAGCGACGTTGCCGGCATCGATCAGGCCGTGTTCGGTCGAGCGTTCGCGGGTGGCCGGGCCGCGGCCCTCCGAGGCCCACAGCGCTCGGTGTCCGCCGCGCAGCGCGGTGGCGGCGAGCGAGACGCCCATCTCGCCGGGGTGGAGGAATCCGATGGTCATGGGGTCCATGCGCCCATCATCGCCGCTCCGGGCACGGTCGGCTGGCGGCCGGGGGTTCAGACTGGGGCATGACGACCTCACCTCCGCTCGACGTTCTCGTGATCGGCGCCGGCCTCGCTGGCCTGACGGCCGCCCGCGCCCTGTCCCGCGCCGGCCTCGCCGTGGAGGTGCTGGACAAGAGCCGCGGGCTCGGCGGCCGCGCCGCCACCCGCACGGTGCACGGCACGCGCGTCGACCACGGCGCCCAGTTCTTCACGGTCCGCGACCCCCGCTTCCGGGCCGAGGTGGACGCATGGCTGCGGGACGGCGTCGCCCGCGTGTGGGCCGACGGCTTCCCCAGCTGGCGCGCGGCGGCCGGCTGGCGCGCGCCGGACCCTGGAGGGAACCCCCGCTATGCCTGCCCCGACGGCATGAACGCGCTCGGCAAGCGGCTGGCCGAAGGACTCGCGGTCACGCGGGGGGCGCGCGCGGTCGCCGTGCGCCCCGCCGACGCGGCCTGGGAGGTGGAGCTCGAGGGCGGCGCCCGCCGGTGGGCGCCCCGCGTCGTGGTCACCGCCCCCGTGCCGCAGGCGTTGGACCTCTTACGCGGGATCGAGCTGCCGCCCGCCGTGCGCGACGGCCTCGAGGCGGTCGCCTACGCCCCCTGCTTCGCCGTCATGGCGGGGTACCGGGAAGCGCAGGCGCCCACCTGGCCGGGCGTCCGCCTGCCCGGCCACCCCGACCTCGCCTGGATCGCCAACGACGGCGCCAAGCGCGACCCGGGCGGCGGCGGCACCGTCCTCGTGCTGCACGCCACGCCGGCCTTCACGCGGCGGCGGTACGACGACCCGCCGGCGACGATCGTCGCCGACCTGTTGCGCGCGGCATCGGCCGTCGTGCCGTGGGCGGAGCGCCCGGCGTGGACGGACCACCAGCGCTGGCGTTTCGCGTTGGCCGAGACGCCCCATCCGGAGCGCGCGCTGCCCGTGGCCGACGGCCTCGTCCTCGGTGGGGACGGCTTCGGGGGCGACGGCGGCGGCCGTCTGGAGAGCGCGTACCTCTCGGGGCTGGCGGCCGCCGCCGCATTGCTGGGCGAGGCGGAGGGCTGAACGGAGCCGGCGGCCCGGGCGCACGCGTGCGCTCGGGCCGCCGGCTCCCCGGGATCAGTTGGCCTGGGCCTTCTGCCGCCGCACCTCCTGGATCAGGAGGCGGGTAATGCCGGTCTTGCAGGCGGCGCAGGTGGGGCCCGTGCCCAGCATGGGCGCGACGTCCTCGAAGCTCGTCGCGCCGTGGTCGCGGATGGCGCGCCGCACGCGGTCGGAGTCCAGCCGGTGCTGCTCGCAGATGTCGTAGGTGGGGACCTCGCGCAAGTGCCAGCGCCCAGGGGCGGCCTCGTACTCCGCGTAGCGCGCGTCCCAGAACGCCCGCTCGAACGCCACCATCGCGAGCTCGAAGCGCGCCATGTCGGCGGCGAGGGTGACGCCCTCGGCCGCGAGGCGCTCCTCCTCTTCGATGAACGGCAGCTCGAACGTGAGCACCATCTCGGCCGCCTCGCGGATCAGCGGGTCGAGCGTGCCGAGCTGGCCGCGCAGCCGCTCGAGCGACGCGGCGGTCCACGGCGCCTCGGGGTCGTCGATCGCGAGCGCCGGCAGCAGGACGTCCTTGGCGTCGCGGACCTCCTCGATGACGGCCTCGATGAACTTGCGTTGGCTGCGCAGCATCAGCAGATCCTGGGCAGCTGCTCTTCGATCGGCATCTCGAGCACGCGGCGCGTGCCGTACGCCGTCTCGACCAGGGCGACGCCCTCGGGCTTGCGGACGATGTCGCCGATGATGGCGGCCTCGCGCCCGAAGGGGTGCGCCTTCATGGCGCCCAGGGCGGCCTCGGCCTCTTCGGGCGGCACGATCATCATGACCTTGCCCTCGTTGGCGGCGAGCAGCGGGTCGATGCCGAGCATCTCGCTGTACTGGTCGACGACGTCGTGGATGGGAACGGCGACGTCGAAGACCCGCAGGCCGAAGGCCTGGCGCAGTACGACCTCGTTGGCGACGGCCGCCAGGCCGCCGCGGGTGACGTCGCGCATGAAGCGCACGTGGGGCGCGACCTGCATGACCTGCTCGATGAGGCCGTTGAGCGGCGCGACGTCGGACTCGAGCTCGACGGCCAGGTCGAGCCCCTCGCGCCGCGACATCACGGCGATGCCGTGGTCGCCGAGGGTGCCGTTGACCAGCACCTTGTCGCCGGGGCGCACGTAGCCAACGCCCAAGCGCACGTCGTCGGGCAGGAAGCCGATGCCGGTCGTGTTGATGAACACGCCGTCGCCGTGCCCGCGCTCGAGCACCTTGGTGTCGCCCGCGACGATCGCCACGCCCGCCTCGTCGGCGGTGGCCTTCATCGAGCGCACCACGCGCTCGAGCTCGGCCATGTCGTAGCCCTCCTCGAGCAGGAAGGCGGCGGTCATGTAGGCGGGCTTGGCGCCCATGACGGCGAGGTCGTTGATCGTGCCGGCGACCGCCAGGCGGCCGATGTCGCCGCCGGGGAAGAAGGCGGGCTTGACGGTGTGCGAGTCGGTCGCGAAGGCGATGCGGCCGCCGAGGTTCGCGACGATGGCGGCGTCGGTCAGCTCGCGCAGCGGCTCGTTGCTGAAGACGGAGACGAACAGTTCCTCGATGAGCTCGAGCGTGAGCTTGCCGCCGGAGCCGTGGCTGAGGCGGACCGAGTCGTACCGAGTCACGAGGCGTTCGGGCGCATCCCCGGCAGCGTGCTCCGGGTTCTGCACGTCCGTGGCCGTTTCGGTGGTCATGTCAGGCCGCCTCCACCGTCAGGCGCTCCTTGTGCATGCCGTAGACGTACCAGGCGCGGCAGGTGCCCTCGTGGCTGACCATGCACGGGCCGTAGGGGCTGTCGGGCGTGCACAGCTTGCCGAACACGCTGCACTCGTCGGGCCGGATCTGGCCGAGGGTCACCTCGGCGCAGCGGCAGCCCTTGGGGTGCTCGGCGCCGCGCAGGGCGATCTCGTCGAGCGTCCCGGCGAAGCGGCGGGCCGCGCTGTGCCTCGCGTAGGCTTCGCGCAGCTTGTAGCCGGAGGCGGGGATCTCGGCGATGCCGCGCCAGCGGATGGGCGCGAGCTCGAAGACCTCCTCGAGCTCCTGCTTCGCCTTCTCGTTGCCGTCGTACTTGACGAGCCGGTTGTAGGGGTTGGCGATCGTCGGCGCGTCGTCGCGGATCTGCTCGAGCAGCGAGACGACCGACGCCATGACGTCGACCGGCTCGAAGCCGCCGGACGCGCAGGCGATGCCGCGCTCGGCGAGGTGCTCGTAGACGCGCAGGCCGGTGATCGTCACCGCGTGCCCGGGGAGCATGAAGCCCTCGATGTCGAAGCCGTCGAGCTCGGGCAGCAGGCTGGTGGCCGGGGGCGTGTAGTAGTTGGCCTCGATGACCGTCAGGTTCTCGGGCGCACCACGCTTGAGCATGGCCGCCACCGCGACGACGGTGGTCTCGAAGCCGACGGAGAAGAACACGACCTGCTTGTCGGGGTTCGCCTCGGCGATGCGCTTGCACTCGAACACGCTGTACACGGCGCGCACGTCGCCGCCGCGGGCGCGGGCGTCGAGCAGGCTCATGCGCACGTCGCCGCGGCGCTCGCCCTCGAGCGGGATGCTGCCGGGGACCGCCAGCATGTCACCGAAGGAGCAGAGGATGACGCCCGGCGTCAACGACAGCTGGATCGCCATGTTGATGTACTCGTTGTCGCAGACGCACACCGGGCAGCCGGGACCGGCGAGCACGGTCACGCTCTCCGGCAGCAGGTCGCGCAGGGCGAAGCGGCCGATCTCGTGCTCGTGCGTGCCGCAGATGTGCATGAGCTTGACGGGTCGGCCGATCTCGGCCGCCACCTCGGCGATGCGCCCACTGAGCTGGGCGACGAGTTCGGGGTCCTTGTAGGTGTCCGGGCGGAAGGCGCCCGGCGCGCCGCCGCCCTCAGTCACGGACGGGTTCCAGGTACTTCTCGATCAACTCGAGGTTCGCACGCGCGTCCTCGGGCGCGATCTTGTCGATGGCGAAGCCCGCGTGCACCACGACCCAGTCGCCGGCCTTCAGGTCGTCGATCAGGCCAATGAAGCAATGCTGCGTGGCGCCGCCCAAGCGGATCAGGCAGCGGTCCTGGTCGAGCACGTCGACCACTTCGTGGGGAATGCCTAGACACATGATCTCATCCTCCCGGCAGGGTCACGGCCATGGCGAGCTGGCCGAGCGAGATGCCGCCATCGTTCGTCGGCACGGCCTCGTTGCGCCAGTGCCCGATGTCCTGCGCGTCGAGCCTCGCCACGACGCGTTCGAGCAGCAGGCGATTCTGAAAGACGCCGCCCGACAGGACGACGCGGTCGAAGGGGTGGGTGCCTCGCAGCGCGACGGCCGCCTCGAGCACGCCCTGCGCGAGCGCTTCGTGGAAGCGGCGCGCGACGACGGGGCGGGGTGTGCCGGCTTCGACATCGGTCATGACCGCCGCCAGCAGCGGCGCGTGGTCCCAGCTCACGCCGTCGAACGGCCAGGGGTAGGGCTCGGCCGCGGCCACCTGCCACGCGAGCGTCTCGAGGCCAATCGCGGCCTGGCCCTCGAAGCTCATCGTGTGGTGGAAGCCGAGGAGCGCGGCGACGGTGTCGAACAGGCGGCCGACGCTGGTGGTAGTGGGCGCGTGCGCGCCCGTCGCGACCAGTCGGCGCGCGACCGTCACCCGGGCGGGCGGGAAGCCGAACGGCGGCGCGAGCAGCCGGTCGAGGGCGTCGTCGCCGAGCGCGGCCAGCCAGCCGACCGCGGCCTGCACGGGCGTACGCGCGGCGGCGTCGCCGCCGGGCAGCGAGGCGGGCCGCAGGTGCGCGACGCGCCGCAGGCCGCCCTCCAGGGCGCCGTGGAAGATCTCACCACCCCACACCGTGCCGTCGTCGCCGAGGCCGGCGCCGTCGAACGCGAAGCCGAGCACCGGCGCGTCCCACGCGCCCCGCTCCGCGAGGACGCTCGCCACGTGGGCCGCGTGGTGCTGGACCGCGACGCGCTCGCCGCCGAGCTGCTCGGCGAAGCGGCTGCTGGGGTAGGCGGGATGCAGGTCGTGCACCAGGCGCACGCGCCGCGGGTCGACGCGGTACATGGCGCACAGGTCGTAGACGGTCTCCTGGAAGGCGGTGAACGACTCGAGGTCGCCGAGGTCGCCCAGGTGCTGGCTGACGTACGCCGCCCCGCCCACGGCGAGCGCGATGCTGCTCTTGAGCTCGGCGCCGAGGGCCAGCAGCGGCCGCTCGAAGCGCTCGCCACGCAGGAGCGGCGCAGGGGCGTAGCCGCGGGCCCGGCGGCCGATGGCGGCGGCGCCGGCGACCACCTGCGCGACGCTGTCGTCCACGCGGCGGGCGATCGGCCGTTCGCCGATCAGGAAGGCGTCGGCCATGCCCGCGAGGCGCTCGAGCGCCTCGTCGTCGCGGTAGGCGATCGGCTCCGAGGAGCGGTTCGCGCTGGTCATGACCAGCAGCTCGGGCGCGCCTCCGTCGAACAGCAGGTGCTGCACGGGGGTGTAGGGGAGCATGACGCCGAGATAGGCGTTGTCGGGCGCGAGCTCGTCGGGCAGGCGCGCCTCGTCCCCTTGGGCGAGCGGCCCCTTGGGCGCCAGCACGATCGGCCGCGCGCTCGACGCCAGCAGCGCACGGGCCTCGGCGTCGAGTTCGGCGACGCCCGCCAGCGCGTCGAGGCCGCGGGCCATGACCGCGAAGGGCTTCTCCTTGCGGTACTTGCGCTCGCGCAGCGCGCGCACCGCGGCGGCGTCGCGGGCGTCGCACGCGAGGTGGTAGCCGCCGAGGCCCTTGACCGCGACGATGCGCCCGGCGCGCAGCGCGGCGACGGCGGCGGCAAGCGCCGCGTCGTCCCACGTCCCCTCGTCGGATGCGAGCAGCGCCGCGGGGTCGGGCCCACCCGGCATGCCGGCGCCGGGCGAATCCAAGAAGCGCAGGCGCGGCCCGCAGCGCGGGCAGGCGGTCGGCTGGGCGTGGAAGCGGCGGTCGAGCGGGTCGTGGTACTCGCGGGCGCAGTCGTCGCACATGACGAAGGCGCGCATGGTGGTGAGCGGGCGGTCGTAGGGCAGCGCCTCGATGATCGAGTAGCGCGGCCCGCAGTTGGTGCAGTTGGTGAACGGGTAGCCGTGCCGGCGGTCGGCCGGGTCGCGCATCTCGCGCAGGCAGTCGTCGCACACCGGCAGGTCGGGCGAGATCGCGGTCGTGACCTCGCTGGCGTCCTCGCTGGGAACGATGACGAAGCCGTGCGCGGCACCATCGATCGGGCCCCCGCGTTCGAGCTCGGCGACCGTCTCGACGCGTGCGGCGGGCGGCGCCTCGTCGCGGATGGCGGCGGCGAAGCGGTCGAGGACCTCGGAGTCGCCGGCCGCCTCGATCGTCACCCCGTGGACGTCGTTGCGCACCCAGCCAGCGAGCGCGTGCTCGCGGGCCAGACGGTAGATGAAGGGTCGGAATCCGACGCCCTGCACGGTGCCGGTGACGCGCAGGCGCCGCCGCTCGGCGGCCACGCCGTCAGCTCGCGTCGGTCGCGGCCGCCGCGATCGCGGATGCCTTGAGCCGCCGGCGCTCGCGCAGGTAGTCGAGCCAGGCGCCGACACCTTCGCCCGTGCGCGCCGACAGCTCGAACACGTGGGCGCCAGGCGCTACCTTGCGGACGGCGTCGAGGGCGCGCCCGCGGTCGAAGCCGACGACCTCGGCGATGTCGATCTTGTTGATCACCACCGCGTCGGCGTCCTTGAAGATGCGCGGGTACTTCAGCGGCTTGTCCTCGCCCTCGGTGACCGACAGCATCGTGACCCGCAGGTCCTCGCCGAGGTCCCAGGCGGCGGGACACACGAGGTTGCCGACGTTCTCGATGACGAGCACGTCGAGGCCGTCCAGGTCGAGCTGGTCGACGGCGCGGGCCACCATCTCGGCCTCGAGGTGGCAGACGGTGCCGGTGACGATCTGCACGGACGGCGCCCCGGCGGCGTGCAGCCGTTCGGCGTCGTTGTCGGTCTCGAGGTCGCCGACGACGATGGCGACGGAGAGATCGCCGTTCAGGTCGCGGACGGTGCGCTCGAGCAGCGCCGTCTTCCCCGAGCCGGGGCTGGAGACGACGTTGAGCACGAGGCTGCCGCGGAAGGACGCGCGGTTGGCCGCGGCGACGCCGTCGTTGTGCACCATCAGCGACTTCTGCACCTGCACCACGCGGGCACCGGGGTTCGCCGCGGTGCCGTGGGGGCTGACCTTCACATCGCGTGTGCTGGCGGCCGTGCCGGCCGCCGGCACACGAGGCGGTTCGGCTGACGCCGAACCGCGCGTGTCCGTGACAGACGTGCCGACCACCGGCGCGGTCGTTTCGGTGGGTCCGCTCATTCCTCTACCTCGAGGTGGGCGAGCTGCAGCTCGCGCCCCTGGCGCAGGTCGGCGGACGGGGTGTCACAGGAGGGGCACACGGCGATCCCGAAGCGGTTGTCGAGTTCGAACTCGGACTGGCATGTCGCACAGTACGCGATGGCGGGGAGGTACGTCACCTCCAGGCGAGCATGCTCGGCCATCGTGCCGACGCGAGCCCCCTCGAAGGCGAACTCCAGGGCCTCGGGGACGACGCCCGCCAACGCCCCGATCTCCAGGTGGACCGCAGAGATGCGGCGCGCACCGTCGGCGCGCGCCGCCTTCTCTGCCAGGTCGAGCATGCTCATGACCAGGCTGAACTCATGCATGCGCCAGGACGATCTCCTCCGCGGTGAAGGGCTGGCTGGCCGTCATCTCGGGCCGCACCACGGTGGGCTCGACGCCCAGCCGTTCGAGCTCGCGCAGCGTCGCGGTGGCGAGCGCCTCCATGCGTTCGCGGATGGTGGGGCTGAGCACCACGCCGACCTCGCCGGTGGTGAACTCCAGCGGGTCGACGCCGATCGCCACGATCGTGACGTCGGGCAGGTCCCCGTAGAGATCCATGGCGGTCAGCAGGTCGGGCACCTCCCACTCGTGCGAGGAGAGCTTACCGTAGCCGATCTCGTCCGGCACCTGGCCCTTGCCGAAGCGGTAGACCTTGCCCGGGGGCGCGGCCACCGCATCGATCAGCACCACGTGCTCGTACTCGGAGATGAGGTTGAGGAGCTGCCAGCCGAGCGTCCCGCCGTCGACGATCTCGACGTGCGGCGGGAAGGCGTACTTGGTGCGGAGGTAGTGCACCAGGTGCACGCCCGCCCCTTCGTCGCCGTAGTAGACGTTGCCGACGCCGAGCACCAGGAGCGGGCGCGCGGTCGTCACTTGGCCTTGCCCTTCTTGAGCTCTTCCTCGCTGACGTGCTTCGTCTCGACGTCGTCGGCCTTGAAGCCGGAGACGATGCCCTCGATGATGAGGTTGCCGGTCCGGATGCTGTTCCACACGGCCATGTAGATGTGGGCGGCGGTGAACAGGATGAAGAACCACATGACGAAGCGGTGCACGGCGCGGACGTTCGACAGGCCGCCCATCCACACCTCGATCGGCCGCAGCAGGTCGGCCCCGAAGCTGGCGAGGCCGCCCGACACGTAGGGCGAGGCGAGGATGATGCCCGTGATGCTGATGATCAGCAGCGAGGCGTACAGCATCGTGTAGACGAGGAACTGCAGCGGGCCGTAGTTGCTGTAGGTGAAGTGCGGGTGGTCGCGACGCATGAGCAGGTAGAAGGCGATCTGGTCGCGCCAGGCCTTCCAGCTGAACAGGATCGGGGCCATGCGCAGCTCGGCGCCGAGCCCGAGCTTGCCTTCCTTGGTCACGAACAGGAACTGGTAGATGCGCGCGAGCGTGAAGGCGAGCAGGATCCAGCCGGCGGCGACGTGCCAGCCGCGGATCTGGGCCATCACGAAGCCCTCGGCCGTCTCCGGGTAGAGCACGCGCGCCAGGAACGGGTTGCCGATGTAGATGCCGCTGAGCACCAGCCAGAT